>Ga0207797_1001367_pt1 | contig 17691 bp, 16 predicted proteins | sample PRCRCaboRojoPR_6_FD_187275 | JGI IMG/M metagenome (GOLD analysis project Ga0207797, IMG submission 187275) | Marine sediment microbial community from Cabo Rojo, Puerto Rico - PR CR 10% Liquid 1 (SPAdes) | ecosystem: Environmental > Aquatic > Marine > Coastal > Sediment | place: Cabo Rojo, Puerto...
TGCGCCGGCCGGGATTTGAACCCGGGCCATGAGCTTGGAAGGCTCAGGTCCTACCACTAGACCACCGGCGCGCACTCGCACCGTCTCGTGGTGCGCACCCGGATTTCTCGACGCCCGAATAAGGGCCTTTCTCTTTCGGTTCGGGCGGGCGCCGCCCCGTCAGTCTGCGCCGTGGGCCGGAGCGAATCCGCACTCCGGACACGTCCAACAGCCGTGGTCCTGTGCCAGCGAGGCCGAACAGTTCGGACAGGTGTACGTCGTCAACATCGTATGCGACCCGAGTGGACGACGATTATTGAACCTTGCCCACGTCGATTGTCGAACATCCGGGCGGGAGAGGTTTCGGGTCGGTGAAACCTCACCGGTCGGTAGCGACAGATGTGTCACGAACCCGGCGGCGGGCAGGAACGAACGGTCGATATCCGACGGATCGGCGTTCGACGAGCGTTGAAGCTGCGGCGTCGCCGGGAATCTGCGGTCAGTCGTCGCTGGCGGAGAACGCGCGGGCGACTTCGCGGAGGCCGGGCGAGATCGCGGGGACCTCCGCGTCGTCGACGGGACCGTCGGCCTCGATCTCGTCGAGACTTCGCGGGAACTCCCGGAGGTCGTAGTGGATGGCGATGCCGGCTTTCGCGCCCTGCCCCATCGCGACCGGGATCTGACTGTGGCCGGGGACGAGGTCGCCGACGGCGTAGACCCCGTCGACGTTCGTTCGGCCGTGGTCGTCGACCTCGACCTGGCCGCCGTCGGTGACGTCACAGCCGAGTTGCGCGGCGAGTTCGGTGTTGTAGTCCGAGCCGTACATCGCGAAGCCGCCCTTGTACTCGCGGACGCTCCCGTCCGCGAACTCGAAGCCCTCGAGCCAGCCGTCGTCCTGTTTGGTCATCCCGGTGAGCTCCTCTTCGACGACGGTCACCGGGTGGGCACGGAGCTGGCGGTCGGTCTCGTCGCTCCAGTCGGGCGTTTCGCCGCGGAGCAGCAGGTCCACGTCGTCGGTGAAGTTGAGCATGATCATCGCGACGTGGGCGGCGGATTCGCCGTGGCCCATCACGTACACCGACTCGTCGACGAACATGTAGGCGTCGCAGTGGAGACAGTAGTGGAGCCCGCGTCCCGTCCGCGGGAGCGGCGGGTCGGGACGCTCGTCGCTGAAGCCGGTCGCGAGGACGACCTGCTCGGCGACGTAGTCGGCCTCGTTGCCGTGCAGGCGGAACCGGCCGTCGTCGCGTCGCGCCGCCTCGCTCACGAAGTCGCGGTGCAGGTCGGCCCCGTACTCTTCGACCTGATCCTGTGCGGTCTGGAGAAACTCGTTCCCGGAGACGTCCTCGGTCACGCCGATGACGTTGTGGGTGTCGAGCATCATCGCGGCCCGACCGCCACCGCGGTCGACGAGGGCGGTGTCGTGACCGAGTCGCGTCGTGTAGAGCGCGGCCGTCAGTCCGGCGGGGCCCCCACCGACGACGACCACCTCGTACGCAGCGGGCTCGTCTTCGCTCATCGTAGTCGGTTTTGTGGCCGACCCGCCTTAAGCGCATAGCACGAGTGCGACCGTGTCGCCACCCCGTCACGTCGTCACGTGTCAGACGCCGACGACGGCGTAGCAGTTGCCGCTGGAGACGAAGACGTCGAGCGGTTCGAGGTCGCTCGCGTCGAGGTCGGCGCGGAACTCCGCGGGGTCGTAGATGTGATAGTAACGCGGCACCGTCTCGCCGCCCGGGAGCGTCCAGTCGACGGAGGTGTCGAACCCCTCCTCGGCGTCGAAGCGGTCGTGGGCCGTACTCCACGCGCTGACGAGCGCCCGTCCGGTCGGGGCCAGCACGCGGGCGAGTTCGTCGAGACTCGCCACCCGTCGCTCCCGCGGGCGGAGGTGATGAAGCGTCGCCACGTAGACGGCGACGTCGAACGCGCCCGTCACGAGTGGGAGGCTCGCGGCGTCGGCCTGCAGGAGGTCGACCTCGAACCCGCGGTCGCGGCCCCGGTCGCGAGCGGTCCCCAGCAGCTCCCGGCTCACGTCGACGCCGACGGCCCGGTCTGCCAGCGCCGCGAGGAGTTCGGCGTGGCGACCGTTGCCACAGCCCAGGTCGAGCGCGGCCGCGACCGTCCCCTCGACGTTCGAATCGAGGAAGGACTCGACCTCCGGCCACGGATACTCGCGGGTCTTCGCGAAGTGCTCCGCGATGTGGTCGTAGGTGGCCCGCACGTCGTCCATACGGATGCCACCCGCGGGTCGCACATAGCTCCCGCGGTCGAGCGCCGGGGTCGCTCCCCGGGCGACTCAGATGAACTGGAAGACGAGGTAGGTGAAAGCGAGCATCGCTGTCGCGTGTTTGATCCCGTCCTGTACAGTCCCCTCGGCGAGTTTGCCGGCGATGAGTCCGGAACAGACCGCCTGAATCGCCGAGATGTGGAAGAGCAACTGCTCGTACGCCCGGGTGTTCACGGCGTTCGCCCCCGAGAGGAGGCCGTTCGAGACGCTCGTCCCGGCGGGCTGCTGGGTCCCACCGGCGATTCCCGCGGTCGCGGTTTCGATGGCGGGGATGAACGAGATCGAGAGCGCGACCACGATGGCCAGGAAGACGAGATACGAGATGTAGATGACGATCAGGTAGGTGAGCATCTCGTCGCGCCGTCGCTCGCGCAGCCGTCTGGTGTCCTGTGCCTCGGTCGCGGCGATCCGGAGCACGGGCGCGACGTCGCTGCTGGCGGCCATGGCGTTCGTGACGAGCGTCACCGCCCGCGAGACCATCGGCGTCCCGACCCGTCGCTCCATCCGTCGCAGCGCCGTCCCCGCGTCGGCTCCCCAGTGCATGTCGCGTCTGACCCGTTCGATCTCGTCGCCGAGCGCGCCGAGGTCGCTGTCGGCGACCCGGTGGAGCGTCGCCACGATCGTCACGCCCGCCTCGTTGACGCTCGCCATCCGGTCGAGGAAGTCGGGGACTTCCCGCTCGACCGCGCGGACGCGACGCTTCTGGACCTCGTATACGGCGGTGTAGACGCCGAGGACGAACGCCGTCGCGAGGACGACCGGTTCGTCGAGGACGCCCACCGTCTCCGCGCCGAGCGGTATCGGTCCGGCGCGGAAAGCGACGAACGCGAGCGCGAGCGGCACGGTCACGGCGAACGTCGCCTCCGGATTGCGGAGCGTCGAATCGATCGGTCGTTCGAGCCACGCCCGGAGGTCCGTCAGGCGGTCGTACGCCCGGAGGCGCTCCCGACTCGCCCGCCAGCGGTCGGCGACGCCGCCGTCGGGGAGCACCTTCAGGCGCGTGTCGTCGGTCGAGTCGGTGAGGGCCTCGCGGTTCACGTCGTACTCGCCACGGACGCCGACCGACTGGGCGATGCTGTCGACGTAGACGAGAAAGCCGACGCTCGCGAGCGGGATGGCGACGTACGCGACGAAGCGCGTCACCGGCAGCGTGTCGCTCAACACCAGACCGATCACCACGAGCACCGTGACGAAAAACAGCGGTCCGGCCACGAGGACGGTCACGTACACCTCCGCGAGTGTCCCGACGAGTTCGAGATACCTTTCCTGCTGTGCCTCCGCCTCCTCCTGGTACCGTTCGTACTGCTGGCGGAGGAACGTAGAGAGGCTTCGCCCGCTCCCGAGGACGCTCGCGAGATTCTCGCCGAACTCCTCCATGTCGTCGCTCGGCGTCCGGTTCGAGAGCGACTGGAGCGCGCTCAGCACGTCGGTACCGAAGGTGTCGATCTCGCGGACGGCGACGCCGAGTTCGCGCGCCGCCTCGCCGTAGACGCCCTGATTGCGGGTCAGCGTCTTCAGGATGTCCGGAAACGCCATCCCGCTGCGCGAGAGCGCGTAGACGAACGCGATCGTCCGGGGGAGCGTCGCGTCGATCTGGCTCGCGCGAGCGACCGCTCGCTGTTCGACGAACTGCCAGCGCGCCCAGTAGCCGCCGAGCGCGAACACGCTGGCGGTGACGGCCGCGCCGACGAGCAACTGGAGGAACAGGCCGAGTTCGGGGAGCCGTGGAACCGACGCGCTCACGGCGAAGACGTCGGTCCACCCCGGAGCGAGGCTTCGGAGCGAGTCGGATCGCTCGACGAGCGCGACCAGGACCCCGGCGACGAGATAGACGCCGCCGACCGCGCCGGCGACGCCGAGCAGTCCGCTGAACAGGAGCGTCCGTGCGGCGAAGAGGCGGTGGGTCTCGCCGACGTGGGCCGACCGGAGCAGCGCTATCTCCCTGTTCCGGCGCGCGTCCCGCTCGGCGACGTGCGATCCGAAGAGAGCTAGCGCGCCCCGCGCGGTCAGGACGTGGAGTCGATCGTCGAACGAGGACCCCACGACGACGGCGACGAGACCGAACGCGAGAAGCAACGGGAGCAGGTGCAGCACGGACATTCGTCAGTCCAGTGTCGCCTCGACTCCGTCCGAGTCGACGTCGATCGCCTCGGCGACGTCGATGTCGGTCTGTCGTTCCAGTCGGTCCATCACCTGCTCGGGATCGGCGTAGTACGCGTTGACGAGGGCGGTGAACCGGCGGTAGTCGGTGACGCGCTGGTCCCGGAGCGCCTCGAGAAACACCTGCCGCCGGTTGAACTCCCGGAGCAGTTCGGTCCGGGACCAGCCCCGTTCGTCCTGTATCTCCTCCAGCAGTTGACTGTCGTGGCGTTCGATGGTGTCGTCGGTCGCCTGCCACGAGTAGGCGGTCGAGTAGTCGAGTTCCCCCGTGCGCTGGTCGATGTCGCCGATCTCGCCGACGACCCGCGACCGCCGGACTCGCTCGCCGTCGATCCGCGTGAGCGCCTGCACGCAGATCAGATCGAGCGACTGGACCATCGCGCGGGGCACGTCGATGGGGTCGTTCTCGAGGCGGTTGATGACCGTCTCGATGCTGTCGGCGTGAATGGTCGAGAACGTCGTGTGACCCGTGTTCATCGCCTGGAACAGCGTCACCGCCTCCTCGCCGCGGACCTCACCGACGATGATGTACTCGGGGCGGTGGCGCAGCGCAGACCGGAGCAGATCGTACATGTCGATGTCCTGGCCCTCCTGCATCCGGTCGCGGGTGACGCTCGACAGCCAGTTGTCGTGGTGCAGCGAGAGTTCGCGCGTGTCCTCGATGGTAAGTATCTTCGCCCGCGGCGGGACGAACATCGAGACGGCGTTCATCGACGTGGTCTTGCCGGACGCGGTGCCGCCAGCGAACAGCAGCGACTTGTTGTTCTCGATGGCGAGCCAGAGGTAGGCCATCTCCTCGACGCTGAAGGTCCCGTTGTCGACGAGGTCGATCGGCGTGAACGGTTCGTCGGCGTACATCCGGATTGTGAACGCCGACCCGCGCGGAGTCACCTCCTCGCCGAGCGCGAGTTCGATCCGCGACCCGTCGGGGAGCGTCGCGCCGACGACCGGTTCGCCGACGCTGACGTGTCTCCCCGACTGCTGGGCGAGTTTCACGACGTAGTTGTCGAGCTCCTCCTTCCCGAAAGCGCGGTTCGTCTCGATGTCGCTGTAGGTGTCGTGGTAGACGAAGATGGGGAGGTCGTAGCCGTCACAGGAGATGTCCTCGATCCGCGGGTCGTGGATCAGCGGGTCGACCTTCCCGTAGCCCCGGAAGTCGCGGTTGAGGTAGTAGAGCAGTTTGTGGAACGTGTCCATCCCGGCGTCGACGCCGTACTGCTGCAGCAGATTCTCGAGTTCGGTCGCGAGCACGTCCTCGTCGGTCGAGTCCAGTTCGGTCCGAAAGAGCAGCGGGTCGCGGATGTCCTCGTGGAGCCTGTCGAGCAGCCCCGACTCGAAGGCGTCGAGGTCGGGTTCGACCGCGTAGTACTGGTGTTCGCTCTCCTCGGGGTCGTAGGTGACGACGACGTAGGCGAACGGCGCGTTCACCCAGTACCGCTCTCTCTCCTGCTGTCCCGGCGGGACCGAGAAGGACGCGAGCTGGCCGTCTAACTCCGGTCGGTACGGGCGGACGTCGACGCCGACCCCTCTGAGCATCTCCACGGTTCGCCGAAGCCGCCGCCCCAGCCCCCGAAGCGCGCCTCCGCCGTCCGCGGTGTCGCCTGACATGGTGCCTCGACTCGGTTAAACACGTCCTAATTCGACTCCCGACAGATAAATACCGCCCTCGGTGCACGCGGACTGAGAAGGCGTGACGGGCAGACCCGACTGCCCCGTGACGCGACGGCGACGCCTCAGGCCCGGTCGACGGTCAGCAGGACCCCGCCGAAGACGAGACAGAAGAGCGCCCCGACCGGGAGCGGCACGCCGGGGAACCCGCGCGTGAGGAGGACGTTCGCCGCGAGAAAGACGACCCCGGCGAGGCCGAGCAGCCCGCCCATCAGCCGGACCGGGTCGACCGGGAGCCCGCGTTCGACGCTCTCTTCGCGGGCGTAGTAGGCGAGCGAGAGGAGGACCGCCAGCGCGAGGACCCCCGCCCCCGCCACCCACGTCTCGTAGGCGACCTGGAGCGACTGTCCCGACTGGAAGGCGACCGCAGAGAGCGGGTCTCGCAGGTCGACCCCCCTGGCGAACGGGACGCCGAAGGTGTAGCGCACCTGGAAGAAGGGAAAGCGAACGAACAGGAGACTGCCGCCGGCGACGCCGGGCGAGTACGTCACGTTCCACGGAACCAGCGCCGCGAGCCACGCAGAGAGCACCGCGAGTTCGCCGGCGTACTCGGAGCGAACCCAGACCATATGCGCTCCGGGAGGGGCAGGGTTGAAAAGCTATCGGGACCGGAATCGGCGTTACGTTCATACCGCCGCACACCCAAGAGAGACCACGGAATGAGGCGTGATTACTTCGCGCTGGCGGTCGAAAACATCGACTGGGTCGAGGAAGACGGCGACCCACGCGAGCCGCTGGTCCACATCGACTTTCAGGGGCCCGAAACGCTCCTCCGGGAACGCCTCTCAGGGGCAGAGGGCGACCTACTCGAAGCCGGGGAGACGGACGTCGCCTTCCGGCTCCAGGAACCGCTCGACGAGAACGACGCCGTCGGCGTCGTGAGCGTCACGAACCGCCTGACAGGCGACTTCGTGCTCGAACTCAACGAGGAGGCGGCGGACGTGATGCAGTTCATCGGGGCCGCCCGAGAGTACGGCAAACGCACCGACGTCGGCGGCGGCCGCTATCGCGTCGAGATCAGCATCAACGGCGACCAGCTCGTCGCGTACGAGAAAGCGACGTTCCTCGTCTACGACCCCGACGGGAAGCTCCTCCGCTCGAAGAGTCTCATCCCGTCGGGCGTCGAACTCTGATTGCCCGCCGCGATTCGTCGCCCGGACATCCGCGGCTGTTCTCGGCGAACCACACGACATATATCCGCCGCGGCGGCTACTGTAATCGAGACCGTGAGAAACGTCACCGACCGCACCAGCAACCCGTTCGGGATGAGCCCCCCGTGTGACAGATACGTCCCCGGATACGGGGACGCCAACGCCGACTTCCACGTCGTCGGCGATCATCCGGGCGCTCACGGTGGCGCGACCGGTCCCACCGCGAACGGCGGTATCGCACGCACGGACCCCGGCGAGACGTCCGCGGCCGCCGCTCCGGAGTCGGACGACGGCGCCGTCGGCGTCCCGTTCACGAACGAGGCCGGCCGCCGCCTCCAGCGCGCGCTCGCGGAAGCCGGCCTCGTCGACGCTGTCGGTCCCCGTCCCGAGCTGAACCGGACGTTCTTCTCGTATCTCCACATGTGCGTCGCGGAGGGCACTCCCACAGAAGCGGAGTACCGCGAGATGGAACGCTTCTTCGACGCGGAACTCAGAGCCATCGCCGCGCACGTGCTGTTGCCGGTCGGAGAACGTGCGACCCGGCACGTCCTCGAGAACTACACGGCGAAAGCCCGACAGGTGCCCGACGACCTGGAGACGCTACACGCGACCGAGATCGTCGGGAGCGGCTTTCTCGTGATGCCGGTCGCCGACCCCGGCGAGTGGTCCGACGACCACCACGACCGACTCGTCGAGGCGCTCGAACGACTCCGCTCGACCGACTTCCGTCGCGAGAGCGACCTCGGCCGCTTCGTCGCCGGCGGGGACCCCTATTTCGTCAGGTGACGAACTCGAAGTTCGTCCTTCGACGTCGACATCGGCGGCCCGGTTGCCGAACGTCCAGCATAAACCATTATAATTTGTGTATGTTCCGAATTATGCTCTTACGGACGAGCAGATAGCAAAGACCGGCAGATCGAACCCGGTGAAGCTGGACGATATTGGCCGAATCCAAGCACTTTTTACAAATACGGCGAATGTATTTTTCGACGCGCGTGGCGGACCGCCGGGCGCGTCGTCTGCGAGACTGGTGCTCCTCGCAGTGGCTTGGTCAGATCGGGACCGCGCTCGGCTTCGCGGTCTCCGCTTTCCTCTCGTCGTCGTCACCGGATCGGGTCGAAGGACCAATCACCGAGTGAGAACGCTCTTTTGCTCGCCCCTGCTCTCGGGGGACATGGAGCGAATCCCGCTGGGAAACGAGGTGTTCGAGGGTCAGAACAACGTCTACCTGCTCGACGGCGACGCCGTCGCGCTGGTCGATACTGGTATCGCGACGTCCGACGTTCGTGCCGAACTCTCGGACGGACTCTCCGAGTACGGCCTCTCGTTCGCCGACGTGGACGCCGTCTTCCTCACCCACTGGCACCACGACCACGCGGGACTGGCCGGCGCGATTCAGGCAGCGAGCGGCGCGACCGTCTACGTGCACGAGGCCGACGCGCCGATGGTCGGTGGCGAGTCCCCGGCGGTCGACCGGTTCCGTGCCCTCCGCGAGCGCAAGTTCGCGGAGTGGGGGATCCCCGAGGGCCCCCGAACCGAACTCGAATCGTATCTGGAACACCACGCGGGACTCGGCGGCCAGCCCGCGGACGTGACCGTCGTGAACGACGGCGACACGTTCGAACTCGGGGAGTCGACGCTGACGGCCGTCCATCTCCCGGGCCACGCCGCGGGCCTCACCGCGTACCTCGTCGACGACGGGTCCGAGGCGTTCGTCGGCGACGCCATCCTCCCGAAGTACACGCCGAACGTCGGTGGGGCGGACGTCAGGGTGGACCGGCCGCTCGAACAGTACGTCGAGAGTCTCGGCCGACTCGTCGACCTCGACCTCGACCGGGCCTACCCCGGTCACCGGGACGCCATCGACGACCCGACCGGACGCGCTATCGCCATCCTCGACCATCACCGGGAGCGAACCCGGCGGGTCGTAGACGTGCTCACAGAGCACGGCCCCTGTGACGCCTGGACGGTCAGCGCCCACCTCTTTGGCGACCTCGAGGAGATCCACATCCTCCACGGCCCCGGCGAGGCCTACGCCCACCTCGCCCATCTCGACGCGGCGGGCGTCGTCGAGCAGACGGACGAGGGGTACGCGCTCGTCGACGCCGACGTCGACGTCGCGACCCTGTTTCCCGATCTCGACCGGTCGAGCTGAAGCGTCCCGTCGGGTTCCGGGTCGGAGTGTCCGCGATACGAAAGCTTGAAACGCCAAACGGCGGTATCGAGGTGTATGGAACTGCGGGTCATCGACAAGACAGACGAGGAACTCCGCATCGAGATCGCCGGCGAGGACCACACCTTCATGAACGTGCTGAAGGGGTCGCTGCTCCAGACCGAGGGCGTGGCCGCGGCGACCTACGACGTGAACCCCGAGCAGTCCGGCGGCCAGACCGAACCGGTCCTGACGGTCAAGACCGAAGACGGCGTCGACCCGCTCGACGCGCTCGGCGACGCCTCGGCCCACGTCCAGTCGCTGACCGCCGAGTTCCGCGACGCGTTCCAGGCGGCGCTGTAGGCGCGTCCGGACCCGCCTTTCTCTCGACTCGGATCGGACGGCCGACCGACTGACGTCCGGACCCGTCTTTCTCTCGACTCGGATCGGACGGCCGACCGACTGACGCACGGGCGGCGACCGTGCGAGCGACCCGGTCCGACCACCCGCGTCACTCGCCAGCGCCGCGGCGGTAGTAGTAGAACTCGGCCAGCGTTCGGACGAGGCACCCGCCGAGGACGAGGAGACTGAGTCCGACGACGACGAACAGCAGACCGATGGCCCCGGGGCCGGCCATGGGTCCGGGTGGGATCGAGGCGACGACGAGCGCGAAAGCGCCCACAGCAAGGAGGGCTGCGACGACCTCCACCGCGCGGACGACGCTGTAGACCGGTCGGCTGGCGAGTCGGTCGGTCACCCGCTCGCTGGCGCGGAGGGTTCGGTACCCCGCGACCGCGGTCTCGACGGCGACGACGAGCGCGAGAGCGAGCGCGAGAACGGGGGCAGCAAAGAGCGACGTGATGCTCCCGGAGGGGACGAGTTCGAAGAACAAGCCCACCGAAAAGAGGAGGGTGACGACGACTGCGGCGAGTTTGGCGGCCTGAAGGGGCCGGCCCCGTGCAAACTGGAGGGACATATCGACTCACTCGACAGTCCGAGCGACCGACCAAGCCTCTTGTGGCTCTCTCGGAAGCCGCGATGCCGATAGCGACGGGGTGGCAAGACACGTTCGTCGCGCGACACGGAACGCCGAACCGAGTGGCGTCCGCAGCGTCACACGGTGCCGTTCGACGACAGGTCCAGCCCGGGCAGGTCGTCGTCGGGGTCGAACCCGAACACCTCGCCGTAGAAGGCGAGTTCCGCCTCGTGGGCACGCTGTCGGGACTCCGCGCGGCGGAACCCGTGCTGTTCGTCCTCGAACACCAGGAGTTCGTGAGGGACGTCGCTCGCGGCGAGTGCCTCGACCATCTCCTCGGCCTGTGACAGCGGCACCACCTGATCGTCGCCCCCCTGAAGGAGGAGTACCGGCGCGGTGATGTCGCCGGCGTGGTGGACCGGTGACCGGGCTTCGTACGTCTCGACAGCGTCCGGGTACGGACCGACGAGCTGGTCGAGGTACCGCGATTCGAACTTGTGCGTGAGTTCGGCGAGGCGCGCGAGGTCGGCGACGCCGAAGTAGCTCACCCCCGCCGACACGTCGTCGTGGAACGCGAGCGCCGAGAGAACGACGAACCCACCGGCGCTGCCCCCCCGGACGGCTATGCGGTCCCCGTCGACCCGGCCGCTGTCGGCGAGGTGCCGCGCGGTGTCGATGCAGTCCTGGACGTCCAGTATCCCCCACTCGCCGTACAGCGCCTCGCGGTACGCCCGGCCGTGGCCGGTCGAGCCGCGATAGTTCACGTCCGCGACGGCGAATCCCCGCGACGTGAAGTACTGGATGTCGAGTTCGAACGACGGATACGTCGCAGCCGTCGGCCCGCCGTGTGCGAACACGACGACTGGCGGCCGTTCGCCGTCGGGGGGTGCGACGTCCGGATTGGTCGGTGGGTAGACGAACGCGTGGGCCTGGGCCCCGTCACGCGTCGGGACGGTGACGTGCTCCGGCGTCGAGACGTACGCGGCGTCGAGTTCGACGTCGCTCCCGTACCGTACCACCTCGGGGTCCTCGCCGGGAGTCCACCGGACCAGTCGGGGCGGCGTCGCAGGGTCGCTGGCGACGACGTAGAGGGACTCGCCGTCCGACTGGAGCCGCGGGGCCCCCCGCTCTCCGAACGTCGCAAACGGGAGGTCCGGGACGTCCCGAGACCCGTCCGGAGCGACCAGTTCGAGCGCCTGCTCTCCCTCGCGGGTGACGACCGCCGCGACCCGCCCGTCGTCGAGGAACGCGTACGTGGCGAGTCCGAGCGTCCACTGCGGAACGCCGTACTCCGCCCGCTCCTCGCGGTAGGGAACCCACTCGTCGCCGTCCCGACGGTAGAGGTTCCACCAGCCGGTCCGGTCAGAGACCGCGTGGAGCGTCCCGTCGGGTCGCCACGCGGGCTGGAACACCGACTCTTCGGGGCCGCCCATGACGGCGCGCTCCGCCGAGAGCGCACCGTCGTCGCCTACGTCGGCGACGTGGAGTTCGGTGCCGTCCCACGGCATCCGCGGGTGGTCCCAGGTGAGCCACGCGAGGCGGTCGCCCTCGGGTGAGAGTCTGGGCGCCGCGTAGAAGTCGTGGCCCGAGGCAACCGCCTGCGGGTCCGCGTCGCCGTCGGCCCCGAGCCGGACCAGCGACGTCACCGGCTCGCCGACGCCGTCCTCGCCGGCTGCTGCGTCGTGGTCCTCCCGGACACAGTAGAGGTGCCTGCCGTCGTCGGAGACCTCGAAGTCGGCGTACCGCAAGCCGCGCTCGGTCTCCGGCTCGGGCGTGATGGCCATCACGTCGCCGTCGGGAGACTGTCGGTAGACTCGCTGATCGTCGTACCGCGCGAAGAAGACGGCGCCGTCGTGAACCGCGAAGTCGCCGCCGCCGTACTCGTGAACGAGCGTGCGGACGTCGGTGTCCTCCGGCGTCACGTCTTCGACGGTCTCGCCGTCGTGGCGAACGACGACGCCGCGACCGCCTTCCGCCGGACGTTGCTCGCGCCAGTAGACCGTCTCCCCGTCCAGTTCGCTGTGGCCGAAATCGACACCCGCGCTGGCGACCATCCCGGCGGAGATCGGCGACGGCCACGTGCCGTACGGTGCCGTCCGCTCGTGTGTGTCGCTCATCGTCACTCTCCTGTGGACCGACCGGAGCCTGCATCTTAACTGTACCCTGCGTGGATCGTCTCAGGGGTCGAGAGCCAGCGGAGAGTGGACGGGGACGAGGCCGTTCTCGTGATCACGCCCCCGGATCGGACCGCCGAGCGGTGGTCGACTCGCTCGACGCTCAGAGCCGGACGGGGACGCCTCGCTCGGCGAGATACTCCTTGACCTCTCGGACGCTGTACTCGTCGAAGTGGAAGATAGACGCCGCGAGCGCCGCGTCGGCACCGGCGTCGAACGCCTCGTACATGTGGTGGGGGCCGCCACAGCCCGAGGAGGCGATGACGGGCGTCGAGACGCTCTCGCAGACGGCGTGGGTCAACGGGATATCGTACCCCTCCTTCGTGCCGTCGGCGTCGATGGAGTTGACGAACAGTTCGCCCGCGCCGCGCTCCTCTGCCTCCTTGGCCCACTCGACGACGTCGACGCCCGTGCCCTCGCGGCCGCCCTTGACCATCGCCTCGAACCAGCAGGACTCGCCGTCGACTTTCTCGTAGTGTTCGCCGCGCTCGTCGTAGCGTCGCTTCGCGTCGACGCTGATGACGATACACTGGTTGCCGAACGCCCGCGCGCCCTCCTCGATGAGCGACGGGTTCTCCAGCGCCGCGGTGTTTATCGAGACCTTGTCGGCGCCGGCCCGCAAGGTCTCTTTGATGTCCTCTCTGGTCCGGATGCCGCCGCCGACGGTGAGCGGGATGAACACCTCGTCTGCGACCCGCTCGACCGTGTCGAGCATCGTCTCTCTTCCCTCGGCCGAGGCGGTGATGTCGAGGAAGACGAACTCGTCGGCGCCGGCCTCGTTGTACCGCTTTGCCATCTCGACCGGGTCGCCGGTGTACTTCAGATCCTCGAAGTTGACGCCCGTGTAGACGGCCGGATTCCCGTCCTCGTCGAGGTCGACGTCGATACAGGGGATGATGCGCTTGGTGAGTGCCATGTGAGTGAGTCAGCCGTCCGCTCGGTCTGTCAGTCTGTCACTCGGCTCTGCACTCGCTGGACAAAAAACGCCATCGGTTCCGCAGCGCGTTCAGGTGCGTTTTTATGCGAGGCCGTCGACCCATCGCGCATGAGCGGTCACGAACACACAGCGGAACTCGAGCGCGTCACGTCTCCGATGCAAGCCTACACGACGAGTCAGGTCGGGATCGGCTTCGTCGTGTTGCTGGTCGGTCTCGCCGTCACCTTCGGCGTGCCGCTGCTGCTGGCCTGACGCCGGTCCCGGACGACCGGACCGTCGGAGAGGGCCGCGATCGTGGCGACGCGTCACGGACGGGCGCTCGGCGGCGGCGACCGACGGTCAGTTCCACGGCGCTCCCTCGAAGTCGACCTGTCGCTCCCGCCTGTCGATGCCGTCGATCCGGGCGACGTCCTCGTCGTCGAGCGTGACCCGCCGCGCCGCGTAGTTCTCCCGTATGTGCGTCTCCGAGGTGGACTTCGGAACGACGACGACGCTCTCTTTCGACAGCAACCACGCGAGGCTGACCTGCGCCGGGGTCGCGCCGTGCTTCTCGGCGACGTCGACCAGCGCGGGGACCTCGGTCACTGTCCCCTTCGCGAGCGGCGAGTACGCGACGAGATAGTGGTCGTGTCCTCGAGCGCGGGCGCGCAGTTCCTCCTGCTGGAGGAGGGGGTGACACTCGACCTGGTGAGCGAACAGGGGCGCGTCGAGGTGGTCGCGCGCCTCGTCGAGCAGGTCCGGGGTGAAGTTCGAGAGGCCGACGTACCGGACCAGCTCCCGGTCGTAGAGGTCGTCGAACGCCGCGAGCGTCTCCTCCGGGTCGTACGCGCGGATCGGCCAGTGGACGTAGAGCAGATCGACGACGTCGACGCCGAGTCGGTCGCGACTCGCGCGAGCGTGTTCGATCACGTCGTCGTACGCGAGGTTGCGCGAGTGGACCTTCGTCGCCACGACGACCTCCTCGCGGTCGACGCTGGAGGCGGCGACGGCGTCGCCGACCGCGGCTTCGTTCTCGTACATCTCCGCGGTGTCGACGTGACGGTAGCCGGCGTCGAGTGCCGTCGCGACGCTCTCCCTGCAGTCGTCCGGAGCGGTGCCGTACGTTCCGATGCCGATATCCGGGAGGTCCTCGGCCGTCACGGGAGTCACCTCCCCGACGTGTCGGCCCTGGGGTCGGCCTGCGGTCGGTCGCGGGCCGGGTCGGCCCCGGGGTCGGCCTGCGGTCGGTCGCGGATCAGGTCGGCGCTGCGGAGGCCGCCCCGAACCGACACCCGCGTGGGCCGGAGCGAGCGACGTGGGCGCGGCGCGGTGAGACCGGCGGCCCGAGACGTCGGGTCCGGAGTCATCGACCCGCACCGTCCCGGAAGATCTTGTACTGCACCGCGACGAGTCCGGTCACGAAGAGGCCGGCGGCCACGAGCGCGCTCCCGGCACCGACGAGCGACACGACGAGGCTGCTGTACAGGCGCGTGACGAACGTCCCGAGCGCCGCTCCGATCGCCGTCGTCGCGAGAAACAGGTAGAGTTTCGCGAGTTCGGGGTCGGTGGCGTAGTCGAGAGCGTGGCGTGCTGACGTGGAGGGCACGTGTCCCCGTTGGAACGCCCAGCAACTAATACCAACCGCACGTCCGGAGGGCTACGCCGAACCGGACTCGACCGCGGCGGCGCTCTCTGCGGTGTCGACGACGGTCGCGAACTCCCCGGAGAGCTGGGCCAGAGCCGTGCGGTGAACCGTCTCCGCGTCGAACTCGTCGTCGCCCAGCGTCCGGCCGTTGGCGGCGGTCGCGTCGCTGACGACGTAGACCTCGAAGCCGCGGTTCTCGGCCGTCCGAACGGTCGTCGAGACGCAGTGGTCGGTCGTCAGCCCGCAGACGACCAGCGTCTCGGCCCCTTCCTCGGCGAGCCACGACGCAAGATCCGTGTCGAGGAACGCCCCGTTGACGCGCTTGACGAACTCGGGTTCGTCCGACGCCGGTTCCAGTCCCTCCTCGAACCGGAATCCCGGCCGGTCGCCCCGGAGCGGCGAGTCCGGTTCCGTCGAGTCGTGCCGGACGTGGACGACCGGGAGGTCGCGCTCGCGCCAGACCGAGAGCAGTCGGCGGGCGTTGCGTTCGGCGTCCGGGTTGTTCCGCGTCCCGTAGTGGGGGTCGTCGAGGCCGCGCTGGAAGTCGACCAAAAGCAGGACGGGCCGGTCGTCGGGCGTGAACATCGCTGACGGAGTCTCGGTGGTGCGACGGCAAGTAGTCTTCGGGGGTCGAGCCCGGTGTCAGAAGCCGCGCCGATCGGTCGCCGACGCCGGCGCGACTACGCCAGTTCCCGGGCGATGACGTCGCGGAGGTCGCCGATCTCGGCGGCGTCGTAGGCGAGTTCCTCGTCGCCGACCGCGAGCGAGAGTTCGCCGTCGTCGGTGGCGGTCCCTATCGCTTCGACCGGCGCGACGCCCTCGAAGGCCGCCCGGACCGCCTCGGGGTCCGTGGTCTCGACGACGGCGCGACCGGGGGTCTCGTCGAAGAGCGCGAGCGCGTCGTCGACGCTCGCCTCGACGCCGGCCTCCTCGGTCACCATCTCGGCGAGCGACACCGCGAGGCCGCCGTGGCTCACGTCGTGGACCGCGAGCGTCGCGTCCTGATTCGCCACGTCGGCCAGCGCGGCGACCGCACCGGCCGGGTCCTCGGGCAGGTCGGGGAAGCGGTCGCTCCCGCCCATCTGGCTCAGGTACTCCGAACCGCCGAGCGCCCCGCCGGCCTCGCCGACGAGTAGCAGCGTTCCCTCGCCGGAGACGGCGGCGGGCGGCGCGTCGTAGCCGGCTTTCGTGCCCAGCATCGCGAGCGTCGGCGTCGGGGGGATGGGGCCGGCGACGGAGTCGTTGTACAGCGAGACGTTGCCGCCGACGACCGGCACCGAGAGCGTCTCGCACATGTCTGCCAGTCCGTCGACGATGCCCTCGAAACCGCCGTAGACGTCCGGCTTCTCCGGGTTCCCGCCGTTCAGACAGTCGACCGCGGCGTGGGGCGAAGTGCCCTTCGCGGCGAGGTTGGCGGCGTTCTCCAGCGCGACGGCGCGCGCCCCCTCGTAGGGTGCGGCGCTCGTCCAGTTCGGGTTCGACCCGGACGTGAGCGCGAGTCCCTGCTCGGCCTCGCGAACGGCGAGCACCGCGGCGTCGTCGCCGGGTCGGAGCTTCGTGCGCACCTGCACCTCGTGGTCGTACTGGCGGTAGACCCAGCGCTTGCTCGCCGTGTTCGGACTCGAGACGACGGCCTCGAACGCCTCGCGCAGGTCGGCCTCGGGGAGGTCGCGCTCGGGCTGTTCGGGCCGTTCCGCGGGCAGGTCGTTCATGGGCGCGCCGTCGGCGACGTACTCCGCGGGGACGTCGACGACCGTCTCGCCCTCGAACGTGCAGACGTAGTTGCCCTCGGCGACCTCGCCGATGACCGAACAGCCCAGGTCGAACCGCTCGGCTATCTCCTCGACCCGGTCGACGTCCTCGGGGCGGACCTCGTAGACCATCCGCTCCTGGGACTCGGCCAGCAGGATCTCCATCGCGTTCATGTTCGGCTCGCGCTGGTGGACCCGTTCGAGGTCGATCTCGGCACCGAGTCCGCCCTTCGCGACGAGTTCGCTCGACGCGCCGCCGAGCCCCGCCGCCCCGAGGTCGCGAGCGGACTGGACCAGCTGCTCGTCCAGCAGCGTCTCGTTTGCCTCGATCAGGAGTTTCTCCGTGTACGGGTCGCCGACCTGTACGGCCGGTCGGTCCTCGGTCTCGGCGTCCTCGGCCAGGTCCTCGCTCGCGAAGGAGGCGCCGCCGAGGCCGTCGCGGCCGGTCGCGTTGCCGACGAGGACGAGTTTGTTGCCGGGCCGCTGGGCCTCCGCGGTCACGAGTCGGTCGGCGTCGAGCAGGCCGACGCAGGCGACGTTCACCAGCGGGTTGCCCTCGTAGTCGGGGTGGAAGTCGACGCTGCCGGCGACGGTCGGCACGCCGATGGAGTTGCCGTAGTCGGAGATGCCCTCGACGACGCCCTCGAAGAGGTAGCGGGAGTGCTCGCGGTCGAAGTCGCCGAAGTACAGCGAGTCGGCCAGCGCGATGGGGTACGCACCCATCGACATCGTGTCGCGGACGATGCCGCCGACGCCGGTCGCCGCCCCGTCGTAGGGGTCGACGTAGGACGGGTGGTTGTGGCTCTCGATGCCGAACGTGACGTAGGTGTCG
>Ga0207797_1001368_pt1 | contig 17690 bp, 19 predicted proteins | sample PRCRCaboRojoPR_6_FD_187275 | JGI IMG/M metagenome (GOLD analysis project Ga0207797, IMG submission 187275) | Marine sediment microbial community from Cabo Rojo, Puerto Rico - PR CR 10% Liquid 1 (SPAdes) | ecosystem: Environmental > Aquatic > Marine > Coastal > Sediment | place: Cabo Rojo, Puerto...
CGCTCTAAAAAGATTCGATCCATCGCTTAAGTGAATCCGGTCGGTACGGCCGCCATGGACACGATCGACCCCGCCGAGCTGTCCTGGGAGGAAACCGAGCGCGGCGACCGCCACTTTCGACGGAAGCGGCTCGGCGACGCCACCGACGACGACCAACTCGGCTGCAGTCTCTACGAGATTCCGCCGGGGAAGCGCGCGTGGCCCTACCACTACCACACGGCCAACGCGGAGGCCCTCTACGTCCTCGCGGGGGAGGGTGAACTCCGCGGTCCCGAGGAAGAAATCGAGCCGCTCGAACCCGGCGTCTACGCCGCCTTCCCGGCCGGCCCCGAGGGCGCCCACGAAATCGAAAACACCGGCGAGGAGACGCTCAGGTTCCTCGCCGTGTCGACGATGATCGAGCCGGAAGTCCTCCGCTACCCCGACTCGGACAAAGTCGGTGTCATGGCGGGCGAACCGCCCGGCGGTGACGCCGAGGCGCGACTCGTCAGTGCGTACTTCCGGCGCTCGGACGCGGTGGATTACTGGACCGACGAGGTCTGACGTGGCCGGCGAGTCGGAGCCGGTGAGTCACCAGTCGACGGCGTTACGGACGACGTCGAACGCCCGTTGCTCCGTGGGACTCCCACAGGTGTCGACGACGTCCTCGAGGTGGGAGAGCCGGGCCGTCAGTTCGGCACGGTCGTACGCCGGAACGTCCAGGCGTGACGCGGCGACCGTCGCCTCGACCACGGCCGCGTAGCCCCGGTTCGTGGTGGGAACGACCCGCCCCTCGACGGCCGTCTCCACGGGTTCGAGTTCCCACTCGACCCAGGTCGTGCCCTCGTCGGTCCCCCGATCGACCGGCGTCACCTCGGCCCGAGCCCACGCGGCCGCGCTGTCCAGGACCGGCTCGTCGCGTTCGTCGACGGTCAGGGCCGCCGTCGCGAAGTCCACCGGATCGGTCGAGAACTGGACGTACCCCCCGCCGCGGCGGTCGAAGTTCCGGCGCGTCCGGGTCTCTCCCCAGGTCCGGGCCGTCGCCGACTCGTCGGCGGAGGGCGGCGCGTGGACGCCCAGTGCGGCCACGTTCCAGCGGTCCCGCGGGCCTCGCGTCGTGACGATCGTCTCCGTGATGCCCCGGAGGTCGACCGGCCAGTCAGCCGTGGCTGCCACGAGTCACACCTCCATGCCGCTCTCGAGGGCGACGAACAGGCCACCGGCGATCAGATCGGCGGTGGTCCCGGGATTGATCCCGCGGGCGACCAGCTCGTCGGCGAACTCGCGGACGGCTCCCTCGCCGTCGAGGACGGCCCGAGCCCGATCACGGACCTCCTCGGCGGTCTCGCGGTCGTGCTGGGTCACGACGAACGTGTCCATCTCGTCGGCGAGCAGCGCCAGGTGGGTCCGGGCCGCTCTGTCGGTTACCGCGCCGTTGCCAGTGGCGATCCGATCGGCGGCGTCCAGCGTGCGGCGAAACCCGTCAGTCCACTCCGCCGCGATGCCGTCGCGCTCGGCACTCCCCACCATGACGTCTTCGAGGGTCATATTCCGCTCGCGAAGCGCCGCCTCGGCGTCGCTCCCCCGCCGCACGTCCGGCAACGGGGTGTTTGCGGGTGGGTCCGAGACCGCCACGTCGACGTGATCGAACGCGGCGTAGAAGCCGACGGCATCCTCGACCGTCGTCTCCTCGACGACAGTCGTCGCCGCAGCGCCGATCGGTCCGTCTCGACCTGCCGCGCGGACGAGCGGGGCCAGAAGGAGAATCGCGCCGAACTGCGTGTTGCCACCGCGTTGTCCACTCATGCCGGCGATCGCTCGTTCGAAGGCCCGGCCGAACGGGACGGTCCGGTCGGCGAGGGCATCGAGCCCCTCCCTGGCGCCGACGGCGCCGGCGAGGAAGTGTTCGAACCGCAGATCGGGGTACTCCCGCTCCCGGTCCACGTTTCCGGGCGTGGGCGTGCTCGCAACCTCGAGGAGGAGGGCGAGTTGGGCGTTGTCGACGGTCCCGTTCACGGTTCGGCCTCCCGACGCCCTCGTGGCTCGCGAACCCACGCTTCGGCGGCGTCCCGGACGCGTCGCAGGACGACCGGATCGTCGCTCGGCCGGCCGACGCTGACGGCGTCGGCCCCGTATGCGAGGTACTCGTGGACGGTGTCGCGGTCACGCACGCCGTTGTTCGCGATGACCGCCGCGTCGGTCGCCGCCACGACGTCGGCGACGACCCGCTCCGAATCCATTGCGTCAACGTGGAGAACGTCGGCTCCGGCATTTGCGACCTGGGCTGCGAGGGCCGGCAAATCCACCCCAGGTACCTCCGTCCGCACCTTGACCGACACGACGGCGCCGATGTCGCTGGCCACCTTCACCTGCTCGGCGAGTCGGTCAGGGGCCGACAGCAACGACTGGCCCGCTCCCGCCGCGCACATCTCGTCCTGTCGGCAGTGGGCGTTGATCTCGAGGACGGCGTCCCGTTCCGCACAGACGGCCGCGACCCGGTGTAGCGCCTCGTGGTCGACGGCGCGGACGTTGAAGCCGGCCTGGAGGGGCGCGTCCTCGAGACGCCCGAGTTGCGCGTCGACGAAGGCGACGGGGTCCGGCGGGAGGAACTCGGTCCGGTCCCGATCGACCATCGCCCGCGCCGCAGACCTGGTCGGCTCGTCGACGGCGATGCCGCCCAGGAAGGCCGCGCCGACGTACTCGGCCGCCGCGAGCGCCCAGTCGGCGTCGGATTCGCCGCTCAGACTCGCCAGGGCGACCGGCGGGTCCACGTCCGCGAGGGGATTGTCCATCAGGCGACCACCTCGAGGGCCTCCTGGGTCGCGCGGGCCACCCGCTCGGCGTCCGCTGCGCTCGCGAGTTCCGTGTCCGTTCGAACGACGGGGCGGTCGAGTTCGGTGCCGTCGGCCTCGTCGAGCACGAACGCGTCGGCCCAGGGGTAGGCGTCGGCGACGCCAGCGGTCGAGGCCTCGAGTCCGACCGCGTCCATGAGTTTCGCGGCGGGACCCGAGAACACCTCGTCCTCGACGAACGGGGAAACCGCCACCACCGTCGTCGCTGCGAGGGCGTCGCGGATCCCGTCGATGGCCGTCATCGGCCCGATGCTCGTCACCGGATTCGACGGTCCGACGACGACGGAACCGTCGAGTGCGTCCAGCACGGGCGCCGTCGGGGTCGCCCGCTCGGCCCCCCGGAATTCCACGTCCTCGACGGTGGGTTCGCCGTTTCGCGCCACCCAGAACTCCTGGAAGTGCATCGGGCCGTCCGGCGTCTGGATGATGCTCGCGACGGGATCGTCCGACATCGGCAGCAGCGTCCGCTCCAGGCCGAACGCGTCAGCCAGCGTCGCAGTCACCTCTGTCAGCGAGTGGCCGTCGTCGAGGAGACTCGTCCGGGTCACGTGGACCGCGCGGTCCCGATCGCCGATGTGCATGAACTCGCCGACGCCGGAGAACCGCCGCCAGCGGGCGATGTCGCGGCCGGCCGTCTGGGCTGCAGGCGAGAGGTAGCGGGGTCCCGTGTCCAGGCCGGCCGCCTCCGCCAGGCGGAGGAGTTCGTCGTGGGTCTCGGCGGTGTCACCCTCGATCCCCCACCAGGTGGTTCGGTCGAGGACGTCGCCACCGAGGAACAGCACGGTGTCGACGTCCGGACAGACGAGGAGTCCGCCGAGTTCCACGTCGTCGCCCGTGTTCGCGACGACGGTCGTCTCGGCCGGCGGAAAGACGCTGTCCGCGCCCGCGAGGAGCTTCGGCGTCCCCGTCCCGCCCGACAGGAACGTGACCATGCCCGCCGTTGGTCCCACGGGTGTGATAAGGTGTCGGCTCGACGCCGCGAGTCTCAAAGCTGAGAGCCCGGCGGACAGACTCAAGTCAGTTCGGTTCGTTGCAGTAACAAACCGGGGGAAAATTCCGTGGACAACCACGCCCACCGCTTCGCACCCGCGGCGCCCGACGAGGAGCACGTCTACGGCGCCTGCGCGCCGGGCTGGCACTCCGCCGCAAGCCACGCCGTCGCCCTCGAGGACTGGATCTCGTTCATGCAGGAGCGAGACGTCGAGCGCGTCGTCTGTCTCCTCGCGGGTGAACCCGGGTCGGAGGGCGCGAACATCCCTCGCTACCGGCAGGCGTTCGGCGACGAGAACGTCCTCCACGCCCCGATCGCCGACGGTCACCTCGCCGACGTGGACACGCTCATGTCGGAGATTCTCCCGTTCCTGGAGGAATCCCGCGATCGCGACCAGAAGGTCGTGGTCCACGGGCTCGCGGGCATCGGGCGCACGGGGCAGGTACTGGCCACCTGGCTGGCCGCCTACAGGGAGTACAGCCCGCGAGAGGCCGTCGACACGGTCCAGGAGATGGGGCGGGACCCCCGGGAGGCGATCCAGCGCGGGAACGCGTCCCTGGCCGACCTCCGGGCGGTCCTGAAGCAGGTTGGCTGACGTCCCGGCTCCGGCGCCCCCCGAGCCGGAGGCTTTTCACAGGGAGGGCCGAACTCCGGCCCAATGACGACCATCAAGGACAGCGTCCACGACCACATCGAGGTCGAGGGCGTCGCCCGGGACCTCCTGGACACGCCGCCCGTCCAGCGACTTCGACGCGTCGCCCAGCTCGGGACGGCCGGGCTGGTCTATCCCTCCGCGAACCACACCCGATTCGAACACGCCCTCGGCGTCTACTACCTGGCCGACCGGGCGCTCGACCACCTCGGCATCGAGGGCCAGCAGGGCGAGCGGGTCCGCGCAGCGGCCCTCCTCCACGACGTCGGGCACGGCCCGTACAGCCACAACGTCGAGGACATCATCGAGCGACACACCGGTCGGTACCACGACGACGTGGCGGACCTCGTCGGCACCGGCTCCGTGGCGAGGACTCTGAGCGACCACGGGCTCAATTCGGATCACGTGGCGTCGCTGATCGCCGGCGAGGGCCAGTTCGGCCAGCTCGTCTCCGGGGAGCTCGACGTCGACCGGATGGACTACCTGGTCCGGGACGCCCACCACACGGGCGTACCCTACGGCGCGGTCGACCACGAACGGCTGCTCCGGGAGCTCCGGTTCGTCGACGGCGAACTCGTGCTCGACGAGGGGAACGTCCAGACCGCCGAGAGCCTGCTCCTCGCGCGGGCGTTGATGAACCCCACCGTGTACCAGCACCCGGTCGCCCGCATCGCGAAGACGATGCTCCGACGGGCGACCGAACGCCTGCTCGACCGGACGGCCGTCGACGCCGAACGCCTCGGCCGGATGGACGACTACGACCTCCGTGTGGCTCTCCGCGAGTGCGAGGCGACGGTCGAGGACGCCCGGCGCCTCGACGAACGTGACCTCTTCAAGCGGGCCGTCTGGGCGGAGATGGACGCCGTCCCGCAACCCGTGCTGGCGGCCGAGCACGACGAGATCCGCGAGTTCGAGCGCGACATCGCCGCGGAGGCCGGCGTCGAACCCGAGTCCGTCAGTCTCGACGTCCCGCCTGAGCCGACGATGGCCGAGTCGATCACCCGCGTCGTCGTCAACGGGGAGGTGCGGCGTCTCGGGGAGCAATCGACGCTCGTGAGTGCGCTCAGGGCCGCCCAGCGGGACCAGTGGCGCCTCGGCGTCTACGCCCCGGCCGAAGCGAGCGAACGCGTCGGCAACGCCGCGATTCGAGCCCTCGGGATGGACCTCTCCGGCGCGCTCGTCCGGGACGTTCGCCCGGGAATCAACGCGACCCTCGAGGACTTCGAGTAGCGATGATTCTGGAAGGGACGATCCTCCGCGGACGGCAGTTCGAACCCGTCGAGGGCCGGGTCGTGATCGAGGACGGCGAAATCGATGCCGTCGAAACCGGAAGTGCGCGAAGTGACGACATCGTCGTCCCGGCGTTCGTCAACGCCCACACGCACGTGGGCGATTCGATCGCCAAGGACGCCGGCGAAGGGCTCACCCTGGAGGAGCTGGTCGCGCCGCCGGACGGCCTCAAGCATCGCCTACTGGCGGAGGCCGACCGGACCGAGCAGATCGAGGCAATCCGGCGATCCCTCCGGTACATGCTCGACGGTGGGACGGCGGCCTTCCTCGACTTCCGCGAAGGCGGCGTCGCCGGCGTCGAGGCGCTCCAGGCGGCCGCCGCGGACCTGCCGATCGAGGCGCTCGCGCTCGGCCGGGAGTCGATCGAGGCGATGGAAGTCGGCGACGGCTTCGGCGCGAGTGGCACGAACGACGGCGAGTTCTCGCGGGAGCGGACGGCCACGAGACGCGCCGAGAAGCTCTTTGGCATTCACGCCGGCGAGGTCGACAGTAGTGACGTCAACGGCGCGCTCGACCTCGATCCGGACTTCCTCGTCCACGTCGTGCACCCGGAGCCGATCCACCTGGAGCGGATCGCCGACAGCGAGGTGCCCGTCGTGGTCTGCCCGCGCTCGAACCTCGTCACCGACGTGGGCCTGCCGCCGGTTCGGGACCTCCTCGATCGGACGACGGTCGCGCTCGGGACTGACAACGTCATGCTGAACGGCCCGAACATGTTCCGCGAGATGGAGTTCGTGGCCAAGTTGACCGACGTCACCGCCACGGAGGTCCTCCGGATGGCCACGATCAACGGCGCCGAGATCGCCGGGCTGAACTGCGGCCTGATCGAGCCCGGGTTCGACGCCCGGCTGCTGGTGCTGGACGGCGACTCGGACAACCTCGCCGGGGCGAAGAACCCCGTACGGGCCGTCGTGCGCCGCGCGGGCGTCAGCGACGTCGCCGACGTGGTGCTAGACCGGCCGGCCTGAGGCCCGCCGTCGCCCGGGGTTAAGTACCGGGGTGCTCTACCATGGCGCATGTACGACGACATCTTGCTGGCGACGGACGGGTCGGCGGGGATGGAGGCGGTAATCGAGCACGTCAGCGACCTGGCCGAGCAACACGGGGCCACCCTGCACGCGCTCTACGTGGTCAACACGGCCTCGCTCTCGAACTTGCCCCTCGAGGCGTCGATGGACGCCGTCAGCCAGGGCCTGCGCGACGAGGGGACCGTCGCCATGGACGAGGTCGAGCGCCTCGTCCCCGACGAGGTCGACCTGGAGCTGGTGACCGAGGACGGGTCGCCCGCCCGGGAGATCGTCGAGTACGCCACCCGGACCGGCTGTGACCTCGTCGCGATGGGCACCCACGGACGGTCCGGCGTCGATCGGCTCCTCCTCGGCAGCGTCGCGGAACGCGTCTTGCGTCGCTCGCCGGTCCCCGTGCTCACCATCAGGGTCGGCCAGCATCCCGAGTCCGAGGCGTAGGCGGTCGCCGGAGCGGTTCTACCCCGATGGCGAGTCGGCTGGTCGGAGGTGCTCGCAGTCGCCGGCCGTGACAGTCCCCCGCTCGCCGTCGGTCTCGACGACCAGTGCACCGGAATCGGCGATATCGACGGCCCGCCCCTCGACGGTTCCCGACGGCGTCTCCACGCGGACCTCACGACCCAGCGTCACGGTCAGGTCCCGCCAGGCCGGGACGATACTTGCTGGCTCCTCCCGCAACGCCTGGAAGCGCTCGAGCAGCCGCTGGGTGAATCGGCGACGGTCGATCTCGTGGCCCAGTTCGGCACGCAGACTCGTCGCGCCCGCGCCATCGGGGAGGTCCGCGGCCGTGACGTTCGCGTTCACGCCGATCCCGACGACGAGCCACGCGATCCGGTCCGCCTCGCCCTCCATCTCGGTGAGCACGCCGGCCAGCTTCCCGCCGTCGACGGGCGGGCCGTCCGACGAGTCCGCCGGCCCCTCGCCCAGGAGCACGTCGTTCGGCCACTTGATCCCGGCGTCGGCGCCGGCGTCACGTGCTGCCTCGGCGGTCGCCACGGCGGCAGCCAGCGTGAACAGCGGGGCCGCCGCCGGCGCCACGTCCGGACGGATCAGGATCGAGAGCCAGATGCCGCCGCTCGGTGACGCCCAGGACCGGTCCAGCCGGCCGCGGCCGCCAGTCTGGCGGTCGGCGAGGACGACCACCTCGTCAGCACCGCTGGCCGCCAGTTCCCGTGCGCGGTCGTTCGTGCTGCCGATGGCGTCGTGGTACTCGACGGAAAACGGGGCCTCGAGGCCGAACTCCACGGCGGGCCCCCCGAAATCCGGGGTCGAAACCAGTTCGTAACCCTCGTCGGTGGAGGCGATCTCGAACCCGGCCTCCCGGAGCGCCTCGACGTGCTTCCAGACGGCCGCTCTGGAGACGCCGAGTCGGTCGGCGATCGCCGGGCCGGAGACCGGGCCGTCGGCCACCGCGTCGAGGACGGCCTCGCGGGTCGCCTGCATGACTCCCCGATCGGTCGGGCCCGAAATAAGGGTCGCGGACCGCCGGCTCGCAGAACGACGGAACCGCCGTCAGTCGATCACGACGAGTGGGTCGCCCATGTCGACGGACTCCCCTTCGGCGACGAGGACGTCGGTCACGCTGCCGTCGAACTCCGAGAGGACGTCGTTTTCCATCTTCATGGCCTCCAGCACGAGGAGGACGTCGCCCGCGGCGACCTCGTCGCCCTCGCCGACTTTCACGTCGAGGATTGTCCCCTGCATCTCGGCCGTGACCGTCTCGCCGTCGGCCGCCCGGCCGCCGTCGCCGCCGCTCTCATCGCTGGGCCCGGCTCGATCCGGCCGGGGCTGTGTGCCGGCGCTGGTCCCGCCACTCGGCGCGTCGATTGCCGGTGCTCCCCGCTCCTCGAGGGCCACCTCGAAGCGCTTGCCGTCCACCTCCACCGTGAACTCGCGTTCGGTCACCGCTTCGGCCTCGTCGCCTGCTGCGACCTCCGTCCCCCAGCGCTCCTGAGCCTCGGTCAGCCGGTCCGGGTCGAGGTGGTCGTCGAGGTAGGCGGTGGTGTGCGTCCCGGCGCGGAACTCGTCGTCCTCGAGCATGAGGCGGTGGAACGGAATGATCGTGACTACCCCTTCCAGATCGAACTCGGCGAGGGCACGCTGGCTGCGGGCGAGGGCCTCCTCGCGATCGCCGGCGCGCACGATCAGCTTGGCGATCATCGAGTCGTAGTCCGTCACGAGCTCGTCGCCCTGCCGGAGGGCGTCGTCCATCCGCACGCCGATCCCGCCGGGTGGGTCGTAGGTCGAGAGCGTGCCGCCCGTGGCCGGCGCGAAGTCCTCGGCGGCGTTCTCGGCGTTGATGCGGAACTCGATGGCGTGGCCGTCGACCTCGACGTCCTCCTGGTCGAAGGTCAGCGCCTCGTCGGCGGCGACCCTTATCTGCCACTTGACGATGTCGACGTCGGTCAGGGCCTCCGTAACGCAGTGTTCGACCTGGATCCGGGTGTTGACCTCGAGGAAGTAGAAGTCCGCGTCCGTCCCGAGCAGTTCGTCGGCGTCCCGGTCGCCGTCCTCGACGAGAAATTCGACCGTGCCGGCGTTGGTGTAGTCCGCCTCGCGGACGCCGCGACGGGCCGCCTCGCCGATCTCCTCGCGGAGTTCGTCCGTGAGCGCCGGACTGGGCCCCTCCTCGATGACCTTCTGATGGCGGCGCTGGAGCGAGCAGTCCCGCTCGCCGAGGTGGCGGACGTTGCCGTGGTGGTCGGCGAGGATCTGGACCTCCACGTGGCGGGGCTGCTCGAGGTACCGCTCGAGGTAGACGGTGTCGTTGTCGAAGTAGGCCTCGCCCTCGCGCTTGGCGCTCTCGAGCTTTTCTTCCGCTTCCTCGGCGGCCTCGACGACCTTCATCCCCCGGCCGCCACCGCCCCCCTCGGCCTTGATGGCGATCGGGAAGCCGTGCTCCTCGCCGAAGGCGACGACCTCGTCCGGGTCCTCGACCGGTTCGGTCGTGCCGGGGACGATCGGAACGTCGGCTTCCTGCATGATCTGCCTGGCGCGGGTCTTCTCGCCCAGGCGTCCCATCGCGTCGCTCGTCGGCCCGATCCACGTCAGGCCGTCGGTCTCCTCCACGCGGGCCGCGAAGGTGGCGTTCTCGGCCAGGAAGCCATAGCCCGGGTGAATGGCGTCGGCGTCGGCTCGCTGGGCGGCGTCGATGATCGCGTCGTGGTCGAGATACGAGTCGGCGGCGCGGGCGGGACCGACGTTGAACGCCTCGTCGGCGTACCGGACGTGACCACCGTGGCGGTCGGCCTCGCTGTAGACCGCGACGGTCGAGACGCCGAGCTCCTCGCAGGCCCGCATGACGCGAACGGCGATCTCGCCGCGGTTCGCGACGAGGACCTTCTCGAACATACTGGCCTTACCGGTAGTCGGCACGTAAAGGATACGGCTCGTAACGTGACAGTTCTTCGTTATTATAGCCGATCGGCACGCGCGGCGGCCGTCCAGGGATCACTCGGGGCCCGCGTGGGAATCCGCACGCCGCGGTCCCGACGGCGGTCGAGCCGGTCGGCGAATTCCCACTTCCGGCCCGTCCAGCCGTCGGCTCCGTCCGCGGCCGTCGCCGCGATCAGCTCCCGATCGCGGAGGTGGGCCCCGATGGCCACGGCGACGGCGGCGGCCTGGGTCGCGTCCGCACTCTCCAGCCCCTGGAGCTCCTCGAGGAGGGCGTCGGGGGACCGGACGGGGGTCGCGTCGTCTGCCGTCATCTCACAGCGGGATGTTCCCGTGTTTGCGGTCTGGTCCCGAGACGCGCTTCGAGCGGAGCATCTCGAGATCCTCGATCAGCTGGGGGCGGGTCTCCGGGGGTTCGAGCACGTCGTCGACGAACCCGCGGTCCGCCGCCGTGTAGGGGTTGGCGAACTGCTCGCGGTACTCGGAGACGAGTTCCTCCCGGCGGGCTTCCGCGTCCTCGGCCTCGTCGAGTTCGTCGCTGTAGAGGACGTTGACGGCCCCCTCCGGGCCCATGACGGCGATTTCGGCGGTCGGCCAGGCGTAGTTGACGTCCGCGCCGATGTGCTTCGAGGACATGACGTCGTAGGCCCCGCCGTAGGCCTTCCGGGTGATCACCGTCATGAGGGGGACGGTCGCCTCGGAGAAGGCATAGAGCAGCTTCGCGCCGTGCATGATGATGCCGTTGTGCTCCTGATCGGTGCCGGGCATGAAGCCGGGAACGTCCACGAACGTCAGGATGGGGATGTTGAAGGCGTCACAGAAGCGGACGAACCGGGCCCCCTTGACCGACGCGTCGATGTCGAGCGTGCCGGCGTTGACCCGGGGCTGGTTGGCCACGAGCCCGACCGCGTGGCCGTCGAGGCGGGCGAAACCGATGACGAGGTTCCGGGCGAAGGCCTCCCCGACCTCGAAGAAGGAGTCCTCGTCGACGACGCGGTCGATCACGTCGACGATGTCGTAGGGCTTCTGGGGCTGATCCGGCACGATGTCGAGCAGTTCATCGTCGCGCCGCTCGGGATCGTCCCACGGGTCGACCCGGGGTGGATCCTCGACGTTGTTCTGGGGCAGGTACGAGAGGAGGTGCCGGAGGTCGTCGAGGGCCGCTTCCTCGTCGGCGGCCGTGAAATCGGCGACGCCTGACTCGGAGGCGTGGGTGCTGGCGCCGCCGAGCTCGTCGAACCCGACTTCCTCGCCGGTGACGGTCTCGATGACGTCGGGCCCCGTGATGAACATGTGGCTGGTGTCCTCGACCATCAGGATGAAGTCCGTGATCGCCGGGGAGTAGACCGCGCCGCCGGCACAGGGCCCCATGATCGCGGAGATCTGTGGCACGACGCCGCTGGCTTGCTGGTTGCGGTGGAAGATCTCGGCGTAGCCAGCCAGCGAGTCGATGCCCTCCTGGATGCGAGCCCCGGCGGAGTCGTTAAGCCCGACGATGGGCGCGCCGGTCTCGACGGCCTTGTCCATGACCTTGGTGACCTTCTCGGCGAAGATCTCGCCGAGCGAGCCGCCGAAGACGGTGAAGTCGTGCGCGAAGACGAAGACGGTCCGGCCGTTCACCTCGCCGTAGCCCGTGACGACACCGTCGCCGAGGTACTCCCGCTCCTCCATGTCGAAGGTGTGCGAGCGGTGGGTCCGGAACTGGTCGAACTCCGTGAACGTCCCCTCGTCGAGGAAGTAGTCGATGCGCTCCCGCGCGGTGAGCTTGCCCCGCTCGTGCTGGGACTCGATGCGGTCCTCGCCACCGCCCTTGGCGGCTTCGGCCCGGCGCTCCCGAAGCTCCTCGATCCGCTCGTCCATCGTCATGGGGGGTGCCTCCCGTCGCTCATTCGTGGCGAATCAGGTGGGGCGTCCAAAAAAGGATTCCCTACTGGACCGCGGTCGGCGCCGAAGCTTTTGGTCGTTCGGGCCCAACCGGTTCCGGGACGGCACGTCGGGAACGGCGACGAGACTGCCGCCCCTGATTGGACCCACACCATGACCGAGGAACGGACAGACGATTCGACTGACAGTGCATCGATCGACCGAGCGGACGGACCCGGACGTGGGTCCTCGCGTCGGCGCATCCTGGCGGCGCTTGCCGGCCTTGGACTCGTCGGGGCCGGGAGTGGGCCAGCCGCGAGTCAGCCCCCACTCGGCCGGGTCGAACGAAGTGCAGCCGCCTGGACCCTCGAAGTCGACGGCGAGCGGGCCCTGCGGGTCGAGCCGGCCCGGCGGTTCACGCTCGACGAGGACGAGTTCACCGGCAGCGGCAACGTGCTCTTCGGGCACCTGAACGACATCACCGACGGCGTGGCCGGCGCAACGATCGGTGGTGGCGGCCTCTTCGACCACGAGGACGGCGAGACGCGGGGCAACGCGGTCCACAGCCACTTCGGCGTGATCGGCGGTGGAGTCGCCAACGCCACCGGGAGTCCGGACTCGCTCGACGAGGGCATGTGGGCCACCGTCGGTGGCGGGGTACGAAACGAGGGCCGCGGCACCGGCTCGACGGTAGCGGGCGGCGTGAGCAACGAGGCCACCGGCTTGCGGTCCGCCGTCGGCGGCGGGATCAACAACGACGCTTCCGGGATCGCCGCGGCGGTGTCGGGCGGCATCGGCAACGAGGCCGGCGGCACGTACGCGACGGTCGCGGGCGGTGGCGGGAACTCCGCGACTGAGCAGTATACGACGGTCAGTGGCGGCCGGGGGAACCACGCGACAGCCGGGGGAGCCACGATCGGGGGCGGGCGCAAGAACGCGGCGAGAGGGCAACGAGCGACGGTCGCCGGCGGCTACTACAACAGGGCGAGCGGCTACGGGTCGGTAATTCCCGGCGGCCGGGACAACGTGGCCGACGGCGACTTCTCGTTCGCGGCCGGCTACCGCGCGTCGACGGGGGGCCACGACGGCGCGTTCGTGGTCGGGGACTCCAGTGAGGACGAAATAGAGGCGACGGCCGACGACGCGGCCTTCTTCCAGATGCCGGTCCACGCGAGGGCCTTCAACACGACGAGCACCCGCACCGCCAAGACCGACTTCGAGCGGGTCGATCCGGATGCGATCCTGGAGGGAGTCAGGTCCCTCGACGTCCGAACCTGGGCCTTCGAAGACGAGGAGGGTGGTCGACACGTGGGCCCGACAGCCGAGGATTTCCACGAGACCTTCGACCTGGGCGAGGACGAAACCCACATCGCCACCGTCGACGCGGACGGCGTCGGCCTGGCCGCGATCCAGGGCCTCGCGGATCGACTCGAGTCGGCCACCGATCGAATCGAGGACCTGACCGAGGAACTCGACCGGAAGGACGAGCGGATCGCGGACCTCGAGTCCAGGCTCGACGCACTCGAGACGCGACTCGGGGCCGCCGGGGACGATGGCGAGGGCAAACCGGCTCAGGCCTCGCCGTAGACCGGAACGGCCGCGCCGCTGGTGACGCTCGCGCCGTCGGAGCAGAGGAAGCGGACGACCTCGGCGATGTCGGCGGGATCGACCCAGGACTCGAAGTCGGCGTCGGGCATCATCTCGCGGTTCATCGGCGTGTCGATCACGCTCGGCATGATGGCGTTCGCCCGGACGACGCCCTCGTTCTCTTCGGCGATGGACTCGGTCAGGAGGCGGACGCCGGCCTTGCTCGCCCGATAGATGCCGTCGCCCTCGCCACCCTCCAGTGACGACCGGGCGGAGACGCTGACGATGGCCCCCTCGGTCTCGCGGAGGTGGGGCAGGGCGTGTTTCGAAACCAGGAACATCGTCTTCAGGTTGACGGCAAACAGGAAGTCGAAGGTCTCGGCGTCGGTCTCGTCGAGGGGGTCGCCGCCGCGCCACGTGCCGGCGATGTTCGCCAGCGCGTCGATGCGACCGTGGTCCTCGACGACGTCCTCGATCGCACCGGAAACGGCCGATTCCGCCGTCGCGTCGGCCTCGTAGAAGTCGATCCGGTCGGGCTCTTCGAGGAGGAAATCGTCGCTCGCCGGGTCGACGACGTCGATGCCACAGACGGTGCCTCCAGCCTCGTCGAAGGCGGTGGCCACGGCGCTACCGAGAGCGCCACCGACGCCGGTGACGACGACGACCCGGTCGCTGTAGTCGAAGTCGACGGACATACCCCGACTGTCGGGAGCCAGGAGGATAAAACCAGGTTCGACACCGGGTCAGAGGCTCGCGAGGTTCTGCCGGAGCTTGATGGTCGCCGTCATCAGCACCGACGCCGTCATGATGATGAACACGACCTGGACGTGGGGCACGACGTTCCGGTCGAGGCCGAGGGCGTAGGCGATCGGCGTGACGTTGACCAGCGCGGCAAACGTCAGCAGCGGGAGGAGGTGGCGGACGAGCGAGTCGAGGACGGTCCCCTGGAGGCGCGTGTTGGTGGTCTGCCGGTAGAAGAAAAACGCCCCGTAGGCGAGGAAGCCGAGAGCCGCGAGTCCCTCCACCCCCGCGAGCAGCCGCGGCCGGTCGACCACGATCCCGGCGATGACGTGACCGAGGACGAGCAGCACGAACGCCCCGCGGAGAATTTCCTCACGGACCGTCCGCCCGGACCCGGCGCCCATCGTGTGGATCTCCCGGATGGCGAAGGCCAGCAGCAGGACCACGGCGAGCATCAGGGCGTTCCGGTAGGACGTCCGGACGCTCGAGACGATCGCGAGGACGCCGAGGCCACCGTACATCGCCGCCAACAGGCCGACGTACAGCAGGTGCGTCCAGAGCGGCGTCTGGGTCCGCAGGTCGGTCCGCTGGCGATTCCGGGCGGCGTAGTAGCCAAACCGGAGACCGAGCACGCCGAGCAGGACCAGCGCCGGGAAGTACACCAGGGTGAGGCTGGCGGAGTTCGCCACCTCGAATAGACCGAAGCGAACGGCCACTCACCACACCTCCACGGGACCGGACCTTCCCGTCACAGTTCCGAGTCCTCCTGGAGGCCAGCCAGTTCCTGACGGAGGAGTTCCACCGTCTCGTAGCGGTGTAACTTCTCAGTGGCCATCGCCTTGGCGACCACTTCGTCGATGGCTGGTGGGATCCCCTCGACCGCGTCCCCCGGGACCGGTGTTCCGGAGCCGGTGACGGCGGACTTGACGGAGCCGAAGGAGCCCGTCACCGGCGGTTTCCCGGTGTACAGGCGGTAGATGACGGCACCGAGCTGGTAGACGTCGGTAGCGGCGTCGATGGTCCCGAACCGGCTATCGTAGTACTCGGGCGCAGCGTAACGCGGGTCGAGAAACCGGACGGGATTCGCGTGGGGGCGATAGACGTGCAGCATGCCGAAGTTGTTGAGCAAGGGTGGTTCCTGGTCGTTGGATCCCAGCACGTCGCTGGGATAGGCGACGTTTCCCGCGTCGATGCCCCCGTGAACGGTGTCCTTGCGGTGGCTGTACGCCATGGCGTCCGCCAAGGCGAGGGCGTCGTGGAGGGCGCGGTCTGGCTCGAACCGATCCTGGTCGACCAGTGATTCCCCCGCGAACGACGTCGCCAGCCAGGGCCGGGGTTCGACGGCCCAGTCCCGGAGTGAGACGACGTGTGGGTGGTCGGCGAGGGCGGCCCAGCGTCCGAGGTGCTCGCCCGCGGCCGCCTCGAACGCCTGGCGTCCCGCCTCGTCGGACGGCAGGTGCAGAATGCGCAGTGCGATGGCCTCCTCATCGCCAGCGGTGCCCACGAGCGCGTCGTAGTCCGTCGAATAGCGGCTCCGCTTCGGTGCCGCGAGGATGTGCAACTGGTCGAACCGACTCCTGACGGCGACGTCCGAGACGTCGGTCGTCCGACGGACCAGCGCGCCCGGACTCTGGCCCGCGTCCGTCGACGACGAGGACTCGTCGTCGGCCTCCTCGGCATCCCCAGCCTCCGACGGGCGGTCGTCCGGCCCGGTCTCGAACTGTCCGACCTGGTCCGGCACGCCCTCGGCGTACGTCAGTCGCGGGTCGTCCTCGCCGTCGCTGTGCGGGAGCCGAATTCGGCCCCCACCGCTGCCGCGTTCCGGGGTCGCGTCGTAGTAGTAGCTGCGCGTGAAGTTGCCCGTCTCCGGCAACGGCAGATCCCGGCGGTCGGCGGCCTCCGCAGCCTCGGTCTCGAGTTCGTCGAGAACCCCTTCGACGGTGTCCGGATACCGGTCGGCCAGGTAATCGAGGGCGTGGGTCAGCTCCAGGCTTACCTCGTTCTGGCCCAGGCGATCGCTGAGTCGCCGAACGACGTATGGCACCGTGTCCGGATACTCCACGGCGATCAAACACGTGCTGAGGGCGGCAGCGAGGCGGGTCCGGTCGTCGTCGGCCTCGAGCAGGCCGATGAGTTCGGGGAGCCGGCGACGCCCCTGCGCGGGCTCCTCGAATACGGCCGTCACGAGCTCGGTTGGCAGCTCGTCGCCGTCGCCTGAGGCCGTCATGGCTTCGCGTCCATGAGGTATCTCGACAGGGCGTAAAGACTGTTTTGCCCGAAATCGGCGGGGAATTCCGTCGCGTAGCGGATTCGACGGCCTCGTTCGGTCGGCCTCTCGGTTCGTAATGTCGAGAGTACTCGCCGCAGCATTGCTCGCGGGTCACTACGTTCCCCGCTCGCAATACCGAGGTTCTCACTTCGTTCGAACCTCACATGCGCCGGCCTCAACGGAACTCGGGATCTGCGCGGAGGTGACCGACCGTACAAATGCCGGGGTGCGCCACGCAGGGACCGTGGAAATCGGCTCGACACTTTCATGGCGCCACCCGGGAATGGGTCGGTATGGCAGGTGGGGCGGTCGAGTATCTAACAGTCGAAGACATCCTCACGCTGCACGAGGCGATCGTGCAAGCGGACGACTCGACTGAACGGGGTGTGAGTTCTCGTGGTGACGTCCAGTACACGGTCGCGACCGTCCGCGAAGGCCACTTCGGGGAGGGACCCGAGACCGTTCACGAGATCGCCGCCCAATACATTCGGTTATTGACCGCGAATCATCCCTTCGTCGACGGCAACAAGCGAACGGCACTCGTTTCGACCGTCGCCTTCTATGCCGTGAACGGGTACTCGCTGGACTATGGACCCGAGATTCGATCACTCCTGAAACGACTCGCGACGGACGAGTCATCCGTACCCGTCAAGGAGATCGTCGAGTATGTCAGGGCGAATACCGCCGATCTACCTCCCGAGACTCGGACGCGATACGACGAGTTTCTGTCTGTCGCCTCCGGTCAAACACCCCGGCGGAACGATTATACGGACGAGGAGGGTACCTGATACCACCGATGGCAACCGACGAGCCCGACGCCGTCCCCCCGGAGGATCTGTCCCCTCGCGAGGCCAGAGAGGAGCTCCTCCGTCTCATTGCCAGGGACGATATGGCGGATCACGAGGACATCTACGAGGCACTGGCTCGGGAGTAACGTCCCAATTGTCCCGCCTTCGATCAACCAGCCCGTGAGACGGGCAAATCCCGGTTTCTATTATTGGTCCGTCCGGCCGCTGTCCAAAGGCGAGCGGGATGCTTCGTGGCATCT
>Ga0207797_1001369_pt1 | contig 17683 bp, 20 predicted proteins | sample PRCRCaboRojoPR_6_FD_187275 | JGI IMG/M metagenome (GOLD analysis project Ga0207797, IMG submission 187275) | Marine sediment microbial community from Cabo Rojo, Puerto Rico - PR CR 10% Liquid 1 (SPAdes) | ecosystem: Environmental > Aquatic > Marine > Coastal > Sediment | place: Cabo Rojo, Puerto...
ACCGCGTCGAACAGCCGGTCGTCGGGGTCGAGCCACCCGATCGGGTTCTCGGACCCCCGCCCGGTCACCCTGAGCTCCGGCGAGGGAGAGAGGTCGAGCCGCGGCGCGTCCACGTCGACGAGCGCGGCGTGCTGTCCGGGTGCCCCCGGTCGGTGCATCCCGAACCGGACGGCGTAGCGACCGCCCCCGAGGTGGCCGACGGGGACGAGGTCGTCCCGGTCGGCCGGGGCGCCGTGGCGCAGGCCGAACCGCTTCTCCAGGCTCGCCCCCTGGGGGATGTGGCCCTCGGGGTTCGGGAGCCGTGCGGGTACGACGTGGTACCACGTCCCCTCGTGGAGCTTCAGGAGGCCGTACGCGATCGGGTTCCCGACCAGCGTGGTCGACGCGTGGTTGAACAGGGCGAGCCGCAGCGTCGTCTCCCGGTCGCCCAGTGCCACCCGCTCGGCCGACGGGCGGAGGTAGACCGGCGTCGTCGGATCGGCGCGGTGGAACCAGGCGGTCGGACCGCCCCCGGGGAGCCCCGGGACGTCCGTCCCCTCGAACCGGGAGGGGACCGCCGGGCCGGGAGCGTCGGTCCGCCAGACGCCGATCGTGAACGCCCAGCCGAAGCCGGTCTCGAAGGCGTAGGAGCCGACGGGTTGACACGGTCCCTCGGGGCCGGCGACGAGGTCGTAGACGAGCGATCCCCGCTCGCCCGGACGGACCTCCACGGTCCGGGCCGCGGTCGCGGTCACACCCCCCGACGGGCGGCCGCGCCAGCAGCCGTCGACCCACCGGCGGTCGGGGCCGCCCCCGCCACCCGGAGGCTCGCCCGCGGCCGGGCCGACCGCGGGGAGGAGGAACACGCGGGCGTTCCCCCGCGGCGTGACGAGCCGTCCGCGGACGGGCTCGTGTGGGATCGAAACCGCCTCCTCGCCGGTGTTGTGAAGCACGAGGACGAGCCGTGCGGGGCTCCCGGGCGTCCCCGGTCTGCCGAACCGACCGCCGCCGACGAGCCCCGGGAGACCCGTCGGCCGGGGGTGGAACGCGACGGTCCGACCCGCCGGCGAGAGCGTCGTCGTCGCCGTCCGCTCGTACCACGGGGCCTCCAGCGACCGACCGGCGGCGGAGTTCGAACCCGCGACCCGCCGGTCGCGGGGCGTCGCCGTCGGCTCCGGGAGCGGCGCGGCGGTGAGCGTCCGGTCCTCCGGGGTTCGCTCCCCCGACCCCGAGCAGCCGGTCAGTGCCGTCGCTCCGAGGAGACCGAGGAGCCCGCGCCTCGTCGGCCGGTACCCTGACCGTCCGTCCATCACCGAGGACAGGTGCCTCGGGAACTAATCCGTGACGGGTGTGCTACCAGTAGCCCCCGTTCGCGAGCCAGTCGCGCGAACGGGCGCCCTGTAGCGCCGCGACCACGACGGCCACGGCGACCAGCACCACCACGAGGACCGACGGGACGGCGAACTCCCCGAGGAGCGGTCCGGTGACGAGCGATACGACCGCGCCGAGCGCCGCGAGGACGACCAGCAGCGTCGCCAGCCAGCCCGCGACCGTCGAGAGCGTCATATCCCTCGGTTCCGTCGCGGGAATATAAAACTCAAGACGACGGCGACCGGAGCGACCGCATGACCACCGTCGCCGTCCTCGCCGACCCGCCCCGCCCCGGCCTCGTCCACCAGCGCCTCGTCGAGACCACGCCGCTCGCCGCCGAGGAGGCGGCCGACCTCTACGCCGCCGGACTCCGTGACGTCTGCCGGGCCGTGGCGACCAGCGGCGGCGAGCTACTGGTGAACTACCGGGCCGACGAGGACCTCCCCGGCGACGAGGGAGAGGGGGACAGCGAGGCGGAGCTGCGTGAGGCGCTCGAGCCGGTGTCGGAGCTCGACGCCGGGTCGGTCCGCTTCGAGGTACAGGTCGGGGAGACGTTCGCCGGCCGCGCGGGCAACACCGCGACCCACCTCCTCGAGAACGAGGCCGTCACCAGCGTCGCGATCACGGACCCCTCGGCGGTACTGCTCACCCGCCAGCGGATCGACGAGGCGGCGATGAAGCTCCGCCGGCGCGAGGTGGTCCTCGGCCCCGCGCCGGGCGGGCGGGTCTACTACGCCGGGTTCCGCGAACCGGTCGACTTCGACGGCGCGTACGCGCCGCCGGCGCTGGAGACCCTGACCCGTCGGGGCGTCGACGCCGGCCTCGACGTCGACTACGTCGCGTCGGGGGCGGTCCTCGAGACGGCGTCGGATCTCGCCGACCTGCTGACGCTCGTCGGGGCCCGCCGGGCGGCCGGCCGGAACCTCCCCGTCCACACCGCCGAGGCGCTCGCGTCGCTCGACCTCCGCGTCGAGGCGGGGGACGACGGCCTCGAGGTCGAGCGCGGGCGCTGACCGCTCGACCCGCCCGGCGACGGCGACCGTCCGGCCACGCTCTCACTCGTCGTCGAGGAGTCGCGCCCCCTCGTTCGAGACGGTCGTCCGCTCGGGGAGCACGTCGTCGACGTCGACCGCGAACACCGTCTCGCCGAACAGCGCCATCCCCGCCGCCCCGCCGGCGGTCTCGACGCGGTCGATCTCGCGCTCGACGTACGACGTCGCGATGCCCGTCTCGCGGAGGAACGCGCGCGAGCACTCCGCGAGCGACCGGAGCGTCGGCGCCCCGTCGAACCGCGAGAGCTGTTCGAAACCGACCCGGCTGGCGGTCGACATGAACCCCTCGTCGGCCAGCATCTCGCTCGTGGCGATGCCGCCGCCGCTTGCGTACTCGACGCCGACGTCCAGCTCCTCGCGACGGACCCCGTCGCCGGTGTTCCAGAGCAGGCCGCCACGGTCCTGGATGATCACGTCGCTCTCGCCGGTGCCGGCGGCGACCTCGGCCTCGTAGGCCGCATCGAGGAGCGCCCCGCGGTCACGGCCGAGGTCGAACCGCTCGTTGGCGGCCAGCGCGGCGGCCAGCGTCGCGGCCCCGCTCGCGCCGAAGCCGCTGCCCAGCGGGACCTCCGGGCGGACGTCGACCGCCGCGGTGACCTCGAGCGCGGCGAGCACCCGCTCGACCGGCTCGAACGGAGCCGGCTCGCCGTCGACCGTGACCTCCGTCTCCGGGGCGGGCGCCACCTCCACGACGACCCCGTCCTCGGTGGCGAAACTCGCGCCGCCGGCGGTTCCGCCCTCCTCGGTCGCGGGCGCGAACAGGCCGGTGACGCTCCCCGGTGCGTGAGCCCTCATCGGTCCCTCTCTGGTGACGGGGGCTCCTAAGTCCGACGGAGCCCCGCGACCGCAACCGCTTTGGACCGGCCGCGGGTAGGTGTAGCCGTGGTGGGATGGCAGAGCGGCCCATTGCGCCGGTCTTGAAAACCGGTAGCCGAGAGGCTTCCTGGGTTCGAATCCCAGTCCCACCGTTCTGCGAGGAGCGAAGCGAGGCCGACCGAAGGCAGGCCTTGATGACGAACGGTGAGCGGAGCGAACCGTGAGTCGACGCGACGAGCGAACGGTAGATACTGTGGGTTCGAATCCTACGAGACGCAGCCCGCGCAGGCCGGAGCCGAGCAGGAACGTCTCGGTCCGGTTCGAATCCCAGTCCCACCGTGCTCGGCTCGCGAGCGGCGCGGTCTGCTCCGGCCGACCGCACGTGGCGAGCGAGCGATCCGGGACGGACCGGATTCGAGCCTGCGAGACGAACGGAGCGGGGAGCGCGCCCGGCGGGTGCGCCACGAGGTCGGGAGCCGGTCGGAGCCGATTCGAGAAACGTTTTACGAGTCACGGTAGTTCTCTCGCCCGTCCCCTATGCCCTCCGACAGTCCCCGGGAACGGAGCGTCGTCGTCGGCATCGTCGCCGTCGCCCTGATCACCCTCGTCTACAGCGTGCTGATCGCCCAGCAGATACTGGCCTGGTTCGGCATCGCCATCCCGCTGGTGCTGCTCTACCTGTTCTGGCGGTTCGTCCGCGCCCACGAGCGGATCGCGGCCGCGCTGGAGGACTGACCCGGGACCCGACCGCCGCTCGACGGATGCGAGACCGGGAGCCGCGTCGCGGTCGGGCACCCCCGACGCGCGACCGTTCAGAGGGCCGACGGCTCGGCCTCGGCCTCGTCGCGGACGTCACGGTAGAGGTCGCTGAGGACGTGGACGTAGAGGACGACCCCCGAGAGGACGGCGGCGTAGGTCGAGAACGGGTAGAGCCCGGCGACGAGCAGTCCGGCGATGACGACGTGGCTGAGCAGTCGCTGGATCTTCGTCACGTCCTCGCCCTCCTCGAAGATCTCCCCCTGATCGAAGAGGACCAGCCGGGGCTCCCGGATCGCACCGACCAGCGCGTCCCAGGTGCCGGTGTTGAGCCGCGCGAGGAGGAAGTGATCGAAGTCGATGGCGACGCCGAGGACGGCGGCGTAGCCGACCGTCGCCGCGGCCGGGAGAGGGGGCTGGCCGGTGGCGGCGGCGACGGCCACCCCGACCGCGGCGGAGATCAGGAGGTGCGCTTTCGAGTACATCCGGTCGTCGGTCCGGGTTCTCGACCGGAGTTGTTGTGCCTTCCGTTCGCCTCGGTTCCCGTGCCCGGAGCGGAACGCCTTTGCTCGGGGGCTCCGATCCCCGGGTATGAGCGAGTGGCCGCACGACCCCGACGGGGAGGAGGGCAGCGAGGGGATGCGCAAGTACGGGCAGGCCGTCCTGGCCAAGAAGGTCGACGAGGAGGAGGACTTCCCGCTCTCGAAGGCGGACTTCCTCGCGGCCCACGCCGACGAGCCGGTCCGGCTCGACTACGAGACCGTCGTCAGCGTCGCCGAGGTCTTCGAACACGTCGGGGAGGACGAGTTCGAGGACATCACCGAGTTCCACCGGGCCGTCGGACGGGGGATGCGCCGCGGCGGCATGTGGTTCGTCGAGCCGGAGACGTTCCCCGAGTAGACGCGACCCCGACCGCGGCCGACGGGTCCTGAACGAACGTTTAAACCCCTCCGGTCCGATGGCTCGGCTGGCCGGTCCGACCATGGAGGACGAGGTGACCCGGGTCGAGGCGGTCAGCTACCTCGAGGGAGCGTCGGGCCACGGCGTCCTCAGCACGCTGTTCCTCGTCGTCGCGGGGGTGCTGCTCTACCTCGGGGAGTGGGGCGGCGGCGTCGTGGCGGTGATCGTCGCGTTCGGCGTCGCCCTGAACGGGTTCTCGATCTACGCCTGGGACCGACTGCGCGAACGTCTCCTCCCGGTGGTCGGGGACGACGGCGAGCGTCCGGGACGGACGCTCACGCCGTACCGACCCTCGCCGGAGATGCGGGCCGAACTGCTGGCCGGCTTCCTCATGGTCGGGACGTTCGCCGTGGTGCTCGGTCTCGGGGTCCTCTCGCTCGACCTGTTCGGGCCGCGGACCGTGGTCTACCTGGCGGTCGGCGGGCTTGCTGCCGGGAACGTGGCCGCTCTCGGGTGGAAGTACCACAGATCGTCCCGGGAGTAGGGGCGGGGAGCCGGAGACCGGGGCGTACGGCGGTCGTGGGACGTCGAGCGTCGGGGAGCGCGGGGGGACGAGCGTCGCCCGACGGACGACACTTTAGTCCCCGCCGGGTCCAGACGGGGTATGGCCGATCCGACGAACGAGGCCGACCTCGACTGGCTGGAGTACGACGAGGGCGGGGCACGGTTCAGGCGCAAGCGGCTCGCCGCGCACGCGGGCGGCGAGCGGCTCGGCTGTAGCCTCTACGAGCTCCCGTCGGGCGAGCGCGCCTGGCCCTACCACTACCACACGGCCAACGAGGAGGCGATGTACGTCCTCGAGGGGTCCGGCCGGGTGCGAGGACCGGACGGGGAGTCGGCGGTGACCGCGGGCGACTACCTCGCGTTCCCCGCGAGCGAGGAGGGCGGCCACCACGTGGCGAACGACTCCGGCGGCCCCCTCCGGTATCTCGTACTCTCGACGATGGTCGAACCGGACGTGACCGTCTACCCCGACTCGGGGAAGTTCGGCGTCTACGCGGGCGCGCCGCCGGGATCGAGCGACGAGCGAACGGTCTCGGGGTACTACCGGCTGGAGGACGACGTCGACTACTGGGAGGGGGAGACCGGCGAGTCGCGAACCGGCCCGGGAGCCCCGAGCGAGGACGGCGAGGACGGCGAGGACGGACCCGACGGCTGACTCACTCCGAGAACGGCTCCGGGGGATCGCTCCCGACGACGCCCCTGACCCGCTCGCGGAGGAGGTCGACGGCCGTCTCGTTGGCGCCCTCGGGGATGACGAGGTCGGCCTCGGCCTTCGTGGGCCGGACGAACTGCTCGTGCATCGGTTTCACCGTCGAGAGGTACTGGTCGATGACGCCCTCCAGGTCCCGGCCCCGCTCGACGACGTCCCGCCGGATCCGCCGGAGGATTCGGACGTCGGCGTCCGTCTCCACGTAGAGCCGGAGGTCGAGCATCCCGCCGAGGTCGTCGTCGTACAGCGCGAGTATCCCCTCGACGACGACCACCTCGCCCGGCTCGACGCGGACGGTCTCGTCGGTCCGGTTGTGGACGGTGAAGTCGTACTGGGGCATCTCGATCGGCCGGCCCTCGCAGAGCGCCGAGAGCTGTTCGCGGACGAGCGGCCAGTCGAACGCGTCGGGGTGGTCGTAGTTGATCTCTCGGCGCTCCTCGACCGGCACGCCGGAGCGCTCCCGGTAGTAGTTGTCCAGCGGTACGACCGACACCGAGTCGACCCCTTCCGTGATCCGCCGGGCGATGGTGGTCTTGCCCGCGCCGGTCCCACCGCCGATGCCCAGGACGAGCGACGGGACTGCCATTACCCGTCGGTCCGCCCGCGGGAGTATGAACCCCCGGATTTCGTTCGCCCGGTCCGGGGCCGCGTTCCACGACGAGCCCGGTCCCCCGGCCGGGGTCGGCCCGGCCCGTTCGGCACCTCGAGGCCCAGCCGGGGGGCGAACAGCCGGGAGGCGTCCCGCCGGGAGGCGTCACGTATCCGTGAACGATAACGCGTATTAGGGGTCGGTCCGCATCCGCTACCGTGACGAACACGCAGGTCACTCTCATCCAGATCGACAACTACGGGCCGTGGACGGTCACCCCCGAACCCCGGCGCGAGGTGGACCTCCAGACCCTCCAGTCGCGGCTCTACGCCGACCTCTCGCAGCTCGTCGGCAACCGGGAGGGGTACGTCTTCTTCTCGCGGTTCGACAACATGGTGGCCGTGACGAACGGCCTCGACACCGACGCCCACTCGCTCATCCAGGAGTCGGTGGGGAACCGCTACCCGGTCTCGGTCTCGCTGTCGGTCGCGGTCGATCCCTCGCCGGCGGCGGCGCTCGGTGTCGCCACCGACCAGCTCCAGGACGCCGGTAGCGCACAGGACGAGGCCCGGACGGAGATCCTCCGCGGCCGGCCGCTCCCGGAGGCGGAACGGGCCGCGGGGGACGTCCAGATCGCCCACTTCGACGTGAACGACGCCACCGGGAAGTACACCGACCGGCTCAACGAGTTCGACACGTTCATCCACATCGAGCAGGGCTACGCCGAGCTGATGCGGTACATGCGCCGGGCCCACGATTCGCTCGCGTTCTTCGTCGGCGGCGACAACGTCATCGCCGTCTGCTCGGACGTGACCGAGACCGAGTACGCCGACGCCTGCGAGCACGTCAGCGAGGCCGTCGGCGTCGACCTGAAGGTCGGGGTCGGCCAGGACCGGACCGCCCAGGCGGCGGGGTACGCGGCCAAACACGCCCTCGAGACCTGCCGGCACGAGGGCACGACCGTCGAGTTCGAGGGCTGAGCCGGCCCAACCGTCACCCTTTGTCACCTCTTGGCATAAGCCTGCCGGGGGTAGCTTTTAGCCCGGCGATGGTGAACCCCGGAGCATGAACACCGAACTCACCGTCAGGGAGGTGATGGACCGTGAGTTCGTCGGCGTGAGCGAGTCCGACGACGTCCGGTCGGTCGCCGAGCTGTTGCTCGAGGAGGGCGCGGAGTGCGCGGTGGTGCTCCGCGGGCAGGAGCCCGTCGGGCTGCTGACCGAGCGGGACGTCCTGAGCGTGGTCAGCGAGGGCCGGGACCCCGGGACGGTCGCGGTCGGCGACGTCGTCGTCGGGCCGGCCCCGTCGGTCACCCCGGACAGCGGCGTCGACGTCGCCGTCGACGCCATGACCGCACAGGGGAGTCGGCGGCTGCTCGTCGCAGACGAGGAGGTCCGGGGGCTGGTGACCGAACACGACCTGCTCTCGGCGACGACCATCGAGCGGTACGACGACTCGACCGAGGTCCGGCCGGCGATGAACGGCGACGCCCTCGGCGACGACCGCGCCGTGACGACCGACCGCGCCGTCTCGGACCAGAGCATCTGTCAGGAGTGCGGGGCGCTCTCGCGGGACCTCCTCGAGACGGACGGACGGCTCCTCTGTCCGGACTGTCGGGACGTCTGAACCGGCCGCCGACCGGCCGCCGACCGGCCGCCGGCCGGCGGTCCCGACCCGCGTTCGTGGGAGGACGACGAGCGCTCCCGGGAGCCGAGAGGTGACCGCGAACACCGACGCTACACCCCCGAAACGGTCGCTATCCTCCAGGAACGGACCCTGTGGGCGGACGTATCGAGTCACATTTATAAGCGCCCAACTTGAAACGGGTGTTGGTATGACACCACAAAGAAACGTCTCGCGCCGGACCTGGCTCAAGAGCGCCGGTGTGGCGGGTATCGCTGCGCTGGCCGGCTGTACCGGCGGCGACGGCGGCGGTGACGGCGGTGACGGCGGTGACGGGGGCGACGGCGGCGACGGCGGATCGACCCCGACCGAGACGATGGGCGACGGCGGCGACGGCGGATCGACCCCGACCGAGACGATGGGCGACGGTGGCGACGGCGGCGGCGGCACTCCCGACGTCCTCGTCATCATCGGCTACCCGCAGGACGGTATCCAGCTGTTCCGCGACTACTACAGCCAGAGCGACGGGAACGAGGAGATCCTCATCCCGGACGGGCTGCGCGACGGCGCGCTCCCCGGCCAGGTCGGCAACGACATGGCGAACGTCACGGGGACGGCGCCGGCGGCCGGCGGGCCGAACCAGCAGGCGTTCTCCCAGCAGTTCCAGGACGAGTACGGCGAGGGGCCGGGCGTGTTCACCTCCCAGTCCTACGACTCGGTCGCCATCGGCATCCTCGCGAACGCCGCGGCCGGCGAGAACAGCGGTACGGCCGTCCGCGACCAGATGCGCCGCATCGCCAACCCCGGCGGGATGGAGGTCGGCCCACAGAACTTCCTCGAGGGGGTCGAGGCGGCCGCAAACGGCGAGGACGTCAACTACCAGGGGGCGTCCTCGGCGACGAACTTCGACCAGAACGGCGACCCGGCCTCGGCCGCGTACGCCATCTGGGAGTTCCTCGGTGCCGACGAGGAGGGCACCGAGACCTCGGAGGTCCAGAACTTCGAGGGGCAGAACCCCGACGGCCAGGGCCCCTCCGCGGACAGCGGGCCCGGCGGCTTCGGCCGGACGATCTCCGTCGGCATCCTCCTCCCCGAGACCGGGAACCTCGCCTCGACCGGCCAGCCGATGATCCAGGCGGCGGAGATACCGGCGATCCTGGTCAACGAGTCCGACCTCGACCTCGAGGTCGACGCGCAGGTCGAGGACACCCAGACCGACCCGTCGGCGGGCGTCGCGGCCGCGAACTCGCTGGTCAACGCGGGCGTGCCGTTCGTCTGTGGCTCGGCGTCCTCGGGCGTGAACGTCCCCGTCTCCCAGCAGGCGTTCATCCCGAACCAGGTCGTCGGCTGCTCGCCGTCCTCGACGGCGCTGTCCGTGACGAACCTGGAGGACGACGACTACATCTTCCGGACGGCGCCCTCGGACCGGCTCCAGGGCCGCGTGATGGCCCAGGTCGCCGCCGAGCGGCTCGGCGGCTCGACCGCCGCGACGCTGTACGTCAACAACGACTACGGCCAGCAGCTCTCCGAGCGGTTCTCGGGCGTCTTCGCGGACACGTTCGACGGCGAGGTGTTCGCCCAGATCGCCTACAACCAGAACGAGTCCTCCTACACCTCCGTCGTCCAGGAGGCGCTCACGTCGGGCAACTGAGGCGACGCCGCCGGGATCCCCGGAGAACCGACTCGATTCTTTCGGCCGCTACCCGCCCAGGAAGTCCCGTCTGACCTTCGGGTCCGCGAGCAGTTCCTCGCCGGTGTCCTCGTAGCGGTTCTCCCCGTTCACCAGGACGTAGCCCCGGTCACACCGCCGGAGGGCCTCCTTGGCGTTCTGCTCGACCATCAGGATCGCCGTGCCATCGTCGTTGATCTCGTCGACCTTCTCGAACATCTCGTCGACGAGGTCCGGCGCGAGTCCGGCCGAGGGCTCGTCGAGCAGCAGCAGCGGCGGCGAGAGCATCAGCGCCCGACCCATCGCCAGCATCTGCTGCTGGCCGCCCGAGAGCGTCTCCGCGCGCTGGTCCTCCCGCTCCTCGAGGATGGGGAACCGCTCGTAGACCGTCTCCAGGGCGTCCTGTGGGACCTCGTCGAGGATGTACGCGCCCATCTCGAGGTTCTCGCGGATCGACAGCGTCGGGAAGACGTTGTCGTTCTGTGGGACGTAGCCCAGCCCCTCGTGGATGATCTCCTCGGGGTTCCAGCCGGTGATGTCCGTCCCGTCGAACGTGACGGACCCGCCCATCAGCGACGTCAGCCCGAAGACGGACTTCATCACCGTGGACTTGCCGGCGCCGTTCGGCCCGACGATGGTGACGTACTCGCCGTCGCGGACGTCCATCGCGACGTCGGTGAGGATCTGCAGGTCGCCGTAGCCCGCGTCCAGGTTCCGGACCTGCAGGAGGCTGTCAGACCAGGTCGAGACGTCGGTCGCGGCCCCGGCGGCCGTCCCCTCCCCCTCCCCGTTCCCGGCCCCGGCCCCGGCCTCGGCCTCGGCGCCGTCCCCCGTCTCCTCGCTCGTCCCGTCGCCCGCGCCGGGGGCGTCGGTGGGTTCGGTCCCGCTCATTCGACCTCACCTCCCAGGTAGGCCTCGATGACCCGCTCGTCGTTCCGGACCTCCTCCGGGCGACCCTCCATGAGCACCTGTCCCTGGTGCATCACGATGACGTGCTCGCAGTTCTGCATGATGAGGTCCATGTCGTGTTCGACGATGAGGAACGTGTAGCCCTGCTCGCGGAGCTCGTGGATGTGTTCCAGCAGGCGGGCCTCGAGCGAGGGGTTCACGCCCGCGAACGGCTCGTCGAGCAGCAGCATCTCTGGGTCGGTCAACAGCGCCCGCGCCAGTTCGAGCAGTTTGCGCTGGCCCCCGGAGAGGGTGCCGGCGTACTCGTGGGCGAGGTGGTCGATCTCGAAGAAGTCCAGCGTCTCCCAGCAGCGCTCGAGCACCTCCCCCTCCTGGTCGACGACCGAGTCGCGGACGAACGGGAGCACCGACCGCCAGAGCGACTCCCCGCGCTGACCCCGCGGCGCGAGCATCATGTTCTCGAGGACGGTCATCTCCTCGAGCTCGCGGGCGATCTGGAACGTCCGGACCAGCCCACGGTTCGCGACCGTGTGCGGTTCGAGGCCGGTGATCTCCTCGCCCTCGAAGTAGACCGCCCCCGAGGTCGGCTTCAGGACGCCGGTGATGCAGTTGAACGTCGTCGACTTGCCGGCGCCGTTCGGTCCGATCAGGCCGGTGAGGGTACCCTCCTCGACCTGGAAGGAGGCGCCGTCGACGGCCGTGATGCCGCCGAACTCCTTGCGGAGGTCCTCGACGCGGAGCGGGATCCCCCGCGGTGTGTGCTTGGCGGCCTCCTCGGCCGCCGAGTCCTGGGCTTCGGCCTCGGTCATCTCGACGTCGGCGTCCTCGGGGACGTTGGTCTGTACCGCCGCCTCGTCGACCTCGCTGTCACTCATCGGTCTCACCCCTCGATCCGCCGTCGGCCGCGGCTGGCGGGCGGCCCTCGCCCTCGCCGGCGGGACGCCGCGGCCGGTCGAGCGGCACCCCCGAGGCCGGCTCCTTCCGGTGGCCGAGCAGCCCCTGCGGTCGGTTGTGCATCAGGTAGATCAGGATCAGTCCCATGATGACGAGCTGGAGCTGCCGGATGCTGTCGATGGTGTAGAACAGGAACGGCAGCGGGTCGAGGTTCGAGATCAGCGGCGAGACGGCCGGGCCGAACCCCGAGGGGGCGTCCACCTCGACGAAGTTCTCGATGAGGTTCTTCAGGTAGCGGGGGCCCTGGAACAGCACCGCGGCGAAGATGGCCCCGCCCATGACGCTGCCGGTGTTCGAGCCGGCGCCGCCGATGATGAGCGCGATCCAGACGAAGAACGTCAGCCTCGGCCGGTAGGTGTTCGGCGTGATGGCCCCCTGGGCCATGAACCAGAGGACCCCCCCGAGCCCCATCAGGCCACAGCCGACCATGAACGCCTTCGTCTTGAACGCGTCCGTGTCCTTCCCCAGCGAGTTGGTCGCCTCCTCGTCCTCGCGGATGGCCTTGAGCACCCGCCCGAACGGGGAGTTGCCGACCCGCCGGAGCAGGACGTAGTAGCCCGCGACGACGAACAGCAGCAGGAAGCCGTAGACGAGGCTGTCGACGACGGGTTTGGGGTTGTTCGGAACGACCGCCCCCACCACGTCCACGAACCCGAGGTAGGCGTTCCAGAGCCCGAGGGCGGTGAAGAAGGCCTCCACGGGCGGCGTGAAATCGAGGATGAGCCCGGAGCCCCCGCCGAGCCCGACGACGTAGCCCGCCACCGTGAACTGCTCCAGGTCCCCCGAGAGGAAGACGAACCGGAGGATCTCGCTCATCGCGATGGTGACGATGGCGAGGTAGTCGGCGCGGAGCCGCAGCGCCGGGAGCGCGACCACCAGCCCCAGCAGCGCGGCGACGACCGTCCCCGCGATGATGCCCACGATGATCGGCATGCCGAACCCGCCGGAACGGCCCGTCTCGGCGGCGAACACCGGCGCCTTCGAGACGATCGCCATGGTGTAGATACCGATGGCCATGAAGCCGACGATACCGATGTTGAACAGCCCGGTGTAGCCCCAGTGGAGGTTCAGCGCGAGCGCGAGCAGGGCGAACACCGCGATGTAGAAGGTGAGGCTGGCGATGGAGTTGATCTGGCCGCGGGGCGAGAACCCCAGGGCGGCCCCGGTGAGGAGGTAGACGGCGTAGATGACCGCGAGCAGCGAGGTGATCTTCGTGACGTCGTTCTCCCAGAGCGCCGCCAGCGGCTCGGGGAGGCGTTCGGCGACGCTCATGCTGTCGTCCTCCCGGCGAACAGGCCCTGTGGCTTGACCAGCAGGATGACGATCATCACGAGGAACGCGGCGGCACGCGAGAAGTCACTCGGGATCCAGACGACCGACACCGAGGCGGTGAGCCCGATGATGAGCCCGCCCAGGATCGCCCCGTAGATCGAGCCGATCCCGCCGAGGATCACCGCCGCGAAGATCAGCAGCAGCAGCAGCCAGCCGTCGAAGTAGCCCATCGTCCCCTTCCAGAGGAAGAACATGTACCCGCCGACGCCGGTGAGCCCGCTCCCGATGATCCACGTCGCCCGGACGACCTGTTCGGTCGGGATCCCCGTGATCCGTGCGAGGTCCTCGTTGTCGGCCATCGCGCGCATCGCCTTGCCGAGCTTCGTCCGCTGGAGCAGGAGGTGGACCCCCAGCATCAGCGCCACGGCGATGACCGCGAGCGTGATGTCGTGGGCCCTGAGCTGGATCGTGCCGTCGACGAACGGGACGGTGAGCGATGGTTGCGTGGCGGTGAGCCCCCGGCGGCTCGGCCCGAAGACGAACTGGATGAGAAAGCGGATGGCGAACGCGACGCCGATGCTCGTGATGAGCAGGGCGATCCCAGAGCGATCGCGGAGGGGTTTGAACGCGTAGCGGTCGATCAAAAGGGAGAGGGCGATCGTGAACACCCCCGCGACGACCAGGCCGACGATCACCGCGATCGGCGACGTGACGATGCCGATGCCGAGCGCGCCGCCGAACACCGACCCCCCGGCCCCCACGAGCAGCAGCGACCCGATGTCCGCCCGGGCGCCGAACGCCCCGGCGATGGCGTAGGTCGTCGCCCAGCCCGCGAACCCCCCGGCGGTGATGTAGTCCCCGTGGGCGAAGTTCGCGAAGTTGAGGATGCTGTACGTCATCGAGAGACCGATACCGGCCAGCCCGATCACGAGCCCCCGCATCAGGCCGTCCTTGATCAGGACGCCCAGACGGAAGAACTGCTGCTCGCCGACGAGTAACTGCCGCCCGAGGTCGAGCAGCAGGACGGCGAGGATGGCCGCGAGGAGGACGTTGCCCGGGCTCGCCCCGAGCAGCCGTCGGCCCCGCGCGTACGTTTCGCTGATACCCATGCGCTATCCTGTATCGTGGAGACTCTTAAAGAACACTCCATCGCGTCGAGCGGAACCGCCGCACCGTCCCGCCCGGTGACGACTCCGCCACGACACGGACGACTCTGCCACAACACTTTCATCGCGTGGGCGGGGAGCCTCCGACATGGCACGGACGCTGGACGACCTCGACCCGTCGGGACTCGCGGTCGGCGTACGGGTCGACGTCAACAGCCCGCTCGACGGGGAGGGGGGGCTCGCCGACGACGCCCGGCTCAGGGCACACCTCGACACGCTCGACGAACTCTGCTCACGGGGCGCCCGGGTCGCCGTCCTCGCCCACCAGGGTCGGCCGGGCGGCGAGGACTTCTCGGAGCTGTCTCCCCACGCCGACCGGTTCGACGAACTGCTCGACGCGCCGGTCGGCTACTGCGACGGGACGTTCACGGGGAACGCCCGGGAGGCCGTCGGGTCGCTGTCCGCGGGCGAGGCGGTCGTCCTCGAGAACACCCGCTTCTACAGCGAGGAGTACATGGAGTTCGACCCCGACGACGCCGCCGAGACGTATCTCGTCGCCCGGCTCGCGCCCGTCCTCGACGTCTACGTCAACGACGCCTTCGCCGCCGCCCACCGGTCCCAGCCCTCCCTCGTCGGCTTCCCCGTCGAGCTACCGTCGTTCGCCGGGCGGGTGATGGAGCGGGAACTGGAGGTGCTCGGCTCGCTCGGGGAGGCCCCCCGGCCCCGGTACTACGTCCTCGGCGGGGCGAAGGTCGAGGACTCGCTCGACGTCGCCCGTTCGGTGCTCGACCGGGGGATCGCCGACGGCGTCCTGACGACCGGTGTCGTCGGGAACGCGTTCCTGCTGGCCGACGGCGTCCAGCTCGGCGCCGCCAGCGCGAAGGTCGTCAACGAGCGCTCGACCGAGGCGGTCCGGCGGGCCGGCGAACTCCTCGACGAGTACGACGCGCTCGTCCATCGCCCCCGGGACGTGGCCGTCGAGCGCGACGGCGAGCGCGCCGAGATCGACGTCGACGCGCTCCCGGCGGAGGCGCCCGCGATGGACGTGGGCGCAAAGACGATCAGCGCCTACGCCGAGCTGCTCGACGGGGCAGGGACGGCCATCCTCAACGGGCCCGCCGGCGTCTTCGAGGAGGAGGCGTTCGCGGTCGGCACCCGCGAGATATTCGAGGCGGCCACCCGCGCCGATCTGAGCATCGTCGGGGGCGGCGACACGGCCGCCGCGCTCCGCCGACTCGGCGTCGGCGGGTTCAGCCACGTCTCGACCGGCGGCGGCGCCTGCCTCCGGATGCTCACCGACGGCTCGCTCCCCGCCGTCGAGGCGCTCGAACGGTGACCGCGGGTGGGTCGGACCCGGCGGTGACCGTCGAGCGGCCACCCACGGAGGCCGCCGACGTCGTCGCGGACATGTGGGTCGACCTCGCGGCCGACCAGCGACGCCACGGCTCGCACCTGCTCGCCGAGCCCAACCGCGAGCGGGTCCGGGAGGCCGCCCTCCGCGGCATCGTCACGGACTCGCTGCTGGTCGCGGTCGACGGCGGGGAGGCGGTCGGGTTCGTCACGTTCGAACGCGAGTCCGGCGTCTACGAACAGGACGCGACACGGGGGCTCGTCGAGAACGTCTACGTCGTCCCCGGACGCCGGGGCGAGGGGATCGGGTCGGCGCTGCTCTCCGCCGCCGAGGACCGACTGCGCGAGCGGGGCTGTGACGCCTTCTTCCTGGAGGTGCTGGCCGCGAACGGCGGTGCGAGACGGTTCTACCGCGAGGCGGGCTACGAGCCACACCGGATCCAGTTCGAGCGGTCGGCCGGCGCCGGTGACGGGGCGAACGACGACGGGAACGAGAGCTCCGGCGGCGGCCGGGAGAACGGAACCGGGACCGGGACCGCCACCGAAAGCGATACGCACACAAGGGACGACTGAATACTGTCGCCTGCGCCAAGGGAGCTTGGGCGGCTCAAGCACTCGACTTGTAATCGAGAATTCGTGGGTTCGAATCCCACCCTTGGCTTATAAACTGAGGTTCAAAGCCCAGAACGACATTCACGGAGGTGGTTCTGGACGCTTGTTTGTGAACGATTCTATTTGTGGATGAATTCCAGTATTCACAGGACCGAGAATCCACTTGTCCACCGGGTCGAGTCACCGAGGGCCGAGAGATCGCTTGTAAAACGCGTTTAAAGAATATCGGGTTCTGTAAGCCACCGCGCAGGTCTGATCCCTGTGCGCGCGCACATCAACCTCAGTATCTAGAGGAGGTTTTCGAGCACGCGCCTCAGTACCGAGCATCCGTCTCCATCGGGTACCCCGTCCCGGGTCTATCTGTGATGAAGGCACTCACCCACATCACGGTTGGACGCACTGCCATCCGAGCACTCCTCGTCGCCGTCGTGGTGACGGCCGGGGTAGTCGGCACCAGCGGGATGGCAGCAGCCGAACCCATGGACGGGAAGGGCAATGACCCCTACCCGCCGACGCTGTACTCGCTCGACGGGAAGGGCAACGACGTCTACCCCCCGCCGGGCGTCTACGCGTCGCGCGCGACAGCCGGTGTCGTCGACGAACCGGGCGGCGACGTCGTGATCTCCGCGCTCCCGATCGACGACGTCACCCGCGGCGCCGATTATGTCGGGAGGGGTGGCGGCTCCGGGAAACCGAGTTTCTAAAAACACGACTCCGGACCGTTCCCGGGAGTTCGGACGGAGACCGCCGCGGGGCCGAAACCTATCGCGACACCGACCTCCTCGACCGTCCGGCGGACGAACGAGCCCGCTCTCTCCCGACGTTCGGGCGTACCGGCGACCCCGACCGTCGGATACCACGAACCGTTCGGACGGGCGAACAGCCGACCGAACGCGGACGCGATCTATCGACGGGGACACGGCACCGGTTCCGGCCCGAACCGTCGTCGGTGTCGGGACGAGCACCGACCCGTCAGGACTCGATCCTCGAGATATGCGACTGTACCGACCAGATATATCTGGCAGTGTCCTCTTGTTGTCGTCCGCTAACGTCCCTCCTGCGGGCGCGGGGCTCCCCGGCACGCGATCGGCGACCCCGTCGTGTTCTCCCCCCCGCGGCGGGTTCGCCCCACGCGTCCGTCTCTCCTTCCGACGCCTCCTCGTTCCCCCGGACGAGCACGGATCGTCGGCCGAGTCGACGACGACCGTGTCCCGCGGAAGGCGTTCCGATCCCGCCCCGCCGCATCCCGAACCCGTCGTTTCGATCCCCGACACCCCGGGGGTCGCCCGAACCCTCGGATGGGCTCGGGAGGGTCGACCCGGTTCCGGGTCCCTCCGCGAGTCGTCCCCGGGTCAAGCCGGTCCGGGTCGGCCGGTCCCCAAGAGCTAACCGCCTGCCGGCGCCACGGCCGCCATGCCCAGCACGCCACGGGTCCTGCTGCTCCACGGGTTC
>Ga0207797_1001370_pt1 | contig 17678 bp, 18 predicted proteins | sample PRCRCaboRojoPR_6_FD_187275 | JGI IMG/M metagenome (GOLD analysis project Ga0207797, IMG submission 187275) | Marine sediment microbial community from Cabo Rojo, Puerto Rico - PR CR 10% Liquid 1 (SPAdes) | ecosystem: Environmental > Aquatic > Marine > Coastal > Sediment | place: Cabo Rojo, Puerto...
CCATCCATAAAGAATCTGGTGCGCCCAGCAAGATTCGAACTTGCGGCCTACGGATTCGTAGTCCGGCGCTCTATCCACTGAGCTATGGGCGCATTTTCTGTGTGTTGTTTATAGTGTCTTTGTGGTATCCTGTCAAGTTCATCAACCTTGGACGAGGGGTGCGTTTTGGCTTGACCGGCGTAGACGAAGCATTTATGGAAGAGGCGATTCGGGAAGCCCGGAAGGCCTTCGACATCGACGAGGTGCCGGTCGGAGCGGTCCTGGTGAAGGATGGAACGGTGTTGGCTGCCGGTCACAACCAGAGCCTCTCGTTGCAGGATCCGAGTGCCCACGCAGAAATTCTGGTGCTCAGAAAGGCGGGCGCCGTCGTGGGCAACTATCGGCTACTCGATACGACGTTATACGTCACTATCGAACCGTGCATCATGTGTGCGGGGGCCTTGCTGCACGCCCGGGTGCTGCGAGTCGTTTACGGCGCCGCCGATCCGAAATGGGGTGCCCTCGGGTCCTGCTACAGCATTCACTCGGATCCTCGGTTGAATCATACGGTCGAGGTAACCAGCAACGTCCTGGAAGCGCCCTGCAGGGAGCTCATGCAATCCTTTTTCAGGAATAAACGGGCGCTGAAAAAGCACATGCTTACCCGTGCGGAGATAGGAACCAACGATGATGACAAACCGTGAGATCCAAAAGCTTGCCGTCGGCTGTTTGATCACCCTATTCCTTTCGCTGGCGTGTTTCTCTCTCTCTCGAGCGGATACCTCCCCGCCGTTCAACCCTGACATACCGGAAATGACTCTGGTGAAACTGGTCTCCGGTACCCCGGCGCTCGAGGCGATCAACAAACTCCATGGCATGCCGATCCCCATGAAAAAGGGGTTCATCGGCCACTACCTGGGAACCCATGGAAAGGCCACCCTATGGGTTTCCGAAGCGCCGTCGGTGAAGGCGGGCAAAGAACAGATCGACGTGATGATCGACAAGATGAAAGCCAACGAACGTTCCCCTTTCCGCAATTATCAACGTTCTGCGGTGAATGAGACCCCCGTCGTGTCGTTTCACGGCATGGGACAGCTTCATACCGTCTTTCAGGTCGACGCCTGGGTCTACTGGATCAGTGCTCATCCGCAGGACATGGAGACGCTGTTGGCCCACATCCTGTAACCCCGAACGGGCAAACCGGCAACACCCGTACGCAAAGGCAAGGCTTTTGCATGAAAATCAGTCCCGAGGATACGAACATGCGGACAACAGGGAGAAGTGCGATGCAGGGATTGCGAGTGCTGGTCACCGGTGGCGCCGGTTTTCTGGGAAGCCATCTGTGTGACCGCTTGATCGAGCAAGGCGCAGAGGTTCTGTGCCTGGACAACTTCTTTACCGGCGGAAAGCGGAACATCCGCCACCTGATGGACAACCACAACTTCGAATTGATTCGCCATGACATCGTTGAACCGATCTTCCTGGAGGTGGATCAGATTTACAACCTCGCCTGCCCGGCATCGCCGGTGCACTATCAGTACAACCCGGTAAAGACCGTCAAAACCAATGTCATGGGAACCATCCATATGTTGGGCCTTGCCAAGAGAGTCAAGGCAAGGATCCTGCAAGCATCCACCTCGGAGATATACGGCAGCCCCCACGAGCATCCCCAAAAAGAAAGCTATTGGGGAAACGTGAATCCGATCGGGCTTCGCAGCTGTTACGACGAAGGCAAACGGGTGGCGGAAACCTTGATGATGGACTACTATCGCCAAAACGGGGTGGACGTGAAGATCGTCCGGATCTTCAATACCTATGGTCCGCGGATGGCGGTATGTGACGGCAGGGTGGTCAGTAATTTTATCGTTCAGGCCCTGAACAACAAACCGCTCACGGTCTACGGAGAGGGAAGCCAAACCCGCTCCTTTTGTTACGTTTCCGACTTGATCGACGGTTTGATACGGATGATGAACAGCGAAGACTTCACCGGGCCGGTGAATCTGGGAAATCCCGTGGAATCGTCTATCAAGGATCTGGCCGAACTGGTGATCGAACACACCGGATCCGCCTCGGAGATCACCTATATGCCCCTTCCGCAGGACGATCCGGTACAGCGCCGCCCGGACATTACCTTGGCCAAAGACAAGTTGAACTGGGTCCCCGAAGTGGACCTGAAAACGGGCATCGCGGAAGCCATCGCCTATTTCGAAGGGATTGCTTCGGAAGTCTCCACGGTTTGTTAACCGGCCTTTGGGGGAAGCACGGACCCATCAGACGGCCCGTAGAAGTAACGTGCGTAACCAATCCATCTTCTCACAGGGAAACGATTCACCAGAATGAAACCACAAGAACTCAAGATTGCCTGCGTAGGGGCCGGATATTGGGGAAAGAACCTGATCCGGAATTTTGATGAACTCGGTGTCTTGCACCGAATCTGCGATACCGATGTCTCGGTCCGGGAGACCTTTGAGAAACAATATCCCCGAGCCCGGTTTTGTTGTTCCTTTTCCGAAGTCCTTGCCGACCCGGTCATCGATGCCGTGGTTGTCGCCACGCCGGCGGAAAAGCATTATACCTTGGCCAAAGAAGCCTTGCTGGCGGGAAAGCACGTCTTTGTGGAAAAGCCCCTGGCCCTCGAGGTGAGGGAGGGAGAAGAACTGATCGCTCTTGCCCAAGAATCGGGCAAAACGTTGATGGTGGGACACATCCTGGAGTATCACCCAGCGGTGTTGAAGTTGAAGGAACTCATCGACGGGGGAGAGCTCGGGCGGATCTACTACATCTATTCCAACCGGTTGAATCTGGGCAAGGTCCGTACCGAAGAGAATATCCTCTGGAGTTTCGCCCCCCACGACATATCCGTCCTTCTCATGCTTCTGGAAGAAATGCCCGAACGTGTCACAGCCCTGGGAGGTTGCTATCTCCATCACAACATCGCCGATGTGACCATCAGCACACTGAGCTTCCCGAGTGCGGTCAAGGCACACATCTTTGTCAGCTGGCTCCATCCCTTCAAGGAACAGAAGCTGGTAGTGGTCGGTGACAAGAAGATGGCCGTCTTCGACGATACGGTGAAAGACAACAAGTTGAATCTGTACGACGAGGGCATCGAGTGGATCAACCGCATGCCGGTACCTCGGAAGCAATCGCCGGAAACCGTCGATGTCGAACCCCTAGAGCCGCTCCGGGAGGAATGTCGCCATTTTCTGGAGGCCGTCGCAGGGGGCACCCCACCCAAGACGGACGGTAAAAGCGCCCTGCAGGTTTTGAAGATATTGAACGCCTGCGAAACCTCTCTGTCAAAAAACGGCACCCCGGTCAGTCCGACCTCGGAGCCAACCCGACTGGCGGCCTCCATCCACGAAAGCGCCGTCGTTGCGGATTCCGCCGAGATCGGTGACGGAACCCGCATTTGGCACTTCTCTCACATCATGGAAAAGGCCGTTGTCGGCCGGAACTGTAACATCGGCCAAAACGTTCTCGTCGGTCGCGGCGTACATGTGGGAAACGGAGTAAAGATCCAGAACAACGTCTCCGTCTACGAAGGCGTTACTTTGGAGGATGAGGTCTTCTGCGGACCTTCCATGGTGTTCACCAACGTATACAACCCAAGGAGTCACATCCCGCGGAAACACGAAATTCGCCGGACGTTGGTCAAAAAAGGGGCGACGCTGGGAGCCAACGCCACGATCGTGTGCGGCAACACCGTCGGCCGGTACGCCTTTGTGGGTGCGGGAACGGTCGTCACCAAGGATGTTCCGGACTATGCCCTCTTTCTGGGAAATCCCGGAAGAGTGAGCGGATGGATGTGTGCTTGCGGGACGCGGATCGGTTTTCAATCTTCGAAAGGGGCTTGCCCCCAATGCGGCGCCCGCTACGTCAAGGATGACGACCGGATCGAACCCGCCTAAAACGATCGCACGTCCGCAGCCCGTCGGACAGTCTCACGTGTAGATGATGCTGTGCGGCAAGGGAGAGCGAGCCCACTCTCCCGGTTTGGGGATGATATCCTGACCGACGACGGTAATCCAGGAATACTCCGGGTTCAGGTCTCTGAGTTTTCCGTCTTCCGGCGGTCGTCCGTGACTGGTTCGCTCATACGAGGCCTGGAAAACCACGATCGGGTGCTCGTTTTCTTCGGCCACCGCGTAGTGACGGAGTAACGTTTCCAGCTTGATCTTGTTAGCCTCCGCAATCGTTGCTGCTTCTTTTTTCCCCAACTTCAGCAAAATATATTTGGAGATCCCTCTTTCGGAAATCCGATAGAGTGCCCGCGATTCCGAACTTGCCACATAGGTCGTGGTGATGCATCCGGTGTGTTTCAACAGCTGTGCTCCGACGACGGCGGCGGTTCGACGGCCCCCGGAAGTGGCGGGCAAACCGGAAGCCTCGAAGAATTTTTTCTGGATCTCCTCGGCATATCGCTCTCCTCTCTCAAAGAGGTCTTTCGATATATAGCGCAAATCACGAGCCATGTCTTCGGCTGCATCCGCAATGGGCCAGTCGATACGGACACGAAAGTGGGACAGGGCATATCGGTTTCTACTCTTTAAACTGGCATCGCGCTGAATCAGCAATGCGTAGTCCACCGGGAGGAGGCCTTTCAGAAACTCGGAAAAATGGACCGATTCAAAGAACTTGATGTTCCGAAAATACTTCTTCGTAAACTGAACGGATCCGAATCGCATCAGGTTTTCTTTGGTCGTCTTGTTGTCGTCAAAATACCGAATGTACTTTTTATGGACGTTTCGGACCGCGTCTTCCACGAAGAAAACCAGAAACCGGTTGTGGTGTTCATACTCCACGTCGGGGATGCGGGCCCTCGGTTTCAACTCCCGCTTTTCCACAAAGGGATATTCCAGACCCGCCTCGATAAATCGATTATAGGAATCGATCAAGGCATGTTCGATGAGGTAGGCATCCAGTTCGTCTCGGAGGGCTTCATACACGGAGCGGCGAAGTTTGTTCTGCCGACTCAGCTGTTCGCGATATTTCCAGTAGGTCACAGGGAACTCTCCTTTGTTCAGCGTGGGGAGGGCGCTAAGGGGCTCTAATAATTACTTATAACAAATCGAGAGAAGAGAGTCAACACGAGATCGTACCCAAATGCCTCCGACAAAACCCGTCGGAGTGCCAATGGGGCTTTCCCTGTCTGCGGACCTCGGCCGCGGTGGCGGTGCGGGATCGGGAATTCTATTTTGTATGGTAAAGGGTCTTTTTGTCCGCCCATGCATATATCTGGCGGCGCCACACATAGACGGGTAGAATCAGGGCGAGAGAGATTCCCACCAATACGACCAAAGTGACATAGTCCTTCTCCAAGACCTGGGCGCCCTGAAGACTCAGCATGAAGGTGCCCGGCATGCGTCCCAGTCCGGCCAACAAGACAAACATCACCACCGGCAAGGGCGTCACACCGATAAAGAGGCACAAATAGTCTTTGGGAAAACCGGGAAAGAGGAAGCAAACCAGAAACAACAACACGCCCTGGTGTCGGGAGATGGTATCCAGACGTCGCACATAACGGGAGGGAACGTATCGATCTACAAACCGCCTGCCCAGACACCGGCCGAGACCGAAGTTGATGATGGATCCCACAGTGAGCCCCAGCGACGAATAGATAAAACCCGCCCAAGTGCCGAACAAGTATCCCCCGAGAAATCCACTCGCTTCTCCGGGAATCGGGGCCAGAACCACTTGCACGATCTGAACACCGATAAACGCCAGGGGGGCACCGAAGGTTCCCTGATCCAGCAACCATGCCCTGAGTTGGGCAGGCTCTAAAATGGGCCCCCTCCACCCGGGCACTCTTTCCGCGAACCACGGCCAGGCGAAATACGCCGCCGCAAGGAGCGTGGCGATGGTCCCACAGGCAAGAACGAGCTGAGTGGATTTTTTCATGCTATCGACGTGGCGAAGAGCCGCCAGGTGCCGTCCACTACTGCCGTCCACCACCACAAGGCGTTGCCCTTTACCGGACCTTCGGAGGGCCTTTCCTGCAAAGGACGCCCGAGGTACAATCGTCCGGAGAAATTTTCTCGAGAGGTTTACTCGCAGGGCTTTTGGACAGGCTCGGCAACCGGAGGGAGAGAACCCGCACCCGAAAGTTTGTGTTTTTCTTTGCTCAAAAAGATGTTGATGCCGTCCAGGATACCGTTGATGAAGGCCGCCGAGTGTTGGGTACCGTATTTCTTTCCGATATCGATCGCTTCGTTGATGGACACCTTCGGCGGGATGTCATCACAGTACATCAATTCATAGGTAGCCACTCGCATGATGTTTCGATCCATTCCCGACATGCGCGACAGCTTCCAGTTGTCTGAGAACTGCTCGATCAAGCGGTCGAGTTCCTCCCGGCAACCGAGCACACCTTCCACCAGTCGAAAAAAGAACGATTTGGCCTTTCGGGAAACTTCAAAGTGCATACAGAACAGGTCGAGAGCTTCTTTCGAGCGATCTCCGGTAATATCCATCTGAAAGAGAACCTGCATGGCAAGCTCTCTTGCGCGCCGTCGATTTCCCATTGATGTAAAAGACCTGTTCTACGTATATCCTCAAACGAAGACATCCGACGTCTATTCCGTGAGACGTCCGTATATGCGCCGCTTTACGCGCTCGCCACCGATTCCGCCAGATTTGCCATTTCCATGGCAGCCACGGCCGCCGTCCAGCCTTTGTTGCCGGACTTGGTCCCGGCCCTTTCTATGGCCTGCTCCAAGGTGTCCGTGGTAATCACTCCGAATATGATCGGAAGCCCGGAGTCGAGAGACACCTGGGCAATCCCCTTCGACACCTCGGCACTGACATATTCGAAGTGGGGCGTGGAACCTCGAATCACCGCACCGAGGCAGATAACCGCATCATAGCCGCCTTTATCGCTCATCTTCTTGGCCATGAGCGGAATTTCAAAGGCGCCGGGCACCTTGACGACATCAATGTCGCCTTCCCCAACGCCGTGACGCACCAAGGCATCCAAGGCCCCTTCCAAAAGCTTGTTGCTGATAAAATCGTTAAACCGCGCGACAACGATGCCTATCTTCTTTCCCTCTCCGGATATCCTGCCCTCATAGATGTTCGGCATAACCCCCTCCCAGCGTTCCGTACCACGAATACCGTTTCCGTTTCCAACACCTTCCCCGTGAAGAAAAGATCGGGATGAGCCATGAGCGCGTCCAGCCACGCCGTGCGGTTCACGGCCTGCCAGACTAACGCTTACTGTCCAATTTCAAGAGGTGCCCCATTTTGGACTTCTTGCACCCGAGATATCTCTCGTTGTACTGGTTCGGGCTCATTTCTATGGGTACCTGCTCCGTTACGGTGAGGCCATAGCCTTGGAGACCAACGATCTTTTTCGGATTGTTGGTCAGCAACCGCATCTTGCGGACCCCGAGATCCACCAGGATCTGAGCCCCGATCCCGTAGTTTCTCAGGTCCGACTGAAATCCCAGTATTTCGTTTGCCTCCACCGTATCATGACCTTGATCTTGGAGGGCATAGGCCTTCATTTTGTTCAACAAGCCGATCCCCCGGCCTTCCTGACGAATATAGAGCAAAACCCCGCTTCCCTCGTCTTCCATCATTTTCAGGGCCGCTTCTAACTGCTCGCCGCAATCACAGCGCATGGAACCGAAAACATCTCCCGTCAGGCATTCCGAATGGACGCGGACCAGCACCGCCTTCTCCGGGTCGATTTCTCCTTTGACCAGGGCGATGTGGAGAAAATCATCTACGTCGTTCTCATAGACCGTCGTCTTGAACTCTCCGGCCAGACAGGTGGGAATCGTGGTCGTCGTCACCGGATGAACAAAGCATTCCGTCCTGAGTCGATACTCGATCAGATCGGCGATCGTACAAATACCGATATTGTGTTTCTCCGAGAATTTCTCCAGGTCCGGCATTCTCGACATGGTGCCGTCGTCATTCATGATCTCACAAATCACCCCGGCCGGCGTCAACCCCGCCAATCGTGCCAGGTCGACAGATCCTTCCGTTTGACCACTCCGTACAATCGTCCCGCCCCGTCGGGCCCTCAGCGGAAAGACATGTCCGGGCTGGACCAAGTCCCGAGGTTTGGCGTCCTCGGCAACCGCCGTCGCAATCGTTTTCGATCTGTCCGCCGCGGAAATTCCCGTTGTCACCCCTTCCCTGGCCTCGATGGAGACGGTGAACGCCGTCTCAAACCGGGAGGTATTGTCCTTGACCATGATCGGCAAATCCAGGGCTTCCACTTTTTCCGGCGTAAGGGAAAGGCAAATCAACCCCCTACCATACTTGGCCATGAAATTAATCGCCTCGGGCGTCACCTTTTCCGCCGCCAGGGTCAAGTCACCTTCGTTTTCCCGGTCCTCGTCATCCACCAGGATGACCATCTTGCCCGCCTGAATGTCTTCGATCGCCTGTTCGATGCTGATACGCCCCATTTTATCTCTCTCCTCTAAAAGAAGCCTGCCTTGGCAAGCATCTCTTCATCAATATGACTTCCTACACCCTGAGCCCGTCGAGTGAACCTTTCTACATACTTGCCGATCAGATCCGTCTCGATGTTCACCCGGTGTCCCACCTGCGTCGAGCCGAGGGTGGTGACTTCCGCCGTATGCGGGATAACGCTTACTTCAAACGTCTTGTCTGTGCATGCATTGACGGTGAGGCTGATCCCATCCACGGCTACCGAACCCTTTTCCACGATATACCGACAAAGGGCGGGAGAAGCCTCGAATGTAAACCGTATCGCATTGCCTCCCGGGTGCCGGACCGTCACCCTACCGATGCCGTCGATGTGACCGGAAACCATGTGCCCGTCCAGTCGGTCTCCGACCCGCAGGGCCCGCTCCAGATTGACGAGATCGCCCACCCGTACCTGCCCCATGGTGGTTTTTAGAAGGGTCTCCGGGGAGATGTCCACCTGAAAACTCTTTTCCTTGATCGCCACTACGGTCAAACAGGCCCCATTGACGGCCACACTGTCGCCCAGTCCGGTCCCTTCGAGGGGGTAGTCCGCACGGACTTCCATGCGCACCCCGCCACCGCTCTCCCCTCGAGTCACGGCGGTAACCCGACCCCGCCCTTCTATGATTCCGGTAAACATTCGGCCGCTACACCTTCTTCACATAGCCGCGGATCATCACATCGTCACCAAACCGTCGGGTGGAGATTTCTTCCAACTGAACGGCCTCTTTCATACGTTCAGGCCCCAGCCCGCAGCAGATGGGAACTCCATCGTTTCCTCCACACAGCTTGGGGGCCAAGAACATATAGACCTTGTCCACAATCCCGCTTTGAAGGGCCGAGCCATGAACCCGGCTTCCCCCTTCAATCAGCAGGCTGGTTATATTCATTCGGCCGAGCGTGTGCATCAGGGCCTTGAGGTCAACCCGCTCACCGGGGGTCGGCATTACAAGGATTTTGGCCCCTGCCTGTTCCAGGCGGGCACGCTTTTCGCCGTCAACAGGCGGATTGGTGATGACGAGGGTATCAGAAGCCGAGTCAAGATGCAACAACTTCGCGTCCAGAGGGATGGAGAGCTGGGTATCCAGGATGATCCTCGTCGGGTCGGCCCCCTCTCGGCCTTCCAACCGGGTGGTAAGCCGAGGGTCGTCCGCCTTCACGGTTCCCATGCCTACCATGATCCCATCTACCCGGTGTCGCAGCCGGTGAACGAAAGCTCTGGATTGAACATTGGTAATCCATTTCGAGTCCCCGGTCCGTGTGGCGATGCAACCATCCAAGGTACTCGCACTTTTCATGATCACGAAGGGAAGTCCGCTGGTCACGTGCTTTACAAAGGCTTCGTTGAGTCTGCGGCTCTCGGCCTCGCATATGCCCGTCACGACCTCTATCCCGCTGGATCTCAATAGATCGATGCCGCCGCCGGTCACACCGGGATTGGGATCCTCCATGGCAACCACCACCCGCGTTACACCGCTTTTCAAAATCGCTTTCGTACACGGCGGTGTCCGCCCTTCGTGATTGCACGGCTCGAGGGTAACATACAGGGTTGCGCCCCGGGCCGCTTTTCCGGCATCGACAAGGGCATTGACCTCCGCATGAGGCCCCCCGACTTTTTGATGGAAACCGCTTCCAATCACCACGTCGTCTTTTACGACTACGGCCCCCACCATCGGGTTGGGAGATGTCCATCCCTCTCCCCGCTCGGCCAGGGAAAGGGCCATCTGCATGTACGTTTCGTCGGTCATCCGCTATTGCTCCTGCGGTAGGTAAACGGCGTCGAAAACGGAACCCGAAGCCGGCCTTAGGGAAAATCCTTTCTGAGACAGGGGAGATGAACGCAGTAACGGGAAACCGTTTGGCGCTGACAATGCGTAAGGATGTGGTATTTGCCGGTTAGGATTTTACTTCTTCAGACCCACCGGTACCGCGGCGGACGAAGAGGTCTTTCAGCTCGGACATGAAGTCATTGATATCCTTAAATTCTCGATAGACAGAGGCAAACCGGACATAGGCGACGTCGTCCAGCTCATGGAGCTTTCTCATCACCCGCTCCCCCACGAGGGAGGAAGGCACTTCCCTTTCTCCCATTTCCTGCAGCTCCCGCTCCAGGTCATCGATAAATCGCTCCAGGGTATGAATGCTGATGTCGCGCTTCTCGCACGCCCGCTGCATCCCCATGAGGATCTTTTCCCGGTCGAAGGGCTCCCGCCGGTTGTCTTTCTTGATCAGGACCAGCGGCAACCGCTCCACCCGTTCATAGGTGGTAAATCGCGTGTTGCACGACAGACACTGCCGACGTCTTCGGACGGTGTTGCCCTCTTTGGCCATTCTGGAGTCGATCACCTTGTTCTCGAGTTCACCACAATACGGGCATCTCATTGTTTTTCCTCGCCGATTCTGGTTAGTTTGACGTCTGCCGCTCTCAAGATCTCCTCGGCCATGGGGTCCGCATATCCGTCTTTATAACGAACATCCAGAATACCTGCATTCACCAACATCTTTGCACAAATCGAACAAGGCATGTTGGTACAAAACAACGTTGCTCCTTTTATGCAGACGCCGTGAAACGCAGCCTGAACGATCACGTTTTGCTCGGCATGAAGCCCCCGGCAAAGTTCATGGCGCTCTCCGGACGGAACCCCCTGCGTCGCCCGAAGACAACCCACTTCATCGCAATGGGGAAGCCCCGTCGGCGCACCATTGTACCCCGTGGCGAGGATCCGTTTGTCCCGGACAACGATGGCCCCCACCTGGCGGCGCACACACGTGGATCGTTTGGCCACCAGGCAGGCAATATCCATGAAGTATCTTTCCCAGGAAGGCCGTGTCATCGTCAGGCCCTACCGATCATACGGATAAAGGGGAAATCGGTCGCACATCTCTCGCACCGCGTCTCCGACCCGGCGCAGAACGGCTTCATCCCCGGGATTGTTTAGCACATCGAGTATCATGGAGGCAATAGCGGCCATTTCCGGCTCCTTCATCCCCCGGGTAGTCACCGACGGCGTCCCCAGCCGGATTCCGCTCGTCACGGAAGGTCGCCTCTGGTCGAAGGGCACCGCATTCTTGTTCACCGTGATGCCCGCCTCTTCCAGCGCCCTCTCTGCATCCTTTCCGGTAATGTCCTTATTGGAAAGATCGATCAAAATCAAGTGATTGTCCGTACCTCCGGACACCAGATCCACACCGCCTTCGAGGAGGTGACCGGCCAAAGCCTCTGCGTTGGCCACTGTTTGACGCTGATCCTCTTTGAAACGCTCCGACATGGCCAGCCGGAAAGCGACCGCCTTTGCAGCAATTACATTCATCAGCGGCCCGCCCTGGATGCCGGGAAATATCTGGCTGTTCAGTTTTTTGCCGTGGTCCCCCTGTGCCAAGATAAATCCGCCCCGCGGCCCCCTCAACGTCTTGTGGGTCGTCGAAGTCACCACGTGGGCATGAGGAACCGGTGAGGGATGGACCCCCGCAGCCACCAGGCCCGCGATGTGCGCCATGTCCACCATCAAATAGGCGCCCACCGAATCGGCAATCCGCCGCATGGCTTCAAAGTCGATGATCCGGGCGTAGGCACTGGCACCGGCCACGATCATCTGGGGGCGATATTCTTCGGCCAGGGAACGGACCTCCTCATAGTCGATCCGTCCCGTTTCCCGTTGGACCCCATAGGAGTAAAAATTGAAGAACCGACCGGAGAAACTCACCGGACTGCCGTGGGACAAGTGCCCGCCGTGAGCCAGATCCATCCCTAAAATGGTATCTCCCGGCTTCAACAGGGCAAAATACGCAGCCATGTTCGCCTGGGTTCCCGAGTGGGGCTGCACGTTGCTGTAAGGAGAAGAAAAAAGCTTGCACGATCGCTCAATGGCCAGTTCCTCTGCAATGTCCACATACTGGCAACCGCCGTAATACCGACGGGCCGGGTATCCCTCGGCATACTTGTTGGTCATCACACTGGCCAGCGTCGCCATCACCGCGCGACTGGTAATATTTTCAGACGCGATGAGTTCGAGTTTGCGGGTCTGCCGGTCCAATTCCAACTCGATGGCCCGAGCGATTTCCGGATCGGCCTGCTTTATAATGTCGAATCCAAATTGCTCCATCCTATTCGTCCATTTTCTCGATACGATGCTGATGGCGTCCCCCGTCGAACGGGGTCTCCAACCACGCTTCCACCAGCTGTAAGGCAAGCTCGTCTCCGATGAGTCGCCCCCCCAACACCAATACATTGGAATCATTGTGCCGCCGGCTCATGATCGTTGAAAAGAGATCATTGACCAGGGCCGCCCGGACCCCTTTGAATCGATTGGCAACAATGGACATCCCGAGTCCGGTACCGCAAATCAGTATACCCCGCTCGAATGCTCCGTCCGACACCTTGGATGCGACCCTCTTCCCAAAGTCCGGATAATCCACCGATTCCTCACTTACCGTCCCGGCGTCTTCCACCTCGATGCCGCGCTTCTGGAGAAAATCTTTTACCTTCTCCTTCATGGGAAACCCGGCATGATCCGCACCAATAATGATTTTCATATCCACTTCCACGGTAAAACGCGAATATCTTCTTTGTCATTCATTATGACCCCGTCGTAGGAGTCGAGAAAACAACACGGCCCGATCCCGCGGTCCCAAACGCGTTGGCCCTTCGCCCTTGCGCTTGACTGGGTTCCTCGGCAAATCCGATGATGGGAAATTGCTTTCATCATAACAGCCCGACGGGGAAAAAGCCTGTGAAAAAGACGGCACCGCTAAACGGGGAACGTGGATGTTGGCCGCCCTGTTCGTCACGGTGCCGCCGGTTCAACAACGACTGCAATCCAGACCGTCTTTGCGAAAACGGAACCGGAACACGTACGCGCCACTGCCCTGCTCCCGCCTGGCAATCCAAGAGCGCAGCAACAGACTCCGATACCGGCTCGCAAAAACGAGGTGGCTTCTCTGCCGACGATCACGAATGGGATTTTATATAGTTTACAGCATCTTTAACTGTTTGCAACTTCTCGGCCTCTTCGTCTGAGATCTCGATGTCAAAGGCCTCTTCCATTGCCATAATCAGTTCCACGAGATCCAGTGAGTCGGCACCCAAATCATCCACGAAAGATGCTTCCGGTACAACCTCCTCCGGCTCCACACTGAGTTTTTCCGCAACGACCTTTTTTACTTTTTCTTCAACAGCCACGCCTATCACCTCCTTGCTTTCTATGGGATTCGCCCGGCGAACGACCTCTCGGTCCTCCGCCTCGGCCTACCAACTTCTCTTTGATCTTGTATTGCCCGGTTCGGTTCAATGGGGACCGGTCACATGTACATGCCGCCGTTCACATGGATTACTTGACCGGTAATATATCCAGCCTCCCGCGAGGCGAGGAAGGCGACCACTTCGGCAACATCCTCCGGCAGACCCATTCGGCCCAACGGGATTTGTCCCAACATGGCATCTTTGGCCTTTTCGGGAAGCTGTTCGGTCATCGCCGTATGGATGAATCCGGGGGCGATGGCATTCACCGTAATGCCCCGGGGCGCAAGCTCCCGGGCCGCCGTCTTGGTCAAGCCGATCAACCCTGCCTTGGATGCAGCGTAACTCGCCTGGCCGGCGTTACCCATGACGCCGACCACGGAGGACATGTTGATGATTCGCCCCTCCCGTTGCTTCATCATCTGCTTGCCCACCGCCTGCATACAGTTGAATGCCCCCTTCAGGTTGATGGAAAGAACCCGATCCCAATCCTCGTCCTTCAGTCGGACCAACAGACCGTCGATCGCCACACCGGCGTTGTTCACCAGCACATCGACCCTGCCGTGGGCATCCACGATGCGACGAAAAAACTCTTTCACATCACCGTTCGAGGAAACATCCACCCGATCCGCCCACGCCGTGGCGCCGGCATTTTCAATCAGTTGCCCGGTTTCCCGAGCAACGGAATCGTCGCTTCGGTGGTAGTTATAACAAACCACCGTGGCCGGCTGGGCGAGCCGCACCGCCACCGCTCTACCGATTCCTCTCGATCCCCCCGTAACGACCACCACTCGTTGTTTTTCGGTCACCATAGGCCTCTTTACAACCGTTTTTGACAAGGGTTAACAAAAATGCCGCAGACGTTACGCCGTTTCATAGAGGATTTCGGCCACCCGATTCATGTCGTGCACCACCCCGAGAAAACTTTCCGCCAACCGCTGAGGCGCAATCGGTTCTTCCACCCCGAGATCCTCATAGGATTCGCCCTGGGCGGTTCCCGGGACGATCCGCAACCAGTTGCGGGTCACCACCTCGGCCACCTCCGCAGAAAAGATCCTCGACATGGCCACAATCTTTCGGGCCTCCGCGGATTCGCCGTCCGCCAATTTCGCGGCTTTCTTCACCAGGGCCACGGCAATTTCTACATAGGTCATGGCATCGGCCAGGCAAAACATGACATACTGCTGCTTGGTCAGTTTCTGCTCATGGCAAAACCGGATCAACCGGTTGAGACCTCTCGCCGTTGCAGCAATCGCTGCCGCACCCGTCTCCGGACGGTCTTCGGCGATACGGTCCATCTCTTCCGCCATGGCCTCGTAAAACCGCCACTTGGACCGCATGCTCGCCCGCCACCGAAACATGCCGATAATACTTTGCTGTATCTCGCTGGTTCCTTCATAGATACAGGTGATTTTGACGTCCCGCTTTATCTTTTCCACCTCATACTCGGTCGTGTACCCATAACCGCCCAGGGCCTGGATGGCGTCTTCCGCCGTCCGGTTTCCCACCTCCGTGGCAAAGTACTTGGCGATCGAGCCCTCCACCTGAAGGTCCTCTTCGCCACTGTCCAATCGCACGGCCTGGGCCTCCATGTACGCCACCGCCGCCTCCAGCCGAACGGCGTTGGCGACGATCAGTTTATGGTTGTATCCCTGTTTCTCCGAAAGGGGCGTTCCAAATTGTATGCGCTCTTTGGCATACCGCAGAGCAATTCCCAGAGCGGCTTCTCCGGCGCCGATGCCCAAGGCGGCCACCACCAGTCGGGTGTGGCCAAAGACCTTGTTCGCTTGCTTCAGGCCCAATCCCGGCTGCCCCCCGAGCAGGTTCTCCACCGGCACCCGTACGTCGGTAAACGTCAAGGCCGAGGTGTTGGAGGCCCGGATCCCGTGTTTTTCCTCCGCCTTCCCCGGTTGAAACCCTTCCATATCTTTCTCCACCACGAAGAAGGTCGGACCTTCCGGCGCGTTGGCCAGCACGGTCAGAAAATCGGCATAGCCGCCGTTGGAAATAAACTGCTTGCTGCCGTTCAAGATATAGGCAATCACGTTTCCGGATTCATCCTGAACCGGTTCAGCCTTTGTCTTGAGCGCCGCCAGATTACTCCCCGCCTCCGATTCGGTTACCGCGTAGGCGACCAGTGACTCTCCTTCGGCGATTTTTCCAAGCCACTTTTCCTTTTGTTCCTCCGTGCCCGAAAACATGATGGGGTCGGCCCCCAGTTGGATCGCAAAGAAAGCCGTGGCCACTCCCAGACAAATCTTGGCCATTTCCCGGGTCAACGCACAACTGTCCCTCGCTCCGCCTCCCATACCTCCGTAGGCTTCGGGAATAAAGAGGAGGTGTAAGCCGATCTCGGGGCCCATCATTTCCCGAATAATCTCTTCGGGGAATTCTTCCCGTTTATCCAATTCCAATATTTTTTCCTTCGGAAGCAGGCGCTCCCTCACCAGTTGTAGGGTGTCCAGCACCATTTTCCTTGATTCCGAATCCAGCCCATATAGGGCTGACTCTCGGTTATCTTCACCAACCGCCATGGATTACACTCCTCTCTGCTCGTCTGGTTGTTTCCTCGGTTTTCGGATCCGACGCCGGCGAAAAGCTATATCTCTTCGGTTTTGATGACCACACGGCCCTTATAATACCCGCAGCTTGGACACGCACGGTGTGGGAGTTTTGGTTCGCTGCATTCTGGGCAAGTGGAAAGGTGAGGGGCGTTTATCTTCTGGTGGGTTCGACGCTTTCGTCCCCGTGATTTGGAAATTTTGCCTTTTGGTAGTGCCATTACCTATCTCCTTTGTTTTCCATGGAATTACCGGCCGTCCGATTGACTACACGGCAACTTGTCGCGTTTCAAAAGGTAGTCATTCCGGCCTGGCAACCTATTGTCATAACTGCACTTTTTCTACTGTTTGACTACAAACCCCACAAGTCGAAGCCCTTTAATATAGTCATAAGAATTTTTTTGTCAAGCACTTTGGTTAAGCGTCATTCCACCCGGGGGGTCCGGGGAGGGCACCGGGCAAGTGGATTCTCACCTTGTTGGAAACATTTCCTTGTGGTAGTGTCCGGGGTATTCAGCAAGTGTGCTGGAACTCCGTTACCTCTGTCAAAACTCCCATACCACATACGACGCCATCGGCATCGACTGCCGGGAAAGGAGGCCGATCATGTCACGTATTCCCGCTGTGGCCAACATGTTCTATCCGGGAAACCCCGATCAACTCCGAAAGGAGCTGAGTGCTTTCATCACCCCCGTTTCCAGCCCCCGCAAGGTCCTTGCCGCCATTTGCCCTCACGCAGGATACGTCTATTCCGGCAAGGTGGCCGGTGCGGTTTTTTCCCAGATTCACGTGCCCTCTACCGCAATCATTTTGGGTCCCAATCACAGAGGGTTGGGGGCGCCGGTAGCGTTGCAGTCTGCGGGTTCCTGGGAAATGCCCCTGGGCACTGTGTCCGTTCACGAGGAATTGGCCGGCAAACTCCTTGTCGCCTTGGGCGATCAGGCGCAGGACGACCCTCAGGCCCACGCCATGGAACATTCTTTGGAAGTCCAGGTTCCCTTTCTCCAGATGATTCAGCCGGACCTAACGATCGTCCCCGTCAGCCTTTCCCACATCACCTATAACACCTGTGAGGCCGTAGGCCGGGTGATGGGCCAAACGATCCAGGAGTGGCCGGAACCGGTCTTACTGCTGGCCAGCACGGACATGAGCCATTATGTCTCCGCGGAAACGGCAAAGAGCAAAGACCAGCTCGCCATCGACAAGATCCTGGCCCTCGATCCGGAGGGACTTTTCCGCACGGTGGCGGAACACCGGATATCGATGTGCGGCGTGATTCCGACAACCATCACCCTCGTTGCCGCCAAAGTTCTCGGAGCGAGCAAGGCGGAACTGGTACAATACGCCACTTCGGGGGACGTCACCGGGGACTTTTCCCAGGTGGTCGGATATGCAGGCCTCATCGTTTACTGAGCGGCCATGCCCAGCGGTCGGAATTGTGCGGTAAATTCGGGGGG
>Ga0207797_1001371_pt1 | contig 17669 bp, 15 predicted proteins | sample PRCRCaboRojoPR_6_FD_187275 | JGI IMG/M metagenome (GOLD analysis project Ga0207797, IMG submission 187275) | Marine sediment microbial community from Cabo Rojo, Puerto Rico - PR CR 10% Liquid 1 (SPAdes) | ecosystem: Environmental > Aquatic > Marine > Coastal > Sediment | place: Cabo Rojo, Puerto...
AGGATCCAACTCGGACGTACTTTCCCGATAACGAGCCGGTCGATATCGAGGAGCGGGATGGCTTTGTGCGGGTGATTCAACCGACGGAGCCCACCACCGGCATTCAGAAGGAGATCGATATCTTGCTCGATCCCACCGACGCTCACGTGACGCTGATCCATCGATTGCGCAACACGAACATGTGGGCCGTCGAGTTGGCGGTTTGGGCTCTTTCGGTGATGGCCCAAGGTGGCACGTGCATCTTCCCCGTTCCCCCGCGCGGCTCTCACGAGGAGAACCTGCTGCCGACGCACACGCTCACCTTCTGGGCCTACACCGACATGGCGGATCCACGGTGGACGTGGGGTACGAAGTACATTATGTTGCGGCAGGATCCCACGCTAGAGGCGCCGCAGAAGATCGGTGCATTGGCCTCCGATGGGTGGATGGCTTACGCGCGGAATGGGCATCTCTTCGTCAAGACGTTCGCGTTCGTGGAAGGGGCCATCTACCCGGATTGGGGGAGCTGCCTGGAGACCTTCACCAATGCTGATTTCCTGGAGATGGAGACGGTCGGCCCGCTGGTCAATCTTCCGCCCGGGAGCCAGGTGGAGCACGTCGAGGAGTGGTTCCTCTTCGATGAGGTGCCCCCCCCCAAGGATGATGCCGCCGTGGACCGAGAGGTGTTGCCCAAGGCAGAATCTGCGCTGAAGGCGTGACGCAGAGCTGATGGAAGATGTGCGTACGGTCTCTATCGCTGCTCTGCCCCAATCGACTCAGGCGTTCGTTGCCCTGCGCAATCGGGTGGCTCGGGAGCCCCACGGCGCGGCGGTGATGATGGCACTGGCGCTACTGATCTATGGCGCGAGCGATGATCGCTTTGTGGGATGCGATTGCCTCACCATCGCCGTCGACCGGCAGCGGCTGGAAGAGAGCCGCGAGGGCTATCGGGGCTGGTGCTTGGCCGAGCTGGACATGCGCTTGATCGCGTCTCAGCTAGCTGCCCAGCCTTTTCTGCCCAAGTCGTACATTCAGGGGGCGACGCCGGAGAACAACTATCAACTCCCGTCGCCTCCTTTTGCGTTTGAGTGTCCTCTCGATCCTTACAGTGGGGATACCGGAATGGGCACCTACAAGACATTCATCAATTCATCCGGGGCGAGCGGCCCGCGCCCGGTGACGGTCAAACGAAATGGCCGAGGGTTGTGGAAAGCGGTCGAGTGGAGCAGCTTGATCGTCGGCATTAGGGAGCCTCAAGCCATCCAAGGGTGACGATGTGTGGAGGTGGCCTTAAGCACCAAGAAGCCCCTGTCCACTCGGACAGGGGCTTTTGCAGTTCTGCATCCGGTTGAGGGGACGCGCTAGCTCTGGATGATCTCCAGGGCCTCGTGGCGGAAGGCGTCCATCACGTAGGGGATGCCCGTCACCTCGGCAGCCTCCTCGGTCAGCGCCGTCAGGTCCTGGCGGCTGATGGTGGAGGTGTTGAAGTTGCGACTGCCGGCCATCAACTGCTGGAGCCCGATCTTCAGCTTGTCGGCGTAGGAGTATAAGCCGATGGCGCCCAAAGGCATCTGCTTGACCTCGCTCTTGCCGTACTTATCGACCAGCGTCTCGTAGTCGACGAAGATCTGCTCGATAGTGTCACCGTGTTGTGAGACGGTGCGCGGCAGGCTGCTGTCGTTCAACCACTGGGCCACGTTCTTGCCCACCATGCCCGGGATCATCAGCGCGCGGCCCATGCAGACGGCCTTGAAGTAGGGCGCGCCCATCGCCAGCGCCTTGAAGATGTGATCCTCGGTGGAGAAGCCCCCGGCAATGGCCAGATCGGGCACGAAGTCGCCCTGCTCGTCCAGCATGGTGCATAGCTCGTAGGCCATCGCCTGCAGGTAGATCGTGGGGATGCCCCATTCGTTCATCATGCGCCAGGGGCTCATGCCCGTGCCTCCGCCGGCGCCATCGATGGTCAGCAGGTCTAGCTCGGCCTCGGAGGCCCATTTGATCGCCAACGCCAGCTCGCGCATGGGGTAGGCACCGGTCTTTAGCGTCACGCGCTTGGCCCCCAGCCCGCGCAGCCGCTCGACCTCGGCCATGAACGACTCGCGGTCGATGAAGCCCAGGCGTGAGTGGCGCTCGAACTCTTTGAGGGCGCCGTCGTCGTAGGCGGCTTGGATGTCGTGCTTGGTCGGGTCTGGGGTGACCAAGTAGCCACGGTTCTTCAACTGGAGCGCTCGTTCCATCGACGGCAGCTTAACCTCGCCGCCGATGCATTTGGCGCCCTGCCCCCACTTCAGCTCGATGGTCTCCACGCCCAGTTCATTAATCACGTAGTCGGCGACGCCTAGCCGGGTATCCTCGACGTTTAGCTGAACGATCAGGTCGCCGTAGCCGTTGTGCCACCGTCGATACTGCTCGACGCGGCGTTCCATATCCGGTGAGTGGGCCACTTTGCCGTTGGCGTTGAGCTCCAGTTCCGGGTCCATACCGCAGACGTTCTCGCCACAGACGATGGTCACGCCGGAGATGGCGGCGCCAACGGCAAAGTGTTCCCAGTTATTGCGCGCCACGGCGGTCGAACCCAGCGCGCCGGTGAAGACCGGTAGCTCCATCTTGACCTTGCCGTCGGTGCCGTACTCGGTTTCAATATCGACCAGGGGGAAGAGCGTATTGTCGGGCGTTCCTTCCGCGTTCCCGGGTAGACCCTTGGCACCCATCGCATATCCCAGGATATTGAGATGCGAGTAGTCGAGTGGATACTCTTTGTCGGCTCCGGCGGTCAATTGGCCGAAGGGGCTGGGATAGAGTAGCTCGCGGCCACGGAACGTGGCCTGGAAGATCTCGCAGTTGCCCTTGCATCCATCGACACATCGCGAGCAGATGCCCGAGCTTGGCGAGACGGTCTTGGCGCGATTTCTGGTTTGGCTGACGTCATTGGCGTTCGGTTGCTGCAGATTCATGTTTTTCAACTCCTTGGATTAAAGATTTGGATAGTCCGGTTCTGCTGATACGTACGCTTGCTCGTCTGCGGGCTATGCGCCCGGGCTGCCCTGCAGACGATCTTCAAGCAATGTGAAGTGGCTCGTTAGGACCTCCTTTCCTCTGTCATACTGACCAGCCTCGATGGCCTCCACCATCTCGTGGTGGCTGGTCCACATCCTTTCGTAGTAGCTGTAATCGAAGTAGCGATGGAGCCCCACGGCTTCGTAGGCATCCCAGTAGGCCTTGAAGAGCCCCTGGGCGAACTGGTTCTCCAGCCGGCGATAGATCAGCAGGTGGAGCTCTCGGTGTTCCTTGTGGGGGATCTCGACGGGCATGTCCTTCAGCCGATGGGTGGCCTGCTCCAAAGTCTGGCGCAGGGCCGTCATATCCTCTTCGGTTAGCCGTCGCACGGCTTCGTCCCAGAATGCACGCTCCATCTGGACGCGCATGGTGTAGAGCTGCTCGAAGTATCGCCAATCGTAGGCTGCGCTGTAGAGAACCAGGGCGCGGATCGCGGCGTAGAAGTCGAACGGCTGGACGTATGTCCCGTCGCCCGGTCGCATCTCGACTACGCCGTAGGTTCGGGCGGCGATCAGCTCCTCTCTGAGCTTGCCCATGCTGATCCCCAGCTTGTCGGCCAGCTTGTCCATGGCGGGCAGCTTGACCGGCTCATCATCCCCCTGCACCTTGAGCTCATTATCGACGATATATTGAAGAATCAGATAGGGTAGGATGCCCTGTAACATAGGTTCCCCTCTCGCTGGCGGTAGATTGTATGGATAATATAAGTATTATAGATATAATCAATTGATTTGATTATATGGATAGTATGAATATTGTCAAGTGTGACAACGGTTAATCTTTTGCACACATCAGCTGAGTGGTGTATACTTCCCCTGCTCGGTTGACTGCAGGACGATGAATGAGAAAGGAACCGATTTGGGCGAGGCGCATACGCAACCGAGGGTGGTGAGCAGCGGGCTGCTGCCACTCGATCAGATCATACAGAGCCTCCGGTTGGGGGATAATGTCGTCTGGCAGGTGGATGCGTTGGAGGATTACGTCTACTTCGCCGGACCATTCTTCCACCATGTCATGGCGCAGGGCTTTCCGTGTGTCTACGTGCGCTTCGCGCCGCATCAACCGATCTTCAGCCCACGCCAGGGCCTGGAGATCGTGCGTGCCAACCCGGCCTTAGGCTTCGACGCCTTCAGCGGGCAAGTCCATCGTCTGATCGAACGCCACGGGCGCGAGACGTGCTACGTCTTCGACAACCTATCCGCGCTCGTGGTTGAGTGGGCCACCGATGAGCTCCTGGCCAACTTCTTCCAGGTCACCTGCCCGTATTTGTTTGAGCTGGATACGATCGCCTACTTCGCGCTGACGCGCGGCCAACACGCTCACCACGCTGTGGCTCGGGTGCGCGAGACGACTCAGGTGCTCATCGATGTCTACAGCGCCGATGGGCAGAAGTACATTCATCCCCTGAAGGTGTGGGAGCGGTACTCGCCGCAGATGTTCCTGCCGCACGCCATCTCTGGCGAGACCTGGTCTCCCGTCTTCGGGAGTGGTGATGCCGCTCGCTTGACGACCACGGCTCGCCGGTGGTCGCTGGATACCGACGCCAGCACCTATGCCCCCTGGGAAAGCGTCTACCGTCGCCTGGTGCGCTACCGGCGGACGGGGAAGCCCGAGGATGTGGCCGAGCGTGCCGCGCTCAAGCGCGAGTTCTCGCGGATGCTGATCGGTGACCACCCCCCGCTGAACCCGTTGGTCGATCGCCACCTCACGCTGGAAGATCTGTTTACGGTTCGCTCCCGACTGATCGGCTCAGGGCGGATCGGGGGGAAGGCGGCTGGGATGTTGTTGGCGCGGCGAATCCTGGAGGAGGAAGAGAGCGTGGATTGCTCCACGGTGCTGGAGGGGCATGATTCGTTCTACGTTGGCTCCGATGTCTTCTTCACCTTCCTGGTCAACAACGATCTCTTCCGTCTGCGATTGCAGCTGATCAAGGATCCTTCCTTCTCTCACGAGGCCTTCCGCCAGGTGGAGGAACGATTCCTTCGAGGTACGTTCCCGCCGGAGATCGTCGAACAGTTTCGGAAGATGTTGGATTACTTCGGGCAAGCGCCGATCATCGTCCGCTCCAGCAGCCTACTGGAGGATAGCTTCGGCAGTGCCTTCGCTGGCAAGTATCGCAGCGAGTACTGCGCCAACCAGGGCGACCCCGACGATCGGCTGCGCGTCTTCTTGCGGGCCATGAAGCTTGTCTACGCCAGCGCGCTCAATCCGGACGTTCTCTCCTATCGCCGGAAGCGTGGGCTGGATGAGCGGGACGAGCAGATGGCCATTCTGGTGCAGCGTGTTTCGGGGCGGCCCTACCACCACTACTTCTTCCCGGATCTAGCCGGCGTGGCCCTCAGTCGCAATCTCTACGTCTGGACCGATCGCATCGATCCCAGCCAGGGGTTGATTCGCCTTGTCTTTGGCCTAGGGACGCGCGCGGTGGACCGCGTCGGTTTCGACTACCCGCGCATGATCCCCGTCAGCCACCCCCAACTTCGGCCGGAGACGGGGACCAAGATCACCAAGTACTCTCAGCGCCAGGTGGACGTGATCGACCTGCAGGAGAATCGGTTGGCCACGTTACCATTCTCCAAGGTGGTCGATAGAGATTATCCTCAGTTGCACCTCTTTGTCTCCGAAATGCGAGAGCGCTATCTCTACGACCCGGTTGGGAATCACATTCAAACATCGCCGGAGGGGTTGGTGTTGACGTTCAACAATCTCCTCCGCCGCACGACGTTCATCGATTTAATGGGCCGGATACTGGATATCCTCGAGGAGGCGTACGGTCATCCGGTGGAGATGGAATTCACTGCCGCCCCACTGCCCGATGGCCGGGTACGGATCAACCTGCTCCAGTGTCGTCCGATGGGAGTGCCCGGTACGCCAGGGAGCGTGGAGGTGCCGGAGCGGCTTGCCCCGGAGTGCGTGCTCTTCGAATCGACGCGGTTCATTGGGGGTGGGACGGTGGATCGGATTCGCTACGTCATTCTTGTGGACCCAGTGGAATACGCGTCATTGACCTCGCTGGAGATGAAGCGGGCGCTGGGGCGGATGGTGGGGCAGATCAACGCCCGGCTGCGGGCTGAGGATGGGCGGGAGCTGATCATGGGGCCGGGTCGATTTGGCAGCAGCAACATTAACCTCGGCGTCGGCGTCAGTTATTCCGATATCGACAACGCCTCGGTGTTGGTCGAGGTGGCGCGAGAAGAGGCCGGACAGGTGCCGGAGGTCTCGTATGGCACACACTTCTTTCAGGATCTCGTCGAATCCCATACCGTCTATCTGGCCATCTACCCCGATGACCCTGCGGCACAATTCAACCGGGCCTTCTTCGAGCGTGCGCCAAACGTCCTGACCGATCTACTGCCAGAGGCGGCGGGCTTCGAGGGCTTGGTGCGCGTGATCGACATCTATCACACCACGGGCGACTACGCGGCCGTCGTCGCTGACCCGGCGCGCCACCGGGCCATCTGCTTCTTGGATTCCTGACGCGAGCACGTCCTGATTGCAGAAGAGGCCCCTGACGATCGCCAGGAGCCTCCAATCCAGTTCTTCAGCCGATCCGTCTACACCCAGCCGCGCAGGCGGCAAGCTTCGGCCACGCGCCCCACCGCTACCACGTAGGCGCCCATCCGGTTGTTGATCCCGTACTGTTGGGCGGTGTCGTGGACGGCGTGGAAAGCGGCCGTCATCTTCTTATCCAGCCGTTGGTGGACGGTCTCCAGCTCCCAGTAGTAGTCGTAGGCGTTCTGTACCTGCTCGAAGTAGGAGACGGTCACGCCGCCGGCGTTGCACAGGAAATCCGGAATGACGTAGACGTCATTCTCGTGGAGGATATCGTCCGCCTCTGGCGTGGTCGGGCCATTAGCCAGCTCGGCTACGATGCGCGCCTTCACGTCGGCTGCGTTGGCGCCCGTGATCTGATTCTCCAGCGCGGCCGGCACCAACACGGTGACGTCCAGGGTCAGCAGCTCGGCATTGGTGATCGTCTCGGCACCAGGGAAGCCGACCACGGAGCCGGCCTCGCGCTTGTGGGCCGCCACGGCTTCTGCGTCCAGCCCATCGGGATTGTAGATGCCGCCTTGGGAATCGGATACGGCGACCACTTTCAGGCCCAGCAATTCCTCGCCCAGGCTGTGGGCGAACTGGCCCGCATTGCCATATCCCTGGATCGCCGTTGAGGCGCCATTTAGCTCAATCCCGAGCGTCTCACCCGCCTCGCGCACGCAGTACATGCCACCTCGGGCTGTCGCATCGCCGCGGCCCTGGGAGCCGCCGAGGGGAATCGGTTTCCCGGTGATGACGCCGGGCACGTTGTAGCCCGTCATAAACGAGTACTCATCCATCATCCAGGCCATGATCTGCGGGGTGGTGTAGACATCCGGAGCGGGTACGTCCATTTCGTCCCCCAAGATGCGCCCCACCTGCCGGACGTAAGCTCGACTCAGTCTTTCAATCTCGCCCTGGGACATCTCTTTGGGATTGCAGATGATGCCCCCTTTTCCGCCGCCCAACGGGATATCCATCACGGCGGTCTTCCACGTCATCCAGGCGGCCAAAGCCCGGACGGTGTCAACCGTCTCATCAGGATGATAGCGGATGCCGCCTTTGGTGGGCCCGCGCGAATCATTGTATTGAACTCGGAAGCCCTGGAAGACTTCGGTCGAGCCGTCGTCCATGCGGACCGGAAGGGTGACGTGAAGCTCGCGCAGCGGCCAACGTAGTAACTCGTGCATGGCCGGATCGAGCCCCATGATCTCTGCTGCTTGTCCCAACTGTTGTTGAGCAATGGCAAATGGATTAAGTTCTTCTGACATAGAATCTCCTTGCTAAATGTGACTGATTTGACTGGCACGCATAAGCCCTCTCTGTGCACATCGCACTGGGGCTTGGGGGCTGACTGAGTGAGGGATTATCCGCTTTCTAAACGGTCGTGGAGAAGTGTGAAGTGGTCAACCAGTATGTCTCGACTTTGGCTATACTGGCCTTCTCGGATCGTACCTACCATCTCTTGATGGCTCGACCACATGTGTTGATAGTAGTCAAACTCGAAGTAGCGGTTGAGACCGACGGCTTCGTAAGCGTCCCAATAGGCGCTTAGCAATCCCTGGACGTAGGGATTGTCGATTTTTCCGAAGAGGCGCTCGTGGAACTCACGGTGCTCGGCGTGGGGAATCTCGATCAGGTCACCTTCAAGCTTCTCCTGGGCTTGTTGAACGATGCGCTCAAGAGCATCGAGGTCTTCAGCCGTCAGGGCGCTGACCGCCTGCTCCCAGAAACCAATCTCTAATTGGATACGGATCTGGTAGAATCGGTCGAAGCTTCGATGATCACGCTGGACGCCATAGAGCACCATGGTGCGAGCGGGGGTGTAGAAATCGAAGGAGCGAACGTAGGTGCCGTCGCCCGGACGCATCTCGACAATGCCGTACGCCTGAGCGGCAATCAGCTCCTCACGTAGCTTGCCTCGGCTGACGCCCAGCTGATCGGCCAATTCCTCCATCCGTGGAAGCTTGATTTCCTGATCTTTATCCTCTAGTTCCTGCTCTCGCTCGATGATGTACTGCATCACGGCGTAAGGCAGCAATCCCTGAGCCATATCCGCCTCCAAATATTATATCTATTGTAGGATTATCAAAGTATCAAAGATTTATAAGACTAGGTTAGATTATACCCATCTGATTCGTTTTGTCAAGACGCATTGACCGAACGAGAGCCTGGCACATTGCCTGCCACAAAAAAGGGCAGGCTCTTCTAGAGCCTGCCCTTTCGATAACTGTTCACCTCACCCGGCCAGGGGGGGTCACTTCTTTTGTTTGACCTCGATGACCTTGGGTTTGGTCTCCTCGGCCTTGGGCAATGTGAGCGTCAGGATGCCATTTTCGAACTCTGCCTCGGCCTTCTCCACGTCGATGGGGATGTTCATTGTCAGCGTACGGGCGAACGAACCGTAGGCCCGCTCCTGGAACAGGTAGTTCACGTTTTCCAGCGGCGCTTGGAGCTCGCCCCGGATGGTGAGCGAATCGCCTTCGATCAGAATGTCGACGTCCTCACCGGTCAAGCCGGGCAACGAGGCCTTGATGACGATCTCCTCCGACGTCTCATAGACGTCCAATGGGAGACGGAGTCGTTGACCGCTCCGGGCCTCTCCTCTTTCTGAAGGCACGTAGCTCTCCTCGAAGAGGCGATCCATCGCTTCGCGCAGACTTACTACATCACGCCAAGGGTTCCACCGTGTCACTGTCATTTTTTTTCGTACCTCCTCTCAGGTCTTAGTCGTTGCTCTTACTTCTTCTTCGTCTTCACTTTGATTCCTCTTGGTTTGGCTTCTTCAGCCTTGGGGAGCGTCAGAGTCAGCATGCCGTCTTCGATCTCCGCTTCCACCTGGCCTACCTTCACCCTGGTAGGGATGGTGACCGACCGACAGAAGGAGCCATATCGCCGCTCGCGCAGGATGTAGCGTTCTTCCTCGGTCTCGTCTCGTTCTTCCACTTGACCTCTGATGGTCAGTTGATCGCCGGTGATGGTGACATCCAGGTCCTCGGCCTTTACGCCGGGAATGGGCGACTGAACGATGATGTCGTCTTCCGTCTCGTACATATCAATCGCCGGGATAGATCCTCGACCTGAACTCGACCATTCGCCACGTGAGGGGACGAAGCTCTCCTCGAAGAGGGCATCCAGCGCCTCGCGCAGGCTGACCGGTCTCCCAGAAGACTCTCTACGTGTCAGGCTCGTCATGCTCTCACCTCCTTCACTCGAAAATCCGCTGTACGTACCCTTTCACTGAGCAAGCGCCAAATCCATGTATAAGATCGCAGCTTACCGTTAGATTGACGCAAGAGGAACGTTAGAGAAGTGCTAGAATACATGAAAGCCCCTCTCCTGCGAGAGAGGCCGGGGCGGCTTCTGCTCGATCTGTGGAGGTCGTCTACCCTCTGTTGAGACGTACTCTTGTCTCTTCCATCACCAGGCGCACGCTCGATTGATCGTACGCCACGCAAGGGACGACGGGAACGTCGTCGCCCAGGTTCAGCACCTCGTTGATCCGGTCGGGTTTGAGCGCCTCGGGTTGATCTTGTTTGTTAGCCACGACCAGACATGGGGTATCATGCGCGTGACCCAGGCGTCGGAGGAGTTGGTTGGCCACCAGGAAGGTCTCTCGGTCGCTGCTGTCGACCAGAATCAGCAGTGCATCCATACCTGTCGCCAGGATGCGGCTCATGAAATCGAAGCGTGGTTGGCCGGGCGTTCCATAGATGTGGAAGAGGTCGTTGCCTAGCTGGACCTGGCCATAGTCCATCGCCACGGTGGTCTCCTCTTTGACCGACCGGTGGCGATCGGTAATGCGGCGCTCGGTAGAGACGACGGGGATTTCGGAGATGGTCTTGATGAGCTGGGTCTTGCCAACGCTGAATGCGCCGGTGACGACGATCTTGTAGGTCTCTCCCATTGGTTCACTCAATCTGCTGCTGAGGTCTCTCTGTTTCGAAAGTCCACAAAGCGATAGCCCACACCGCGCTCCGTGAGGATGTACTGAGGGTCGGAAGGATCGACCTCGATCTTCTGTCGCAAGTACGTCACGTAGAGCCGCAAGTAGTGGGTCTCCTCGCGGTACTGATAGCCCCATACTTTGGCCAACAGGGTCTCGTGAGGGACGACCCAGCCGGCGTTTTCGATCAAGTGGTAGAGCAAGCGGTACTCGGTGGGCCGGAGGCTGATCCGTTCGCCCTCCACGATTACCTCGCGACGGTTGAAGTCGATGCTCAGTCGGTCATCGATCGCCAGGACGGCTTCCTTTGGAGTCGTGGGCGTTTGGGTGCGCCTCAGGACGGCCTTGACGCGGCTGACCAGCTCTCGGGTACCAAACGGCTTGGTGATGTAGTCGTCTGCGCCCAGGTCTAGCCCGCGTACCTTATCTTCCTCGTCGGCGCGCACGGTGAGCATGATCACCGGCACGTTCGAGATCTCGCGGAGCATCTCCAGCGTCTCGAAGCCATCCAACTCCGGCATCATCACGTCCAGGATCACCAGGTCCGGGAGCTTAGTGCGGACTTCCTCTAGAGCCTCTAGGCCATTGTGGGCCTCGATGACCTGGTAACCCTCCAGCTCCAGGTTCATGCGGATGAAACGCGTCATTCGTGGTTCGTCATCGACGACCAGGATACGCTTGCGCCGCTTCGATGCATCGATCTGGTCGACGTCAACGGGCAACTGCTGGTTACTCACGGATGAAGCTCACGACCTCCTCTTCCTCTTCGCTGGGCAGGATCTCCACACAATGGATCCGACCCCAGGGATAGATGACCGTGCGCGTCTCCGGAAGGATGTAGGATACCTCTCGTCCATCGCGATACCTGACATCATGGAGCACCAAGACCTGATCCTGGGGATCGGGAATCTGTTCGACTTCGCCAACGATAGCGTCCTCGTTCAATATGTGCACCATTACAGTATGAGGCATAGTCTACTTCCCTCCGTCTACTCTTCTAGAACGACTTTTAGCTTGACGCGTCCGACCTGAAGCTCATCGCCATCCTGAATCACGTGTGGCAGGTAGGGCGTGAGGCGTTGGCCGTTAAGGAAGGTGCCATTGGCACTTCCCACGTCTTCTACCATGTAGCTGGTCCCCCGCTGATGGATCTTGCAGTGGCGACGTGAGACGCCGCCCTCCAACCCGCCGTCGGGGGTGAGATCCAGGTCGGGGAAGATGCCATGCGCGGCGTCGAGCCGACCGATCTGCACCTCGGAGGTAGCTGGCAGCTGGATCACGCGGCCGGTAGAAACGACCTCAAGCCGCAATGGGACGGGGGGGACTTCTTCTTCTCTTTCTTCTTCGCTGACCCAGGGGTTTGCTCGCGAGGCGGGCAGGTCTTCGTCAGGCAGAGGTTCGGTTCGCAGCGGCCCTCCGGTAGGTAGGTAGACGCCGCATTCGCTACAGAATAGTGTGCCAGGACGATGTTTGCGCCCGCAAGAGGGACATTCAATCATAGGACTTTCTCCTTGAGGCCACAGTTAGACTGCGTGTGCCATACTTAAGTTCTTTTCGCCCTTTGGCAGTCGGGCCGCCTCCTTGGGCGATGCGCCCGGCCTCCAACATCGCAGCTCGGGCCAGACGAGGCTGACCGAGATCGAAAAGCCGGGTCGCGATGGTTTCGAGCTTATGTGTGGCTTCTTTCACGTTCCCCTCGTCTAACGTATTCCAGGTTTCTTCCTGCATGCTGTAGATCGTGATCTTGCTCAGTGCGCTCAGGATCGCAGGCGGTACGGGTTCGGCGGGAGGTTCTTCTGGCAGGAACGTACACCAGATATCGCGTTGGAGGATCTTTCCCTTCTCATTTACGGAAGGGATGTCCCCACTCAGCGAGAGTCGCAAAAGTCTCTGCTTGCCAGCGCTCACGTCTCCGATCCCCAGCTGTAGCAGCACCGAGATCGAGGCGTCGGCCTGCAAAGCGCCCAACTTGACTCGGCCTTCCTCCACTTGCAAGTGGTCCAGATAGGGTAGAACGCGGAAGACCTCTTCTATTTGGATCTCCTCGGCCGCTTGGATGCCGAGCTTGACATCCTGTGCGAAGACGGCGCCCAGACCCCGCACGCGTTGCTCAAGCAGCGTCCGCACCTGCCCCGGGGAGGCGATATAGGCCGAGACGCCCCCGCTCTGCTCAGCGACCTTATCAAGCAGGACATCGTTCCAATCCTCGCCGATGCCCATTGCTGTGATGCCGATCTGTCTCGCGCCGGCCCGCCGGGCCTCGGCGATGCACTCCTCTTCGTCGCCGTACGTCTGCCCATCGGTCAGCAGAATCAAATGATTGATGATGCGGTCATCGTAGTACTTGTCGATCTCAGAGAGCCCGGCCTGCAGGCCCTTGAGTATCTCTGTGCCACCGCTGGCTGATATGGTCGATGTCTTCGCCTTGGCCCGCGCCGGGTTGATGTGCTTCTGGCTAGGCAGCACGACCTTGGCTCGATCGTCGAAGGTGACGACAGCCAGGGAGTCTTCCTCTCCCAGGTCATCGATGATCTGGTTGGCTGCTTGTTTGACCTGGTTCAAGCGCGCTCCCTGCATCGACGTGCTGCAATCGATGACCAGGCATAGGTTCAGGGGGAGTCGGACGGCCTCAACAGCCGACTGGGGCTCGATCTTGGCCAGCAAGTAGGCAACCTGATCGTCAGGTTCGGCGCTCAATCGATGTCGGCTCAACATCAGGTCCCAGCTAAGGGGCGCGTCACTGGAGAGCCCGGTCTGGGCTCGTTGGCGATCGTAAGCCTGACGCTGCTGCGGCTGGCTCAATATGGCGTAGGCTTCTTGGACCTCGTGAAAGAGCTGCGTGGGGGCATCCTCCTCGCGGCTGTCGGGGTGGTAACGACGTGCCTTGGCGCGATAGGCGCGTCTGATCTCCTCCTCCGTCGCGAGAGGTGAAATACCTAGGATGGCGTAGTAATTCTTTTCTACGTCTATGCTCATCAGTGCGTCCCCAACCTAGCCCAATGGGGGCTCTAGCAAAATCGCCGTGATGTTATCTCGTCCTCCGGCTCTGTTGGCGGCGGCCACCAGTTGATCGCATGCCTCTTGAGGGTCTGCGGCTTCCATGATGATGGTCACGATTTTCTCCTCGTTCACCAATCCCCATAGCCCGTCACTACAAAGGAGCAAGCGTCCTTCCTCGGGAATGGCCTGCGTGTAAGTATCGACCTCCAGGATGCCCTCCTGGCCCACGGCTCGATAGAGGACGTTCTTTTGTGGGTGGTTGAGCGCTTCCGCCGGCGAAAGCTGGCCGAGCTCAATCAACCGGTCGACCAGGGAATGATCCTGGGTGATCTGCGTGAGGGTGCCATCCTTGGCGATCGTGTAGGCGCGGCTATCGCCGACGTGCGCGATGTAGACGCGTGAGCCAAACGCCAGGGCACACGTTAGCGTGGTCCCGCCGCCGGGAACCTGCTTCGCCAGGGCCCGGTTTGCTGCCTGGAAGGCATTGACCAGTAACTCGTTCAGAGCCGGCTGCGCGGTATCTCGATCCTGACTGATCAAGATCGGCAGGTAGAAATGTTGGATGACGTAGTTTCCCACGGTCCGGGCGGCCAGGGAGCTGGCGACCTCGCCAGATTGGTGCCCGCCCATTCCGTCGGCCAGGATAAAGAGGCCGAACGGAGGCAACATCTCGTCGCCATCGTGACTTGCTGTGAAGACCAGAACCGCATCCTCATTGCTGCGACGGACGCTACCGGTGTTCGTGTTCCATCCGACCTTCAGCTTAAGCTGATTCTCTCGAACGGCTGGTTCTGGTGAGAGAGGCTCTTCTTTTGCCTGGTCCGTGAATCGCTCGTCCAAGCCGAGCAGATTGCGCAGAAATTGCATATATGTCCCTCTCCTACGTACACCTTAGCTCGCGCCACGTCTGATGACCAGCGTCAGGTGCCTCAACCGAGACCCTAGGCCGGTAGCGCGTATACGTAATGATCGTCTGATCCGACGTAGACCACGTCTCCGTGGACGATGGCCGATGAGGTCACCGGCCCTTCGGTCTGGAAGCGCCAACGCACCTCGCCGGTCCGGATGTTCAAACTGTAGATCGTGCCGTCCGTCGAGCCGACGTAGATCGCACGATCGCTTGCCGCGGGTGAGGAGGCCACTTGGCCCTCGGTGGCGAATCGCCATATCACCCGTCCGGAGTCGGTGTCCAAGGCATAGACGTTCTTATCTGAGGAGCCAATGAAGACCATGTCCTTCTTCACCGTGGGTGAGGAGACGATCGGCCCGTCCGTTCGATACCGCCACGCCGACCAGCCCGATCGAATATCCAGGCAGTAGACGTGCCAATCCTGACAGCCGACAAAGAGCATATCCTTGGTGATGGCCGGCGAAGATGTCACCGCTCGCCGTGCCCGGAACCGCCAATGGGCTTGCCCACCTGTATCGATAGCGTAGACGATCCCCGCGTCGCAACCGACGTAGATCGCCTCGTCGCCCACAGCCGGCGAGGAGCGTACCTTGCCATCGGCATCGAAGGTCCACGCCACCCGACCACTTTGCGCGTTGACGGCGTAAAGCCGCTGATCATCAGAACCGAAGAAGACGTGGCCGAACGCTGCCTTGGGCGAAGACCAAATGCCGCCCTCTGTGGGGCACGTCCAGGCGATGCGGCCAGACTTGGCGTTCACGGCGTAGAGGATCTGATCGGACGAGCCGAAGAAGACGCGCCCTTCGCTGATACAGGGCGAGGAGCCGATGCCACCCTCAGTGGGGTACTTCCACATGAATTCCCCATCCTCCGCCCGAAGCGCGTAGAGGTTGCTATCGTAGGCGGTCACGTAGAGCATGCCGTCACTCAGAGTCGGCTTGGAGCGCACCTCATCCTCACAGGCGAACCGCCATAAGGCCATGACGTTCCCGCCCTGTGTGCTCTGGGATACCCCGAGTGATGTGGTCGCCCGCGAGCGCCCCCTCTGAGCAGATTTCAAATTGAGGAGCGCTCGTTCCATCTCCTCTGCGGACCCGTACCGTTTGTTGACATCGTACGCCAGTGCTCGGTCGATCACCTCTACCAACTCCCGGGAGACGGTCGGGTTTGTCTCGTGAATCGGGCGCTCGTGAAAGGAGAAGGGCGGCTCAAGCCGAGGGTCCTGCTTGCTCAGCAGGTGATGCATCGTTGCGCCCAAGGCGTAGATATCCACCCGTGGCTCTGCCACGCCGCGATATTGCTCGGGCGGAGAATATCCCTCGGTGCCGATCATGGTCCCTTTCTTGCCACTCTGGAAGAGACGGGCGATGCCAAAATCGACCACACGGATGCGTTCGTGACTATCTAACATGATGTTGGAGGGCTTGATATCCCGAAAGACGATCGGATGGGGCTCGTGGCTGTGAAGGTAGCTCAGGACTTCACACGTCTGGATGGCCCAGTCGACCACTTTCTCCTCTGATAGAAACCCTTCGGTCCGGTTCAACAGGACTTCCAGGTCCTGCCCATCGACGTACTCAATCACCAGGTAGCTACGGTCGGACTCACTGAAGTAGTCGTAGACCTGAACGATCCCCGGATGGCTCAAGGTGGCCAGAATGTTGGCCTCCCGCTCGAAGTTGCGCCGGATCATGGCTCGCACCTCTGGGTCGGTGGCCGTGTTTAGCATCTCCTTGACCACACATACGCGCACCACCTTGGGAAAGCGGAGGTCCTGGGCCTTGTAGACCGCACTCATTCCCCCGAAGCCCAGCACCTCCATGATCTGATATCTTCCCTGGAGCTGATGACCGCTGGAAAGGTGGCCCTTGCCTCTGGAGTGAGAGCGCTCCGCCTTCTGTTCGATGCGATGGGTGCCCAGGTCGCGTGAGGACTGGGCGGACGATCCGGATTCCGGCGCTGGCTTCTGATCGCTTGCGCCAGTCTCCTGTCCCGACCGATCGGTCTCGTCGAACTTCTGTGTCTCGAAAGAATTCATCACAAGTATCCGGCTACAGTTGAGCTATCGCTACGTATCTCAATTATAGGCCAAACGGTTAAACATGCAATTGAACGTGAGTCAGGTCTTTCTGCTCCGTTTGGCTTCAGCGGGGGGCGATGGTCACGAGTTGAAATAGTTATACGTGGCGGTGGCGATATTGGCGGCCAGGTCCGAGCTATCGGCCCACTCCAGATACTGGGTGCTATCCAGGTAGATCACGAGGATGAAGTCCCCCCCAGGGCTCCAGACGATGCCCGCATCGGCGTGTGGCCCGCCATCGCCAAAGCCGTGTTTCTGTGCCACGCGCGTCTCCGGCGGGACGCCTGCCTCGATGAGATTCTCGAACTCGTTCTGCTCCATCCATCCAATCATCTCGTTGCACTCGGCGGCGGTGAAGGAGTCCGGGTAGGCGGCCATCAGTGTTCCGCCTCCCTCGCTGCACTGGTAGATCATCTCCAACAAGAGCCCAATATCCAGCGGTGTGGTCTGCATGTAGGGATCGGGCGTGATTGGTACGTCCGTGCGGGAGTTGGCGGGTGTGACGATCGTCGGTGGCGTGATCTCTTCGTCGTAGGGGGTCGCCATGAAGGTGTTGACCAGGCCCAGCCGCTGCATCGAAGCGGTCAGCGTGTCTGCCCCTTGGTACCCATCACCGTCGCCGATGACGTCACGCAGCAGAAGGTTGGCCATGAAGTTGCTACTCGTTACCCCTAGCGCGCCACTGATCCACTCCGTGGTCTCAACGTCGATCGGGCTCTCCAGCGCTCGATACGTCTCTTCCAAGATAGCGACCTTGAGCACGCTCAGACCGGAGTATGCGATCTCAGCATTGTAGGTCAGCTCGTCGCCCGTCTGCAGATCCTTGATGAAGACCCCTGGGATCAACCCGGCCCAATCTTCCACCAGCGAGTGGATCATATCCTCCAGCACGTCCAAGTCCTTTGGCGGGGGGGGGGATTCCTCCACGACGAGCCTTACCTGTGTATCGATGGGAGAGATAAGCGCCTCCGCCACCCGCGCTCGGGAGGGCTCTACGCTCAGCTCATAGCCGGGCCTGCCGGACCGGAACGTCAAACTGTCCGGAAGCGGCACCAGAGGCTTGGGGGGGTGATCGTACTGACTGGCCACGCGGGCGAGGAATCCCTCCAGGCGGTCTTCGGAGTAGTAGACGGCGACGGGTACGTTCACCGACTCGGTGGGCT
>Ga0207797_1001372_pt1 | contig 17644 bp, 19 predicted proteins | sample PRCRCaboRojoPR_6_FD_187275 | JGI IMG/M metagenome (GOLD analysis project Ga0207797, IMG submission 187275) | Marine sediment microbial community from Cabo Rojo, Puerto Rico - PR CR 10% Liquid 1 (SPAdes) | ecosystem: Environmental > Aquatic > Marine > Coastal > Sediment | place: Cabo Rojo, Puerto...
CCGCCTCTACCGGGGATCAGCGCCGACGTGGTCGACCGGGCCGGCGACCCCGTCTCGGCGGGAGAGGCCGGCTACCTCGTGGTCAACAAGCCCTGGCCGGGGATGCTCCGGACGCTGTACAAGAACGACCAGCGGTTCATCGACGAGTACTGGGAGGAGTACTCGAACCCCGAGGCCGACGAGTGGGTCTACTTCCCCGAGGACGGCGCCAAGATCGACGAGGACGGCTACATCACCATCCTCGGCCGCGTCGACGACGTGATCAACGTCTCCGGGCACCGCCTCGGGACGATGGAGATCGAGTCGGCCATCGTCGGCGTCGAGGGCGTCGCCGAGGCCGCCGTGGTCGGCGGCGAGCACGACGTGAAAGGCGAGGTAGTCTACACCTACGTCATCACCGAGGAGGGCGTCGAGGGCGACGAGGAGCTCCGCGGCCAGATCATCGACGGCGTCGAGGAGGCCATCGGGCCCATCGCCCGCCCCGAGGCCGTCGTCTTCACGCCCGAGCTCCCCAAGACCCGCTCGGGCAAGATCATGCGGCGGCTCCTCGAGGACATCGCCAACGGCGACGAGCTGGGTGACACCTCGACGCTCCGGAACCCGGACGTCGTCGAGGAGATCCAGCAGCGCGCCACCGGCGACTGAGTTGGCCGACGCCACCGGGCGCGAGCGCCCCGGATTTCCGCCCCGAGTTTTTCACCCCCACCGACGAAGGGGGGCCATGGCACGCGAGGCGCTCTGTTTCGACATGTACGGCACGCTGTGTGACACCACGAGCGTCACCGACCGACTCGGCGCGGTGCTGGGCGTGACCGCCGACCTGGTCGAGGCGGTCGACCGGCTCTGGCGCCGGAAGCAGCTCCAGTACTCCTACCACCGCGGACAGATGGAGGCCTACGAGCCGTTCTGGACGGTCACCGGTGACGCCCTCGAGTACGCACTGGAGTTCTACGAACTCGAGGTCGACGCCGCCGACCGCGAGCGCATCCTCGGGGCCTACAACCACCTGGAGCCGGTCGCGGGGGCGGAGTCGGCCCTGGAGACCCTGTCGGCGGCCGGCCGGACCTGCGTGGTGCTCTCGAACGGGAACCCGGAGATGCTCGAGACGCTCGCGGCCAACGCCGGCCTGGCGCCGTACCTCGAGGACGTCGTCAGCGCCGACGAGGTGGGGACCTTCAAGCCGAGTCCGGCCGTCTACGAGAACGCCGCAGACCGCCTCGACCGGCCGCTTTCGGACTGTCGCCTGGTCTCCTCGAACGCCTGGGACGTCGCCGGGGCGAGCAACGCCGGGATGGCCACGGCCTGGGTGAACCGGCGGAACGAGCCCCGGGAGCGGCTGGGCGAACGCGCCGACGTCGAGGTCGAGACCATCGCCGCCCTCCCGGGGGCGCTGGGGTGACCCGCCCAGGCTCCTGCCCTCGTGGGAGTGAGTGGCACGGGCCGCCGCGATGAAACCGGCCGTTCCGGCCGCTGTATCGCCGGGTAAGGTTATCTAGCATACAGGTATAAGTACCCCCGAGCGTTCGCCCCAATAGCCATGTCAGATGATGGCTCGATGAACCGGCGAGAACTGATCGAAGCGGCCGGGCTGGCCAGCGTCGCTGGCCTGACCGGCCTCGCTGGCTGTTCCGGCGACGGAGGCGATTCCGGCGATACTGACACACCGACCGACGGAGGTGGCGGTGACACGACGACGACCGGCGGTGGCAACGGCGGGAGCGAGTACCCCGAGCTCGGGAACTTCCCCGTCGAGGGCGACACGGTCACGCTCGGCTTCAACGTCCCCCAGTCCGGCGCGTACGCGTCGGAGGGGAACGACGAGCTGAAGGCCTACCGCCTCGCGAAGATGCACCTCAACAACGGCGGCGGCTGGGTCGACATGTGGGACGACCTGTCCTCCGGCGGCATCCTCGGCAAGACGGTCGAGGAGACCACCGGCGACACGGCCACCGACGCAAAGCAGGCAAGCGAGCACGCCAAACGGATGATCAACCGCGACGATGCGATCATGATCTCCGGCGGCGTCTCCTCGGCCGTGGCGATCGCACAGTCCAAGGTCTGCCAGCAGGAGAAGGTCAACTTCATGGCCTGCCTGACCCACTCCAACGCGACCCAGGGCGCGGACTGTCAGCGCTACAGCTTCCGGGAGATGCACAACGCGTACATGACCGGGAAGGCGCTGGCACCGGTGCTGGCCGACGAGTTCGGCTCGGACGTGAGCTACTACCAGATGTACGCCGACTACACCTGGGGCCAGTCCGTGCGGAACTCGATGGACCAGTTCCTGAAAGAGCAGGGCTGGAGCAACATCAAGAACGTCCCCACCAAGCTGGGTGCCTCGGACTTCTCGACGTACATGCAGGACGTGCCACGGGACGAGGCGGACGTGCTCATCCTGACCCACTTCGGCGGGGACGCGGCGAACTCCATGCCCGCCGCCTTCTCGGCCGGGCTGGACGAGGACATGGAGATCGTCCTCCCGCTGTACGACAAGATCGCGGCCACCGCCGCCAAGGACAACATCGGCGGCGTCTACGGCACCGTCGACTGGAACTGGCAGCGCGACGAGGAGTACTCCAACGCCTTCACGGACGCGTTCATGAACGAGTACGACTCGGCCCCGAGCTACGCGGCGCGGCTCGCCTACACGGCGACGATGCAGTACGCCGCGGCCGTCGAGCGGGCCGACACGTTCTACCCGCCGGAGGTCATCAAGGAACTCGAGGGTCACTCCTTCAGCAACACGGGTATCGGCGAGGGCCGGTTCGAGGCCTGCGACCACCAGGCCCGCCGGGACGTCTTCGTCGTGCAGGGCCGGACGCCGGATGAGCAGACCGAGGACAAGCTCCTGAAGGTCGTCGGCCGGACCGACGCCGACACCGCCGGCTACGGGTGTGACGAGGGTCCCGCGGCGAAGTGCGAACTGGGCCCCTACGAGTAACGGGGCCTCCGCGGGCGTCCTGCACCGACACGGAATTAGTGTGTGGTTTCATGTACGGAAATGGTATATACTCGGGCGGAACCAGTGGTGGACAGGTACCAGTTCACGTGAGGCGATAGACTATGGCAATCATCAATACACTCGCAGCGATACTCGTAAACGGTCTCCAACAGGGGGCTATCTTCGCCCTCCTGGGTATCGGTTTGACGATCATCCTCGGCACGATGAAGTTCCTGAACCTCGCACACGGGGCCCTGTACCTCCTCGGGGCGTACCTCGGTCTCGTGATCTCACAGGAGGTGACCCTCTCGAACAGCCTCCTGCTCGGGTTCGTCTCGGACCCCTCCGCCTTCGGACTGAACCTGTCTTTCACCGTGGCCCTCGTCCTCGTCCCGCTCATCATGTTCGTGGTGGGCGTGCTGATGGAGCGGACGGTCGCGCGGCCCTTCTATGACCGCGGCGAGGTGGACCAGCTCCTGGTCACCTTCGGGCTCGCCATCGTCGCCGCGGAGGTCGTCAAGCAGCTCATGGGGCCCAACCCCTTCCCGAAATACAACCCCTCGACCATGCTGGGCATCGACGTCTCCCATCCCGTGACCCTCCCCTTCGCGGGAACCTTCCCGGCCTGGCGGCTGCTCGTCGTGGTGATCGCCTTCGTGACCATCGCCATCACCTACCTGCTCATCGAGCGGACCGACTTCGGCCTCGTCGTGCAGGCGGGGACCCGGGACTCCGAGATGGTCCGCCTGCTCGGCATCGACATCAACCGGTCCTACATGGTGGTCTTCGGGATCGGTGCGGCCCTCGCGGGCTTTGCGGGGCTCATCGGTGGGACCATCATCAACCTCACGCCGGCGATGGGGACCGACAACGCGCTGGTGCCGGCCTTCCTGACGATCGTGGTCGGCGGCGCGGGCAGCGTGGTGGGTGCCATCCTCGCCGGGTTCCTGCTCGGCACGATCCTCGCGGCCATGCAGCTGTTTTACTCCCAGTGGGCGACCATCGTGATGTACAGCTTCGTCGCGGTGATCCTCATCACGAAACCGGAGGGTCTGTTCGGTAGCGTGGAGGTGGAGGAATGAGCACGGACGACCGGACGCCGAACCTCGTGGACCGCTTCGTCGCGCTGAAGCAACAGGAGTGGTTCCTGTTCACGACGGTGGCCGTCGCTCTGCTGGTCTTTCCCTGGGCCCTCATCGACGGCCTCGAGATCGTCGCGGAGTTCATCAAGACCGACATCGGGGGGTACACCGGCCTGCCGGCGCTGATCCTGATCTACGGCATCGTCGTCATCGGGTTCAACATCCTGCTCGGGTACACGGGGCTGCTCTCCTTCGGGCACGCGGCCTTCTTCGGCGGGTCGGCCTACACCGCCGCGTTGCTCACCCGATCCGGGTTCATCCCGGAGTTGCTGATCAAAAGCCCCATCCTGATGATCCTCATCGGTTCGCTGCTCGCGGTGCTGCTCGCGTGGTTCATCGGGTTCCTGTCCATCCGCCGGTCCGGGGTCTACTTCGCGGTGCTGACGCTGACCTTCGGCCAGGTGATGTACTACTACGCGATGGGTCCGGGCGGCTGGCTCACCAACGGGGACGACGGGTTCACTCCCGACCCGGGCGAGCTGCTCGGCCACTTCGCGCTCGACCAGTCCTTCCCCGGCGACCTGCCGGTCCTCGGTGACCTCCCCTTCCTGTCCACCCTCCTCACCGACTGGTTCTACGTGCTGGTCGCCGTGACCACGTTCCTCGCCGTCGTGGTCGGCTACCGGATCCTCAAATCCCCCTACGGCCTGATCTTCGAGGCGCTCGGCCAGAACGAACAGCGGGTGAACTTCGTGGGCCTGAACGTCTTCCGGTACAAGCTGATGGCCTTCGTCATCTCGGCGGTCTTCGCGGGCGTCGGCGGCGCGCTGTACGCCATGCAGACCCTGACCCTGCACCCGAACGGGTCGCTGTACTGGATCATCTCCGGGGACTTCGTCATCATGACGGCGCTTGGCGGCGTCGGAACGCTGTTTGGTCCCATCATCGGCGCGGGCATCTTCGAGTACATCCGCCTGGTGCTGTCGGGGATCGAGATCGCCGGCTACGAGTTCGGCGGCATGTGGCGGCTCCTGCTTGGCGGTGCCTTCGTGCTCATCATCGTCCTCTTCCCGAGCGGCCTCTACGGGGGCATCAAGAACGTCGCCTCCTCGATCGCCGTCCGCTTTGGCAACACCACCGGCCGGACGCGCGAGCGCCCGGAACACGAACCCGCCGAGCGGGGGGGTGACGACTGATGGCGCTGCTCGAACTCGAGAACCTGACCAAGGAGTTCAACGGCCTCACGGCCGTCGACCGGGTCTCGATGACCGTCGAGGAGGGCACCACCCACGCCATCATCGGCCCCAACGGGGCCGGCAAGTCCACGACGATCAACTGCGTCACCGGCCTGCTCGAACCCACCGAGGGGACGGTGACCTTCAAGGGCGAGGACATCACCGGAGCCGAACCCCACGCCGTCGTCCAGAAGGGCATCAGCAAGTCCTTCCAGACGGCGTCGATCTTCCCCGAGATGAGCGTGATGGACAACGTCCGGATGGCCGCCTTCGCCGCCGAGCACGGCGCCTTCCGGTTCAACTTCCTGCGCCGTCGGGACAGCTACGACGCGGTCGACGACGTCGCCTTCCGGATGCTCGAGGAGGTCAACCTGGGTGACGTGGGCGACGTCCCGGCTCAGAACCTCCCCTACGGCGACAAGCGCCGGCTCGAGATCGCCATCGCACTGGCGAGCGAGCCGGACCTCCTGTTCATGGACGAGCCGACCGCGGGCATGTCCCCCGAGGAGACCGAGCAAACCGTCGACCTCATCGAACAGCTCCAGGAGGACCTCGGCCTGACCATCGTCCTCGTCGAGCACGACATGGAGGTCATCTTCCGGGTCGCCGACCAGATCGCCGTCCTCCACCGCGGGGGCATCATCGCCGACGCGGCGCCCGAGGAGGTCAAGGGGTCACCGGACGTCCAGGAGGCCTACCTGGGAGGTGTCGAGATATGAGTCTGCTCGAGATCGACGGCGTCGACGCGTACTACGGCGAGAGTCACATCCTTCGGGGACTGGAGATGCACGTCGATGAGGGCGAGATCTGTGCCCTGCTCGGCCGGAACGGCGCGGGCAAGACGACGACCGTCCGCTCGGTCGCCGGCGCCACGCCACCGGAAGTCCGCAGCGGGAGCATCCGCTTCCGGGACGAGGACATCACCGGGATGCCCGCCGAGGACGTGACGATGAAGGGCCTGGGCCTGGTGCCAGAGGAGCGGCGGATCTTCCCGAACCTCACGGTCCACGAGAACCTCCACATGGCCGAGGTCGCCAACAACACCTTCAACCGGTTCGCCCGGAGCATCACGCGCGGGAAGTCGGTGCGGCCCCTCGAGGAGATCTTCGAGGCCTTCCCGCGCCTCGACGAGCGCCGCGGGCAGCGCGCGGGGACGCTCTCGGGGGGCGAACAGCAGATGCTCGCCATCGCCCGGGCGCTCCGCCAGGACCCCGACCTCCTGATGCTCGACGAGCCCTACGAGGGGCTTGCCCCCCACATCATCGAGGACGTCGAGGACGCCGTCGACCGGATCAACGCCGACGGCACGACGATCCTGCTCATCGAGCAAAACGCCGCCGCCGCCATCGAGATCTCCGACCGGTGTTACATCATCGACATGGGCGAGGTCGTCTTCGACGGGACCGCCGAGGAACTCCGCGAGGACACCGAGGCCAGACAGCGGTACCTGGGTGTCTGAGATGGGCGAGGACACCCCGTCCCACCCCGTCCCGGAGCTCGCGGAGGATCCCGAGGCGCGACTCGAGTACCTCGTCGAGGCCGGCGTCCTCGAACTCGAGGGCGAGGCGGTGACGACGACGGCCGCCTACGAGGACACGCGGAGCATCTACGCCGACACCTACGCCGAGGACGAGGTCGAGGACGACGAGATCGTCGACACCATCGTCGAGCTCTTCGACGTCGAGGAGGAAGCCGCCCGGGAGCAGTTCGAGGCCGGGGAGGTCACCCGCCACGACGTGGTGACCTACCTGAGCCTCCGGTCGTTCCTGGAGCGGGAGCTGCCGATCGAGATTCTCGCGCTGCTCACGGAGATCGTCGCCCAGGTGGGCTTTGGCTCCCCGGTCCCCGAGGGGATGCGCGAGCTGAGCGACGAGGACTACCGCGAGTTCATCGATGCGGCAGGCGACGCCGTCGTCTTCGTCTGGAAGTACCCCTGTGACCCCTGCCGACGGATGAAAGGCGAGGTGCCCCGGCTGCTCGAGCAGCTGCCGGACACCGTCGCGGTCGCCGGCGTCGACGGCGAGTCGGTCGTCGAGTTCCGGCGGGAGTTCGAGCCGGAGGCGGCCCCCGCCGTGCTCCTGTTCGCCGACGGGGAGCTCGTGGAGACGCTGCGTGGCTACACCGCCCCCGCGGACCTCGTCGAGGCCCTCGGCGAGGTCTACGAGGACGTCGCCGTCGACGTGGTCGATCCCTCCTGAGCTGACAGCGCGCCGGGCCAGGGCGGGCCCCCGACGGTCGTCGACCCGACGTTCTCGTACCGGAGCGACCACCGCACCCGAGCCGGCCGGCCGTCCACGCGACGGTCGTACCGGAGGTCGAAGCCACGCACGACGCCGCGTTCGGTGATCGTCGCCGACAGGCTCACGTTGGTCACCGGCCCGCTGCCGGCCTTGGCGAAGCCCGGGTCCAGGCTCTCGGTGCCCACGACCCGGAAGGTCTCCGTCCCGTCGACGGTCTCGACCGCCGCCAGGTCGGTGGGGATGGCGCCGAACAGGCCGAGGAAGGTCTGGAAGTCGTAGCCGTCCTCGCCGCCGAAGGCCACCGTCGAGCGCCAGTAGCGCCAGGTGCCGACGAAGGCGTTGGGCGGGGTGAACCGGTTGAGGATGGGGCCGTCGGGACCGGGGAGGGCCCGGAGGTAGACGCTGCCGTTCGACCAGTATGAGGCCGCCGAGGGCGGCCGCCCGAGGAAGAGTGGGCCGTCGGGGCCGCCGGTCCGGGCCGAGACCAGGTAGGAGCGGTTCTCGGCCAGGCGGATGCGGACCGAGAGCAGCGAGCGCACCTCGCCGTCGCGGGCCGTGATGGTGCGGTTCGAGACGATGGTGTAGGAGGTGTTCTCGACCACCGCGGAGTGGGCGCCCGCGAGTTCGGCGGGGTAGCGGACCCCCGTCGGGCCGACGCCGGGCGGGTACTCCGGGACCTCGGGGACGGCTACCGGGGTGAGCGTGGTCGTGGACTGCTGGGCGCCGCCGAAGGCCGGACAGCCCGCCAGCAGAACGACCAGCGCCACGAGGGCCACGCGCATGGGACCGTATAGCGCGGGAGCGTATGTAAGCCCCCGCCCGCGTGGTCAGTCCGTGCTACAGACGAGGACCGGCTTCGTCGTCCCGAGGATGACCCCCTGGGTCACGCTCCCGAACAGCACCTTGCCGGTCGGGGTCCGCTTGCGCCCGGCGACGACGACGAGGTCCGCGTCCTCCTTGTCGGCGAAGGCGGTGATGGCCTCGGCCGGGGAGGCGCCGGCCTCCTCGAGTTCGACCTCGACCCCCGCGTCTTCGAGCATGTCCTGGAGGTGCTTGACGGGCCCGACCTGGGCCACGGAGGCGCCGGCGGGGTTGTCCTCGAAGGCGTGGACCAGGGTGACGTGGATCTCGTCCCGGTCGACCGGGAGGTTCAGGATCTCCCGGCCGGTCGCCTTCGCGCGCTCCTCGTTCTCGTCGACACCGACCACGATGTTGTACATACCGGGGGCAACACCAGCCAGCATTATTAGCGTTGGCACAAATCCCCGGGGGCGGTGATCGGCGCGAGCCGCTGTGGGTGATAGTGCCTTCGTGGGAACCATGTCGGGGAGGCGGGGTATCGGCCGTTCCCGGCGGGTCGGAACTAGTTGCAACCACTAAGACAGTCCTGCCGGGAGTCACTAGTGGCATGACTGCCAGCGAGGACGTGCGCGGTCACGGACCCGGGAGCGAGGGCGTGGGCCGCGGCGTCGGTCGCCACCGGCGGGTCGCCGTCGGGGCGAGGGTGGCGACACCACAGCGACTGTAACCGACCTACCCATGACACTCGAAGACCGAACGTGCCTGATCACGGGCTCGTCACGCGGTATCGGCAGGGGAATCGCCGAGGAACTGGGCCGCGAGGGCGCCCAGGTCGTCGTCAACTACCGCTCCTCCACGGAGGGCGCCCGCGCGGCCGTCGACGAGATCGAGGACGCCGGCGGGGAGGCCATCGCCGTCCAGGCCGACGTGACCGACAGGGACGCCGTCGATGACATGCACGCGACCGTCCACGACGCCTTCGGCCCGGTCGACGTCCTGGTCAACAACGCGGGCATCACCCGCGACAAGAAGTTCGAGAACATGACCCGCGAGGACTGGGACCGCGTCGTCGAGGTGAACCTCGGGGGCGTGTTCAACTGCACCAAGGCCTTCTGGGAGGACGTCCGCGACGCCGAGGAGGGGCGGCTCGTGAACATCGCGAGCGTCGTCGGCCAGCAGGGCAACATCGGGCAGGCGAACTACGCCACGACGAAGTCCGGCCTGTTCGGGTTCACGCGGACCGTGGCCCTGGAACTGGCCTCGGGCAACTCGACGGCCAACTGCGTGGCCCCCGGGTTCGTCAAGACGGACATGCTCGAGGGCGTCCCGGAGCCGGTCAAAGACCACATCCTCGACCGCGTGCCCCTCGACCGGTTCGCGGAGGTCGAGGACATCACCGGCATCGTCCGCTTTCTCGCGAGCGAGGACTCCAGTTACATGACCGGGCAGATCCTCGCGGCCAACGGCGGCATGGAGTGGTAAGGAGGGGCTGGGGCCCGCGGAGGGCTACTCGCCGGAATCCAGATCGATCTCCTCGTCGAGGTCGTCGATCCAGTCCGACTCCGCGACGGCCTCCATCTGCTCGCGGAAGTGCTCCGTGCAGACGCCGACCTTCAGGTCCCCCTTCTCGACGGCGACGTCGGCGTCGCGGTCGCAGTAGTGACACTGCATGGGCGGGGCTACGGGCGCGCTCGCTTTCAAGGTGGTCATCCCGCCGGGGCGGCGGGCCCGGGGGTGAGAGCGCCGGGACTGCGGGGGCTCAGAGCCGCTCGCGCACCCGCGCCCAGCCGGCGGCGTCGAGCCCGGCCGCGCCCAGCGTTTCGCCGTGGGCGTCGCTGCCGCCCGTCGGGACGAGGTCGTGGGCCTCGATGGCCCGGTCGACGGGGGTCTGGTCGACCGCGCCCGCGTAGGGATAGTGGCGCTCGACGGCGTCGAGGTCGGCGGTCAGCGCCAGGGCCGCCGCCGGGTCGTCGTACCGGAGGGGGTGGGCGAGCCCGACCAGGGCACAGGCCTCGGCCAGCAGCGCCCGCCCGCGCTCGAAGGTCGGGATCTCCCGGGCGACGTACAGCGGCCGCCCGTCGCCGATGTGGTCCTCGAAGACCGGCGTCGGGTGGTCGTAGTCCGTGTCGGGGTGGGCCGCGACGGCGCGGGCGATGTCCGGCCGGCCAAGGCCCGGCTCGACCTCGACGTCCAGGCGGACGCCGAGGCGGTCCTCCAGGCCCTCGACGATGGCCCGGCCCCGACCCATGCGGTCGCGCTGGATGGCCTCGAGGGTCGCCGTCAGGGCCTCGGTGGGCTCGACCCCGTACCCGAGGAGGTCGACCCGCCGGTCTGTGGCCTGGACCCGGAGCTCGATGCCGTGGACGACGGTCACGCCCGCGCGCTCGAGGACCGGCCCGTCGAAGGCGGGGTTGAGACGGTCGTGGTCGGTGACGGCGACGGCCGACAGCCCCGCCTCGGCGGCGGCCGCCGGGAGGGCCGCGGGCTCGAGGGTCCCGTCGGAGGTGGTCGTGTGGACGTGGAGGTCGGCGACCGGCATGACCGACGGTCGCCGGCCCGGCCTGTTGCGCGTTTCGGTCCACCCCCGCCACGGGGCCGGGACCCGGCGGGACGGCCCCGGCCCGGCACACTTGACATACGAACCTAGGCCTGTTTCTTGGTGTGGCCCGACAGGTTCAGGTATGAGACGGCCACTCCTGGCGACAGAGTTCCTGGACAGGGCACGCAAGTACTTCGGCGACCAGGAGGCGGTCCTCACCGTCGAGGGGGACCGGCTGACCTACGACGACCTCGGCGACCGGGTCGACCGGATGTCCTCGGCGCTGTCGGCCCACGGGATCGGCAAGGGCGACCGCGTGGCCGTCCTGGACCCGAACACCCACTACCACCTCGAGACCGCCTACGCGGCGATCCAGCTCGGGGCGGTGCACACGCCGCTGAACTACCGGCTGAAGCCGGGCGAGCACGAGTACATCTTCAACGACGCCGAGATCGACGCCATCGTCTGTGACTGGGACTTCGTGGACAGCATCGACCCCGTCCGCGAGGACCTCCCGACGGACCTGTTCGTCTGCACCGACCCGGCACGGGCCGAGACCGACGCCGACTGGAGGGACTACGAGGCCCTCCTCGAGGAGCACGGGCCCGGCGAGCACGACCGGCCCGAGATGAGCGAGGACGAGGTCATCACGCTGAACTACACCTCGGGAACCACGGGAGACCCGAAGGGCGTGATGCGGACCCACCGGTCCGAGACCGTCCACGCCTACCTGACCGCCCACCAGCAGTCCATCACCAGCGACGACGTCTACTACTGGACGCTCCCGATGTTCCACGTCAACGGCTGGGGCCACATCTTCGCCGTCACCGGGGTCGGCGCCCGCCACGTCTGCACGCGTGGCGTCGAGGCCGCGGACGTCTTCGAGAAGATCGTCGCGGAGGACGTCTCCTACCTCAACGCCGCGCCGACGGTGATGAACATGCTCATCGACTACTACGAGGAACACGAGCCACAGACGACCGGAGACAGCGACGTCCGACTGGCGACCGGCGGCGCGGCGCCCCCGACGGCCACCATCCGCAAGCTGGAGGACGACATGGGCTGGTACTTCAAGCACATGTACGGGCTCACCGAGACCGGCCCGCTCATCTGCACCTCGGACTACAACCGCCTGTTCGACCAGGACGACGACGCCCGCTTCGAGATCAAAAAGCGCCAGGGCTTTGCGATGCTCGGCACCGAACTCGACGTGGTCGACGAACACGGCACCACCGTCTCGGCCAACGACGACGAGATCGGGGAGATCGTCGTCCGGGGCAACCAGGTCATGGAGGGCTATCTCAACAAGCCCGCCGAAACCGAGGAGGCCTTCGGCGCCCGCCGGGAGGGGTGGTTTCACACCGGCGACCTGGCGACGCTGAACGAGCGGGGCATGATCCGCATCAAGGACCGCAAGAAGGACATCATCGTCTCCGGCGGGGAGAACATCTCGAGCCTCCAGCTCGAGGACGTCCTCTACGAGCACCCCGAGATCAAGGAGGTGGCGGTCATCCCCGCCCCGAGCGAGCAGTGGGGCGAGACGCCAAAGGCCTACGTCGTCCCCCGGAGCGGCGACCCCGACCGGCCGGGGCTGACCGCCGAGGACGTCACCGACTTCACCAGGGACCACCTCGCGGACTACAAGGCGGTCCGGCTGGTCGAGTTCGTCGCGGAACTGCCCAAGACCTCCACGGGCAAGGTCCAGAAGTACGAGCTGCGCGAGCAGGAGTGGGAGGACGAAGACCAGATGGTCGGCGAGGGGTGAGCCGGCGGGTCAGTCCCGCCTGAGGAACTCGGGGAGTTCCTGGGCCTCCCGGCTGTCGACCTCGATCCGCTCGAGGGCCGCCGCCGAGTCGATGGCCTCGGGAAGGCCGCTGCGGCCGCCGGTGGGCACCTCGTCCTCGGCGACGGTGGTCGTCTCGCCCGCGACCAGCTCGGACCAGACGCCACCGGACTCCTCGGTCGAGCGGCCCTCGAGGGCGGTGGCCTCGCTGTTGCCCTCCTCGAAGGCGAGGTCGACGACGCTTTTCGCGTAGGCGGTGTCCATCTCCTCGCGGATGGCCTCGAGCTCGCCGGGGTGGAACTCGTCCATCGAGGCGGCGACGCCGAGGGCGTAGGCCCGCTCGATGGCGTCGTCCTTGTCCAGGGCGTCCCAACCGGAGCCGAAGGCCCGCTCGTACTTGCTCATGCTAGGCCTCGACCTTGCGCTCGCCGTGGACGCGGAGCCCCTGGTCCGAGAAGGAGATCTCGCGGATGTCACAGTCGATGGCGGTCCCCCGCATCTTGATGACCTGGATCCCCCGGGTCATGCCGCCGGCCTCCAGGAAGTTGTGGAAGAAGACGACGCCGTGGGCCAGGTAGTGCTCGTCGGAGTAGGAGGTGGGGTCGGTCATCTCCGAGATGAGGAGAATGGTGGCGTCGAGTTGCTTCAGCGCCGAGAGGAAGCCGGTGATCTCGTCTTCCATGTCCGAAAAGAAGTGCTGCAGGAGCATCGTGGAGTCGATGACCACGCGGTCGACCCCGTTTGACTCGATGAAGGCGACCAGTCGGTTGGTGAGGCCGCCGTCGGTGCCGAACTGGGTGATGGTCCGCTTGCCGGACTCCGTGACGAGGTTGAGGAACCTGACGGCGTCGGACTGGATCGCGCGGTCGAAGCCGAACTCGTAGCCCGACATGTCCTCCTGGAGTTCCGCTTTGGTCTCGTGCATCGTGACGTACAGCGTTTCGGCCCCCTCCTTTGCCCCCTGGGTGATGAACTGACTGCAGAACGTCGTCTTCCCGCTCCCCGGCGGACCGCTCACGACGTAGAGACGGTTCTCGAGGAGTCCCCCCTGCACGATGTCGTCGAATCCGGGGACGCCCGTGGAGACGCGCATACGGCCACCATGGGCGTGTCGGTGTATAGGTGTTTGCTCTTTGTTCTCACGCCTGATAACTCCACGCGGGCCCGCCGCCGGACGCCAGGGCGGCACGCAGGTCCGCCGCCGCACCCGCCGGGAACCGCAGGGGTCGCCGCCACCAGGGCCCGCGGCCCGAGTCTGTCGAGAGCCGGGTCAGGATGTCGTTGGGCTCGGTCCCGGCGGCGGGGCGGCTGAGCGGGCGAACCCGCTCGTACAGCCGCGAGCCCTCCGGGTCCCCACGCAGCAGGACCCTGGCGTCGACGGTCGACCGCTTGCAGTGGGCGTTGCCCGCGTAGGCCGCCCGCTCGCCGGGCGGGAGGGCCGCGAAGGTCTCACCGTCGACAGGGTCTGTCGCCAGCCGGAACTGGCCGATCAGGAAGGCCCCCCAGGTCGGGGGCAGCCAGTCCGCGGGGGCGGAGACGGACAGCGTCGCATAGAAGACGACCAGGTCCCCCGCCGAGAGGTCGAGGAGGGGGCGGGCCTTGACGCCATGGGGGTCGCCGTAGGTGTAGCGGTCACACAGCGGGTACTCCGCGAAGGTCGGGTCGAGGTGGACCGGCGTCTCGTGGACCTCGGCGGGGACCTCCCAGTCCAGCCGGGCGGCCAGATCCCCGTAGGTGGGCACCGGCTCCGCCGTCGCCGCCTCCTCGGGGATGGGCAGGAAGGTGAAGGTGCCGTCCGGGTGGACCGGGCCGCGAAAGCCGGGAGCGGTGGTGTTCGCGCCGACGTTGATGGCCACGGCCCGCACCCTCACCACCCCCTACTGGAGCGGGCTGGCACACTCCCGGCAGAAGCGGAAGTTCGGCTCCCGGTCGTTGTGCGCGCCACAGTGCTCGCAGTGGACGCCCTCGCGGTCGGCGGCGGTCCCCCCGTCGCTCGTCGCCGGCGCCGCCCCCTCCGCGAGGCCCGAGGGGGTGCCGTCGGTGGGCCCGCCCTCGCCCCGGAAGTAGCGGTAGAGAAACAGCTGGAGCAGGCCGAAACCGAGTACGTACGCGAGGAGCCAGGCCCAGGCCTCCATGGGCCGTGGTAGGACGGCACAGCACTTGGGTCTTCGGCCTCCGGCGGCGAGGGGTCCCGGCCTACTCGGGCTTGAGGCCGCGCTCCTCGACGCGCATGACGGCCTCGCCGTCGGGGAGGTTCGGGGCGTCGACGAGCCGGACGATCCGCTTGTCACCCTTGGACTTGCGGAGGTACAGCCGGAACGTCGAGGTGTGCCCGAGGATGTTGCCGCCGATGGGTTCGGTGGGGTCCCCGAAGAAGGAGTCGGGGTTGGCGGCGACCTGGTTGGTCACGAGGACGGCCGTGTTGTTCAGGTCGCCCACGCGCATGAGGTCATGGAGGTGCTTGTTGAGCTTCTGCTGGCGCTCTGCGAGTTCGCCCCGGCCCACGTACTCCGCCCGGAAGTGGGCGGTCAGCGAGTCGACACAGAGCAGGCGGACGGGGAACTCGTCGTCCTGGCTCTCGCTCACGATCTCCTGGGCCTTCTCGGCCAGGAGGATCTGGTGGTTGGAGTTGAAGGCCTTCGCGACGTGGATCCGGTCCAGCACGGCCTCGACGAGGTCCTCGAGGAGGTCGTCGTCGTCCGGGTCGGCGCCGTCCTCCTCGGCGACGCCGTGGGTGATCATGGTCGCCTCGATGGCCTCGTCGGGCAGGCCCCGGACCATGTCGTCGATGCGCTCGGGCCGGAAGGTGTCCTCGCTGTCGATGAAGACGGCGCTGCCGGCCAGGCCGCCGTGCTCGGCGGGGAGCTGGACGGTGACCGCGAGCTGGTGGGTCACCTGGGACTTCCCGGCGCCGAACTCGCCGTAGACCTCCGTGATGGACTGGGTCTCGACGCCGCCGCCGAGGAGGTCGTCGACCTCCTCGACGCCCCAGGTCAGCTTGCCGATCTGCTCGCGGCGCTCGAGGACGTCCGCCCCCGTCTCGAAGCCGCCGATGTCCGCCGCCTCGCGCGCGGCCGAGATGATGTCCGCGGCGCTCGACTCGCCGATGTCCGCCGTGTTCGAGAGCTCGCCGGGACTGGCGACCGCGATGCCCTGGTAGGAGTCGAAGCCGTTCTCGCGCAGCTTCTCGGCCGTCGCCGGGCCCACGCCCGGCAGGTCCTCGAGGTCTTCGGTTGCTGCCATACCCGCGGCTTGCGCTCGACCGTACATAAAACGTCGTTAACAGCAATGTGGAAGTATAACCGGCAGAGTGCGGTCGGATGCCAGGGAACACCGCCCACAGGTTGAGGTGGGATGGGGCGGGCCGGACAGCGTTGGGGGTAGCCGGGGCGAGCCGAGCGCCTTCGCGTGCCCCGGCGTCGCCGTGGGGCGTGGGACGGGCGAGAACGCGGGCCTTATCCCGGCAAGCGGCCTACCGGCGGTCAATGAGTCGGTCCGGCCGGTTCTGCCCGGAGTGTGGCGACGCCGTCGAGGCGACAGCGGCGCGACCGGGCGGGGCGGACGCGCCGGAGGGCGGGCTGTGTGACGCCTGCTACTTCGAGGCCTTCGACCTGGTCGACGCCCCCGACCGCGTGGAGGTCCGGGTCTGTTCGCAGTGTGGCGCCGTCCACCGGGGCAACCGGTGGGTGGACGTCGGCGCCGAGGACTACACCGACGTGGCCGTCGACGCCGTGACCGAGGCCCTGGGGGTCCACGTCGAGGCCGAGAGCGTCTCCTGGCAGGTCGCCCCCGAGGAGGTCGACCAGACCACGATCCGGATGCACTGTGAGTTCTCCGGCGTCGTCCGCGAGACCCCAGTCGCCGAGGAGGTGACGGTGCCGGTCAAGATCTCACGGGAGACCTGCGAGCGGTGTGGCCGCATCGCCGGCGGCTCCTTCGCCAGCGTGGTCCAGGTCCGGGCCCGGGACCGCGCGCCGACGGAGGCGGAACTCGCCCGGGCCGAGGCGGTCGCCCGCGACCTCGTGGCCGACGCCGAAGCCGAGGGCGACCGGGAGGCCTTCGTGACCGAGGTCGGCGCGGTCGATGGGGGCCTCGACGTGAAGCTGTCGACGACGCGGCTGGGCGAGCGCGTCGCCCGTCGGATCGTCGACGAGTTCGGCGGCTCCTACACCGACTCCGAGCGCCTCATCACCGAGGACGAGGACGGCGAGGAGGTCTACCGCCTGACCTACGCCGTCCGCCTGCCGCCCTACCGGCCCGGGGCGGTGATCGACCCCGGGGACGGCGACGGGCCGGTCCTCGTCCGCAGCGTCCGCGGGAACCTCAAGGGCGTCCGCCTGGCCTCCGGCGAGCGCTACGAGGCCGCCTTCGAGGACGGCGACGCCCCCGACGCCACCCGACTCGGGACCCGCGAGGACGCCGAAGCCACCACCCTCGTCGCCGTCGAGGACGACAACGCCGTCCAGGTACTTGACCCGGAGACCTACGAGACGAAGTCCGTCCCGCGCCCGGACTACCTCGACACCGAGGCCGACGCGGTGCCCGTGCTCAAGCACCGCGAGGGTCTGCACGTGCTGCCGGGGGACGCCGACGAGGGTGAGTGAGTGCCCAGTATCGCGCAGCGACCACGGAGTACGTGGCCCGCGCTGGCGCGCGGCCCGTCGCGCGCCAGCAAGCGAGCGAACGGGGTGAGCGCGCTGCGCGCTCGGTCCAGTGCTTGCGTCGGGACCAGCCGCCAGCCAGCGGGGGCTTTCGGCCCGTCACCGCCGGCGACACGACACCACCTAACCCCCACCCCCAGCCCGGACCCACACAGCCTAAACCACAGCAGCACCGACCCCTCACGCAGACACACCACCCCCGCCCCATGCCCAGAGACGACCTCGCGGCCATCGTCGAAACGCCCCGCGCCGAGGCAGCCATCGCCGCGCTCAAAGCCGAGGGCGTCTACGACGAGGGCCGCAGCGTCGCCCCGGCGGGCGAGGACGCCGTCGCCATCCCGGTGACCGCGCCACCCCAGGAG
>Ga0207797_1001373_pt1 | contig 17625 bp, 12 predicted proteins | sample PRCRCaboRojoPR_6_FD_187275 | JGI IMG/M metagenome (GOLD analysis project Ga0207797, IMG submission 187275) | Marine sediment microbial community from Cabo Rojo, Puerto Rico - PR CR 10% Liquid 1 (SPAdes) | ecosystem: Environmental > Aquatic > Marine > Coastal > Sediment | place: Cabo Rojo, Puerto...
CTTATAGACCTTTTCATCCAGGCTGAGCTCCTTGATGATCTTCCTGATCAGGTTCTTGGAGTCCACACTGTCGTATATGGTATAGTTCTTTGAGTATCCGGTGGCCTGGTGTTCCACACGCAATATACGGGCGAAGATCGAATGAAAGGTGCCCATCCAAAGCTTTCGGGCTTTTTCATCTCCCACCATCTCTGCTATCCGCTCTTTCATCTCTGCCGCTGCCTTGTTGGTGAAGGTAAGGGCAATGACATTCCAGGGCTCTATACCCTGTTTGAGTATATAGGCTATCCGGTAAGTCAACACCCTCGTCTTGCCCGAGCCGGCCCCCGCAATCACCAGGGAGGGCCCCTGGTAATGTGTCACCGCCTCTTTTTGCGCCTTGTTGAGGTTGTTTAAATAGTCTTCCACCTGATCTACGGTTTTTTAGCATTTTAACATGATCTGCAAAATTAATGGCAATCTTTCTTCCGGCAAAGAGCATATCCCGATATTTTTCCACATTTTGGGCACATCCGGCTCCACCATCCGCTGCAATCTTTATATTATCCCGATGGGCATTAAAATAAAAACTGCTGGGATGAGTTTTATATTATTGGCTGCTTCATTTTGGATATTAATTTATAATATTGTGACGTTCCCAGATTGTTTCTGCAAATGATACACCACGGCAAGATCCACCTGTTTTTGACCCTGCTGGCCTTTTTATTATTGGGCCCCCTTTCATTAAAAGCCCAATTGTATGATTACAACGGCAATTCAGATGCTTCTTTAAGCACAACATATGGCGAGGATACCCTTTTCGTTTTTTTTGCCTCTAATCCCGCAAAGGTGATGGCGGCTACCCATAGCAGCGGAGATGCATCCGATTTTTTATGGAAGCGGTTCAACACAAACACCCTGGGTTTCGATTCTCTTTTTATGCACAGCAACACCGTACTCTCAAGGGTGGGGATCGATTCACTCTATGATCAGGGTGTTTTGACTGATGCCGTGGAATGTTTGCGGGTGGAGGTCATGAACGGTCAGGGTTTACAAGAAACCTATAATGCATGGATTGTTTCAGATACTTTGAAAGATGTGAACCTGGTGGAATACAGGAACACCTGCAACCAGATCAAGCTGGAGGTTATGGATCTGGTATTGCCGGATTATCACTATTATGATTTGCAGGCCCTGCCCGCCGATACCAACCTGATCGCCATCGACAACGAAATTGGAGCGTTCAGGTGGCAGGCAAGTGAAGCGGTAAATATTTACTGGCCCAATACCCCCTTATTTGAGGGGCAAAGGGTAATCGGTTATATTGGCTCCCCCTTTGAGATGCCCTATCAGGATGCCCATTATTATCTCACCCTTTCCAACACCTTTGGCAATACGGTAAGGGATACCATCCGGGATGTTGAGGCCAAAGCTGTTCTGGCCGATTTCGAGGTTAAGAAGCTGACCCCCGGAGGTGCCCTGGTCGATTATAACCCCAAAGAGGTCAATGAAGCCCTGCTGCAGGTGATTTTTGATAATACCTCCAAAAACGCCGACCATTACCGTTGGGTAGGATTTAACGATTCGTTGAATATACTGCGGGGCAGGGACAGCATTCTTTGGAGCTCCTTTGATGAAGTTCCTGCCGAAACAGATATACCCTCCTATAGGCCAGGCAATTATCCGGTAAGGCTAACTGTGAGCAACGATTATGGATGCCGCGACAGTTCCACCTATTATCATATCCGGGTGGATTCCTCCCAGATCGATTCTTCTTTGATACCCAATGTTTTCACTCCCGATGGCAATGGCATCAATGATATTTTTGTGCTGCCCAAGGCGGATAATCTGAGCGGTGGTGGTGGACCACGGGGAATTGTTTCTATGAAATGGATCGAGGTCTCGGTCTTCAACCGGGCCGGAGAGTTGGTATATCGTTATGACGGGGATCCTGAGAAGTGGAAAGGCTGGCGTGGGAAGGTTCGTGGCAGCAACCGGGACGCCGCAGAAGGGATCTATTTATACGTGATCAAGGGCAGGGGATATGACGGGGTGATGCATGAAAACAAGCAATATTCGGGGTTTCTATACCTGTTCCGGCAGTAGATGTTTTAATGGTTGATTGAACCCCATGGCAGGATTATAAAACAGCCACCAGGCAGCCTCCTTGGTCTTGCTTTCAGAAACGGCTTCAGTCATAAGATGTGTACGGACTAAAAAAAGAGCAGACCGGCATGTGCCGGTCTGCTCTTTTTTTAGGGTTATGTTGTAGTGGTTGGATAGCAGCGGTCTATTCTTCTTCCTCTTTTTCGGCTTCAAACTCCTTGATAAGTTTTTCCTGGATATCAGGAGGCACTTGCTGGTACTCTGAGAACTTCATGGTATAGGTAGCCCTGCCGCCGGTGAGGGAACCCAGGGAAGTGGAATATTTGTGCATCTCAGAGAGGGGCACCTTGGCCTTGATCTTTTCAAACCCTTTTTCACTGTCCATGCCTTCAACCATGGCCCTTCTGCCCTGCAGGTCGCTCATGACATCACCCATCCTGTCACTGGGCACCAGCACTTCAATGTCGTAGACGGGTTCCATGATTTTCGGGCCCGCGCTCTTGAAAGCCTTATCAAAGGCATTTCTTCCTGCCAGCTTAAAGGAGACCTCGTTGGAATCAACCGGGTGCATCTTTCCGTCATAAACTGCCACGCGTATATCGCGGGCATAGGAACCGGTGAGGGGGCCATTTTCCATCTTTTCCATAACGCCCTTGAGGATCGCGGGCATGAATTTGGCGTCAATGGCGCCTCCGACAATACAATTGTAGAAGATCAGCTTACCGCCCCACTGAAGCTCATGTTCCTGTTTGTCCCTTATGCTTAGGGATATTTCCGATCCGCCCACTTTGTAGGAGGTGGGATCGGAAGCTCCTTCCTTATGGGGTTCAATAACCATGTATACCTCTCCAAACTGGCCGGCGCCACCTGACTGTTTCTTGTGGCGGTGACTGGATTGTGCCACCTTGGTGATGGTCTCGCGGTAAGGGATCTTGGGGGTGATGAATTCGGTCTCGATCTTGGCGATGTTATCCAGATGCCATTTCAGGATGTTCAGTTGATGCTCTCCCTGGCCATGGAGAATGATCTGTTTGAGTTCCTTGGAATATTCCACCTCTATGGTGGGATCGATTTGATGCATGCGGCTGAGTTCCTCTCCCAGCTTTTCCTCATCCGATTCATTGAGTACGCGGATGGCTGTCCGGTATTTGGGCTCGGGAAACTCGATGGAGGGGAACTGATAATTGGTCTTGGGTTGGTTGAGGGTATGGTTGATCTTGGTGTCCTTCAGTTTAACAGCAGCACCCAGGTCACCGGCCACCATCTCCTGCACCTTGGTGCGCTTTTTGCCTGCGGCCGCATAAAGTTGTGAAAGCCTTTCTTTCCCCTGGTTGTTGGCATTGATCAGGTCCATGCCTTCTTTGACGGTACCCGACATGACCTTGAAATAGTTGATATCCCCAATATGGGGTTCGTTGAAGGTCTTAAAGAAAAACAACGAGGTAGGTCCGTTGGGATCAAACTGAACTTCCTGGCCATCCGTGGTCTTTGGGGCAGGGCGGTCAGTGGGTGAGGGGGCCGATCCAATGATGAATTCCATAAGTCTGCTCACTCCAATGCCTTTTCCCGCAGCTGTACAGAAGATCGGGAACATGCCCCTGGCTTCTAGCCCTTCTCTGATCCCCCTCAGCATCTCATCTTCATCCAGGGTCTCTTTTTCAAAAAACTTCTCCATCAGGCTTTCGTCGTTTTCTGCAGCCCCTTCCACCAGTGCATTGTGGTATTCCTCGGCCTGAGCCTTCTGATCCTCCGGAATCTCCTGCTCTTCCATGGTGTTCTGATCCTTATTGTACTTGTACATCTTCATCTTGATCACATCCACGATGGCGTCAAATTCGGTTCCACTGTTGACCGGATATTGGGCCACAACGGCTTTGGTTCCAAAGTTCTGCCTGATGTTCTCCAGGGTCTTTTCAAAATTGGCCTTTTCATGATCCAGATGGTTGATCACGAAGATGAAAGGCATGTTGTGGTGCTCGCAATAGCGACTATGAATCTCAGTTCCAACTTCTACACCATTCTGGGCATTGATGACCATCAGCCCCGAATCGGCCGCATTGAACCCGGCTACTACCTGACCGATGAATTCATCGGCTCCCGGGGAATCAATGATATTGATCTTGTGGTCTTTGAATTCTGTATAAAGGAGGGAGGAATAAACGGAGTTCATGTTTTCATGTTCCACTTCGTTGTAGTCGGATACTGTGTTTTTATTCTCTACGTTTCCTTTCCTCTCAATAACGCCGCCCTGATACAACATGTGTTCACTCAATGTTGTCTTGCCGCTACCGGCATTACCCAGCAAAACGATATTTCGGATTTTTTCGGTTTGGTAAGTTTTCATAATAGCTTATAGCGTTTTATTACACATAAAAAGTAGTCTGTATTAATCGATTGTAATACATGAGGTTAACGATGCGTTCCAAAATTAGTAAAATTTTGTTAACTATCAAGCTTTATGAATAGGGGGTTGGCCATAATTTTTTTTAAAATTGTTGGCCAACTTAAAAAGAAAATCTTATTTTTGCTCTCCGAAAATGGTGGATGTAGCTCAGTTGGTTAGAGCGCTGGATTGTGGTTCCAGAGGGCGTGGGTTCGAATCCCATCTTCCACCCAACAAGACTAACCTCCGGTCATGGCCGGAGGTTTTTTAATGCCATCGATATGATTTGATTCTCTGCCACGGGCTCCCTGGACATGGTGAGTTTCCCGGGTTTGCCGGTTCATGCATTCGGGTTGCATGGGTATGTTCCCCGGAACGGGAAAAGGCTGAATCTGGAAATGGATTGGGTGGTGAAGCCGGTTTTGTAAATCCTATATTTTCTTTATATTCGTATGGTCCATTTTGTAAGCTTATAACATGGCTAAGTCCAACAAAAGATCAACCCGTCAGAAGAAACAGCAGGACAGCGAGGTTTTTGAACGTCTGAACCGGTTTCTTCAAAAATACCAAAAGCAAATCTTTATCGCTTCGGCCGGCTTAACCCTGCTGTTCTCCTTTTTGCTTTTCAATTTCAATGTGAGCTTAATGGGTGATGACGGGGCTTATATCAAGAGAGCCTATCGCCTGTTGCATGATGGTGATTTTCCTACCTTTCAGGGTCCTTTGTATCCCATCGTTTTGAGTTTCTTTATCTGGCTGGCTGGCTTGAATGTAACCTTTCTAAAAGCCCTGTCCGGGGTCTTTATTCTGGGGCATCTTTATTTCTTCTACAGGGCATTCAAGGATCGCATACCCGCTTTGCTGTATATTTTTACCCTCATCATCCTGGCCACGAATGCTTATCTGGTGAGCTATTCCAGCTGGACTTTCTCCGAAGCGCTTTTCCTTCTGCTTCAGGCCTGGCTTTTTTACTATCTCTTCAGGCATGTTTGGGAAGAGCGGTTGAAATCTAACCGGGAGCGGATCATGAAATTCCTGGTGCTCGGCTTGCTTCTGATCCTGCTGGCCAAGACCCGGAGCGTGGGTTACGGTGCTGTTGTAGCCGTGGTGATCTTCTTTGTTTTCACCCGGCAATGGCGATCCATCGGCTATACCCTGGGAAGCTTCGGACTTTTTTATCTTGTCTTCAAGGGGGTCAGGAGTATTTTCTTTGGTGTCTCTTCCAATGCGCAGTTTGGCAGCCAGTTTAACCGGCTCCTGTTAAAGGACCCTTATAATCCCGGAAAAGGAAAAGAAGACCTGGTAGGTTTTGTTGAACGGTTCTGGAACAATTCCGAACTGTATCTGTCCAAACACACCTATAAGTTTCTCGGACTGCGGCCTGATGATGTGGTGCAAACCTCCACCGTGCTGACGGTCATTGCCTACATACTTTTCGGTCTGGCCCTGTTTTATGCTTTCCGCAAGAACAAATATCTCCTCTTTACGGGTGTATACATTGCCGTGATGTCGGCAGTGACCTTTTTTATTCTGCAAACCCGATGGGATCAGGACCGGTTGATTCTTGTCTTTTTCCCCCTTATCGTTCCCTTTTTGCTTTCCGGCTTGTATTACCTCGGTAAGGACAAACTTCCGCTCTTCCGCTTTATACTGCCCGGTTTGCTGGTGGTCTTGATATTCAGCAACCTGGGCCGTACCTTCAATAAGGTCGATCTCCACCAGGACAAATTCATACACCATCTCCAGGGCGATGATCTCTACGGGCTAACCCCCGACTGGGTCAATTATGTTAAGATGGCCCGTTTCGCGGCCGAAAATATTCCGGATAACGTGAACATTGCCTGCCGAAAGCCAAATATCGCATTCATCAAGGCCCAAAGGGAATTTTACGGGATCCACCGCGTGAATACCCAGGATGCCGATAAATTGTTGCAAAAACTTGCCCAAAATGATGTCCGTTATGTGATCATGGCGAGTTTGCGAAAATACCCCAGCCGCAAAACCAAATATACCATCAACACCGTAAAAAGGTACCTGTACTACATACAACAGAAATATCCCAAAGCCATTCAACTGGTCCACCGGATAGGCCAGGATGAGCAGGCCTATCTGTTCAGGATTAACTATAATGCGGTCGGTGATGGTAAGGTGGGGGGTGACCAATAACGTACCTTTCCGGCATTTTTTATGAGTTGCAAATATTTTATTTATCTATGGGAAAGAAAGATATTAAGGCTTTTTATGAGTATAATGCGGTCAGGCAGCTGAAAAGCAAAAAACGCAATCGGCTTTATCACAGGCATATAGAAAAGACCCTCTCCTTTATCATTCCGGAAAACAGCAGGGTGCTGGAGCTGGGTTGTGGCAGCGGCGACCTGTTAGATGCCGTCAGCCCTTCATACGGCGTTGGTATTGACTTTGTGGAGGAGATGGTGCGTGTTGCACGGGATAAGCACCCCGGACTGGTTTTTTACCAGATGGACGCCGAAGACATCCAGCTGAACGAAAAATTCGATTACATCATAGTTTCCGATCTGGTTGGCGTATTGTGGGATGTTCAGAAGATGTTCAAGGAATTGCACAAGGTGGTACACCCCGGAACGAGAATTGTCTTTACCTACTACAATACCCTGTGGGAGCCGGTTATTAAACTGGCTGAATTCCTGCGACTGAAAAGAAAACAGCCGGTACACAATTGGCTGACGTTGAGTGATCTTGAGAATCTCCTGCATCTTGAGGATTTTCAACTGATCAATAGTTATGGCAAATTGTTGGTCCCCCAATATGTGCCGCTCATCAACCTCATTTTTAACACCTTTTTGGGCAATCTTCCTTTGATCAACCGCCTTACCATCACCCGCTATATGATTGCCCGTCCCGAATACAAACCCCAGAAAGACTATTCCACCACCATTGTAGTTCCGGCCCGCAATGAAAAAGGAAACATCGAAAATGCCATTTTGAAGACCCCTGCTTTTGGGAGTCATCAGGAATTCCTTTTTATGGAGGGCAACTCCTCCGATGGTACCTACCAGGAGATGCAAAGGGTTCAAAATAAGTACACCGCACACGACATCAAGGTCTACCGGCAAACGGGCAAAGGCAAGGGAAATGCCGTAAGAGAGGCTTTTGACAAGGCCAGTTGCGATATTCTGATGATCCTGGATGCCGACCTGACCACTCCACCGGAAGATATGTATAAGTTTTACGAGGCCATCAAGAGGAACAAAGGGGAATTCATCAATGGCAGCCGCCTGGTCTATCCGATGGAGAAGCAGGCCATGCGCTTTTTGAACCGTCTGGGGAATACCTTCTTCGGTTTTTTCTTCACCCATCTTTTGGACCAGAAGATCAAGGATACCCTGTGCGGGACCAAAGTGCTGTTTCGTTCCGATTACCAAAAGATCAAGCAAAACAGGAGCTATTTCGGTGATTTTGATCCTTTTGGAGACTTCGACCTTTTATTTGGAGCCGCTAAGCTGAATCTGAAGATCACCGAGATCATCGTCCGGTATCGCAGCCGGGAATATGGTCAGACACAGATCAGCCGGTTCAGACATGGTTTCCTGTTGCTTAAGATGAGCTTATTTGCAGCCCGGAAAATAAAATTCAGATAGCAGTCGGTAACCTTTCTGGTGTCCATGTGCCGGTGCTTTTTTTCATTGTGTTCATGGGTTTTGTAAAGGTTATTCCGCAACGTTGCTACAATTGCTTGATTGCCAGGGCTTTTTCTTTGCCAACTGTTTAAAAAAAAGTCTCCCCCGCCTCTTTTTTTATATTGACTTTCAGTGGCTTATTTCGTATCTTGTCCTTTTGATCTTAAGGATTAAATTATGAAGCGTTTTGTTTTACTGATCGTTGTAATGTGCGTTTCCTTAATCAGCCAGGATCTTCAAGGGCAGGATTTTGAAGATTTTGTGAGGAAATACACCGATGCCAACGGGCAATCCTATATGCAGCCCCTGGCAGATGCCTTTGGAGCCAATTTAAACAGTGGATTGTTTCACAATGCCTACATTCAAAAGAACGGTTTTCAGCTTTATCTTGGTTTCGCGGTAATGAATGCTACTATACCCGACAGGAGCAAAACTTTCAAGGGTACCACCCAGGGGTCGTTTTCACCGCAACAAACCCTGGAAGTGCCCACGATTTTTGGCAAGTCGGAGATCACTACCATCGATGGGGAAGGTGGTACCACTTATGCTTTTCCGGGTGGATTGGATCTGAACAGTTTGCCCCTGGCGGTTCCCCATTTGACTGTTGGAGCCCTTTTTGGTACAGATGCCACCTTCCGGTGGGCTGCTTACGATATCGGGGAAGATGTCGGCAAGGTTGAGCTGCTTGGATGGGGGCTAAGACACAGCCTGGATCAGTATCTGCCTGTTAAACCGGTACATATGGCTGCAGGCTTTTATATGCAGCAGTTCAGCGTGGGAGATGTTGTGGATGCCAGCGGATGGGTTGCCAACCTGCAGGCCAGTTACCAATGGAAACTGATCACTTTTTATGGAGGCCTGGGATATGAGAACTCTTCGCTGGATATTCAATACACCTTTGAAGAGGATGATTCCCGGGTAGATTTTGATCTCACAGGGGACAACACCATCCGTGCAACCCTTGGCCTTACTTTCAACCTGGGACCCGTAAAATTGCATGCCGATTACGCACTGGCCAGGCAGAGCCTGTTGACTGCCGGAGTGGGCCTGGGATTTAATGAGACAGTAAGCGTGGTCGAATAGATGGAACAACCTCGCGATGGCATTGGGCTACCCCTGCAACTGTCATTTATTATACTGTCTCTTGCTGGTATCAAAAGTATTGTTGCCATCTGAAACAAACACCTAATAAGATGAAAACATCAATTATTGCTGTGGCGTTAAGCCTGCTGTTTATGTTGGGCTGCGAAACCCGTACCTTTCAATATGTAACCACCCTGGACAGGACCCTTGAGTTTACAGTGGATCAGGAGGGTGCTTTTTCCGAGACTTATACCATTTATGCCGGTGATTTCAATGATGAGCTGGATTTACCCGATGATGCGGTTGTTCAGGGTGTGTATATAGAGGCTTTCTCCATTGCATCGCAACAGCTCACAGGCAATGAAGCCTCACAAGTTCTGCTGGATTGCTATGGAGGAGCCGATGAAAAGTTATTTGCGGATGAGCTTGCCGTGGCTGTCGAAGTCAGCTACAATTATAAAACAATGAAGGGGTTGTTAGAGGATGGGGTTAATGCCATAAGGGATGATCTGGAAGGGTTTGTACGAACCAGCACGCCGTCTTCTATTGTTTTCCGGGCCGAAGGCGATTCCTATCCGGTGGCTGGAGAAAGGATACACGCCACGATACGCATCGGGGTAACCATCACTGTCGGCTATGAAATGGGGAGTGAATTCCTCAGAAGCGGATAATACGGTCGTTTATTTGCCCACACCTTGAGAGCATGCCGGATCATGGTGGTACCTGCATCGGTATTCCTCACGGAAGGCTGGAGGGTTGTTGGGGTATAATGCACGTTTCTTTGTCTCGGGTATTCCATGATGTAATTAAAGTACCTTTCCTCTTTTCCTGCCAACTCCGGGGGGGGAAGATCCCTTTTTGCCGGTCCAACAACTTTTTTTTCATAAACTTGTTGGGAATAAAAAGTTGGTATTATGAAACAATACGACCCGCAGATGCACACGGCAGAGCACATCCTCAATCAAACGATGGTCCGGATGTTTGGGTGCGATCGTTCTTTCTCCATGCATCTGGAAAAGAAGAAGAGTAAATGCGATTATCATTTCCACCGGCCACTGACTTCTGAAGAGGAACAGCTCATCCAGGACAAGGTGAACCGGGTAATCAGCCTGGGGCTTCCGGTCACCGAGAAACATGTGGATATGTCGGAGGCCGGGGAATTGTTTGACATTTCGAAGCTTCCCGGACAGGATATTCGTTCGGTCCGGATTGTCAATGTGGGAGATTACGATTCCTGCCCCTGTATTGGTCAACACGTCTCTAACACTGCTGAGGCAGGGTACTTTCGGATTACCACCACGAGCTTTGAGAATGGGGTGCTGCGGATTCGTTTCAAACTGGATCGGCAAAAGTGATTCAGAATTTGAAATAGATAAAGGGTTGTATGGCTGCTGATTTGACCTGATAGAGGATGATCACCACGACAATCACTGCCAGTATCTTTACTGCCAGGGGTGTACGGATAAACCAGCCCCTGTATTTTTCCTTGAAGTTTGAAGGCAGCCAGTGCAGAATGAAGCCGGCGGCAATGATGGCAAAGACCTCTTTGTAAGAAAACAGCATGGTGGGTATGAGCTCCGTCTCAAAATCATAGAGGATTTGAGAGATCATCTGCTTGGCCTTCCGCATATTTTGGGCCCTGAAGAATATCCAGGCTGCCGTTACCACATGGAAGGTGACAAAGACCGAGAAAAACCGGCGCATTGGATGTCCCTCGCGGAGTGGGGAGAAGGAGGTCTTCATTTTTTTTCTGATCGACAGCCATATCTTGTGGGCCACCAATGCCAACCCGTGTATGCCGCCCCATATGATGAACCGCAAATGGGCCCCGTGCCAGAGTCCCCCCAGCAACATCGTGACCATGATGTTGATGTTCCGCCTGGCTTCTCCCTTTTTGTTACCTCCCAGGGGAATATAGAGATAATCCCTCAGCCAGGATGATAGCGATATATGCCACCGCCGCCAGAAGTCGGTTACATGAGTGGCTTTATAGGGTGAGTTGAAATTCACAGGCAGACGAAACCCCATCAGCAAAGCGACGCCGATGGCGATATCTGTATATCCCGAGAAATCGCAGTATATCTGCAATGAGTAACCGTATACAGCCATGACATTCTCAAATCCGGAATAGGAAAGGGGGGCTTCAAAGACCCGGTCCACATAATTGATGGAGATATAATCGGAGATGAGCATTTTTTTCAGCAGGCCTGTGAGGATAAGGAAGAGGGCATGGCCGAACTCTTTACGGGTGAGGTTGAATTTCTGGTAAAGCTGGGGCACAAATTCGGCTGCCCTGACGATAGGGCCTGCAACCAGCTGGGGAAAGAAGGAGACATAAAAGCCAAAATCGATGATGTTGTTGACCGGCTTGATCTTACCCCGGTAGATGTCTACGGTATAGCTTATTGTCTGAAAGGTATAGAAAGAGATGCCCACCGGGAGGATGATGGTGCCAATGTCGAAGCTGGTGTTGGCAAGCTGGTTCGACCATTGGGCCAACAGGTTCACCACGTGGTAATCGGTACCGAAGATCCGATTGATCATGCCGGTGAAAAAGTAGCTGTATTTGAAATAAGAAAGTACCCCCAGGTTGATGCCCACACTTACAGCCACAAACAGTTTTTTCCGCAGCCGTTTCTGTGAGCGGTATATCAGGTGGCCCAGGGTATAGTCGGCTATGGTGGAGAAAATGAGCAAGGTGAAAAAGTAGCCCCCTGAGAGATAGTAGAAGAGGAGGCTCATGACAAATAGATAGGCATTCCTCAAGGCTTTTCTGCGGTAGAGGATGCTGTAGAGAGCCAGCAGGATGGTGAAGAAAACCCAGAAATGGAGGCGGGTGAAAAGCATGGGCTTATCTTCCGAATAAAGCAGTATTTCTTTCAGATATTCCACAACCGGCCTTAATCTAATTTGAGGTTTTTGTCGCGGAAGAGGGTTTCAAGCTGCTGAGGAACGCCTCGAAAAAAAGATCTGCTTTCAGCTGATAGCCTCTCTTGTTTAAATGAAGCTTGTCCCTGGCGGTTAGTCCGCTATAGTACCAACTCAAAATGGAGTGTTCACCTCCCATCACCTTGAAAAAATCCCAGTAAGCGCAGTTTTGTTCCCTGGCCACCTGTATGACCGTTCTGCGTGCTTTGTGATTGTTGGGATTATAGAGCTTTCCTTCTCGCAATGCGTCTCCGGGGGTGGTCAACAAGATCCATGTTTCAGGGGTTTGTTCCCGAATGGTTTCTACCAGGCGGGAGAGGTGTTCGTGAAACAACCGGGGATCAAAATGGGTATTGTAGGCTTCATTGGTCCCCAATGACACGATTACCCCGTTGGGGTTCAGACTTGCCAGTTGGGAGGGGAGATGCTTGCAGCGCAGATAGGAAGAAGCCTTTGCCCCATTCACGCCGATGGCATGATAATTCAAACCATGTCGGTCTCTAGTGAGTGTTATTCCGGATATGGAAAACATTCCGGATGATCCGGTCTCCTTCTTGCGGATCTTGATCCTCAGGGTATCGGTGGGGCCAGGGAAAGAAGCCTCTAGCCATCCCTCATTTTCCTGTTGACGTGTTTGTATGCCGTTGAGCTCCAGTTGGTACCCGCTTTCCGGATAATGGCAAAAAAGGCGTGCCTTTTGAATCTTATAGCGGACCGATGGGAAATGATCCCGCAGCCGGATGGTAATGGATGCTACGCTGTCACGGGTGGTCAGGGTGATTCCCGATAGTCCCAGCGGACAGGGGGCATCCCTTTCCATTGCCTTGCAGGTTGACCAATTGCCGGACCATGAAACCGCATAGTTGGCCGGGTTGTTGGTTTTGGCCACTGCATAGGGGAAGATAAATCCCAGGTTGGGCAGGGTATCCGTTGCCAATTGCCGCTGAAGATTCATCCGGATCCGGTTGGGGAAAAAACCCGCCTGCATGTGGGAGTCCCCGATATGGACCATATGGATGTTGCCTGAGCCGGCCTTCCCTGCGTCTTTAAGCATGGCTTTGAATTTCCTGTGATGCAGCGTATTTTCAAGATTGTGGAAGCGATTCTCCTGTAAATTTAAGAAATTATAGTGAAAATCCCGGTCCTGCCCAGTGATGCTTCCGCAGGAAAACACGAGGATCATACCTGCGAAAATAAGTTTGAGCCCTCTGCCCCTCATGTACTGTCTGCTTTTGTGTTTATTTTCCGTTTCTGTTGTTTGAGAAGATAGGCATGGTAGTCTTTCATCAAAGCCTTGTAGAACATTTTGGCGATCACCACTGAACCCTTGTAGGTAAAATGGGTGAAGTCTTTTCTGGCCAGGGGTGGTTCCGTAAAAACCCAGCCAGGCATGGAATTTTCTCCTCCCATGGCCTCGTAGGTATCCCAAAAGGCGCAATTTGCCCTGAAAGCTGCCCTTTTTTGAGCATCCCTGATTTTTTCGATGTTGGGATAGGATTGAAAACCCCCGCCTTTTTTCCTCGACATGTCCGTGACCCCCATGACGATAATGTTGATGTCATCGCCAATTGATTTGAACATTTCCAGCTGCTCATAAAACCGTTGCTCATAGAAATCATAATTGGCTTTAATCGACGGCACCAGGTTGACCCCAAAATGCATCAGTATCAGTTTGACATTCAGTTCCCTCATCATGGAATGGAGAAATGCTGTGTCGGTTTTGGTGAACCCTGTCCCTCTGCTGCCTCTGAGGGGGATATTGTCCAGTGCCACCCCTTCTTCACCATCCAGGGCCAGGCCATAGATATCGGGACTGTGATTGCCCCGGAACGTCAGGGTCAATTCATCTGTGAAAGGCGGCACAGCCCAGTCTATCTGGCGAAGGGTGTCTATAGGGGGTATCATATCGGCATCGGCCGTCTTGTTGCCGTAATTCATCTGGACGATGAAAGGCTTGTTGTTGTAGCCGAAGAATACCCGGCAACGGGTGAATTCATTGTTCAGGTCAAAAGTGATGGGTGAATTTTTAAGGGTTATGCTTGCTTCATAGACATTATCCTGGTAATTGCTATAATAAGGAGAGAAACGGGAGAATGACATCAGCACCCCGAATCTTCTGTGTTGAAAATTGGCATCCTTCATATTATTGAGGGCAAAACGGCTCCAATTACTGGTTATGGAATGTTTCAGGGAGATGCTGGTATTGTGGGGCAGCACCGCTGGGATCAACCCGATGCCTGCTCCGCCAAACTCTTTCTGGAGCTGATTCCTGATGTATGAGGAGATCCGGTCTCCCTCAATCTGAGAATCACCGTAATGCAAAATGCGAATCAGTTCATTTTCTTTTTTTACTTTCCTGAGTGATTGAAAGAAGGATTGCAGTATAGAATGGTCGCCCCGGGGATACTGGATGGAGTTCTCCCGCATCTTGGGTTGGGGCCGGGTAGCTCTGGGCTGTGTATCTTCCGCCTGTGTTGTTGCTGTATCCTTTTTGAGCCCGATAGAATCCGGGGAGGTTTTCAGGCTGAGGGTGTCCTCGATGACAGGGGCTATGGTATCCACCGGTGCATTTTCATCTATCAGCTCTGATATGTCTTTATATTCGTTTTGATCATAGTTAACCAGATCAGCAACAGACGGGAAGTTCAGCCTGATGCCGGGTAAAATTTGAATTCCGCCGGATGGAAATATATAGGCTATCATAACAAGGAGGGCGAGAATGGAGAGAAAAGCAAGGAAGACTTTTACAGGTTTCATCCGCACGGGTTTTGATTGCAATCGGGTCCCCTAAAGATATCATTAATAACTGATAAACCCTAAAATGCTGCATGAATTTGTAGGCATTTTAAGGCGGATTAGAGCATACATTCCTGGCGGACCAGCTGATCAGGTTTTTTCTTTGATTTTTAAATATTGACCCGCCTGTATCGTTCGGGCATTTGTGAGGTTGTTCAATCGCATGATATCCTGCTGGGTGACATCAGGATATTTTCGGGCAATTTCCCAGAGGGTATCCCCAGTTTTCACTTTGTAATAGATATAATCATCGTTGCGGGGACGTGATGCGCTGTTGTTCTTCTTTTCCGGGGGCTGCCCTATTCTGCTCTGCTTTTCCTTAAAACTCAGAGAATTGACCTTTTTGTAATGGTCTGCCTTATCCTTGGGAACGTAGACCACGAGGGTCTGGCCGGCCCTGATCATATTTCCCCGGATGTTGTTCCAGTACCTCAGGTCGGATGCCCGCACGTTATACCATTCGGCAATGTAGCCGAGATTATCACCCGGTTTGACTTTGTAGTGGAGTTTGGCCTTGCCTGTGGGGGTTTGGCGAACAAAGTGTGATCTCCCGGGGTTTTGAACCAGTTTTCCGGGGAAGAAGGTGGAGTCTTTATAGGCCAGAATGGAATCTTTATGGCGAATAAAACCGGCTATTTTATCCAGCGGGAGTTTCAGCGCCATGGTTTGATCCAGGGCAGGCAGGATGTTCTTTCTGTACTGGGGATTCAAATCCTGTAATTGTTTCAGGGGGAGGTTAAGCACATGGGCCACCTGTTTGAGATGGAGCCTGTGTTTAATGTGAACCGTGTCGGTGGCAAAGGGGATGTCAATGGATTGGGGATACAGCTTGTGCGCTTCAGGATAGTTCATGACATACATGGCAGCCACAAATGCCGGGAAATATCCTCTTGTCTCGTAGGGCAGGTGATAATATATTTCCCAGAAGTTTTCTCTTCCCCCGGCCCTGTATATGGCTTTGCTCACATTTCGCGGTCCGCAGTTGTAGGCGGCAATGGCCAGATCCCATGAGCCGAATATCTCATAGAGATCCTTCAGGTATTTGGCTGCTGCGTATGTGGATTTGAGCGGATCCCTGCGTTCGTCCACGAAAGAATTGATCGTCAGGCCATAAACCCTGCCGGTGCTGTACATAAATTGCCAAAGTCCGGTGGCCCCGGCCCGGGAAACGGCCCTGGGGTTGAGCGCTGACTCAATCACTGCCAGGTATTTAAGCTCAAGGGGTAGGTTGTATTGATCAAATATCCTTTCAAATATGGGGAAATAATAATCGGCCAGGCCCAGCATCACTTCAACCCGTTCCCTTCTTTTTTGGGTGTAAACATGGATGAAGTTGCGGACAATTTGATTGTAGCTCAGATCGATGGCTGTAGTCAATCGGCTGATCCTGTCCATATAGACGGAATCTGGATAAACCGGCGCAAGGGTATCCCCCTTCCCTGTATGTGGCCGGCCTGTGTCGGAGAGGAATTTTTTCAGGTACCACTGTTGCACCAGGTCATCGAGGTTTTTTTCAAAACGGTCCTCAATGGGTTTTACCGCCTGCAAACTGTCTTTCTGTGCGTGTATTCCGGTAGAGATACATATCACGCCAATCGCCACGAATAGGGTCAACACTCGATGCATAGCCATGTTTTTTGTTGCTGCTAAAATAAAAAATATTAAAATTGATAGGTGAGCCTGAGGCCAGGAACCGTATGATAATTTCCGGATCTTATGGCGGCAGGGCGGAGGGAAAGGTCCCTGCTGACATCAAAGTTAAACAGGTAGGCATCCACCGTGGCATCGATGATGTTGGCCAGGTAGACCCCTACCATGATGATTACGTTGAGGTCCCGGTAGCGCCGGTAAAAATCCTTGGCTGCCTTTAAGCTCTCTTCAGTAGTGAGATTGCGGTATTCGTCTATCTTCTCGTTGAGAAAGGCCGAGTAGGCATTGCTGAAATTGTTGTAATTCCGGTTGTAATAATCATAGAGGTAATACACAAAGCCTCCACCGGCGTATATGATGGGCACTTTCCAGTATTTTTTATTGTACACCTGTCCCATTCCCGGCAGCACAGCAGAGAAAAGGGCTGCCTTGGTGGGGGAATGCGCCCGTTGAACCCTGGGCTTATTCCGGGTAGACTGAAATGAGGTGTCCGGTTTTTGGGAGAAGCCTTTGACCGGAACAAGCAGCACAATGATCAACACCCCTCCAATGGTCAAAATCAGCTTTTGTATTTTATTTCTGGACAATTCTCGGTTTTTTTATTCCCCTTTGCCTTGATTGATGATCGACATGATCCGCTCCAGATCTTTATCTGACCTGAACGGGATCACGATTTTACCCTTGCCGTTGTCGTTGCGTTTGACGTCGATGTTGGTATTGAAATGGGTGGCCAGATGGTTCCTGAGTTGTTTGTATTCCTCGGGAAGCTCTTGTTTGGTCCTTTTTTGGGTGTTGGGTTGGGTTGGGTTGCTGGAGAGCTCACGGATCATCTCCTCGGTCTTTCTCACGGAAAGGCCTTCATCCACGATGCGGTAGTAGGCCTGGAGCTGTTTTTCGGGATCTTCGATATTGATCAGTGCCCGGGCATGTCCCATGGAAATTTTATGATCACGAATGCCCAGTTGAATTTCCGCGGGAAGTTTTAGCAACCTGAGGTAATTGGAGATGGTTGCTCTTTTCTTGCCCACCCGGCCGCTGAGATTT
>Ga0207797_1001374_pt1 | contig 17620 bp, 12 predicted proteins | sample PRCRCaboRojoPR_6_FD_187275 | JGI IMG/M metagenome (GOLD analysis project Ga0207797, IMG submission 187275) | Marine sediment microbial community from Cabo Rojo, Puerto Rico - PR CR 10% Liquid 1 (SPAdes) | ecosystem: Environmental > Aquatic > Marine > Coastal > Sediment | place: Cabo Rojo, Puerto...
CCGGGATCATCGACCTTCCCACACAGAATGCCTATGTAAGCAAAGTCAGGCATAAAACTCTGCTCGAGGTAACGGAACGGGGAACAAAGGCGGCGGGAGTAACCAGCGTAAAGGTCGGACTAACAAGCCTGGGACCGTCGCAAGACTCATTCGAGATGGTGGTCGACCACCCCTTCCTTTTTGCCATCAGGCACGAAGAAACGGGGGCACTTCTTTTCCTGGGAGGGATCAATAACCCAAAAAGAATTGAGTAGTTTTTTACAAAATTACCGGCCGTCCGGGCTCTTAACCCTACCTCAAGTTGAAGGGAGACCCGGTCACCTCGGGACGGGTAATTTATAGATCCCACTTCAGGGAAGTGCTAATCTCCCGGCTCCAATTGCCCCTCAGCGTTCTATCCGACCGTTCCTGGACGGAGAAATACACTGCCAGCGTATTTTTTGGCGGAAAGAACCACCTTTTTGTTATACTTGATGGTTTAATTCATCTGCTGAGGGGGCAATACGTTGTCAAACAAGGTCAAAAGAATAAGTTCTATTAATGGATTTGGACTCAAACCAATAATCGGCCAATTTGCCATAGCGATCCTGGCTCTGACAGTTCTCATATTTCCCGGCGCAGCCGAAGTCGAGGCCGTTTCAATTAAGGAAGACGATCTAACGTCTTTCGTAGACGGAGCAATAACTTCACAGTTGAAGCAATACAACATACCAGCCGCTACGATTTCCGTCGTTGCCGGTGACGAAATATTACTCAGTAAAGGTTACGGTAAGGTAGATATCGCGGAGGACATATCTACCGGTCCCGAAAGATCAATCTTTCGGACGGGATCGGTCTCGAAGTTATTCGTCTGGACGGCAATAATGCAGCTGGCCGAGCGGGGCGAGCTTGACCTCGATCGGGATATTAATGCTTACCTAGAAGAGGTAAAAATCCCCGATACCTTCGATGAACCAATCACCATCCGAAACCTTTTTACACACACAGCCGGCTTCGAGGAAAAAGGAATACACCTTTACGCGCCTTCGGCGGAAAAGCTCCTTTCCTTGAGGGAAGCCCTGGCAAAAAACCGCCCGGCCCGAGTAAGACCACCGGGAAGGATATCCGCTTATTCAAACTACGGCACAGCCCTCGCGGGGCGGATAATCTCAAACGTTTCGGGGAAGGACTACAGGGAATATATGGAGGAATATATCTTCGGACCGCTGCAGATGGAAAATAGTACCTTCCGCCAACCGATTCCGGAAAGCCTTGCGGGAGAACCAGTGAGCGGTTACAGGTGGCGGAACGGGGAATTCGTCGAGGGAGAGTTCGAATTCATCCAGCTTGGCCCCGCCGGAGCTATGAGTTCCACCGCAACGGATATAGCAAATTTCATGATCGCTCAACTGAACGGCGGTCAGTTCAAAGGGGAAGAAATCTTGAAGCGGGAGACAACAAACCAAATGCATAAACGCCAGTACGCTGCAAACAGCGAGACAGGCGGCTGGACTGCCGGATTTATCGAGATTTTTCTAAACGGAAAAAGGCTCCTGCTCCACGGCGGTGATACCGATTTATTTCACGCAGGGCTTTTTCTGATTCCGCAAGAAGATCTTGGTCTGTACGTTGCTTACAACGCCCCCGGAGGAGGGCAGGCTCGAATGGAACTACTTGAAGCATTTTTGGATAGGTACTTTCCAACCTCCGGTCAAGCAACCAACAACAAGCGGGTTCGGGCAGCCACTTCGGAATATTCCAGGTCAACCAAAGACTTTACCGGCAGCTACCGAACCGCCCGTTCCAACTTCACCACTTTCGAGAAAGTGAGCAAGCTATTCACCCCAATTGAAGTGGAAAATAAAGGTAAAAATCAATTGATCATAAGGGGTCTCGGAACGGGTACGACTAAGTGGACCCGGATCGGAGAATTAACATTTATAAATTCCAGCTTCATGTCCAGCGAGAAACTGTTCTTCTCGGAAGGGGAAAGAGGTAAAGTCGAATACCTTTTTCTGGAAAACAACCCGACCACGACTCTAATCAAGTTACCGTGGTGGGGAAGTTACTCTCTGCAGCTGGCAATTCCAGTCGTAGTAGCCGGTTTATTTTTGCTATCTTACCTGGCTTGGCTTCTGTCTTTCCTCTATCGAAAAATTTACCGGATCGAACGACCCAGGAGATCGCCAGGCTTCAGGATAACCATCTGGGTGGCCGCACTTACCATGGCTTGTTTTCTCCTGTTCCTGGGTGGGTTTTCCCTGTCCGCAGGGAGCAGGGCGATTATTTACGGACTGACCCCGCTGGCTCTGGTATCTCTGGTATTCGGGATTGCAGGGGCGGTCTTCACGGCCCTATTCTTCGGATTAATCATCAGAAATTGGTTAAAACGAGAGGGAAGTCCGACTCACAGGCTGCACTGGACGATCCTATTTCTCTCTTCACTGGTCCTTATATGGTGGATGAACTACTGGAACCTTCTTGGGATAAAAGTATAAATAGACTTTGACGGACTTATCCGAATTCGTAACTCGATTCCAGTGACAGGAATGGTATCGGGCCTGCAAACCTGTCCAGAGCGGAGACAGGCAGTCCCAGGTTAAGCTCCAGACCGCCGCCTAGCCTTACCCCGCCGAAATAATCGAGGTACTGTAAGCCTCCGCCCACCATAAGGAGAAACTCGTTTCCTTCCGCCGGAGGAGAAAAAAGCGACTTCAGCTGTATCCTGGGATAGAAGTTGGTTCCGACAAAAGCGTATCGGTAATACATCGTCCCCTGATAGCCGAAATTTAGGAGATTAGAGCCGAATAGATCGTGAGGCAGAGCCAGGCCGATGTTAACCCCTGCCTCCCTGTTGCCCGTGGTGTAACTCAGCCCTAAGTAGGGAATTACGTGGCCGCTGATTTCCAGTCCTAAATTGAAATTTGTATCGGCGAACCCGGAATAAGAAATCAGAATAAAACTTAATACGAGAACCAAAATAAATCCTGAAGGCCTGAATTTGTACCCCATTGTGGACCTCCTTGGCAAAACTATTCCGTAGTCGCATATATTATACTCTTTTTAGAGATGGTTTGAAAAATTAACTTCAACTACGGCAAACAAAAAAGTTCCTGAGGGTTAAGATAGAAAAGGTTCCAAGAAATACTTAAATACTCGAGTGTTCCAGCCTACCTGGAAGAATACTAATTTACTACTCCCGCCAAATACGAAGTTGAGTTTTGCGAAAAAGGGAATTACAGTATAAAACGTTAGTTCCAGGGCTAGTTACTATCACTCTTAGCCTATATGTATTGGACCTAAACCGAGACTGGAGGACGACTCCCGTGATCAGTTATCTGTTAAGAAAGAAGAAACTGCTTTTTTCCTCGCTCGCAATTATTTTACTAGTTCTGGGTGGACTTATCGCTTATTCGGGTGTCAGCGTGAGCGCAAAGAACGATAAGCTACCCGCCGATTTGAAATTAATAAGAACGTCGCGACGTCTAATCGACGACTACGGAAGCGAGATTTGGCCCGGCTTCGGCGACTTCCCGGCCTCCGTTTTGCTGAGCGCGGGAGAATACGACTACCTGGTTGGCCATCCAAATCCCCCAGATGGGTTCGAGAAAGTAAAAGACAGGCATGATCTATACAGAAAGAAAGGCCACTTATTGCAGCATCCCGCCGCCACGAGCTACCCGGTTGGCGGTGTGTGGTCCGTAGCTATACCGGCCAGGAAGGAACTTGTCGAATGGGTTAGGACGATAATTGGAAACCCTGAGTTCCAGCTGAGCCAGGCCGATTACCTGAGAACGTTAATTCACGAAAGCTTTCACGCCTTTCAGATGAGCTCGGTCGGAGGTCCCGGAAAGGTCCCGGACTTCGGACACCACGGACACCATGGAGAAATCCAGAGGCGATTATCGGGCTTAAAATGGTGGGAGGATAGAATTCTCGAAATAGGTCGATTTCTGGTTCGGATACTCGAAGCGGAAAACCTTACGGATACGAGGGCAGCAACACGGAAAGCTCTTAAATTGACGAACGGCGGTCCGAGCCAATTGACTTCGGCGATAGTATCGTTCGAGAAAACCATTCAGTGGCTCGAAGGAACCGCGCGGTACGCGGGAACTATGGCAATGATAAATTCTCATGGAATTGATTTAGGGACCGGAACGGAAGTCGAACTTAAACCCCCCGCAAAAATCCGGTCGGATTTGACGGATCAATTAACCAAACCCCTTACCGGACCGACGCCCGTCCGTGACAGATTGGCCGCCGTGGGGGCAGTGAAAGCCATGGTACTGGACAGGCTGTACCCGGGGTGGAAAAACGGTTTTCTGGAAAACAAACTCGGCCTGGACGAGCTACTCAATTCCGCGATTAACGTCCCCGAACCGTTGACGGACTTTCCGATAACCGACGTGAAACTAAACGGGGAAGACCTGACGGTCGCACTGGCAAATAACGGGAGCCGGCGGTCTCACGGCCTGCAGCACGTAGCCGATCTCGAACCGCTCGACGGGATGGTGTTTACGTTCTCTCGCGATGTCAGGACCGGATTCTGGATGAAGGATACCGAAATCTCCCTCCAGATTGGGTTTTTCGGTTCCGACGGCAGGCTCCAGGAGAGCGTCGTTCTCGATCCCTGCGATTCTTCCACCTGTCCGAGCCATACCCCCGAAAAGGAGTTCCGTTACGTGCTGGAACTCCCGGCAAGCTCAGAAACAAAACTGGAGGCTCCGAACGGACAACCTTTAATATTAGAGTTAAAACTTTAGGGTCACGGAACGGTGGTTAACTTCGTAATCTAATCCTGGCCGGTTAACAAATACGCTGGAACCTGATGAAGACAAAGCTATTCAAAGTCCGGTAGCGGTCCCATACCGATCCCATCGCCAAAAGTTCCAAACCATAACTCTCCGTCGGTAGTAACCAGGACTGACAGCACGTAGGAATCGGGAAGCCCGTCTTCCTCACTTAAAATATGCCAGGTATCTCCGGTAAAGCAGGCAATTCCCGCTTTGGTCGCAAACCAGACACGTCCGTCCGGGGCAATTTCCACATGGAATACTTTATTGCCAAAGATACCGTTCTCATAGGGATAAGCCCCCCATTCACCTCCGTCGTATCGGTAGACATTCTGGTCGGAAACGGCCCAGAGGTTTCCTTCACTATCTACGGTGACTTCTTCGACTTCGTCGTCCAGCAGTTCGTCTTTACTGGTAAAACACTTCCAGTTATTGCCGTCAAAGATCGCCGCCCCTTCCTTAGTCCCAACCCAAACCCTATCGTCGTGAGAAATGGATACTGAGTGTACGTAATTCGAAGGTAACCCGTCCCTGTCGGAGTAATTAGTCCATCTGACACCGTCGTAAACTGAAAGTCCACCCTTTCTGTTTAACGAACCGACCCATACCTTGCCGCCGGAATCAATCGCAATAGAGGAAACCCTGTCGTTCTTCAGCCCCTCTCGTTCGGTTATGTTATTCCAGGTTTCACCGTCAAAATACATCAACCCGTAGGACCACGTACCAACCCAGAGATCTCCGTCCTCCGCCACGGCAATATCCGTGACTCCTCTTTCCAGAGGTCCAAAATCATAATTCTTCCATTCATTTTCAACGAACTGAATCAAGCCATCTGAGGTTCCAAACCAGATTGACCCGTCTTTACCTTCGACAATAACGGTGGCTGTATCTTCTATAAGACCGCTCTCTTCAGTATAGAAGACCCAGTTTGATTCGTCGTCTGTAGGTTTTTTACCGTAACCCAGTAGAATGAACGTCTTTCCTTTATCTTCGCCGATGACCAGCTGTAACGACTCGCCGTTCCTCTTCCAGGCAATTATCGTACTCTCTGCCCCGTTAGGCAGCTGGAGAGTTTTAACCCATCCGTCCCCCGGTTCTTGGTCTTTATAGTGATCAATTACTTTATCTGGAGGATCCGGAGTGATGTAAGTTTTGAACCCTATCTCTTCTGAGTCACCATCCGAACTTATTGCATTCCAGAAGTCTAGTAGCGTCTGGCTTATCTCGGTGGACTCGCTCGCCCCCGGATATTGTGAAAAGAATTTGGCCGGATCATTATCCCTCTCCGCCAGGATCCCGGAGGAGAGGGATGTAAGTATTAAAATAGTAAAAAAGAACACAAAAACAAGAGTTACTTCGCTGGAAACGTGAAATTTTACAGATGGCTCCATAATACCTCCATTTTAGCTTGCTAGCTTTAATCCTTTATTAGCTGCTTGCTTAAATATTTATTCTATAACGATGTAGGGACAGACTCTTCCCGTGACTCTTTCGTCTATGGTAATCTTGCCGGTTATTATAACCCTCCTCCCAATATCAAGTAGCCCGAGAGCGAGTTCATTATTGAAAGCAGTAGTAGTTTTAGTAGATCCAAAATAATACTACTATTTTTCTTCGAGAGAACTTGACCTGAAGGTTCTAGTTTCGTCATCTAGTTCTTCGTCAATCTCTACTCGCCAAATCCTATCAGCAATCAGGTTCGTTACCTCGATATAATCCGGTTTCCAAGCTGATCCGATTCCCGAACCATCGTGATGTAGTTTCACAGAAACTAATTCGCCAACCTCAGTTCCCGAGATAATAAATCTGTCGACACTACCCATCTCGAAATTGTTGTAGAAGTTATCCAGCATTAAAGTGCCGCTCGAGGTACCCACTTCACCGCATTTGCCAGTTAGCTCCAGGGAGATGTCGGAGTCAGTGCCCGCACCTACGTCGAATTTCGTCCTAACCTTCACATAGTAAATTGTCGAACCAAAGCAGGCCGATTCCTCTTGTATGTCTGACGTATTGATCGAAAGATTCAAGTTATCCTCTCCCAACCACCTATCAACGTTGACCGTCCAGTTTCTTCTCGACCTGGTGTTAACGACGACCACTTTATCAAGATACCACTCGGAAAAATTACCCGAACCATCGTGTCCGACGACGACTTCAGTCAAGTCTCCGATCTCGTACCCGGTTATGAAAAAACTGTCTACGCTTCCGGGTTCAAAAACTTGATTATCCATAATAAAATTACCAACCGATGCTACCCCTTCGAAATAATCGTCGATATCAACTAGATCGAAAATATCCTTGATTATCCCGTCGTCGGTTAAATATCCAAACGAGTCGTCGGGTAGTTTGGCAGCATCAAAAGTAAAATTACCGCTTGAAGTCGGTTCGCCGTCCAATTCTCCCCTTAACTCCAGGTTGATTCTGGCATTAGTACCTGCTCCAAGTTGACTTCCAGTATGGAAGATTATCTCGTATGTAGAATTACCAAAAAGGTTCTTCGAAAAATCTTCTGGATACATCGGGTAGTCTCCATCCTGTAGCGCCTGCCTATCAAGCTTTGTTAGAGAAATGTCGCCAGTAAAGTTCCAGTAAGAATCATAAGGTCCTTCGCCCGTTCTCCAGTTCCAGGCATTTATCGCGGACAATGGCCCACTTATCCCAAAAGTTTCCACCGTAGCGTAATATTCCGCCCGGGCATTACAAACTGTATGGCATCGCCCCAGTATGACGTCAGTTTCGCCATAAGTTTCTACACACCTATCAAAACACCAATCATGCCAGCGACAGCCTGCGTGAGTGCCACAGTTTTTTACGTCCTCATAAGTCACCAGGTAGTAGCTATCGGAATTCTCCGGGTCTTTAATCGCCAGTTGTATATCATTACTCTCGGTACAGGTAACCGGACAATTTCCCCCACATGCCCCGCGACAATCGGCATCGCCTGGAATATCCGGATCCTGAAGGAAGGGGATACTGTATCCATTGGCTTCGGGGAAAGGAAAAGCTCTGACCTCATACTCTCTTAAGACCTCCCGCACCAGATCAGAATTGGGGTTCGGGTCTTTCGCAACGCATTTAATTGAATGGTTCCCGGGCTTAGTGCACTCTAAATCAGGGATCCGATTGTTGTCGATATTTCCCATTCCACTTACGGCAACGGGTATATGCTCTCCGTCCTTGTACCAGTAGAAGCTAAGGCCGTCCAGCACGCCGTCTGGATTTTCGGGCTGGCAGATTACCTCGGTTTTTTCTTCGCTGTAGGGACTGTCAGGTGACAAATTAATTACCATCTCGGGCAGTTCGGTGTAATCCACCGATTTTTTGCCCTGTAAGGCCACGCCCTCAGCAAGTTTTGCGGTGGCCTTTACGTTATACACCCCGGGAGAGCCAAAAGTATGCACCGCCCCCTCACCTCCCGAAGTGGTGGTAGTTTGGCCGTCACCAAAATTCCACTGCACTTCTGGCAACTGTCTGCCCTCAATTAAGTCCTCCTGATAAGTAAGGTCGAATATGTACTCTAGCCCATCCTTGGTGTACCTTATTGGTGTTCTTTCGATCACTACCCCCGGTGTCTTATTGACGTTTATTGCTCTCGTAACTCTGGTCGTGATTGGAGAACCTTTTATTCCAACTTTTAGACTTACCTCGAACTCCCCGGGTCGGTCAAAGCTGTGTTTAACCGTTGATCCTGATACTGTTTCGCTATAGTCATCAAAATTCCAGGTATATGTCAGCTCAGAACTTCCACAAATTGGTGGCTGCACCCTTCCTTTGAAGTTAACTTCCTCGCCAACATAGACGTTATCACCCGGTAAAACGGAAATCTTGCCAATCCTAGGTGCTCCCAGACATACTTCTGTAGATTTTATTGCAGAGCACTCTTCGCAGCCCTCTACAGAAATCTTGTAACTGGGGCGAGTTAGCCCGTCTTCTAAATCAGACAGGTCTTCCAAGTGATAACTGTGACCAAAATTTCTCTCTTCAAGGCGCTCTAATCTATTATTACCCGACCGTGATCTTCTTAAATAAATCTTGCCCTCCCGAGTTTCACCGTCTCCGAAAGTAGTTGTTTCGATTAGATTTCTGTTCCAACCTAGAGGGTCCTTCAACTCCACCCTGTAGTCCACCCAGACTTTGTTCCGACGCTCGTCGAACCTTTCAATAACAGCTTCAAAAGAGTCTATCATGGGCTCGGAGTTTGGAGTGGTGCGCATAATCAAACCATTATATCCAGGTATTCCGACCTTGCCCGTATCTCCAAACAGGTAGATAACCCCTTTTTCATTTACAGCCATGCTCTTTATGTCATGGGCGGGAATTACGCAGGGAGAAATAGCACCGCTCGGGGCGTCAACCTGCAATAGTCCTCTATCGGTTCCAGCGTAGATTGTTTCGTTAGCCATAACTATTTGATATGAATACTGTGGATCAAAGGATTCGGACAACGTCTTCTGCCAGTTCAGCGAACCGTCTTCGCTATTTATTGAAGAGAGTTTAAGCCCTTCGGAGGTTTTGTGCAGGACGTAAAACGAAGATATAGGATCGGGGGCAAGAACTGGCCGGGACAAAGCCGGCCTGGAGTAACCGGCGGATATACAGGATAGAGTTTTTTGCCACTTTACCTCACCCGACGAGCTATCCAGGCAGGTAACTGTTGCGGTCCTTCCTTCATCCCCGGCATATACGAAAACCTTGTTCTGACCGATAACAATACTTACATCGGACGTGGTCGGACCGTGTTTCAGATCGGGAATCTCGCTCCTCCACTTTTCCTCAAAGTTCGGCGACAGTGCAATCACTGTTGAGTTTAACGGGGCGGAAGTATCCGAGTTCTTTTTCTCCCATTGAGCAGCAAAAACGTATAAATTTCCAGAACGGTCAAGCGCTCTGGCTGAAGATGGATAGTAAGCACCCTGTCCACCTTTCAGGCTCTCCAACCATATCCCCCTTAACTCGTGGCTGGAGTTCAGGTAAACGGGTAAACCTTTATAATTTGCCACCAGACCACCCGAATCGCTAATCAGAATATTTCCCAACGTCGAAACACCGATTTGCTGGTCCATCGTGCAAAAAGCGCTCCATGTAGAGGGGAATATCTCTTCGCACTTTGGCTTCCATACGATTTTGCCGGAGCGTATATCTATGCCGATAAGCTCTCCCGCTTCGCTATAGGTGTAGACGATGCCAGTAGGGCTTATCGCCGGAACGTGTCCCGGACCGGGATAAACTTTAGCGGGTATTGGTCGGTGCCAGGGTTCTATATCGCCCCCCGGATCGTAGGAGACAAGATATCGATGCTTACCTCCGATACTTCCACCCTTTTCATTTTTTCGGTATGCGGAGACGGGAAAAAGGAGAACGCCGTCAGGTCCGATTAACAGGAAACTGCCCGAGATACCGTTTACCATAGTTACTTCTTCTAAGCCCAGTTTCCGTTTAAGGACCTCTTCGTTAGCCACGGGCTCGGTCCACGGATTCTCGAGAGGAGTGCGGGGAGAATAGCGCGTTCCCCCATAGTCGTTTGCATACATGGGCCAGGGGGTTTCTTCTGAGAGGGCGGGGTAGATAGAAAATATGATAAGGCAAATAACAACTATTGCCGAGGCAATTAATTTCCTCATTGCAAGTCGCCTTCTTTTCGCTGCAAGGTCCTTTTAGTCGAGGATCCTATAACTACCGAAAAGTAGTTCGGCCTTGCAGCCCCCTAAATAGAGGAAGTTTTGTTCATATGATATAAATAAAACCGTTAAAAAGCAAGAAGCGGGAAGAAATATTCAGCTAAGTTCTTTTACCCGTAATGGATTCCCTCCATCCGGTCATCCATTGTTCCCTACCCTTTACCTGGCTGCCGGGATTTGGTCTACTATTAAGCTTGATAAGGTCAAATCGATTGCCAGGTATAGGGTAGGGAACTTATAGAGAATTTAATCTTTGTGAAGTAAGCCCGGCTTCCATACGATGGTGAACGTTTTGGTGAAAAGTAATCTTCAAATTTAGATACCGTACCACGTTACTGTTTGATTTCAATAACTTTCAACTCAGCCCCGGAGACTTCGATGCACTTCTTCAGGTCCTCGGGATCGATATCGACGGAGACTTCGTGCTTGCCGGCGTTGAAATTGACCCTGTCTTTGTCGAGGACTTCCGGATCGAGATAGGTTTTTAGCGGTTGTTGGTGGCCAAACGGCGGCACGCTGCCGATCTCACAGCCTACGACTTCCAGGACCTCGTCCGGGTCGGCGAGATCTACTTCCGAACCTTCTGCTTTCCCGATAGCTTCGAGATCTATCCTGTGATCGGCCGGAACCAACCCGAGGATCATTTCGCCGTCCGCTCGTTCGAGCACCATCGCCTTTACTCCCGTGTCAAGCGGTACGCCCCGGACCTCGGAGGCCTGCTTGCTTGTGTAGACCGGCTCGTGTTCAGTTCTTTCGTAGTCTATATTCTCTTCTTCAAGTATAGAAATGAGGTTTTCTTCGACGTTCAAATTTCCACCACCTTTGATTGGGTGTTTAAGTGACTTTGGTAATTATTACCTCGGTTCAGTAACAAGTTTCTATGAATCTCACCAGGTTTGATTATGAGTTAAGAAAGTTTACTGGTTGTGGAGGTTTTTGTGTAGCGGAGACCTTTAGAGCTTCAATAAAAAACTTCGTATTTCAATTCAAAACTCGAAAACCAATCAGCAGGAGTGGCTACTATCATTCGGGTCAAGTTAACCAATCCATATATTGACAAACGATAGCCGGGGGTTTCTACCCCCGGTGTCAACATAGCTTGAAGTGTTTTGTCCTTTAATTTGGTAATACTAACGTGAAATCTACCGAAGGCGATAATTCTGCACTCCAACCGATCACAACGGCAGGCTTAGAAAAGCCTGCCTATCGAAAACCATCTGTAAAAGTTTTTCCGGTAAACAACCGGATCGCGTGGTGCACATCTCTGCCGGTCTTTTGTAACGGAACTCTTTAGAGTTCCAATGTAAAACAAATCCCTCCCTGGAGGCACAGGTGCTTCCAGGGTGAGATAGATCATATCGGAGAAATGACGAACTCTGAAACTAAAGGCAACTCCAATCTGGTATTCCGCCCCCCCAACACACTATTCGCTTATATCCTTCCTCTCGAAAATCACTGCTCCGGCTCCGGAAAATACGATCCAAAGAGCCGCGAGAAACAGGACGCTCCCCAGCGGCACGGACCCTCCGTTGAATATCTCGCCCGTGTTGGCGTGATGGGATACGGTCCACTCCGCCCAGGCGGGTCGGCTAATGGCGTTGGCAATCATATTGAACAGGTATTGAACGATTCCGATACCTATAGCCACTTTCATCGCCATCTCGGAGTTATTGAAGACAGCAGATAGAAAGAACGACAGGCCGAGAAACGTCAGCACCGCCAGAGAAGTCAACCCAAATAGTTTCGCCCAGGTTATAATGGCCAGCCCGGAACCGACCAGCTTGAGCCCAACGCCCAAAAACAAAAGATTGACCATGATAAGACCCACGGTATAGGTGGAGTAGACGAGGTATTTACCCCAGAAGAAGCTCTGGCGCGAAAAGGGCTTCGGCACAAGGGGGTCGTAAGTCCCGCCTTCGATCTCTCCCGCTATTGCCCGGGCACCAACGACAAACGTGAAGAAAGCAAAAGCCAGGCCCATCCAGGAGAAGTACTCCATCGAGAGGAATCCCCCGAGGCTAGCCGCCATCTCGCTGCCTCCGGTAAAGCTCTTTACCATGTAATCAGGCAACTCGTTGAGCATCTCGAAATAGCCCGACTCGCTGAACGGCTTGTAAGCCCAGCCGATAAAGGCAGACATCAGGCCGAGAATTATCGTCCATGAGAGAACCGTCTTAAACTGCCATTTATACTGGTACTTTGCCCAATGCGCGAAGTTTTTCATCAGTTATCATCCCCGTAGTAACTCAAAAAAACTTCCTCGAGTGGCGGGTCGTAGGCGTCGAAATCGACAAGTGGAGACGAGGTCAGGTGGTGGAGGTTTTCGTCTAAGTTGGAAGAAATCCTTAGCTTTATTTTAGCCTCCTCGGATTCTATGATTTCTAACCCTTCCCTGTCGAAGAATCCGTCCTCCGGGGCGGACTCGTAGGTGACCTCCACTATTTTGAACCGCTTGCTCTTGAGGTTTTCAACGGAATTGACCTCGACCAGGAAGCCGTCCCTGATAATCCCTACCCTGTCACAGACCCGCTCGACTTCCGGCAGTATATGGGACGAAAGGAAGACCGTGTCGCCGGAATTCTTCTCCTCCCTGAGTAGTTTATAAAACTTCTGCTGGATCATCGGGTCCAGGCCAGAAGTGGGTTCGTCCATTATGTTTAGCGGGGTATCGGCCATCAGGCTCTGAATTATCCCCAGCTTCTGTTTCATACCAGTAGAGTATTCCGAGGTCTTCCTCGTAATATCCAGTTCGAGAAACTCCGACATCTCAAGTCCCTTTTGCACCTTATCCCGATCGTAAAACTCGCCCATGAACTCTATGTACTCCTTCCCTGTCAGGAAACCGTAGGGAGTAAAATTACCGGGCAGGTACTCGACTTCCTCCTTTACTTTGTTGCTTTCCCTATTGCAGTCGTAACCGTTAATAAAAGCCCTCCCCTCGGTAGGACGGAGCAGGTCCAGTAACAATCTTATAGTCGTTGTTTTTCCCGCGCCATTTGGACCCAGAAACCCGAAGATCTCTCCCTTGTTAACTTTCAGATCCACGTCCTCTATACCTCTTGTCTCACCGTAGTATTTAGTCAGTCCTTTGAGCTCTATCATCGGTCGTCCCCTCCTTATATTGTTCGTATTCGTAGTCTTTCTTTCCCAGACCACGGATGAAATTCGTTATAAGCTCCCTTCCCGCCGCTTCCAGGTCGAACGAGCCCGGGTCCAGGAGCCAGTGGAACCACAGCCCGTCGTAAGATGCAACCAGGGCCGAACTTGCCTCCCAGGGCTCGACTTCCCTAAACGTTCCCTCCTCAATTCCCGCCTCTATTACCTCCGCGGTCCTTTTTCTGTACTCCTGCAGCAGCTCGGTTAAGATCTCTTCCAGCTTACTCTTTCGGCTGGCGTTCGCCCAGAACTCCAGCATTAACTTGCCGAACGAAGCTAGCTCGTCGATCGTTTCCTCCATTGCCACATGAAACTTCGTCAGCTCTTCGACCGGCGACGCTCCGTCATCCAATCCTTCCCAGCGGTTCTCGAATTTCCCGATCCAGTTGAGCAGAAGTTCGAAAAACAGCTCCTCTTTGCTATCAAAGTAGTAGTAGAGCGTACCTTTGCTTACCCCGGCCTCCTCGGCGATGCTTTCCATCGTGGTCTCGCTGTAACCGTCTTCCCCAAACCTGGCTGCCGCCGCTCGGAAGAGAAGTTCCTGCTTGCCTTTGTTGACCTCTTCCTGGTCGTTCATTTTGATCACCCGTTGACCGTTCGCTATTATACTGACCAGTCAGTCAAATTTAAAGCGGGGGTTTTCGGGAAAACCCTACACCCGGAGAAATATAAATTAAGACCGCTCATTACCTTGATAGAACCTCCTCAGGCCATTAAAATGAGTGAGTACTTACTCATTTTTACCGGACGTGATAGTATGAAAAAGTCCGAAGAGACCAAACAGAAGATCCTCGATACGACGATAGAGATGATCGCGGAGAAGGGCTATGCGCCAACCACGACAAAGGAAATAGCTGAAAAGGCCGGGGTATCGGAGGGAACCATATTCAAGTACTACGGATCCAAGAAAGACCTGCTCAGGGAGATAGTGAATAAAACAATCGAGGAGTTCAAAGACTACAGCGTCAACGAAGCCCTCCCCGAGGTATTTGCCGAATCCGAGGACCAATCGCCCAGAAATTTAATCTATCGGCTTATGGCCGAGCGGAGCCAGTTCTTCCGCGACCACAGCGCTGCAATGCAGGTGATCATCCAGGAGACGATGATCGACGAGTCGATAAGGCGGACCTTCAAGGAAGAAGTGTGGTCCAAAATGAAGGAGGTCTCCGATCGGATATTCGACCGAGGGAAAACGCTCGGTGCCTTTCGAGACGTGGAAAACCATACTTTGAGAAGGGCAATCTTTGGTTCTTTCTTCTTCATAGTCATCTTCGAGGGCATGCTGAACGTAAACGACTCAACTGAGTCGTCGTCGGAGGCAGAAATGAAAGAGACTCTGGACCTATTGTTCACCGGAATCAACAAGGAGCAGATAGCGTAGAGACAGCTGTGTAAATCCACAATATAGCTTTGGAAACCGTTCAGGAAAATCCTATCGGAGGCGAGCGGGCATGGTTCCAGCACCCAGATTAATATCGATTGCCAGAATACGGGAAAAACCTTCAAACTTAATCCTAACTGCAAGTCGATAGTAATTTTGTCGTCATTATCAATCTGGGTGCTGGAGAGCGAGCCGAGATCGGAAAGGGCAATTTCCACGCTGGGGAAATTGATCCCTGGTTTTATCGAACGGTTTCCAAAGCTAGTTTTTACGAGTAGAAGCTACACTATCAAAAAGCGAGAAAGTTCGAGCTGAATTGAGCCAAGATACAACCAGAAAGTGAACTTCGTGACGAGGGGGTAACATGAACGACAGAGCACATAAAGACGACAATTACGCAGTAGAGACGACCAACCTGACGAAAAAATTCGGCGATTTAAGGGCCGTGGACGAGTTAAACTTGAACATTGAACGGGGAATTATTTACGGATTTCTCGGACCCAACGGAGCGGGCAAGACAACCACGATAAAGCTGCTCTGCGGCACCCTCAACCCTACTTCGGGCGGAGCTCGCGTCCTGGGAAGAGATATTTCGGACGGCGTCGAGGAACTTATCGGGTACATGCCCCAGGAGACGGCGCTGTATTTAAACCTGACAATCCACCAGAACGTAAAACTTTTCGGAGAACTATTTGGACTCGATAACACCACTATAGTCGAAAGGGAGGAGAAGCTTCTTCGATTAATTGACCTCCAGGACTGGAAGGATACCCTGGTAGAGGACCTAAGCGGAGGGATGAAACACAGAGCATCTCTTGCCTGCTCGCTGATTCACGAGCCGAAAGTACTATTTCTGGACGAACCCACGGTCGGGGTGGACCCGGACCTTAGGGCGTCGTTCTGGGACTACTTTCTCGGGTTGAAGAATCAGGGCACGACCCTGCTTATAACAACACACTACATGGACGAGGCACGTAACTGCGACACAATAGGAATGCTGGATAGGGGAGATCTAATCGCGGAGGGAGCATATTCCGACCACCTCGAGGCGACGGGGACCGATTCGCTGGAAGAAGCGTTTCTAAAGCACACGAAGGGGGAGAAAGTATGAGCCTGAAGAGATCATTCGCCGTAGTAAAGAAAATATTCCACGACCTAAAAAACGACAAACGCTCCCTGGCGTTCATGTTTATCGCGCCGATATTTGCGATGGTCGTCTTCGGGCTCGCCTTCAGCGGAAGCGTCCAGAACGCCGACCTGATAGTCGTCAATAACGACTCCCTCACCGGAATACCGGCGGCAGAAATGGGGCCGGACGAGCCGATAGCGGAGGTGATAATTAACCGGCTGGAAGAGGACAAGACCGTAAGAGTTAAGAAGCTCGAGAACGCTGTAAAGGCAAGAAACAGCGTGGAGTCAGGTGAATCTTACGGCGCAATAGTATTCGAAGAAAATTTCACCAGAGACGTTTTCAAGAACGTTCGCGGGGCTGGTAATGGAACAACTAATTTAGACTTCTATCTCGATCAGAGCAACCAGGAGGTTGCCGCGGCAGTAACTAGAACTATTCAGTCGGCTCTATCTTCGGTTATGGAAGAAGCCGGACGGAAACCTCCCGTACAGATAAACAGGATATCCGTTTACGCCGAGGAAGCCAAGTTCATAGATTTCTTCGTACCCGGCATTATAGCTTTCGTTGTGTACCTTCTGGCGACCGTCCTAACCCTCGTCACTTTCGTAGGCGAGCGGACCTCGGGGACCCTCGACCGGCTGCTTGCAACCCCGCTAAGGGAGGGTGAAGTCGTAACGGGCTACGCCGTCGCTTTCGGCGTAATTGGCGTTATCCAGGCAGCGCTGCTACTGGTTATCGCAGTACTCGTCTTCAACATCACAATAGTAGGTAACGTCTTCCTGGCGTTCGGGGTGACCGCTTTACTCGCCATCGTCTGTCAATCGCTTGGAATACTTCTTTCAAGTTTCGCCAGACGGGAATCACAGGCGGTCCAGTTCATCCCGTTCTTTGTCCTTCCTGCCTTCCTGCTGTCCGGAATATTCTGGCCCCTTGAGGCGGTACCGAGCTGGTTAAGGCCGGTTTCTTATTTAATTCCAGTCTCTTACGTGGTCAAAGCCAACCGCGCCGTCATGTTGAAAGGATGGGGGATAGGAATGATATGGCCTCATATACTGGCTCTATCCGCTTTCATGACAGGCTTTCTGGCTATTACGACAGTAATGCTTAAACGTCGGGAGTAAAAAACCTCTTAAAATTCAACTTTAGAGATTTAGTTAGAAATATTAAGTTACAGCAATAAATATGCAACTTGCATTTATTCTTTATAACGAGTATAGTTATACAGTTTGCAATATAATAACTGAAGTTCACGTTTAGTAATTAGTAAGACGGAAAGCTTTTGTTACGTAAGGCTGTAACCACTACTTCTTGACTTGAAGAGCAAAAACTCTACCTTGTTTGGGGTAATCAGGACAGTCAAATCACGGCAAACGAGGAGGAGTTTTTTTATTATGTCCAAAGGAACAGTCAAATGGTTTAACGACGACAAGGGATTCGGTTTCATAGAACAGGAAGACGGCGAAGACGCATTTGCTCACTATTCTGAGATCATCGGTGACGG
>Ga0207797_1001375_pt1 | contig 17620 bp, 16 predicted proteins | sample PRCRCaboRojoPR_6_FD_187275 | JGI IMG/M metagenome (GOLD analysis project Ga0207797, IMG submission 187275) | Marine sediment microbial community from Cabo Rojo, Puerto Rico - PR CR 10% Liquid 1 (SPAdes) | ecosystem: Environmental > Aquatic > Marine > Coastal > Sediment | place: Cabo Rojo, Puerto...
CAGCTGGCTGGACGACAGCCCACACGTATCCCTCGTATCCACCACGGCTATACGTCCTGTTCACGCCGGTTTCTTCGCATATATCCCAGAGAAGCGCGGATGCATCCCAGTAAAACAGGCCGTCCAGTGTATCCTCCGTCACGTCCGCCTCCGCAAGATCTGCCTCCGTGTAAAACAGCGTGACGTTTACCCTGGCAACGGCCTCCGCGTTTTCGACTGAAACATCGATGTATTTTTTGAGGTGGTAGGTTTCCGGCCACCATGCTCCCTCGGGGTTGCCGACGTAGCGGAGCACCGTCACGTTTGTGGTCATCTCGGTGTTGACCGCCACCGTCGTATCGGCCGATGACGCGTTTACCATCGTCGACCCGTCTGTCTGGGCCACCGTTGCATGGTCGACCGGCGAACACCTGCCGTACCCGTAGTCGCTGTCAGGAGATGAGCAGTCAAGCCAGGGGGTCACGTGGACGGTATCGCTCACCGTGTCCCCGCAGCCATCGGGGTTACATGTTGGATGGCATGCCCCCGAACGGTGTCCCCAGAAGTTGTAGCCGGCCTGGCAGTCTCCGTCGCTGTCGACGCCGTGGCCGCCGTTGCCCTCGATGTTGTTTTTGTGTATCTGCCAGCCGGCACCGCATCCGTATCGGAGGTCAAGACCGTCGTCGGTGTTGCCGGATATATTGTTTCTGAGGACGGTGTTGGGATCGGATGAACTGTACCATGCCTGGATGGCATCTATATTGTCCCGGAGGTCGTTGTTGTAGACCACGTTTCCGGGAGACTGGAAGAAAAACAGGGCGCATCGATTCAAGCTGATGGTGTTGCCCGATATGTTGTGGCCGCCGCCCCCATATATGTATATACCTCCGACGCATTCCGTTATCCGGTTGGCTGTCACCGTGTTGTCTGAACCGGCCCCGGTGCCGAATTTGATGGCCGGCCCGCCGCTATTGTTCTGTTTATCTCCGATGTCGGTGAACACGTTTCCCCTGATATCGTTGGCTCCGCCGTCGGTCCATACGCCGTAGTCGGCTCGTCCGTTGGTGCCGTTGAAACGATTGCCTGCGATGGTACACTCGTTGAAGGTCCCGTAGACGGCGCCGGAGTTGGCGCTTCCCCCTGCCCAGTTCTGGATGGTGAACCCCTGTACCGTGGCGTTGTCGGCGGTGAGGGAGATGGCCGGCCCGCCGCCGCCCGCGTCGATGACGGTCGTGTTCCTGTTTTCGCCGGTGAGCGTGATCGCCGTGTCCACGGTCAGGCATTCCGTGTAGCAGCCTGGATAGACGTACACGGTGTCCCCGGACGCTGCGTCGTCTACGGCGTCCTGGATGACCGTGTAGTTGTCCGGCCCGGTGCCGCCAACGTAGTGTACGGTACCCGTGCCGGTGCTCGCTCCGGCGTTCATTCCATATCTTTCCGACAGATCGGTTAAAACAGTGCAGGAACCTACGAGGAGCAGCATGATGCATCCCGTTACGGCTATTTTTTTGAGCGCCATGTGTCGCCTCCGAACGTATATGCACTGTCGTTATATAGGTTTTTTTAAACCTTATATATGAAATGTTACCGGAATGTTATTATTTATGTATAAATCATGTGCCATGGCTATGCGGTCAATGGGCGCGTCGTCATGCGTTTCCTTCGCTCGCTTACAGTTCCGGCAGCAGCATCCAGAACACCAGCAACCCCAGTGCGACCGCGACGCCCACGATGAGCAGCACCAGCGCCAGCGTCCGGTCGCTGGAGATGACGATGGGAACGGGGCCGATGAGGATGAGCCCGCCCGCTTTTGTGTCCGTCCGCCGTTCATTTTGGTGACCGGGCGGCATCCGCACGGTCTCCTGTGATGAAAGCGCGGTGAACATGACGGCGACGATGGACGAAAAGATGAGGATGACGCCGAGCAGCATCAGCCAGCCCGTGCCGACGACGAATGGAAAGATGATGAAAATGCCAGCCTCGCCCTCGCCGGTGACAACGCCCAGGATGAGGCAGGCGACGCCGCCGAGGAACAAAAGAGGGGGCAGTCTACGTTCCATACCGCCGCTGCCGTTTCTGATACGACTGGATGACGTTCAAAAAATCGGTTTTTTTCAGCGCTGGCCAGTATACATCGGAAAAATAGAGCTCCGCGTAGGCCAGCTGCCAGAGCAAAAAGTTCGAAATGCGCTCCTCCCCGGAGGTCCGCAGGATAAGGTCGGGGTCGGGGCTTTCGGCCGTGTACAGATACGACGAGATAAGGTCTTTTTTGACCTCCTCCGGGTCAACGTCGCCGTTTTTCACGTCCCGGGCTATCTGCCGGACGGCTTCCACGATTTCCTCGCGTCCGCCGTAGCCGATGGCGATGTTGAAATAGTGCCGCTCGTGGTCCCGGGTTGCCTCCTCCGCCTCCGAGGCCGCCCTGACGACGTCGTCCGGCAGCACGTCCGTGTCCCCGATGACCTTGACCCTGACCTCGTGGTCATGGATGCGGCTGTCCTCGGCCAGCCGCCGCAGGTCCTCGGCGAACAGGCTCATCAGATGCTCGACCTCCCCCGGGGAGCGCTTGAAGTTGTCCGTGGAAAACGCGAAGACGGTCAGACCCTCTATGCCCACCTCGTGGCACCATTCCACCACCTCCTCCAGCTTGGAGCCGCCGATGCGGTGTCCCTCCTGCGGGGAGAGCCCCTCCTCGAATGCATAGCGGCGGTTGCCGTCCATTATCACGGCGAGATGGCGGGGCACCGGATACCGCCGGATGTCCTCCATCATCTTCTTGGCCCGGATGCGCTGCATCTCCTGCCGGACGAGGCGGAAGAGTTTGTTCTGCTTGAGCTTGTGGATGGCGCTGCGGGCGAAGTCGGTCTCTATGGCCCGCTCGCCCAGCTGTTCAACGCGCTTCCGCACCGCATCCGTCTTCATGGTCACCTCTCATTTCCATGCCTGTATTTAACGTCTTTGTAATGATTCCGGAAAAACATATGTATCCCCCCGGGTTGTATCCCCATGGCTCACGAGGAAGCGCTGTCAGAGGAGGAATGGCGCCGGCGGCTGTCCCGCCGGGGCTATCACGTGCTGCGGGAGCAGGGCACCGAGCCCCCGTTCTCCGGGGAATACAACGACCACCACGAGCCGGGCCGCTATGTCTGCGCCGGCTGCGGCGCCCCCCTGTTCCCGTCGGATGAAAAGTTCGACTCGGGCTCAGGATGGCCCAGCTTCACCGCGCCGGTCTCACCGGAGGCGGTCGAAACCCGTTCGGATGACAGCCACGGCATGCACCGCACCGAGGTCCGCTGCAGCAGCTGCGGCGGCCACCTGGGCCACGTGTTCGACGACGGCCCAAAGCCGTCGGGGAAGCGATACTGCGTTAACTCCGCCGCCCTGGACTTCGAGCCACGGCAAAAAAGTGATTAATAGCGCGGCGTTGTCATCATATGACCGAGCTGCTCTACATGGACAACATCGAGGCAAACTACATCAGGGAGTTCGACGCCGTCGTCACCAAGAGCAAAAAAGACTACGTCGTCCTCGACCGAAGCGCCTTCTATCCGGAGGGCGGCGGCCAGCCCGCCGACACCGGCCGTCTCCGATGGAACGAGCATGAAGCGACGGTGACACATGTCGCCAAAAAAGGCATCATAAAGCACAGGCTCGACGGAGAACGCCCGCCTGAAAACACGGAGGTACACGGCGTCCTTGACTGGGAGCGACGCCACGCGCACATGCAGATGCACACCGCCCAGCACATCATCTCCGGCATCGTCTACGACCTCTACGAGGCGAGAACGGTGGGCAACCAGATCCATGCAGATTATTCACGCGTCGACTTCAAGCCGGCCTCCTTTACCGACGACGACCTCCAGGACATCGCAGCCCGATGCAACCAGGTCATCTCTGGAGAGGCAGCGGTCACCATCACGGAGGAGGAGCGCTCCAAACTCGAACAGCGCGTCAACCCGGAGCGCTGCAACCTGGACCTGCTGCCGTCGTCGATACAGCATCTCCGCATCGTCGAAATCGAGGGCTTCGACGTCTGCCCCTGCGCCGGCACCCATGTCCGGAACACGGACGAGATACCGCGCATCTCAAGCATGAAGCGGGAGAGCAAGGGCAAGGACACCGAACGCATCGTCTACGGCTTTTCCTGAGCGTTCGGCAACGCTTTTATAGCGCCGGGAAATGCAATATCATGTATCGTTTTCCCCGCGCACTGGCCGGCGTAGCCGTCGTGATTGTGTTGCTCGCCGTGGGGTGGACGCCCGCGGCGCCGAGCACCACCAGCATGGAAACCGGCGAAGCCGGGCTCCCAGACCGATATGACCTCCGGGATGTCCAGGGCAATAGCTACGTGACCTCGGTGAAAAGTCAGACGGGTGGTACCTGCTGGTGTCACGGCGTGATGGCTTCTATGGAGGGCAACCTGCTGATGACGGGTGCCTGGAATCATTCCCGGGAGCCCAACCTGGCGGAGTATCATCTCGACTGGTGGAACGGGTTTAACCAGTTTTACAACGATGACATCAGCCCGCCGGAGGGCGACGGTCTGGAGGTGCATTACGGCGGCGATTACCGCGTCGCCTCCGCCTATCTAACCCGGCATGGCGGCGTCTACTCGCCGGCGGCCAACGACGACACCGAGTACGACGAGGTCTGGTATTACCCGCCGCCCGGCCGCTACAACGGCAGCTTCGAACGCTACTATCCCCGCGAGATCGCCTGGTATACCGTCGGAGACGACCTGGAGCGTATCGACCGCATCAAGCAAGCGGTCATGGACCACGGCGTGGTGGGCACCTGCCTGTGCAGCAGCAGCTCGTTCATGGACGACTACGTCCACTATCAGCCCCCGGATGACGACACGCCCCCGAACCATGCGGTCGCTATCGTCGGCTGGGACGACGGCCTGGAAACGCAAGCCCCCGGCGACGGTGCCTGGCTGGTGAAAAACAGCTGGAGCAGCGGCTGGGGTCTCGACGGCTACTTCTGGATATCCTACTACGACAAATGGTGCGGCCGGCATCCCGAGATGGGCGCCGTCTCCTACCAGCAGGTGGAACCCATGCAGTACGAGCAGCTCTACAGCCACGACTACCACGGCTGGCGGGACACCATGCGCCGGGCCAGCGACGCCTTCAACGCCTTCACCGCGGCCAACGACACCCTCGTCCAGGCCGTCGGCTTCTACACCGCAGCCAGCAACGTGGCTTACAACATATCCATCTACGACCGCTTCACCGATGGGGAGCTCCGCGACAGGCTGGCCAGTGCCGGCGGCACCGCCAGCCACGTAGGCTACCACACCGTCGACGTCGGCCCCGTTGCCTTCACCGATGGCGACGACTTCTACCTCCATCTCTCGCTGTCAGCGGGCGGGCAGCCCTACGACCGGACATCCGAGGTCCCCGTCCTGCTGGGCTGCCAGCGCCGGGGCACCACGGTCACCTCGACCGCCAGCCGGGGGGAGAGCTACGTCCGCCTCGGCCAGCGATGGCTCGACGTCACCTATCTCCGTCGGTCAGCCAACTTCTGCATCAAGGGCTTCGCCACCCCGTGGACGCCGACCACACCCGACCTCTCATGCGATGGCTCGCTCAGCTGGACGGACGTCCGCCCCGGCCGCCAGGTCACCGGCTCGTTCACCGTGAACAACGTCGGAGGGCCACACTCGGCGCTCGACTGGGAGATAACCGCATGGCCCGACTGGGGGAACTGGACGTTCACGCCGATCAGCCGGGACAACGTCAAGCCCGCCTGCCCGGCTTCGGTCGAGGTCACGGTCGAGGTTCCCGATACGGCCAATGCCTCGTTCACCGGGACAGTCACCGTCGTCAATACCGAAAACCGGAGCGACACCGCCACAATCCCGGTCAGCGTTGCCACGCCCAAAGCAATGCTGCCGCTCCTGCTTGAGCTGCTGGCGCAGCGCTTTCCGCTGCTGCAGAAACTGTTCCAGCGCCTGCCGTAGCGTTACGAGCCAAATCCAAAGCCCCTGACCACGGGGAGGCTGGCCGCCTTCCAGGCGACGATGCCGCCCGCCATGTTGTACAATGTGCCGTCAAATCCTTCGTCGATGAGCATGTTTCCGATGATGCAGGAACGGTTGGCACTCCGGCAGTACAGGATGACCTCGTTGCCCTCGAAGGCGAGACGGAAGAGATTGCGAAGAAGCGGTATCTCGAGCAGCTGCAACGGGTACAATACCGGCGTGTCGTACCAGTGCGGGGTGGCGATGCGCTCGTTGAACCATTCGGGGAAGGTGCGGACGTCGACCACGACCTCGCGGCCGTCGCTCTCGTTCTGCAGCATCTCCCAGGTCTCATGAACCGATATGTTAACGAGGCCGTCGATGGCAGCCATGCGGGGCTGCCCGCCCGACCCGGCTGGTGATGCACCGCTGCCGCCGTACAGGGGAAGCGATGCCAGCAGGAGTACGACGGTTACCGCCACCGCTGTCTTTTTCATATATATCCATCCTGCATGTTTTTATAAGCGTTGCCGCACCGCGGCCATGCTGCAGATGGGCCGTAAAACATTTTTATGACCCGTGGTATTAGGGCTCTATGTTTTGCCCTGACTGCGGTGCGCTGCTGTACCCCGACGGTGACATGATGGTCTGCCGTAAGTGCGAGTACCGGGAAAAAAAGACGGGTGACCGATGCATCGTCGCCGACCGGGAGGAACAGGAACTGACGGTTATCGACAGCGAGGAAGACCTCGAGGTGCTGCCGAAGACGCAGGTGACCTGCCCCGAGTGCGGTCACAACGAGGCCTACTGGGTGCTCCGGCAGACCCGGGCGGCCGACGAGCCCGAGACGCGCATCTACACCTGCACCGGGTGCGGCTACAAGTGGCGTGAATACTGACCGGACAGCGGGCCGGCTGCCATTTCCATCGTGATGGTAGAGAAAAAAGAAGGGAAAAGGAGGCCGGTCGTTCAGCCGTTGTTGACCGGCTGATACGGGTTGAAGGCCGGGTCGCCGTAGATCGCGTATTGCAGGTAGGTGTTGTATTTCTTGGGGAGCACCCGGCTGCCGCGGCTGTCGGGCTTCAGGATGCCCGTGTCGCCCTGGTATGTGGGGCTGGCTTCGCCCTCCAGCGGAGGCACCCAGAGGAACGTCGCGTTTGCATCCTTTGGCAGGTAGTCGTTGCGGGCATTCCGTAACGCCATGCCTATCGTGGTGTCGTTCTGCGCCATGTCATGGAACATCTGCTTGTGCATCAGCATGCCGAAGTTCAGGCGGGGATATTCGCCGTTGACCAGCAGGTCGTACCATGCCTTGACATAAGCATAGACGCCCAGGCTGTGGATGAAGGGGCGGGGCTTGAGATATCCGGCGACGTTGGTGAACGTGGTCGAGGCCAGCAGCGAGTTGACGCCGGCGTGGATGTAGGCCTGCCCGATGTTGTTCGGCATGTACATGCCGTCGATTTTGCCGTTTACGCAGCTCTCGATCATCATGGTCGACGGGCCGAGCTCCATGTCTTCGACACCCCGGGTGCTGTACGTGCCGAGGGCGGCCATCGGCGTGGCGAACATGGATATCCGGGTCAGGAAGCCCATGATGAGCGGGCCGAAGAAGTAGCCGATGCCCAGGCCCCACATGACCACGTCGCCGAACTCGTAGAGGTGCATGCTGCCGTGCCCGTTTTCGTAGATGATGTTGCTCTCGGGCTGCAGCTCGCCGCCGACGACGACGTCCTCGCCGCTGACCATTTTTATCTCGAACTTGGGGAACAGCAGCATGTTGAGCAGGCCGCTGCGCTTTATCTCCTGCAGCGCCTCGTCGCTGAATCCCTTGCGCTGCGAGAACGTGAAATAGGTGCGCTCGACCTCGTAGCCGCCGTCCTCGATGCTGGCTGCTACGGCATCGCCGGCGAACCGCGTTGCCCCGGAGGGAAACTTCATGGGGTCGCCCGCGGCGCCGCCGAGAATCGGGGCCAGCAGGTTTTTGACCTGTTCGATGACCGGAACCTTCTGGAAGTCGGTACCGGTGCCGGACTGGACGGTGGCACTGTTCTTCCAGTCGCCCATGCCCTGGACGATGTCGTCGTAGAAGACGGTCCGGCAGACCAGGGCCGAGGCGTCCTGGACGTCCCAGCCGGTGATGCGGCCGACGACGTTTTCCTGCCGCGGCCAGTAGCTGTAGGTGTCGTTCTTTGGGTCATCGGGGTCGGGGTCGATGTTGCCGTAGGGAACGTCGCTGGGAGTACCGTAGCCGAAGTAGTAGATGCCCATGGGGTCGTCCGTCGGGGTGTCCGGGTTGTCGTGGATGTACTGGGGCAGCATGGTGGTGCCGCCGACGAGCGCGATGTTGATGGGGTTGTCGCTGTAATGCTGCCAGAGCGCCCTGGTGTCATCGCCGGAGATGTTGGAGATGTTGCCGAGCAGCATGTTGAGCTCCTCGTGGCGCTCCATGAGCTTGTCGTTGAGCGGCCCCGCCAGGTCCGGGTTTTTCCGCGGGACGTAGAAGCCGGGGCAGGTGTCGCCGTTGACCGTGACGTTGTCGGTGGCGGCGAAGGCGAAATCCCGCTCGGCCCAGATGACGCCCTGCCGGTAGGCTGTCAGGTAGGGGGCGACGGCCGAGAGCTTGGGCATCGTCGAGATATAGGGATCGCTGAGCTGTTCGACGGTGACGTGGAGCTCGTAGTCGCCCTGTTTCTGGGCCAGCCAGGTGCCCATCAGCGACAGGTCGTAGGTGACGCCGCCGCGGTCGTACAGGACGGTTTCATAGTGCAGCTTATCCGTGGTGATGTCGCCGCTTCCGTCTCGCTCCGGTACGCCGGCCATGGTGTTTATCTGCACCAGCTCGTAGCTCTGCTGCGCGGCCGGCAGGTCTTCGAGGCGCGGCCCACCGGAAATGGTGATGTGGTCGCCCATCTCCGCGACGTTCTCGGAGTCAAGGTTGACGAGCTCGAGTTTCACCCGGGCGTACTTGTAGCCTTCGGGGATGGTGAAGTTGTGATAGACCGGGGACAGGAACCCCTGCGCCGTGGACGTCAATGTCGACGGGAGAATGGCAACCGAGCTCAGCGTTCCGCTGAAATCAAACGAGGTTGTGTTCAATACCTCCGGGGGATAGGCGTCCCGGGGATTGGTGATGGACAGGTAATCCACGGAGCCAAACATGTCCTTGGCCAGCTCGACGAGGAAGTTGGTGATGTCCTGGTCGTTGGTGAAACGCCAGGTGCGTTCGTGTCCCTCCAGGTCGCCGCACAGGAAGGTGTATTTGACGCCGAGGTCGTCGAGCAGGTCGCGGACGTCGTCGGTTTTGTCGGTCACGATGACCGGGATGTTGAGGTAGGATGCGATGGGCGTCGCGGCGACGCCGAGGCTGTAGCCCCGTTCGCTGTCTTCCACGAGCACCACGCCGTCGCTTTTCTCCCATATCTCCGGCACCAGGTCGAGGGACACGTTTTCCGGCGTACCGTCGGCGATGGCGATTTCGCCGGAGTAGGCGTACTGGCTGTCGAACCGCATGACGGGTTTCGCCGGGTCGGTGAAGTTTTTGACCAGCAGCGGCGCCACCATGCTCTCGTTGTTTTCGTAAAAGAGCGCGATGGGGGTGCCGATGAGCGCATACAGCGGGGTGTGCTCGGCGGCCACGACGGGCGTGGCTCCCTGGTTTCGTTCCACGTCGATGTCGTCGATGTCGTCCATGTCGAAGCCTTTGACCTCTTTGACGCCGGCGTTGTCCACGCACCCGCTGAAGGTAGCGCCAATCATGATGGTGATAGCAAAAACGACCAAAACTTTCATCTCTTTTCTGTTCATGGGCATCACGGTGTATTACCATATATGCTACTTCTCTATAATAATTTCGGGTGGCTGGCAGGGGAAACATTGATTACCGTCATGGTATTCCCCGTCCATGCAGCAAAAACGACCAGAAAAAGATAGCAAACTGGCCGGCAACCTGGAGCAGATACGGCATACGCTGGCGGTCATCAGCGGCAAAGGGGGCGTCGGGAAGAGCACCGTGGCCGCCAACCTGGCGACGGCGCTCGCCATGCGGGGCAACACGGTCGGCCTGCTCGACGTGGACATCCACGGGCCGAACATCCCCAAGCTCCTCGGGGTCGAGGACGTCCGCATATCGGGTGACGAGGACAGCATCATGCCCGCGACAACCCCGTCGGGCCTGAAGGTGATGTCGATGGCGTTCCTGCTGAAGGACAAAAACCTGCCCGTGATATGGCGCGGTCCGCTCAAGATGAACGTCATCCGGCAGTTCCTGGGCGACGTGCAGTGGGGCCCGCTCGACTACCTGGTTATCGACCTGCCCCCGGGGACGGGTGACGAGCCGCTGAGTATCGCGCAGCTCATCCCGGGCGGCCATGCCGTGGTGGTGACCACGCCGCAGGACGTGGCGCTGCTCGACGCGCGGAAGGCGGTCATGTTCGCCAAGCAGGTGGACATGTCGGTGCTGGGCGTCATCGAGAACATGAGCGGGTTCACCTGCCCGCATTGCGGCGAACCCATCGAGCTGTTCAAGCAGGGCGGCGGCCGGCGGGCGGCGGAGGAGCTCGACGTACCATTCCTGGGGGTGGTGCCATTGGATGCCGCGGTTGCCGCCTCGGGCGACGCCGGCGAACCGTTCGCCGGCGGGGAATCGGCTGCAGCCTCGGCGTTCGAGGACATCGTGGAGCGCATCGAGACCGCCGTCGGGGAATAGCCTCCATGGAGATGGACGCCCCGGGCACCTACGTGCTGGAGCTGGAGCTGCCCTCGCCTGCCGACATCGCGGTGGGAGCCCTGGGCATGCTGTCCTTTGCCCCGGGCGTCTATGCCTACGTGGGCTCCGCCATGAACGGCCTCCGGGGGCGCATCGCCCGGCATCTCCGCGCCGACAAAAAAACACACTGGCATATCGACTATCTGCTCCGGGAGGCGACGGTGACCCAGGTGTGGCATGTCGTGCGCGAGCAACGGGAATGCGGCATCGCGGCGGCGCTGTCCGACCGGTGTAAAGGGGTGGCCGGCTTTGGATGCAGCGACTGCCGATGCCGGAGCCACCTGTTTTTTTGCGGGGGCATGCCGGTGCTGTCCAGGGAGCTTGTCGGGCTCGGCCTGACCGCTTCGACGCCGGATGCATGGCGGTAGCCACGTTTTTCCGAAACGTTTATAGCGAAGCATGCTGCTTTGAGATGAGAATATCACATCCATCGGGGGAAACATGGCCAGCGATAGCGGCACAGGTCAGTCATCCGGCAATGACGACGAACATATCTATCATACGCTCGTCGAGCATACACTCGATGCCATCTACGTCATCACGCCGTCCGGCTTCGAATACGTCAACCCGGCCTTTGAAGACATTACCGGTTACGCGGCCGACGAGGTCTGCACCGAGGACTTCGACTTCTGGAGCATCATCCATCCGGACGACCGGGAGCTGATAGCACAGCGGGAGCATGCCCGGGAGCGCGGCGAGGAGCTGGAACCCGTCTACCAGTTCAGGGTTATCTCGAAACAGGGCGACGTTCGGCACGTGGAGGCCAACACGGTGACGTTGCCCGGCCCGGGAACCCGCATCGTGGGCATGCTGCGGGACGTGACCGACCGGGAGCGTTCGCTGGCGAAGCTCAGGATGAACGAGCGGAAATATCGGACGCTTTTCGAGTCGGCGAACGACGCCATTTTTTTGATGACGGAGGATGTCTTCGTCGATTGCAACCAGAAGGCGCTGGAGACGTTTGGATGCAAAAAGGAAAACATCATCGGCCATTCTCCCGGAGAGTTTTCGCCGCCATCGCAGCCCGACGGCCGTGACTCCGCGGAGCAGGCGCAGACATATATACGGGCCGCCCTGAACGGGGAGCCGCAGCGTTTTTACTGGAAGCACGTCCGCATGGACGGAACCCCGTTCGACGCCGAGGTCGCACTTAATCCCATCGAGCTGGAAGACGGCTCCATGGTGCAGGCCATCGTGCGGGATGTCACCCAGCAAAAGCGGGCGGAGGAGGCACTGCGCGTCGCCGAGGAGAACTACAAAAACATTTTCCGGAACGCGGTCATGGGCATCTACAAGAGCACGGCGGAGGGCTATCATATCAGCGTGAACCCGGCGCTTGCCCGCATATACGGTTATGATTCCCCGGAGGAGCTCATCCACGGGATGCGCGACATCGCCTCGCAGCTCTACGTGGACCCGGACCGCCGGGATGAGCTGGTCCGCCGGCTGCAGGAGGAGGGCGAGGTCGTCAACTTTACCTCGCAGGTCTACCGGAAGGACGGCGCCACGATATGGATTTCGGAGAGCGCCCGCACCGTCATGAATGAGGAGGGCGAGATCGCCTACTTCGTGGGCACGGTGGAGGACATCACCGACCGGAAGCGGGCGGAGATGGCGTTGCGGGAAAGCGAGGCCCGGTATGAGGCGTTTTTCGACCGGACCATGCTGGCTGTCTACATCCATGATTTTGCAGGTAATTTCATCGACGCCAACCAGGCTGCCCGGAATCTGCTGGGCTACTCCGAGGACGAGATCCCCTCGCTTACCTTCGCTCAGCTGCTCGATGACGAGAGCCATGTTGAGCGGGCGATGGAGACCATCGAGGAGATATGGGAGACGGGAACGCAGGAGGAGCCAACCGAGTACCGGCTGCGCACCAAGACCGGCGACGTGGTCTGGATTGAGACCGAGGGGGCCCTCATATACCGGGAGGGGGAGCCGTACGCGGTGCAGGGTATCGCCCGCGACATCACCGCCCGGAAGAAGGCGCAGATGGCGCTTGAGCACAGCGAGATGCGTTTCCGGAATCTCGTGGAGAACGCCAACGACGCAATCTATATTATACATCCGGAGCAGGGCTTTCAGTATGTAAACCCGGCCTTTGAGAACATCGTCGGGTATCCCGCTGAGACGGTGTACGGCGAGTCGTTCAGCTTCTGGGATATCATCCATCCCGATGACCGAGACCTGGTGAAAAAACGGGCGGCGGCCCGGGAAAGCGGCGAGGACATCCCCAGCCGGTACGAGTTCAGGATTATAGCGGCAGATGACGACGTCAAGGTGGTCGAGGTGGCCACCGTTGACATCGGCACCGGCGAGGAACCGCTGGTTATGGGCATTCTTCGTGACATTACGGCCCGCATTGAGATGGAGCAGGCGCTGAAGGAAAGCGAGGAAAAGTTCCGGTTGCTGGCGGAGTCGTCCACCTCCGCTATTTTTATCCATCAGGGAGACACGTTCCAGTATGTGAACCCCGCGATGGAGGAGATGTCGGGGTATGGCCGGGAGAAACTGCAGGACATGACGTTCTGGGATGTCGTCCATCCGGATCATCGGGACCTGGTCAGGGAGCGGGGAAAGCAGCGTATCAGCGGCGATGCAAGTATCCCGCAGCGATACGAAATCAAGGTTGTCACCAGGGACGGCACCGAGAAATGGGCCGACCTGTCGGCCACCATGATTATCTACCGGGGGGAGCCCGCCGTCCTGGGAGCCGCCTATGACATCACCGAGCGGAAGCGGGCGTACGAGGAGATGGAGCGGGCGCTGGAAAAGGAACGCGTTTTCAAGCTGAAGACGGCTCATCATTTCTTCAATCCGATTTCCATTGCCAAGGGATACATCGACCTTGTCTCGGATAATCTTTCTGAGGATGACCGGAAGAAGATACAGGCCGCTCGCGGGGCGATAAAGCGAGTGGAGGCCGTGGTGAAAAATGTCACCCAGCGAGGTGAAATCTGTGAGTAAAGTCATCCTCATCGTTGACGACGAACCCATGATTCATGAGCTGCTGGGAGCCCATCTGAAACGGATGGACACCCCGGTGGAGCTCTACCATGCGGAAAGCGGCGAGGCTGCCGTTGAGCAGTATACGTCGCTGATGCAGCGGGAGAAACAGCCCGACCTGGTGGTCATGGATCTCAATCTTTCTGGTGCAGGGGATATGGACACCGTCGAGCAGCATAAGGCGGGCAGCGACCGGATGGACGGCGTGCGGACCACGGAGGCGCTGCTGAACGTCGATGCCGGCGTCCGCATCTGGGGGTATACGGCGTGGTTTGGCACGGAGTGGAGCAACGACCTTGATGCGTACGCGGAAAAAATCGTGGGGCGGACGGTTCCCTTCCACGAGTTCGCGGAGATGGTGGACGGGTTTTTCAAGCAAAAGGACGCCGATGGGTAGGGCCAAAGTTTTTTGTAGCGCTCCTGCATTACACCCCCATGAAAACGACCTTTAGCATCATAAAGGCAGATGTAGGCGGCTTTCCCGGCCATTCAAAGGTGCATCCCAAGCTCAAGGAGACGGCGAAGCAGCATCTCTCCGAGGCATTGGACGCCGGACTGCTCACGGACTTCCGGGTTGCGCACTGCGGCGACGACCTCGAGCTCCTGATGACGCACACCCGGGGTGAGGACGACGAGGAGATTCATTCGCTGGCCTGGGAGACCTTTCAGGATGCCACCGAGACGGCCCGGGAACTTGGTCTCTATGGCGCGGGGCAGGACCTGCTCAAGGACGCGTTTTCCGGCAACGTCCGGGGGATGGGCCCCGGTATCGCCGAGATGGAGTTCACCGAGCGGAAATCGGAGCCGCTCGTCGCCTTCCTGATGGACAAGACGGAGCCCGGTGCATTCAACCTCCCGATTTTCAAAATGTTCGCCGACCCGTTTTCCACGGCCGGCCTGGTCATCGATCCCTCCCTGCACGTGGGGTTCCGCCTGGAAATCTGGGATATCCAGGAGCACACCCGCATCTTCATGGACATGCCGGAGGAGATGTACGACGCCCTGGCGCTGCTCGGCGCCAAGTCACGCTTCGTCATCAAGCGCGTGTTTCCCAAGGAGGGCGGCAAGCTCCCTGCCGACGAGCCCGTGGCCGTGGTGTCCACGGAAAAACTGTATCACATCGCCGGGGAATACGTGGGCAAGGATGACCCGGTGGCTGCGGTGCGCGCTCAGTCGGGATTGCCGGCGCTGGGTGAGGTGCTGGAGGGCTTCGCGTTTCCCCATCTTGTTTCCGGATGGATGCGCGGCTCCCACAACGGCCCGCTGATGCCCGTCAGCGAACAGGAGGCGACGTGCACCCGGTTTGACGGGCCGCCGCGCGTGGTTGCCCTTGGCTTCCAGGTGACCAAGGGGACGTTGACCGGTCCCGCCGACCTGTTCGACGACCCGGCCTTTGACCACAGCCGGCGGAAGGCGCAGGAGGTCACCGATTACATGCGCCGGCACGGCCCGTTCGAGCCGCATCGTCTTCCCCTCGAGGACATGGAGTATACGACGCTGCCCAAGGTCATGGAGCGGGTGAAAGGCCGCTTCGAAGACGTCTAACCCGGCAGCATCATCGTGGAGGTGGCAGCATAAGCAAGCGGGGACTGTCAGCGGAGCGGATTGCCCGGCGCATGCTGGACAGCATGGGCTTTTCCATCCTGGCGGCAAACCACGAGGTCCGCTCCGAGGGCGAGACCATCGCCGAGATAGATATCCTGGCGGAGAAAGACGGCGAGCGCTACGCCGTGGAGGTCAAGGCAGGCCGTGCCAATCTCAGCTCGGTGCGCCAGGCGTACGCCAACGCCCAGCTGTCGGGCATGCGGCCGATGCTCATCTGCAAAAAGGCCAGCGATGCCGTGCATGAATCCGCAGCGCAGCTCGACGTCTCCATCGTGGAGTTCAGCGAGTATCATCTGCTGCTCGAGCCAGAGGAGCTGGAATCCATCGTTAAAACATGCATGGAGGAGGTCATGGAACAGTACGGCTTTCTCCCCTACAACGTGTCCCTCGACGACCATGACCGGGAGGTGCTGCACGGGCTGGCCACCGCCGACGACTTCCAGGGAGCGGCCGTGCACCTCGAGATGAACGACGACGACCTCGGGCGGGAGCTGGCCCGGCTGTCCGACCGGGGCGTGCTGCCCCAGCGGTCGCTCTCCTTCGCTGACCTGAAACGCTGCGCCGGCCAGATTCTGGCCCGGCAGGAGCTCCTTGAGCGCCTGGAGCGTATCGAAGCGCTGCTACGGCAGCGTGGATAGATACGAGGCGAGCTTCCGGATGGCGCTGCCGCGGTGTGAACACCTGTTTTTTTCCGCCGATGTCATCTCGGCGAACGTCCTGTCGCTGCCCTCGGGGATGAAGATGGGGTCGTAGCCGAAGCCGTGCTCGCCCCGGATGTCGGTGGCGACGGAGCCCGGGCATTCACCCGTGAAAAAATGCTGTTCGCCGTCGTCCAGCCCGACGACCGAGCGGAACACCGCATCCCGGCTTTCGACGTTTTCCAGCAGCCTCAGAATCCCGGCGTTGCCGATGGTCCGGTATGCGTAGGCGGAGTACACGCCGGGGAAGCCCTCCAGCCCATCGATGAACAGGCCGGCGTCCTCAAGCATGAACGGCCCGTCGACCCTGGGGCGGAGCCAGTCAAGGCCGTAGCGGGCGACCTCCTGCAGGCTGTCCGCCTGTATCTCCGGGTAGCCCACATCATGCTGTACCACCCGGCAGGGGAGCATGGCGCTGACCTCCCTGTGCTTGCCACTGTTGCCGGTCACAAACGTGATGGTCATGGTTTCACCGTGTATCGCCCCCGGCTGGCAATGTCGTCAACCGTCCGGCGGACCGTTTCGGCGTCGGGAAACGTCGCCGTGTAGCCCTCCATCACCCATGCGAACAGCCGGGGATTCGTGTGCGCCGCGGTCAGGGCCTCCATCAGCAGGTGGAGGTCGACCCCCCGCTGCTCGGTGCCCTCGTTTTTCTCGCCCAGTCCGAAGTCGATGAAAAAGATGTGGTCATGCCAGCATATCAGATTCGAGGTGGTCAGGTCGCCGTGCACGATGCCGCCCCGGTGGAGCCGTCCGACATTCTCGCCAATCGACCGGCACAGGATGCGCTGCTCCTCGCCGTTCAACGTGTCGATGACGTCCTTGACCCGCTGCCCGTCGATATGCTGCATGGTAATCGCCATGTCCTCCAGGTCGACGTCGTATACCACCGGGGTGGCCACGCCGGCGCACCGCGCCTCGTAGAGCAGCATGACCTCCTTCCGCGTTCGCTGCCGCCGCAGCAGATCGTCTATCTCCGCTATGCGGTACGGCTTTGGCACGCGCCGCTTGACGACGACCTGGCGGCCGAGCCACGTGTCGAGGCATATCTCGGCTTCGGCCCCCCGCTGTATCAGTCGCGCCATACCACGTCCACCTCGTCGGTTCGATATTTTTGTTGCACCTGGGTCGACGCGACGTCCATCTCGACGCCAGCCCGGTGCATCAGCAGCGCCGTCCAGGCAATCATGGCGCCGTTGTCCACCAGCAGGTCCCCCGGGGGCACATGGCAGCTGCCCTCCCGCGCCACGGCCATCTCGGTGACCATGTCCTGCAAACGGTGGTTGGAGGCCACGCCGCCGCCCAGGAGCACCTCCCGCTTGCCGGTGTGCGCCATCGCCCGCTCGGTGACCTCGGTGAGCATAGCGAAACAGGTCTCCTGCAGCGAGTAGCAGACATCGGCCAGCGCCGCGTTGTCGACCAGGTTGAGCGCCGCCGTCAGGATGCCCGAAAACGAGACATCCATGCCCTTCACCGAGTAGGGGAGATCCACGTAGCGCTCGCCCTCCCGCGCCAGCTTCTCGATGCGCGGCCCGGCGGGAAACGGCATGTCCAGCTCCCGGCCGAACTTGTCCAGGCAGTTGCCGATGCCGATGTCCA
>Ga0207797_1001376_pt1 | contig 17606 bp, 12 predicted proteins | sample PRCRCaboRojoPR_6_FD_187275 | JGI IMG/M metagenome (GOLD analysis project Ga0207797, IMG submission 187275) | Marine sediment microbial community from Cabo Rojo, Puerto Rico - PR CR 10% Liquid 1 (SPAdes) | ecosystem: Environmental > Aquatic > Marine > Coastal > Sediment | place: Cabo Rojo, Puerto...
CCTACCTGGTGGCCGAGACTCCCCTGCCGGAGCTCGCCGAGCGCCTGGTCCAGGTCACGCTACCCTTCGGCCTCCTGGCCGTCACCGTCACCGGCTGGTTCCATGGAAAGAAGGGCCAACAGCAGGTATCGGCCTGGGAGAAGCTCCTGCTGGGTCTGATCGGAGTGGGTTGGCTGGTGGGGTGTGCCCTGGTGGTCTTCTGAGGCGCTCCTCCCCCCGGCCGAAGAGACTCCGGCAACCCTCGGAGGGGCCCTTCCTACCATGCAGGAAGGACCCCTCCTGAAGCTGCTGCCACCTACATCCTCTCGATGATGGCCTCGCCGAATCCGGAGCAGGAGACTTCCGTGACGTCATCCCGGCCCTCACGCCGCATGAGCCGGGCCAGGTCGTAGGTGACGTGGCCCTCGGCGATGGCGCCGGCCACGCCCTTGTTGATGAGGTCGGCGGCCTCGTCCCAGCCCATGTGCTCCAGCATCATCACTGCGGAGAGGATGATGGAGCCAGGGTTGACCTTGTCCATCCCGGTGTACTTGGGAGCCGTGCCGTGGGTGGCCTCGAACAGGGCCACCTGGTCGGACATGTTGGCCCCGGGGCCCAGGCCCAGACCACCCACCAGGGCCGCCCCGGCGTCGGAGAGGTAGTCCCCGTTCAGGTTCGGAAGAGCGAAGACGTTGTACTCGTCCGGCCGGGTCTGGATCTGCTGGAAGATGGAGTCGGCGATCCGGTCCTTCACCAGGATCTTACCCTCGGGCATGTTCCCGTCAAACTCGTCCCAGAGCCGCTTCTCCGAGATGGTCAGGTCGCCGAACTCCTCTTCAGCCAGCTCATAGCCCCACTTGGCGAAGGAGCCCTCGGTGAACTTCATGATGTTGCCCTTGTGGACCAGGGTCAGGGAGGGCAGGCCCCGATCCACGGCCCATTGCAGGGCCTTCCGGACCAACCGCTTCGTGCCGAAGACGCTGATGGGTTTGATCCCGATGCCGGAGTCGGACCGGATCTCCCGCCCTTCCCGCTCCTTGATGAGCTCGATGATGGCCTTCGCCGTGTCGCTTCCCCGCTCGAAGTCGTAGCCGGCGTAGACATCTTCGGTGTTCTCCCGGAAGATGACGAAGTCCACCTTGTCGGCGTACTTGTTCGGCGAGGGCACGCCCTGGAAGTAGCGGATGGGCCGGACGCAGGCGAAGAGGTCCAGGTGTTGGCGGAACCGCACGTTGATGGAACGGAAGCGCTCCGTGACCCCGTCATCCTTCCCGCACTTCTCGCAGGTGCCCCCGTGGTACTGCTGGTGGGCGCAGTGCAGGCACACGTGGGTCTCTTCCCCCACAGGCGTGGTGAAGGGCCCCTTGATGGCGATCTTGAGGTAGCGGATGGCATCCACGGTCTCGTCCGGGAACTCGCTGCCGTAGTGGTGCAACCCTTCCAGGCCGGCGTAGAGGGGGGTCCAAGCGATGGTCCGCTTTCCGCCGTAGGCCTTCTCCACCGCCGCCTCCACCACGTTCTTCATGACCGGGGTGATGTCCAGGCCGATGCCGTCTCCCCTCAGAAACCCGATGATGGGGTTGTCGCCGATGATCAGCTCTCCGTCCCGGTATTCGATGAGATCGCCTTCGGGGATCTGGACTTCTTTGAATTCCATCGTGGCCTTCCTTCTTCAGGGGTCCGTGGACTCGGTCTGGTGTGTCGGGGCGTAGACGCATGAATACCCGCCTCCGGGGACTCGGATCTCCCGCAAGGAGACGCCGGTGGCCGGAGCGGAAGCTTCGCCCGGTGGGCCCAAGATAAGGCGTGGAGGACTCGAGGCCAGGGTCAGCTGTGCAGAAGGGCCTCGATGCGCCGGTCCTTCCGGCCCCAGAGCTCCCGGAGCCAGGTGAGAAAGCGGCGGCGGAAGGCCTTGTCGCCGGCGAAGTCACCCACCATCTCCGGGGTCACGGGGACGCTCTCCACCCTCACCCTCACCTCCCCGATCCTCCCGCACAGGAAGTCCCAGAAGTCCGGATCCCCCTGCCGGTAGACGATGGTCACGTCCAGAATGGCCTCGATCTCGTCCCGCATGGCGTCCAGGACGTAGGCCAGGCCCCCCACCTTCGGCTTCAGAAGGTGCCGGTAGGGGGAGGCCTGCCCGCTGTGCTTCTCCGGCGTGAAGCGGGTGCCCTCCACAAAGTTCATCACGGAGACCGGAGTGAGCTTGAACTTCGCCGCCGAGTCCCGGATGGTCTCCAGGTCCTTCCGGGCGCTGGCCGAACGCTTCAGGAAGGGGTAGTCCAGGGACCACCAGGCCAGGCCCAGGAGGGGGACCCAGAACAGCTCCCGTTTCAGGAAGAACTTCAGGAAGGGAATCCGGCGGTTGAAGATCCGCTGGAGGACCAGGATGTCGGCCCAGGACTGGTGGTTCGCCACCACCACGTACCAGCGATCCTGGGGAAGATCCTCCAATCCCTCCACATCCCACCGGATGGGGTTCGTCAGGGTCTGATGCCAGTTGTTGACGCTGGCCCACACGGTGGCGATCCCGTTCTGGAGCCGGCTCCACCAACGCCGCCAAGCCCTGGCCGGCACCAGGAGCTTGAGGAGGTGCGCCAGAAGGAGGGGAAGAATCCAGACCACCGTGTTCACGGTGAAGAAGAGCAGAGAGACGGCCCCCCGAAGGACCCCGGGAAGTGGAAGCGTCACCGTGGGCTCCGGCCCCGGAGAATCGCCATGGCCAGGAGGAGGCCCAGGGCGGCGGGGACCGCCCACCAGCCCTCTGGCTCGAAGTCCTCCGGGACCCACCCCAACCGGGCCGGGACGATGGCCAGAGCGTTGTTCAGTGCGTGCCAGAGGATGGCCGGATAGACGGAGCCGGACAGGAGGACGACCCAGGTAAGGACGAAGCCCAGCCACGCCGTGGGGACGATGCGGAAGAGGGAGACGTGGAAGATCCCGAAGATGATCCCCACGGCCAGGGCCAGGAGCCAGGGATTGCGTATACGCTGCCGGAGTCCGTGGAGGAGCACCCCCCGGAAGGTGAGCTCTTCGAAGATCCCGGGCATGACGGCCAGAAACAGCACCACCTGCCAGAGGGGGAGCTCCGGACCGGTCATGGCCTGGCCGAAGCTCTCCAGGAGTTGCTCCGGAACGGGGAAGACGTAGGCGTTGACGAGCTGAGCCAGACCCACCCCCAGGAGAAGGGCGGAAGGGGCTCCCACCAGCACCGCGAGCCACGTCCGGACCGGAGGCATGTGGAGACCGAAGGCCCGGGCCGGATCCAGGCGGTAGCGGCGCACCATGACCAGGGAGCCTCCCAGGAAGATCCCCAGGAGGTTCACCAGCAACTGCCCCCGAATCCCCAGGTCCTGGCCGAACCACAGGCTGACCACGAAGAAGAGGACCCAGAGGCCCAGGAACCACCGGAGAACATGCCGGGGGAAGAGGGCCGCCCCGCCGGTGAGATCCGCCTCGTCCAGCTCCGCCCCCGAGATGAGCTTCTCGTTGGAGAGGGTCTCCTGGGTGAGGCGGGTGAGCCAGAAGGCCAGTCCCGACGTGGAGGCGAAGGCCAGGGCAAGGAAGGGGAGATCCACTTCCCCCACCAGGATCTCCCGGACCGCCACCGCCACCCCGGCCAGGGGCACCAGGGCGATGACGGAGCGGAGGTCGATACCCGGGAGGGCCGGGGCCATGCAGGGGACGATGAAGGCGAGGAAGACGGGGAAGAAGTAGACCTGGTACTCCTTGTAACTCTTCGCCGCACCGGAGAGGAGGAGGAGCGTGGCGGCCACGAGGATGGCCACCGGGGCCAGGAGAAGGAGGAGGAGGACCAGGTCCGCGGGACTCACGTCCACGGCGAAGTTGGCCGGCAGGGGCAAGAGGCCGACGACGAGGTAGAGGAGGAGGTTTGCCACGTTGATGACGGCAACGGCCAACCCCACGGCGATGACGGCCAGGAGCTTGGCCCGGACGATCTCGGTGCGGCTGGCCGCCGTGGTCAGCAGGGTCTCCAGGGTGCCCCTCTCCTTCTCCCCGCTGATGGCGTCCACAGCCACGATGGAGCCGCCGCTGAGCATGAGAAGAACGAGGAGGGGTGTGAGACCGAGCCCCAGCAAGGCTCCGGCCTCCTTGGCCGCCGTGGCGACGCTGAGGGACTCCACGGGAGCCACCTCCTCCATGGCCACCGGGAACCCGGCGGCCCGGTACACCGAGTCCCGTTGCTGGGCACGGACCTCGAGGATGCGTTCCCTGAGGCGATTTCGGGCCTCCCGGGAGAAGTTGCTCTCCCCCCGGTAGTGGATCCGCACGGCGGGAACGGGAGCACGGACCCCCTCTCCGGCTCCGGCCGTGTCGGCCCTCGCCCCGGCGGTCTCCCCTGCCGCCCCGTCTTCCCCTGCGGCGGCCTGCTCCGCCCTCACCGAATCCCACTCCGCCGCCGCCAGGCCCTCCACCACTACATGGAGGTCTCCTTCGGCCAGGACTTCCAGGGGAGCGTCCGGGGACCTGGCCTCGAAGGTGGCCCGGGAGCGGGTGGTGTCCGGGTCGGCGCTATCGGCGGCGATGGCTGCTGCCACGAGATCCTCGGCCCAGTCGGCCCGGCTGCCCATGACGGCATAGGTGTACGTCTCCTCCTCCAGGGCCCGCTGTTCCCGGGACTCGACGTAGTTCAGGATCAGGATGTAGCCCGGAAAGAGGACGATGGGGGCCACCACGGCGATGAGGATCGTCCGGGTGTCCCGGAGAAGCATCTTGATCTCGTATCGGAAGAGGGTACCCAGAACTCCTCCGCCCTTCTCCCTCTTCGGACTCACGGGGCTTCCTCCCCCTCCAGCTCTCCCGCGACGCCCATGGCCGCGCCCTCCAGGCCCTCGGCCCGGGTCACATGGTCCACGAAGATGTCCTCCAGGTAATGATGACCCGTCTCCTCCCGCATGGACTCCAGGGTGCCCAGGGCCAGGAGGTTGCCCCTGTGGATGATGGCGATTCGGTCGCAGAGCTTCTCCACCTCGCTCATGATGTGGCTGGAGAAGATGATGGTCTTCCCTTCGCTCCTCAGCTCCCGGATCATCTTCACCATCTCCAGGGCATTGAGGACATCCAGACCCACCGTAGGCTCGTCGAAGATGAGGACCGGGGGGTCGTGGGCGATGGTGCGGGCAATGCTCACCTTCTGCTTCATGCCGCTGGACAGCTTTTCCACCCGGGCGTTCCCGTATTCCTCGATGCCGAAGCGGTCCACCAGGGCCTCCACCCGCTCCTCGATCCGGGCCTCGGGATAGTGGTTGATCCGGGCGAAGAAGATCAGGGTCTCCCGGGCCGTCAGCCGGGGATAGAGGGCGGTGGAAGCGGAATAGAAGCCGATGCTCTCCCGGGCCGCCTCGGGCTCGGCCACCACGTCGTGGCCCATGATGGAAGCCTCGCCGTCCGTGGGCTTGAGGACGGTGGAGAGCACCCGGAGGGTCGTGGTCTTGCCGGCGCCGTTCGCCCCCAGGAGTCCGAAGACCTCTCCCGGCTGACAGGCGAAGGTCACGCCGTCCACGGCTCTGACCTCTCCCCGGGACTCGTCGAAGAAGAACTTCTTCAGGTCCCGGACGCTGACTGTGGCTCGCTCCGTGTTCATGCGGTCTCCTCTTCTTCCTTGCGTCCTGACCCCAGCCGGTCCTTCGCGAAGCGCCAGAAGCTGCCGTCGAAGCTGCCCATGAGGAAGTCCTCGAATTGGAGTACCCACCGGGCCACCCACAGACATAGCCCCACCACGGCCAGGTTGACGGCCAGGGACTGCAGGATGAGCGGCCAGAGAAAGATCCCGTTGATGGCGTCCCGGACCATCATGGCCACGTTGGCCACGGGAATGGCGGCGATGCCGGTCGTGAGCGTCTGGTCCGTCTGCTGTCCGATGAGGATGGGAAACAGGATGGCCCCGATGTAGACGGGCTGGATCATGGCCTGCCCGTCCTTGAACGTCCGGGCAAAGGAGGCCAGGATCATCATGGCCGCCGAGAGCATGAGGGCGAGCCCCGCGGCGCCGGCGATCATGACGGGAACGGCCAGGAGCGGCATTCGGAACGAGATCCCCCCCTCCCCACCCAGCAGGGGCGCCATGACGGCCCCGATGGAGACGAACATGGCCAGAACGTTCAGAATCCCCGCCGAGACCCCCATGGTCGCCACGTAGAAGTACTTGGCCGCCACCACGTCGATGCGGGCCGCGGACGTGGTCATGAGCGTCTCCCAGGTGGAGCGTTCCCGCTCCCCCGCCGTCGTGTCCACGGCCGGATAGAAACACCCCATGGCCACCATGATGATGAGGAAGAGGGGAAGGATCATCCCCAGGAACATGGCCCCCATGTCCTCTTCGGTGGAGACGTCCTCGCTGGCGAGACGGAAGAGGACCCGGTCGGCTTCCTCCATCCCCAGGGCCTCGGCCTCCCGGACCATCCAGCGGTCCCGGTACCGTTCCACCGTTTCCTCGATCCTGCTCCCGGCCGTGCGGCTCCTGGACTCGGAGCGGTCGTAGCGGACCACGGTCCTGAAATTCTCCGGGAGGGCGGCGCCGTCACCCCCCGGCGACTCGAAGGAGAGGACGGCGTCCAGCTCTCCTTCCCGGATCCGGGCCAGGGCCTCCTCCTCCTCCAGCTCCCTCGTAATCTGCACGTCATCCCGCGCTTCCAGGGAGTCGACGAGGGCTTCGTGGCCGGCGGGGGCTTCCTCCAGGAGGGCGATGCGGGAGGTGAAGCCTTCGTTCAACCCCTGGATGAAGGTCATGCCGGAGAACATGACCCAGAGCATCACCGGGTAGAGGAAGATGGGAAGGAGGATGCTGTAGACCACGATGGCCCGCTCCCGAAGAGCGGACCGAAGCTCCATGGTGTAGAGAATCCAGATGTCCCTGGGATTCATGGAAACCTGATGCGAGGGGAAGTGGAACCGGAGACCCGGCCATGGCACCCTCCGGCCTGGGAAATGCCTCAGCGAAACTGTCCCCGGGACGGCCGCCGGTCAACGGGACCGGCGTAACGTTCGCCGGGGCCAAGCAGTCCGGAACCGGGATCGTATTTCCGGACTGGGGTACTTAGATTACTCGCGGTTTCGGCTCTTCCCTTTCCGCGCCATCCATTCCTGGCCGGGGAGGGAGTCCCGGCGTTCTCGAGATCGGACCGAAACGACACATCCCACGGAGACCGGCGAGTCCATGCCTCTCGATTCCCATATCGATCCCGACCGGGGGGTCATCACCACCCGGGTCAGGGGAAGGACGTCGGCAGCGGAGGTCCTGGCCCACCAGGAGGCCCTGGCCGACGATCCGGCATTCGATCCGGACTTCCACCATCTCTTCGATCTCACCGAGGCCGAGACCCTGGAGATCTCCTCGGAGCAGATCCGGAGCCTGGCCTCCGTCTCCATCTTCTCCCCGTCCAGCCGCCGGGCCGTGGTCGCCCCCCGGGACCTCCTCTACGGCCTTTCTCGCATGTACGAAGGGTTCCGTGACCTGGCCCAGGATCGGCTCCAGATCTTTCGGAGCCGGTCGGAAGCTCTGGCCTGGCTGGAGAGTGAACCGGAAAGCGACGAAACGTCGGAAGAGAGGGCAAGACCGGAAGACGACTGAAGGGCTGTTGACCGGAAGTGCGGCGCCGGGAGGACCACGGGTTCCCAGCGACGCCCTCCCGGGAACATCCGTCCCGCCCTTGTTCCCACCTTTCCTGGCACCGCCAGACCCCCTTGCACCGCCGGATCTTCTTCTTCATGTTTGATTTCGGTTTTTGTTCGGTACCAGGAGACCGGTCATGTCCTCTTCCCATCCCGGTGGGCCCTACGTGGAGCTTCACGTCCACTCGGGCTTCTCCTTTCTGGACGGCGCCTCCCATCCGGAGGAGCTGGTGCTCCGGGCCCGGGAGCTGGGCTATCCGGCCCTGGCGCTGACGGACCACAACGGTCTCTACGGGTCCATGGAGTTTGCCCGGGTCGCCCGGGAGGTGAACATCCAGCCCATCACCGGGGCCGAGCTGAGCATCGATCCGGTCACGGTTCCCGGACTGACCGGACTGGAAAGACTGGAAAGACTGGAAAGACTGGAAAGACTGGAAGGACTTCCAGGACCGGCAGACGTGAGAGCCGTCTCCCCGGGCGGGAGGCCCATTCCCCCGGACGGGGAAGCCGTCTCCCCCGACGTGGGGTTCCACGTCACCCTTCTGGCCGAAACCCCGAAAGGCTACGCCAATCTCTGCCGCCTTCTCACCCGGGCCCACATGGAGGCGAAGGATCGCCGCACCCCCCTCCTCCCCTTCCCCGCCCTCCTGGACCCGGAGAGAACGGAGGGGATCATCCTCCTCACCGGATGCCGCCGAAGCCCCCTGTGGGCGGCTCTCCAGGACAGCGTCGCCACCGGAGAGGCCCTTCTCCGGGGACTGGTGGACGCCTTCGGGCCCTGGAACGTCTTCGTGGAGCTCCAGGAGAATGCCGTCAAAGGAGACCGAAGACGAAACCGGCAGCTGGCCCACCTGGCCGACCGGATGGTGGTCCCGGTGGTGGCCACGGGGAACGTCCACTACCACCGGAAGGAGCGGCACCGCCTCCAGGACGTGCTGGTGGCCATCCGGAACCGGACCACCCTGGACAACGCCCACCCCATGCGACGTCCCAACACCCTCTTCGCCCTGGCCACGCCGGAAGAGGTGGGCTACCGCTTCCGGAGCCGTCCCGATGCCCTCTCCAACACCCTCCGCATCGCCCGGCGCTGCGCCGCCTTCGACATCACGAAGGACCTGGCCTACGAGTTCCCGGACTTCGAAGGCAGCGGAAACGCCCGGTCCGCCACCCGGATCCTGGCCGAGACCTGCCGGACCCTGCTGGAGGAGCGCTATCCGGTGGAGCCTCCGGCCGCCACCCGGTCCAGGGGATCCTCCGGCTCTTCCGGGCCCTCCCGGAACCGACGTCGGGCCGCCGAAAGACGACGGGAGGCGGAGCGGCGCCTGGAGGAGGAGCTCCGCCTGGTGGACCACCACGGTCTGTCGGGCTTCTTCCTGGTATACCGGGACATCATGAACCTGGCCCGGGAGGTGGCCCTCAGGGTCCGGGGCGATGCTCCCCGAGCTCGCTCGGGGCTTCCCCCGGGCCGGGGTCGGGGCTCCTCGGTCTCGTCCATCATCTGCTACCTCATCGGTCTCAGCCACATCGATCCGGTGGAAACGGACCTCTTCCTGGGCCGTTTCCTGAACGAGGCCCTGAACACGGTACCGGACATCGACCTGGACTTCCCCCGGGACATCCGGGAGGAGCTCATCCTGGCCGTCTACGAGAAGTACGGGAGCGAGCACGCCGGCCTGGTGTGCACCTTTCCCACCTATCGTCTCCGTTCCGCGGTCCGGGAGATGGGGAAGGCCCTGGAGCTTCCCCAGGGAGACCTGGAGAAGCTCACCAAGCTGGCGGAGCACCGATCCGCCGGGGGTCTGAAGGAGGAGCTGGAGACCCTGCCGGAGTTCCGGGAGAAGGCCCGAGCCCCTCTCTGGCAGGCCCTGGGCGAGCTGGCCCAGGAGATCGCCGGCCTTCCCCGGCATCTCTCCCAGCACGTGGGGGGCATGATCATCTCCTCCCGTCCCCTGGTGGAGGTCGTGCCCCTGGAGCCTGCGGCCTGGGAGGGTCGGGTCCTCTGCCAGTGGGACAAGGACTCTTGCGAGGACGCCGGCTTCATCAAGATCGACTTCCTGGCCCTGGGGATGCTCTCCCTGGTGGAAGACGCCGTGGACCTCATCGCCCAGCGGGGCACCGCCGGGACCGGAGGAGAGCCCGTGGTGGGGGGAAGACTCGCCACCGAGACCGAAACCGCCGCCGGAAAAGGAGCGAAGGGTCCCGGGGGTCACCGCAGGATCGGCGGCGCCCCGGACCTCTCCCGCATCGACTTCCAGGACCAGGAGATCTACGACCGGATCTGCTCCGGGGACACGGTGGGGATCTTCCAGATCGAAAGCCGGGCCCAGATGCAGATGATCCGCCGGGTCCGGCCCCGGAACCTGGCGGACCTGGCCGTGGAGGTGGCTCTGGTGAGGCCGGGACCCATCGTGGGAGGGGCCGTGAATCCCTACGTCACCCGGCGGGAGAGGCAGCGGGAGGACCCGAGCTATCGGGTTCCCTACGACCATCCCCTCCTGGAGGAGGCCCTGGGAGAGACGTTGGGGGTCATCGTCTACCAGGACCAGGTCCTGAAGGTGTGCAAGGCCCTGGCAGGCTTCCGGGACGGGGAGGCCGAGGGGCTCAGGCGGGCCATGAGCCGGAAGCGCTCCAGGGAGGCCATGGCGTCCTACCGGCAGGCGTTCATGGACGGGGCGAAGGGCCGGGGCGTCCCGGAAGAGGTAGCGGAGAAGGTCTTCCTCCAGGTGGTGGGATTCAGCGAGTTCGGCTTCCCCAAGTCCCACGCCGCCGCCTTCGGACTCCTGGCCTATCAATCGGCATGGCTCCGCCACTACTACCCCACGGAGTACTACGTGGCCCTCTTCAACAACCAGCCCATGGGCTTCTACTCCCTGGACGCCCTGGGCCGGGATGCCCGCCGACACGGCCTCGAGACCCTCCTGCCCCACGTGAACCGGAGCCAGGTCCGGGCCACCGCCGAGGGCAAGGACATCCGTATCGGCCTGGGCTTCGTCAGGGGATGGGGGGAGGAGATCGCCGAAAAGGTGATAGCCCGGCGACGGGCCCACGGCCCGTTCCGCTCCCTTCCCGACTTCCTCCGGCGCACCCCAGGGGCCCTGAAGCGTCCCGCCGTGGAGAACCTCATCTGGGTGGGAGGCTTCGACGATTTCGGCCTCACCCGTCGGGAGCTCCTCTGGCAGGCCGGCCTGTGGCTGGGACCCGAGACGGACAACCAGCGAAGCCCGGACCGGGAGGACCGGGCCCAGACCGAGCTGGAGCTCCCGGATCCCCACGCCGACCTCCCCTTTTCCGACGTGGCCCGGGGAGAACGGATGATGGCGGAGTACCGGATGCTCCGTTTCTCCGCCTCCCTTCACCCCCTGGCCCTGGTCCGTCACAAGCTCCCTCCCGACACCGTCACCTCTCGCCAGCTCCGGGACCGTCCCGACGGCTCCACGGTCCGCCTGGCAGGCATCGTCGTGGCTCGACAAAGACCTCAGACTGCCAAAGGATATGTCTTTGTCTTAATTGAAGATCAGGACGGTCCTATCAACGTGATTGTGAAGCCCAGGATCTACCAGCGAGACCGCTCCACCATCCGCATGGAGCCCTTCGTTACGGTCCGGGGCCGGCTCCAGAAAGACGGGGAGACCCTGAATGTCATCGCCCACGCCGTAACTGGTTTGAGGCTTGGAGAGGAAAGGGAAGCCTCCACCGCCGGGGAGGGACGCCGGGAAGGAGCCCTGGAGGAAGCCTCCACGGAACGACGGCGCACCCGGAAGAAGGGGGGGGAGAGAGGTGGGGCCGGGAACGTCGTGAGCGATGCTACGTTGCCGGACACCCGGGAGTGGTGGGGAAAGCCGGAGTTGGCCCGAAAAGGGTCCTTCGCCTACCTCAGGGCTTTGCGGCAAACGCCCCCGGGGACGAAGAGCTGGGGCTGAGAACCGGCTCCTGCAGCCGCCGGGCCAGCTCCTTGAGCCGGGCCTCCTCCTCCATGGACAGAACCTGGGGGAAGGGAGAGCACTCCCGGAGGCGCATCGCCCGGGGAGAATCGGATTCCAGAAAATGCAGGAGCCTGGGAAAGGAGAAGGTGTCCAGGATCTTCTGCCATTCCCACAGGTCGTGGCCCCGACCGTTCGGCCGCTCCTCCAGCCGGGTCCGCAAGTTCTCCCGGGCCCGGAGCAGGACGGCCAGGTTCTCCTCAAGAAGGGCTACCAGGGCCCTGGAAAACTCCGTGGATTCGGGGTCGAGCCTGCCGTTTCCGGAAACCGAAGCCTCCCCTTCCCCGGCACCCTCATCCGTTCCCGGAAGCTCTCCCAGCACCAGCACGGAGCTGCCCCACTCCACGTCCGTGAGATCTTCCAGGCTGTAGCTACGAACGTCCAGACCCACCTGGAACTCCTCTTCCAGACCGCCCAGACGGCTCCGAAGCTCCTCCGGCACCGGGGGGCCGGAGCCATGATCCGTGAGATCCGGGTAGTAGACTCCCACTTCCAGGCGGTCGGCCCAGCCGGCCAGGTAGTCCCGGATCCAGGCCGCCGTGGGAGGACGATCCAGGACCAGGAGGATCCGCCGGAGAGCGTGGGCCAGGAGGTCCGCTCGATTCCCCTCCGCTTCGAAGAGACGGGCCACCTCCCTGGCGAGACTCCCCTCGGAACAGAAGGCGAAGGTCGTGGTCCGACCCGTGGACCTTCGCTGAACCACACCCGTACGGGTGAGCCGGTTCAGGCTCTCCCAGGTCCCGGACTCGCTGAGTCCCGTGAGGGCAGCCAGCTCCGAGGGATGGAAGGAGGTCCCCGGCTCACGGGCCAGGACCCGGAGAAGCCGAACCTGCCCCTTGCTGCGAAAGATCTCGTTGAGGGGGCAGCGAAGACTGCTCTCTTTCGACGTGACAGACTGCACGGCAGAACTCCGTCGAGAAGAACAGTTGTGTTGAGAAACGGCTGATTGAAACAGGTGTTTCGGACCCCCACAGTAAGAAGTGAAGGCCCAAAGGGCAAGCATTTTCATGTAAAAAACAGATGACTCCGGTGGGAAGACCTCCCACCGGAGCCATCCGTTTCCTCTCCTGACGAGTCCCAGGACCCTACTAGGACCCTACCAGGACCCTACTCTGCCCCCACGTGCTCCTTGTACCACTTCGTGGTGTGGGACTTCGGCCGGGTGATGGGCTCCCACCAGGCCCTGCTCATGATGTACTGGGAAAGCAGGCCCATGGAACGGGAGACGCCGAAGAAGACGGTGTAGAACTCCATCTCCGTGATGCCGAAGTGATAAAGAAGCGCCCCGGAGCCCGCATCCACATTGGGATAGGGATTCGCGGCCTTGCCGTGTTCCTTCAGGACGTCGGGAATCACCTTGAAGGCCGTGGAGACGGTATTGAAGACGGGGTCGTCCGGGAAGTGCTCCTCGCCGAAGGCGTGGAAGGCCGTGAAGCGGGGATCGGTGGCCCGGAGGACAGCGTGCCCGTAGCCGGGGATCACCCGCCCGCTGTTCAGGACCTCCCAGGCATAGTCCTTCATCTGCTCTTCGGAGGGCGCGCCATCGTAGCGGTCCACGATCTTGCGGATGAACCTCAGGCACTCCTGGTTGGCGAGGCCGTGGAGGGGCCCGGCCAGGCCGGAAAGGCCGGCGGCCACGGAGTAGAAGGGATCGGAGAGGGCCGAACCCACCGTGTGGGCGCTGAAGGCGCTCACGTTTCCGCCCTCGTGGTCGCAGTGGAGCACCATGTAGAGGCGCATCAGGTCGGCGAAAACCGGATCGTCATTGCCCAGCATGTGGGCGAAGTTGGCCCCCCAGGTCAGGGAGGGATCCGGGTCGATGATGTCCCCCTTGTCGTACTTGATCCGGTAGACCGCCGAGGCCAGGGCCGGGAGCTTGGCAAGAAGGAGCAGACTGTCCTCCAGCGCCGCCTCCCACATCTCCGCCCGGGTCATGCCCTCGTCGTAGCGCTTGCGGAAGTAGGAGATGTCCTCCAGGGCGGCGATGCCGGTGACGAGCATGGCCATGGGGTGGGCGCTCTTGGGGAGGGCCCTGAGCACGTCCACCACGAACCCGGGAAGCTCGCTCCTCTTCTGGAACTCTCCCTTCAGATCCTCCACGTCCTCATCGCCGGGGAGATCCCCGGTGCAAAGAAGGTAGAAGATCTCCTCCGGGAGGCGTTCGGTGACCTCCGCCAGGGGGATGCCCCGGATGATGAGTCCGTCGTAGGGATCCACGGTGGAGGTGTCGCACACCAGGGCCTTCACGCCCCGCATGCCCCCGTAGACCTGCTTGATGGTGACCTCGGAGACGACCTCGCTGCCGTAGTTCTTCACGAGATCCCTCATCTCCTCCTGCATCCCGGGGATCATGGCCCCCAGGGCTTCCTTGATGCTTGCCATCGATTGTCCTCCGGATAGAAGAAACGGCCATCGGCTTCGTCGAAAAGAACAGCTCCTGTTTCAGGTGGGTGGGCATCCCGACGGCGCCCGTACGCTCGGCTGTGGGAGAGGGGTCGGCAACCCCGAAGCAAAGAGGCTGGAGTTCAACTTAGTTGGCCAATGCCTGCCTCGCCATGCATGACGGAGAGAAATCCCGGGTTTTTCCCCGCCTCTTCATGACTCCTCCCGGACCCTCACGAGAAGAGGCCCCAGGAAGAGCCCCCGGGGTATGTCCCGGATTCCCATCTCCTCTCGAGCCGACGCCTGGAATCCAGGGCCCTTGCGAAACTCCAGGACGTGCTCTTCCTGCCGGAAGGAGATCATGGAGTCGGGAGCCACGCCAAAGGCGTGGAGGGTCTCCAGGAGGCTCCAGGAAGCGAACAGGTCCTCCTCGTCGGGTTCCCGGGATGGCGCCGGGAAGGAGCCGAGCTCGGACTTGCCCGGATCCCGGATCACCTGCCCGCCTGCCAACTCCACTCCGTCTCCGTCGCCCAGGAGGTAGAGGACCACTCCCTCCCCCCCGTGCCCGTCGTCCTCGGGTCGGGCCTCCCGGGCATCCAGGTAGACCACCCCGGAGGCCCCCACCACCCGGGCCGTATCGCCCCGGACCACCAGGGCCGTGTTCTCGTCGATGCCGAACCCCAGATCCTCCTCCGGGGAGCCCAGTAGAGCCACCAGCAGCCGTCCCCACCGTCCCCGGGCCAGGAAGTGCTGGTCCACGATTCCCGGGTCCATGAACCCGAACCCCTGTCGCAGCCAGACACCCTCGCCCTCGTCTTCCCTCCGGATGCCCTCCTGCAGGCTGGCCTCGCTGCTCCCCCCGGCGATCATGGGATCGGAGAGGATGGCGGCTCCGGCGGAGCTGCCGGAGACCACGGCTCCTTCTTCGTATCGATCCCGGAGAGCCTGGAAGGCCGGGGTCTCCTGCCCCTGGGGGAGAAAGACATCGGCGATCCGGCTCTGGCTGCCCCCGGTGAAGAAGAACCCGCTGCACGCCTCGAGCTCCTGGGCCAGAGAGGGGTCCGAGGCTCTGCCGGGATCATCCACCGTGACCAGGATTCCCCGGGCCGTCCCCGGTCCCCCGAGGGCGTCGAAAGCCGAGACGTAGCTCTCCATGGAGGACTCGGGGCTCCCGGAGGCCGTGGGAAGGACGCAGAGGGGGCCCTGGCCGGATCGTCCGTCCAGGACGGCCCGGTACACCGGGGTGTTGTCGTCGGCCAACGCTCCCCCCACGATGACCAGATCTCCTTTGTCTCCCCGAATCGCTTCAGCCCCCTCCTCCCCAGGGGCGGGGGCCCCGCCCTCCTCACCTGCACAAGCTCCCAGGAGCAGAACGGCGGTGGCCAGGGTCACAATCGCACTCCGACATCGGATGGCCTGGATCATGGCGACTCCTCCCCTTCCCACAGGTTGTTCTCTCGGTTGAAGTCCGGGAAGTGGCCGTCGGGATCGATGGCCACCCGGACCACCCGGCCCTGGGAGGCCGGGACCCGGACCTGGGCGGTGACGTTGCCTTCCAGCCAGTGACTCACCGGCACCTCCCGCTCCAGCGTCTCTCCCCCGGCTGTCTCGATGGTGAGTCGAGCGGGCATGAAGGCCCAGCCCAGATCCCGAACCGTGATCACCGTGGCCCCGTCCTGACTCTCCACCGATTCCACGGCGTGATCCAGACGCCAGGTCTCGAAGTAGAAGGAGGTCCAGAACCAGTCCATGTCCTGGCCCGCCACCCGCTCGAAGGTGTTGAACAGGTCCCAGGGAGCGGGATGGTGGAACGCCCACTCGCCGAGGAAGGTCCGGTAGGCCCGCATGAAGGTCTCCTCTCCCAGAAGACCCCGGAGCGTGGCCAGGAGGGAGGCGGACTTGGCGTAGGAGGCCGTTCCGTAGCCGGGCCCCGGCTCGTAGTAGTCCCCGTGACGCATGAGGGGCTGCTCCAGCTCGGCCCGGGCCACGTTCAGGTAGGACTCCATGTCGGCGGAGTCCGGGTCGGCGATGCCGGGCTGGTAGTCGGGCTTGGCCTGGTTCTCCAGAAACGTCGTGAACCCCTCGTCGATCCAGGCGTGCCGCTTCTCGTTGGCCCCCACGATCATGGGGACCCACATGTGCCCCAGCTCATGGGCCGTGACGGCGTAGAGATCCATGGCGGAGCGGCTCTGGTAGCTTCCCATGAGGGTGAACATGGGGAACTCCATCCCGCCCCCGATGATGTCCGCCCCCTCCACGGAGGTCATGTGGGGCCAGGGGTAGGTGAGCCCGGTGAAGACGGATTCGAACTCGATGGAATGCTTTCCGTACAGGGCCTGCTCCTCCCAGAGGGGGGCCCGGTACTCCCGCCAGAAGGAGTGGATGTCCACCCGGTCCTCCTCCCCGTCCCCGTCACGATCCGGCACCCGGGCGCTGGTGGCCGTCCAGAGCTGCACGTCCGAGGCCGTCCACACGAAATCCCGGACGTTCTCGGCCGTGAACCGGTACGTGAGACTCCCGGAATCCGAGCCCCGGGTCACCCCCTCGGCCTCCCGGTCCTCCCGGGTGACGATGGGCACCAGGGTGTCGGCTACGGCGGCGGCTTCCAGGCGGGCCAGTGTCCGGGGGGTGTACACCTCCCCCGGGTTCTCCAGCTCACCGGTGGCCATGACGGTCCAACCCTCGGGAACGGTGAGGCGCACACGGTAGTCTCCATACCCCTCGTAGAACTCGGCGCCCTGGTAGGGCTCGGCGTCCCAGGTCCGGAGATCGTCGTAGACGGCGATCTTGGGGAACCAGTAGGCCAGGAAGTACATCTCCCGGTCGCTGTGCCCCATCCGGCCGGCCCCGTTCTGGGGCACCAGGAAGCTCCAGTCCACCTCCAGCTCCACCGTCCCACCCGGCTCCAGGCTCTCCGGAAGCCGGACGTAGAGGATTCCCCCCTGTTCCTGGTAGCCCGGCGACGAGAAGTCCCGGACGGGCATCAGGTCCTGGCCCTGGACCCGGATCCGGGCCAGACGCACGCCACCCGTAATCTCCGTGGGCCGGTTCCGGCGGACCCCTTCCTTGTGGATGTTCTGGTGGAGGAAGAGCTGCAGGACCGGGATCCGGTCCGGGGAGCGGTTGTGAAACCGGATCGTCTCCCGGCCGGAGAGAAGACCCGTCCGCGGATCCAGTCGGGCGTCGATGTCGTACTCCGAATAGACCTGCCAGTACGCCGGACCCGGGCTGCCGTCCGGGCTCCGGGTCCCCCGCTCCAGGGCCGCCCGGAAGTAGGGTGGTGGAATCACGGGCTCGGGAATAGGCCGGGCCACGGCGTCTGCCGCCTGGCCCGCGAGGGCGGCAGGCTCCAGGAGGGGCCAGGAGAGGAGGATGAAAAGAAGAGGCAGAAGACCCACCACGGTCATGGAGGGGGTGCAAGAGCGTTTCGGGTTCATGGAGATCATGGCACTCGTCTCAGGAAGAAACGTCCTGTAGCTGGGGGAAGAACGGGCCTTCCCGGTCTACCCCGGAACCTGGACAATACGGGGGAGTCCACCAGTCCTCAATGGCCCCGGAGGCGTTGGAGGCCTGGTCACGGCTCCGGACTCGACGGCGGAGGACTGGAACAGGATGCCCTTTCCGGGTGAAGTA
>Ga0207797_1001377_pt1 | contig 17601 bp, 16 predicted proteins | sample PRCRCaboRojoPR_6_FD_187275 | JGI IMG/M metagenome (GOLD analysis project Ga0207797, IMG submission 187275) | Marine sediment microbial community from Cabo Rojo, Puerto Rico - PR CR 10% Liquid 1 (SPAdes) | ecosystem: Environmental > Aquatic > Marine > Coastal > Sediment | place: Cabo Rojo, Puerto...
GAGCACGCCCGTGAACTCCCCCGCGGCTCCCGCCGGCGGCTGGAGACACACCTCGTCCATGCCACCGATCCGGCCGAGGTAGTCCGCGAGCTCGTGGAGGAGCGCGAGCGATCCCTGGATGGTCGACGGGTCGCGATCCGGGTGGACGGCAGCGCTCGGGAGCGCCGCGAGGTCCTCCGTGAACGACGGGTTGTACTTCATCGTGCAGGAGCCAAGCGGGAAGGGGCCACTCTCGACGCCGTAGTTCATCTGGGAGAGCCGCGTGAAGTGCCGCGCGATGGTCGGCTCGGAGAGCGAGGGCAGCTCCAGCCGGTCCCGCGTCAGCTCCTCGGGGAGGCCGACGTCCTCGCCGTCGACGTCGACCGCCGTGCGGTCCTTCTCGATCAGGAGCGGCTCGTAGCGGTCCTCGCCCTCGGTCCAGCGGGCCTGGTCGTGGGCCATCTCAGGCCACCTCCCCGACGGCCGCGGCGAGGTCGTCGACGGCGTCGGCGTTCGTCTCCGTCACGCACACCTGGATCTCGTGGTCGTCGACGGCGTGGACGGCGAAGCCACGCTCGCGGAGGCCGGCGACGACGGCCTCGGCCGGCTCGTCCGTCCGGGCGACGAACTCCCGGAAGTGGTGGCGGTCGTCGACCGGTGCGCTGACGCCGTCGATGGCGTCGAGCCGGTCGGCCGCGTCGCGGGCCCCCTCGATGGCGTCCGTCGCCAGGTCGACCAGTCCGTCGGGGCCGAGCACCGCCGCGTGGATCGCCGTCCGGAGCGCGACCCACGCCTGGTTCGTGCAGATGTTGCTCGTCGCCCGCTCCCGGCGGATGTGCTGCTCGCGGGTCTGGAGCGTGAGCGTGAACGCGCGCCGATCGCTCGCGTCCTCGCTGGCCCCGACCAGCCGGCCGGGCACCTGCCGGAGGTAGTCCTCCCGGGTCGCGAACAGGCCGAGGCCCATCCCGAAGGCCGTCCCGAGTCCGAGCGTGGCCGCGTCGCCCACGACCACGTCCGCGCCGACGCTCGCGGGCTCCTCGAGGACGGCCATCGCGACCGGATCCGAGCCGAGACAGAACAGGGCGTCCCGCTCGGCCAGCAGGTCGCCGATCTCGCCGAGGCGCTCCTCGATCGTCCCCCGCACCGTCGGCGACTCGACGTACACCATCGCGACGTCCTCGTCCAGGCGCTCGCCCAGCGCGTCGACGTCGACGGTGGCCTCCTGCATGGGATAGGTCTCGACGGTCAGGTCGGCCCCGGCCGCGTAGTTCTCGAGCACGGCGCGGTCGCCGTCCCTGAGCAGTTCCGGGACGAGGACCGTCGACCCCGTGGCCTCCCTGACGCGAGCGGCGAGGGTCGCGGCTTCGCCCAGCGCCGACGCCGCGTCGTACATGGAGCAGTTGGCGATCGCGAGTCCCGTCAACTCGACGACCAGCGACTGGTACTCGAAGAGGGCCTGGAGGAAGCCCTGGGCGATCTCGGGCTGGTACTGCGTGTAGGAGGTGAGAAACTCCTGCCGGTCGGCCAGGTGGTCGACGACCGAGGGGACGTAGTGGTCGTAGTGCCCCCGGCCCAGGAACTCGACGAGGTCGTCGTTGCGGTCCAGCGTCCGGCCGACGTCGCGTCGCGTCGCCTGCTCGCTCCGCCCCTCGATGTCGAAACTGTCCTCGAAGTGGAGCGACTCGGGCACGTCGAAGAGGTCCTCGACCTCGTCCACCCCGACGGCGTCGAGCATGGCCTCCGTCTCGGCGGCCGTGTGTGGGGCGTACGGGCTCCCTGACTCTCGGTAACTCATCGTTTATAGGTTGCCCTTGGACCACCACCCACGGAGTCCTTTCGGTTCCGTGTGGCCGGGACCCACACCGTGAAGGCCCTGCGCGGACCACCCCCGTTGCCATGCCCGACACGAACCGCCAGTGGCTCCTCGCGGCGCGACCCGACGGAATGCCCACGTCCGCGGACTTCGAACTCGCGGAAACCGACGTGCCGAGCCCCGGTCCGGGCGAGGTGCTCGTCCGAACGCAGTACCTGTCGGTCGACCCGTACATGCGCGGGCGCATGCGTGACGCCGACTCCTACGCCGAGCCGTGGCCGGTCGGCGAGCCCATGCGCGCCCGGGCCGTCGGCGAGGTCCTCGAGTCGAATCACGAGGACCTTGCCGTGGGCGACACCGTCATCGGGAACCTCTACTGGGCCGAGTACGCCGCCGTCAGCGGCGAGCGCGTCGAGCGGGTCGACACGGGCGAGGCCCCCGTCTCGACGGCCCTCCACGTCCTCGGGATGCCGGGTCGGACTGCCTACGTGGGCACCGTCGACGTCGGCGAGGTCGAACCCGGCGACACGGTCGTCGTCTCGGCGGCCGCGGGCGCCGTCGGCTCGGTCGCCGGCCAGATTGCCGACATTGCGGGCTGTCGCGTCGTCGGCGTCGCCGGCAGCGACGAGAAGGTCGACTGGCTCACCGACGACCTCGGCTTTGACGCCGGGATCAACTACCGGACCGCCGAGGACCTCTCGGCGGCCGTCGGGGCCGCCTGCCCCCGCGGGGTCGACCTGTACTTCGAGAACGTCGGCGGCGCCGTCAGTGACGCCGTCCTCGACCACCTGACCGAGTTCTCCCGCGTCGCGGTCTGTGGCAAGATCTCGCTGTACAACGCCGACCCCGGCGACGAGGTCATGCAGGGGCCCCGACGGCTCTACCAGCGGACGAAGACCCGCGTCGAGGGCTTCATCGTCAGCGATCACGACCACCGGTTCCCGCACGTCGAGGCGCGGCTCCGCCGCTGGGTCGCGGACGGCGAGATCCAGTACCGGGAGACGGTGACCGAGGGCATCGAGCGGGCGCCCGAGGCGTTCCTCGGCCTCTTCGAGGGGGCGAACCTCGGCAAGCAGCTCGTGGCCCTCGGCAGAGACTAGCGACGAGCGGCAGAGAGGAGATTTTATGCGGTCGCCATCCCCAGGTCGGCCCATGCCACACGGTGACCCGTGGCGAGCCTGGAGGTTGAACGGATGACCGTCGTCGACGGCGCGGCCGGGTACGTCCCGCTGTATCGCGTCGACCGGGCGGACATCGCCGCCCAGCACGGCGGCCGCGGCCGGGGCGAGAGCGCGGTCCCGGCCCGGGACGAGAACCACGTGACGATGGCGAGCGAGGCCGCGGAGGACGCCCTCGCCAGGTCCGGCGTGGACGCGGCCGACCTCGGCGCGGTCGTCTCGGCCTCGATCAGCGACTACTTCGCCGAACACGGCGTGGCGGCCCCGGTCGGCTACCGCCTCGGCGCGACGGGCGACGTCCGGACGGCGGACTTCCGCGCGACCGGGCGGGCGGCCGCCGACGCGCTGGCGATGGCGGACGCGTTCGTCCGCGCGAACGAGGAACCGGCCCTCGTCGTCGCGGCCGACGTGATGCCGGCCGAGCCCGGAGGCGACGACGAGTCCAGTGCCGGGGCGGGCGCCGGCGCCGTCGTCCTCCGTCCTGATGCCGATAGCCCCGCCGCCAGGATCCGGGGAAGCGGCCAGGAGACCACCGGCGTCGTCGAGCGCCACCGGGAGCACGGCGGCCCGGTCCAGCAGGGCGACGACAGCTTCGAGCGGGAGTTCGGCGTCGGGCCCGCGGCGGGCGCGGCGATCGACCGCGCGACGGCCGACGCCGACGGCGAGCCCGAGACGGCCGTCGTCAGCGCGCCGGGCTATCGCATGGCCAAGACCGCCCTCTCGGCCGTCGACGCCGAGTGGGTCTCGACGTTCAACGAGGTCGGCTACGCCGGCGCGGCGACGCTCCTGCTCGACCTCGCCCACGCGCTGGAGTCGGCGGCCGCCGGCGACGCGCTCCTGGCGGTCGCCTACGGCCAGGGCGGCGCCGACGCGTTCGCCCTCGAGGCCGGTCCGGGCACCGACCCGGCGACGGGCCTCACGGTGGCCGAGCAAGTCGAGGCCAAGGAGTACGTCCCCTACGCGAAACACCTGGCCTATCGCGAGAACTACGACTACGAGGGGGTGCCCAGCCCATGAGCGGTCCGCGATACCACCGCACCCGCCGACAGGACCAGCGCCTGGTGGCCTTCGAGTGCCAGGACTGCGGGTACGTCTCCTTCCCCGACGAGCGCCAGATCTGCAAGCGCTGTGCCGAGGCGCCCGCGACCGTCGAGGAAGTCCAGCTGGCCGAGCGCGGCGAGATCCGGACCTTCGTGGTCCAGGAGTACCTGCCCGACGACATCGAGGTGCCCCAGCCCGTCGCGATCGTCGACCTGCCACAGGCCGACGGCGAGGGGGAGGCCGCACGGGTCTACGGCCTCCTGACGGAGACGGCTCTCGAGGAGATCGACGTCGGGACCGAGGTCGAGGCCCGGTTCCGCGAGCTGTTCGACGACGGCGACCGGCCGATCAACTCCTTCAAGTTCGCCGTGCCCCGGGGTGAGAAGGCGTGAGCGACCCGTACGTCGTCGGCTCGGGCATCATCCCCTTCGGGGAGAACTACGAGCAGTCCTTCGACGACATGATCGAGGGGGCCTACCTCGACCTGCTGGACAGCGTCGACGAGGGAATCGACCCGAAGCGGGACGTCGACGCCATCTGGTACGGGACGATCGACATCGCCAGCGAGGGCTCCTCTGGGGCGGCGGTGGCCCACGCCACCGGCCTCTTCGAGAAGCCGGCGACCCAGATCGTCAACGCCTGTGCGACCGGCAGCGACGCCTTCCGGAACGCCGCCCAGGCGGTCAAGGCGGGCGACGCCGAGGTCGCGCTGGTCGTCGGCGCGGAGAAGATGCTCGACTCGACGGAGGGGTTGATCGGCGGCGCCGCCCTCGAGCGGCTCTGGCGGGGTCGCGGCGTCACCATGCCGGCCTTCTTCGGCATGCGCGCGACGCGGCACATGGACCAGTACGGCACGACCCGCGAGCAGATCGCCCAGGTCTCCGTGAAGAACCACGAGAACGGCACCAAGTACCCCTACGCCCACCAGCAGTTCTCCTGCACCGTCGAGGACGTGACCGACTCGCCGACGGTCAGCTACCCCCTGAACCTCTATGACTGCTGTCCGGTGACCGACGGGGCCTGTGCCGTCCTGGTCGCCAGCGAGGACCGGGCCCGCGAGTTCACCGACGATCCCGTGCGCGTCGCGGGCTACGGTCTCTCGTCGGACTCCTTCGCGCGCGGCGACGACCTCGCGCTGACGAACTTCCCGGCGAGTCGCCACGCCTCGAACCTGGCCTACGAGCGGTCGGGCTACGGCCCCGAGGACGTCGACGTCGCGGAGGTCCACGACTGCTTCTCCATCACGGAACTCGTCACCTACGAGGACCTGGGCTTCTGCGAGCAGGGCGAGGGTGGCACCTGGATCGAGGAGGGCGGCCCCGAACTCGGGGGCGAGAAGCCGGTCAACCCGAGCGGCGGCCTCCTCTCGAAGGGCCACCCGATCGGCGCGACGGGCGTCGCCCAGATCGCGGAGATCTTCGAACAGCTCCGCGGCGAAGCGGGGGACATCCAGGTCGACGGCGCGGAGGTCGGCCTCCAGCACAACATCGGCATCGGCCGCAACGCGACCGGCGCCGTCTCCTGCGTGAACGTGCTCGAGCGGCCCTGAGCCGGCCGCTTACTCGATCTGGGCCGCGTACTCCTCGGGCGAGAGGAGGTCATCGAGCTCGGCTTCGTCGGCGAGCTCCACCTCGATCATCCAGCCGTCGCCGTAGGGGTCCTCGTTGAGGAGTTCCGGCGTGTTCACGAGGTCGTCGTTCGCCCCCGTCACGGTCCCCGAGACCGGCGCGTAGACGTCCGAGACGGCCTTGATGGACTCGACGACGCCGAAGTCCGTGCCGGCCTCGAGGGTCGCGCCCTCGTCGGGCAGCTCGACGAAGACCACGTCGCCGAGCTCGTCCTGGGCGAAGTCGCTGATGCCGATCGTGACCGTGCCGTTCTCCGGTCGGACCCACTCGTGGGAGTCCTGGTACCGACAGTCGTCTGGAATCTCGTAGCTCATGAGAGGAATGGCGTCGGGGTGGTACGTGCCTTCTTCGGTTCGTCCCTGACGACGACCCGGACCTGTCGGTCCGGCTCGGCGTAGGCCGCCGGGAGGTACGCCATCGCGATGGCCTCGCCGAGGGTCGGGCTCATCGTCCCGCTGGTGACGTGGCCGAGATGCTCGCCGTCCGGCGTCGTGACGTCGTAGCCGTGCCGCGGGATGCCCCGGTCGACCAGCGTGAGCCCGACGAGCTTCTCCGCGGGGCCCTCCACGTCGACCTGTTCGAGGGCGTCCCGGCCGACGAACTCCGTCTCGAGTTCGACGGCCCAGTCGATGCCGGCCTCGTAGGGATCCCGCGGCTCGGCCTCGGGGTCGAAGTCCTGGCCCGAGAGGAGGAAGCCCTTCTCGAGCCGGAGGGTGTCCCGGGCGCCGAGTCCGCAGGGCTGGCAGTCGAGCGCCGCCCAGACGGTCGCGGTCTCGGCCCAGGGACAGAGCAGTTCGTAGCCGCGCTCGCCGGTGTAGCCGCCGCGGGCGACCAGGCAGTCGACGCCGGCGACGGCACCGGCCGCCAGTTCGAAGTGGCCCAGGTCGGCGAGGTCGACGTCGGTGACCGCGCCCAGGAGGTCCGTGGAGTCCGGCCCCTGGACGGCGATCATGCCGTAGTCTGTCGTGGCGTTCTCGACGGTGGCGTCCAGGTCCCACTCGTCCCGGTGTGCGCGCCAGCGCGTTTCCATCTCGCCGTCGTGGCCGGCGTTCGGGATGAACAGGTAGTCGGCCTCGCGGCCCGGCGGCAGGTTGTAGACGATCGTGTCGTCGAGCATGATCCCCGCCTCGTCCGTGACGGCCGCGTAGGCCGCCTCGCCGGGGTCCAGGGCGAGCACGTCGTTCGTCACCAGTCGCTGGCAGAGGGTGCCGGCGTCCGGGCCGGTGACGGTGATCTCGCCCATGTGGGAGACGTCGAACTTGCCGACGGCCTCCCGGACGCTCTCGTGTTCGGTCCTGATCGAATCGAACTCGACGGGCATCGACCACCCGCCGAAGTCCGTGAACGACGCACCGCGATCCTCGTGCGCCCCGGCGAGCGGGGACCCCCGTTCGTCCATGGTCGAGGTCAGTCCGGGAGCGCCGTAACCTTTTGCCCGCCGGCCGGCGACAACGGTTTTTGGTCGCTGGCCCAGGATCGGACATGCGAGTCCTGGAGCGGCTGGTCATGGCGCTCGTCGGGCTCGCCGTCCTCGTCGGGTACTTCCTCCTGGCCGGCCTGGGCTACCTCGGGCTCGCGTGGGTTCTCGCGGACCCGCCGGCCCTCGGCCCCGCGCTCCTCGTCGTCGGCGTCGTCACGGTCGTCGGGAGCTATCTGGGCTATCGCGTCGGGTCGGCCCGCTTGCTCGCGGGCATCGACGCGAAAGAGCTCCCACGCCACCGCGTCCCCGGCCTGTACCGGCGCCGCGACGGGCTCTGCGAGCGGATGGCCGTGGCGCCACCGCCGCTGTTCGTGGCCGACATCGGCGCGCCGAACGCCCTCTCGATCGGCGGGCCCGACTGGGGCGTGGTCGTCCTCGACCGCCGACTGCTGGGGCTCCTGACCATGGACGAACTCGAGGGAATCCTCGCCCACGAGCTGGCCCACCTGGAGCGCCGGGACGCGTTCGTCCAGACGCTTGCCGTCAGCGGCATGCGGACGCTAGCTACCCTCCTGTTTCTCCTGCTCCTCCCCGTGACGCTGCTCGGTATCGGCACGGCCCGCGCCGTCGCCTGGCTACTTGGCCAGCCACAGCACGCCCCCGACGTCGCGGCACTCGTGACGCGGCTGGTCGAGCTGGGCGTCGGCCTCGGCCTGAGCGTCTTCACGCTCCTGTTGCTGGCCCACTCTCGTCGCCGGGAGTTCGTGGCCGACGAGCGGGCCGCCGCGGTGACGGGGCAGCCGCGAGCGCTCGCGAGGGCACTGGTCAAGATTCACCGGGTCGCGAATCCACGCTGGACGCTCCGGTCCGTGCTCACCATCCACGGCGAGGAGTCCACGTCGGACTTGCGTCGCCTGCTGTCGAGCCATCCCCCGATCGAAGAGCGCCTCGAGCGCCTCGCCGCCGCCGAACGTCGGTTGACGGGTGCCGATCGCCACCACCGATAGCCGCCGGGCAACACCGATTTATCCCGGGACGGGGTACGGCCCCGCATGGGACTGCGCCGCTGGCTGTTCGGGAGCGGGACCTCGGCCCGGGTCGGCCTGTACGTCGACGGCCCGAACGTCCTCCGCGAGGAGTTCGACGTCGACCTCGACGAGCTCCGGGACCTCGCCGCGGCCGAGGGGACCCTCGCCGTGACCCGGCTGTACCTGAACGAGCAGGCGCCGGCGGAACTCCTCCGTGCGGCGGAGGCCCGCGGCTTCGAGACGATCACCACCAGCAGCGACGTCGACGTTCGGCTGGCCATCGACGCGATGGCGGCCGCGGCCGACGGCGCGATCGACGTCCTCGTCGTGGTCTCCCGGGACGCCGATTTCAAGCCTCTCCTCGAACGGGCCGCCCGCCGAGGGCTCGAAACGGTCGCCATCGCGCCCGGTGCCTACGGCCGCTCGGACGCCCTTCGCAACGCCGCCCAGCGATCCCACACGCTCGAGGAGTCCTGAGCGCCGGGGATGCGAACGGCTTTTGCGCCGGCCGCCGACAGGCTCGGGCATGAGCGGCCCGATCCTCGACGACCACCTCCACCTCGACCCGGTCAACGGCCGGGGCGCCGACGCAGCGGCGGAGTTCGCCGACGCGGGCGGCACGCACCTCTGCGTGCTGAACAAGCCCTCCTGGTACCTCGTCGGCGACGTCGACGGCGCCGCGGGCTTCCGGGAGACCTTCGAGTTGACCGTGGACGTGGCCCGGGCGGCCAGCGAGGTGGTCCCCGGGACGGCCTGGCCGGTGCTGGGCGTCCACCCCGCCCTGATCTCGCGCCTGCTCGACCGCGGCTACGACCCGGCGGAGGCCCGCGACCTCATGCAGACCGGGCTCGACGTCGCCGCGGAGTTCGTCGCCGAGGGGCCGGCCCTCGCGCTGAAGTCCGGCCGGCCCCACTACGACGTCGACGACGCGGTGTGGGACGCCTCGAACGAGGTGATGCGCTACGCCTTCGAACTCGGGGCCGAGGTGGGCTGTGCGGTCCAGCTCCACACCGAGGGCGGCGAGGACTTCGCGCAGGTCGGCGCGTGGGCCGAGGACCGCGGCCTGCCCCGGGAGCGCGTCGTCGTCCACTACGCCCAGGGGCCGATCGAGGGCGCGATTCCCAGCGTGCTTGCCGACGAGGAGAACCTCGAGGCGGCCGCCGCCTCGGGGGAGCCGTTCATGATGGAGACCGACTTCCTCGACGATCCCGACCGGCCCGGCGCCGTCCTCGGCCCGAAGACGGTGCCCAAGCGGACCCGCTGGCTGCGCGAGCAGGGCCACGAGGAGGCAACCCACACCGCCCACGTCGACACGCCGGCCCGGGTCTACGGCGTGGACACAGAGGCGACGCTGTCCGATTGAGTACGATCGGTGAGTAGTCAACGAGCAGACGCCGAGCGGAGCGAGGCGTTTCACCGAGCGCGAGGCCGGGGCCGAGCGCTCGGCCGTTTTGGCCCAGCTTGTTGCCGCGAGCGGTCGCGCGCGGCGCGACCCGAGCGGGAAAAAGATGGGTGTCGAAAGTCATAACCCCGGAGGCGAGAAGGCCTTGTACATGAGCACGCCCCCGGGGGAGTACTACACGCAGGAGCGTTGGCAGAACTGGCTCGACCGCATCCGCGAGGAGGAGGTCGACCCCGAGGACGAGGATTCCGCGCGCCTGCTGCTCAACCTCCAGGACGACACCGCCATCGCCGTCGCGAAGATCGTCACCGACTTCCAGGACGGCGAGCTGGAGGGGGAGACCGCACTCGGGGAGCTCGAGGACGTCGAGGAGATCGTCCTCGCCGAGGTCGACATCGCCGACGAGGAGAAGGCCATCCTGCTCGACGGCGTCCAGCGCTCGCTCATGTGCGTCATCTACGCCGGCCAGGAGTACGTCGCCGGCGGCCCGGCCGAGGAGGGGACCATCGAGGAGTACGTCCACGCCGCGGCCGACGCCGAGGCGGAGGACGACCTCGACGCGGCACTGGGCTACTGCGTCCAGGCCGGGACGCGGATCATCGACGGCGACGAGCTCGGGATGGAACTCGCCGAGGACCTCGAGTTCGGCCTCGTGGCGGAGTGGGTGAACGGCCTCGACAGCCTCCAGACGGCGATGGCAGACCCCGAAGTCGTCGAAGAGGACGAGGAGTGAGCCGACGGGGACGACCGGTCGGCCCACCCCTGAGTTCTGTCGTCGCCCTAGTCTTCCCGTGAGCGCGTGGCTCGCTCGGAATCGTGCGCCTCCGCCGACGGGAGTCTGAGCGTCACAACGCTGCCCCGTGGCTCCCGATCCTCGAAGTCGAGTCGGCCGCCGGAGCGATCGACGACCCAGCGGACGAACCACAGGCCGATCCCGCTCGAGTGTTTGAGCTCGGTCTCGCGACCGCGTTCGAGGGCCTCGACCTCCGTGTCGGGGATGCCCGAGCCGTTGTCGAGGATCCGAATCCGCACGAACCCGGATCCGTCCGCGTCCGCCGTGGCGCTGACCGACAGGAGTGGCGCGTCGGCGTCGTTGTGTTCGACGGCGTTCTCGAGGAGTTCGTCCAGCGCGTCCTCGACGAGCGAAATCGAGCGGACGTCCAGGGAGTCGGGAATCGCGACCTCCACGTCGATGTCGGGGTGGTCGTTGTCCAGTTTGTGGAGCTTCGCCTTGAGTGGCGGGGCGATGTCCATCGCGGTCCGGGGGACCGTCTCCCGGTCGAGCAGCTGTTCGATCTTGCTGGCTCGCTCGCCGAGTTCGAGCAGCTCGGTCGCCTTGCGGTCGATCGTCTCGGTCAGCAGCTCGAGTTCCTGGCTCCCCGACCGGATGAGTTCGGTGTTCCCGCGGATGACGTTCACGGCGTTGCGGATGTCGTGCCGGAGCAGCCGATTGAGCACCGTGAGTCGGTCACTCAGCCGGCGAGCGCGCTCCCGCTCGGCCCGGAGGTCGCTGGTTCGGGTGCCCCGTTGCCCGTCGTAGAATCCCAGGAGCGTCCCCAGGATCGCCCCGACGGTCGCGTGATTCGCGATCACGAACGGGACGCCGGTCATCTCGACGCCGTGGGCGAGCTGATAGGTGATCGAGGTGACGCTCACGCCGACGAGGACGAGCGAGCCCACGACACACCACAGGCCGATCGAGACGGTCAACGCCTCGACGCGGCGGATGTGGAGCCAGGCCACCACGCCCAGCAACGCCAGCGAGAGTCCCATTGGCAACACCGCCCCGAAGACGACCGTGACGACGCCCTCGGGGTTCGCCAGCAGGTGCAGGAAGTGGATCGCGAGCGTGCTAATGCCGATGCCCCCGACGACGCCCAGGACGAGCACGTGGGTCGCCGAGGGAAGCTCGCTCCGCTGGGGCGGGTCGGGCACCAGCCCACGGATCGTCTCGCTCGACATTGATCTCACCGTTCCGGTCCCGCTGTCGATCGCCGGCAGACAGGTGTTGTGGTGGGGACCCCGTACTTGAACGTTCCGACCCCTCGGGTGACAGTCTCGTTCGCCAACAGCTTCGCGGCGGGGGGTGCGCACTCCCCACGGGAGGCAACGTTCATTCCCCACCCGTGGCTATAGCCGCGGGATGACGGACGCCGAAGCGGAGCTGCGCCGGCAGCTGACCGACGCCTTCGAGCGCGCGGAGTACCCCGTCGCCGACCCGTTCGAGCTCGTGCCGCTCCTGCCCGACGGGCCGGCCACCGAGTTCCGCGCCGGCGAGGTGGTCGTCCCCGCGATAGAACTCGGGACGACCTACGCCGAGTACCAGGAGTATCCCTACGAGTCCGTCGAGGCGCTGGTGGAGGACCTCGTCGAGGGGTTCGAGCGCGAGGGCGTGCTCTAGGCGGCCTGCCCGCGGGTCGTCCCTCGCGGCTCGACACCGTCGGGCAGGCTTTTATCCTCCGGGGAGAAAGGCACGCCTAATGTCGCTTCGGGACGACGAACGCTCGCAGGCCATTCAGATCGGGGCGGTGTTGCTGTTCGGTATCCTGATCATCTTTCTGGCGCTCTACCAGGCCTTCGTCGTCCCGAATCAGAACCGTGGGGTCGAGGCGAACCACCTGGACGAGATCACGGCGGACATGCAGGAGCTCCGGAACGCGATCGTCTCGATCCCCAGCACGGCAACGGATGTCGCTGTCACGCTCAAACTCGGCACGAACTACCCGGCCCGGGCAGTCGCGATCAATCCGGGGGCGCCGACCGGCGCGATCAGGACCGGCGGGACAGCGGACGCTACCCTGAACGTGACCGTGGCAAACGCCGTCGCGACCCACCACGAGGCCGACGACCGCTGGACCGGGACGAACCGCTCCTTCAACTCCGGGACGCTCTCCTACCGCGCGAACTACAACGAGTTCCGGAACGAACCCACCATCACGTACGACAACACGCTGCTGTACCACCGGTTCCGCGCCACGAACCTCACCCGCGCGGGCCAGCGCCTGGTCGACGGGACCAGGCTGACGCTCGTGGCGCTCAACGGCTCGCTGGACACGACCCAGTCCTCCGCGACGTCCGTCGACGTCCGGGCCGTCAGCGCCTCCTCGCGGCGGATCACCATCACCAACGAGACCAACGAGAACGTCACGATCCGGTTCGCCTCGACGCTCAACGCCAGCCGCTGGCGGAGCGAACTGGAGGACACGGACGAGCTCGTCGCCCAGGGCGGGCACGTCGTCGACGTTCGCGGGCGGGCCATCCCCGGGACGGAATACAGGGAAATCGCCGTCGAGCTCGAGGGCGACGTCACCTACAGCCTGGGCATGGCCAAGGTCGGCGTCGGCACGCGCGTGACGGGCGAGGACGAGGCCTACCTCACCGAACTGGGTCCAGATGCCGTCTCGATCGAAGAGGGAACGGACAAGACGCTGACCGTCGAGGTCCGGGACGCCTTCAACAACCCGGTGAGCGGCGTCACCGTCAGCGCGAGCGACCCGGAAGGTTCGCTGGCTTCGTCGACGGCCACGACCGACAGCGACGGGCAGGCGACGTTCGACTACCAGTCCTCGAACGTCGACGGCACCTCGCCGACCTACCAGGTCAACTTCAGCTACCTCGGCCCACCCGGCGGCGGCTTCGCGCCGGGTGCTTCGGAAAACGCCTCCGTCAACCTGACCGTGGAGAACACGGACGGGAGTGGTCTCGGGGGCGTTGGCGGGGGTGGCGCGTATACCTTGTCCTGGACCGATCCATCCGGTCTGGCCGGCGTCTCCTGTTCGCCCAATGTCGACGGTACGTGCACCGCGGACGTTTCCACCAGTGGCTACATCGATCTGCGATCTAAAACGAGTCCGATCGTCGAAGACATCTCCATCGATTTCGGGGTGAACGATTCGAGTATCGCCGGCCTCAATCGGAGTAGCGCCCTCACGAACGTCGACGGCGAGACTGCGGTTGAGCTCCAACCCGAACAGGACGGTTCCGTCCAGGTGTTCGCAGCGAGCGGTGGTAGCAGTGACGGCATCGAGTTCGTTTTCAACAACTTGCCTAACTGTGGCGAACTATCGACGGACTTCGAGAGCGGCAACGTCGGGTCCGAACCGTTTACAGCGATCGGAAACGACGCAGGCGTCAACACGGACGTCAGCAATTCGGGCTCTCGTTCAGCGTTCGTCCAGTACCAAGGAATCCTCGAATCCGACTCGCTGAATACGTCTGCCTGTGGTTCGGTGCAGCTCGACGCGTGGATCAAAATCGGTGACGACGCGTATTCGGAAACGCCGGACAATAACGACTACCTCTACATCGAGTACCAGCGACAGAACGGGAATTGGCGGAGGATCGAGCGATACAATCCACGGAACTGGAACAGTCAGGAGGAACGCTCCGTGAGTTTTTCGGTCACGAATCCAAACGCGTTCCATTCGGACTTCAAAATCCGCTTCCGCGCCGATGCGGATTATCCGCCGGGCGATTACTGGCACATCGACGACGTGACCATCGACGCGGTTCCCTGAACCTGCCATGCAGACCACATTTTCTCGTCGCTCCGTTCCCAGGGAAAATTCGGGCTTGGGAGGAGCCAACCTAAGCGTTCGTGCCATCTCCCCGGTCTCCGAGAACCCCGTTCCCCCGTATCAACTCAGTTGCCCTGAGTGGGTTCTGTGGTACACATGAGAGCCCCAAGTCGCGAATGCCGCTCCCAATCCGAGGTCGTCGGTGTGGTGCTCTTGACTGGCGTCGTCGTCATTCTGCTCGCGCTCGTCGGGGTGTTCATACTCTCGGGGCTCGACACCGCTGACGACCCCGTCGTCGATGTGGAGGTCAGCGTCAACGAGTCGACGGTCAGGATAACCCACGGTGGCGGAGATCGCCTGGCACTTACGGACGTCCGCGTGGTCTTCGGCGAGGGTGGCACCGGCAGCGACGGCCTGGAGAACTTCACCGAGGTCAACGGGGACGGCGACGGCGGGTTCGACGGCGGCGAGATCCGCGAGACGAGCCACGGCGCGACGGACGTCATCGCCGTGACCGTCGTCCACGAACCGTCGAACACGGTCATCGCGCGGGAGGTCCTCGACGTAGCCACCGGGGTTGCGACGTCGACGCCAACGCCAACTCCGACACCGAGTCCGGAAACGCTGACCTGGTCGAGTGCTGCCGACTGGGACGCTGCGGTTTCGGAAACTGGCGTGGTTCACGAGAGTTTCGGCGATCGGCAGGCCGACGAGCTCTCGCTGGGGTACCAATCCACCGAATCGGGACTCGTGGCGTATTGGCCCTTGGACGAAGACAGCGGGTCGATGGCCACCGACGTCTCAGGAACGGGCAACAGTGGCACGATTACCGGCGACCCAGGGTTGAACAGCGATGGGATCGCCGGGTCGTCCGGATATGACCTCGACGGAAGCGGTGATTACGTGCGGATCCCCGATTCGAGCAGCCTCGAGATGAGCGACACGGACGCCGTGACGGTATCGACGTGGGTGAACAAGGACGCCGTCCAGTCCGGCTGGATCGCCCTCGTCCAGAAGTCCGATCGATCGTACAATCTGCAATTCCAGAACGGCAATACACCAGTCTTCACCATCTACGATTCGAACTGGCATACGGCTGACAGCGACATCACTGCGCAGAACGGCCGGTGGCTTCACCTCGTCGGTACGTTTGACGGTTCGACCGTCCGGATGTACGTCAATGGGACGCTCGTTGGAACAGCTACGGCAACTGAAATCGCCGATAGCGGGGGCGCTGACCTCGGAATCGGTGAGAACCTCGACACATCCGGCCGGGAGGTCGACGCTCAAATGGACGAGGTCCGAATCTACGACAGAGCCCTGTCGAGTTCCGAAGCGAGGTCCCTGTACAATGCGACATCGTCCGGCTCCCTGACAACCGGGACGAAGGTCTACAGTTCGTCACGTGATGTCAACAGGCTCGAACTGCGGAACGTTCAGGCGACGCGGCCCTCCGAGGTGACGGTCCACGTCGAATCCGACCCCGACGGCGACGGGACGTTCGAGGAATCGAGCGACCCCGTGACGCTCGATGGGAGTGGGACGCACAGCATAACAGGCCTCGCGACGGATAGCGCCGAATTCCGGTTGAGGGTAGAATTCGACAGCCCCGACGTTACCCGGAGCCCGACGTTCGGAGGTGCCGACTTACATTCCCCCAGTTAATTCGACCACTGTCGAACTCAGAGTCGACATCCACTTATAGCGGCTCCACACACTCAACTCCATGACAGCGGTCGGCATCGACGCGATCGAACTGTGGACCGGCAAGCTGAAACTCGACCTCCCGGAGACCTTCGCGCCCGCCCAGGGCGAGGACCCGGCGAAGTACACGAAGGGCCTGGGGCTGACGGCCTCCTCGTTCCCGGACGCCTACGAGGACATCGTGACGATGGGCGCGAACGCGGCCCACCGGCTGATGGAGCGGAAGGGCCTCGAGCCCGACGACATCGGGCGGATCGACGTGGCGACCGAGAGCGCCTTCGACAACTCCAAGCCCGTCTCGACCTACGTCGCGGGCTGCCTCGAGCAGGTCTACGACGGCGACTTCCACCACGCGAACAAGGGCGAGCGGAAGTTCGCCTGCATCTCGGGGACCCAGGCGATCGACGACGCGTTCAACTGGATCGCGGCGGGGCGCCATCGCGGGCGGAAGGCGCTGGTCATCGCGACGGACACGGCGCTGTACGCCCGGGACGACCCCGGCGAGGCGACCCAGGGGGCGGGCGCGGTGGCGATGCTCATCGGCGAGGACCCCGACGTCGTGGCGTTCAGCCGGGAGCAGGGCTTCGGGAGCGCGGACGAGACCGACTTCCTCAAGCCCAACCAGCAGTTCCCGAGCGTCGACGGCAAGCGTTCGGTGCAGGTCTACCTGGCCCGCATGCGAGAGGCGCTGCTCGACTTCGAGGCGGCCGGCGGGGACACCCACCCCGACAACTACGAGTACATCTTCTTCCACACGCCGTTCCCGGGGATGGTGAAGAAGGCCGCGGCGCTGGGCTATCGCCACTGCATCCGGGGCACGGACGTCGAGGAGCAACTCGCCGACCAGCTGGGCCGACAGCCCCGGCCGGAGGCCTTCGAGGACGACGAGGCCTACCTCGGGGCCATCAAGGAGTACACCGACGAACTCACCGAGACCGACCACTACCTCGACTGGTACGGCCGGACCGTCGAGCCGACCCTCTCCATCTCGCGGGAGGTGGGCAACTGGTATACGGGCTCCGTCCACGTCGCTCGCGCGGGCGCACTGCGGAACGCGCTCGAGACCGACCGGGACCTGACCGGGGCACAGCTGCTCGTGGGCTCCTACGGGAGCGGCGCCCAGGCCGAGATCCACAGCGAGACCGTCCAGGACGGGTGGGCCGAGGAGATCCAGCAGTTCGACGTCGAGGAGCAACTCGCCTCGCGCTACGAGATCTCCTTCCAGGAGTACGAGGCCATCCACGACGTCCACAACCACGACGCCGAGGCCGACATCGAGCGCCGGACCGAGCCCTCGGGCGAGTTCGTCTTCGACGGGTGGGGGGACATGGGCGAGCGCGAGTACACCTACGTGGAATAATTCGACGCGCTGGCACCTAGATTTTTCCCGGTCGGGACGTGAGACGATGCATGTCATTCGCGCGGGTCGCCCGCCGTCTCGCGGTTGCGGGCGCCGTCACGCTCCTGGCGCTCGGGGCCATCGCGCCGGCCCGTGCCGCCGGGCCCCTCACCGACCTCCGGCGGACCGCGGGGGTGTGGCTGCGGGACGTCCCCGAGCCCCTGATCGTCGCCGCCGCGCTCCTCGCGGCCGTCGTCCTGTGGTTCCTCCTCTTTCGATCGCTCCTCGTCCTGGCCTATCGCGGGTGGCGACGCGTCAGCGCCCGCGTCTACTGGGCGCTCACGCTGGTCCTCCCGAAGTCGCCGCTGGTCAAGTTCGCCGCCGGCGCGATGGTCCTGATCGCGGCCGTGCTCCTCATCATCGGGGGCCTCCCGGTCCTGGTCGGCAGCTTCGCCGACGCCGCGGACGGCCCGGCGAGCTACGTCGACGAGTTCGGCGAGAGCAGGCTCAACGGCGAGTGGAACCAGCTCGTCGACGGCGACGTCGTGGCGG
>Ga0207797_1001378_pt1 | contig 17601 bp, 11 predicted proteins | sample PRCRCaboRojoPR_6_FD_187275 | JGI IMG/M metagenome (GOLD analysis project Ga0207797, IMG submission 187275) | Marine sediment microbial community from Cabo Rojo, Puerto Rico - PR CR 10% Liquid 1 (SPAdes) | ecosystem: Environmental > Aquatic > Marine > Coastal > Sediment | place: Cabo Rojo, Puerto...
CCTATACTGCAAACTGACAGGGAAAGACGGCTTTTTGCCGGTATCCGGAATACCTTTTTCCATATTGACAATCTGCGTCAGTTCATTGCCTGGTCCAGCCCCAGTATCCAAAACCGGGTTAAACTGAATGATACCTCGGTGAAGGTGGAGAAAACTTTTAAGATTAATAAACGGGCCTTGATCACAGACCTTACCAACCGCGGAATCCTGGAGGCACGGAAGGACATAACCACTCAAATCGGACAACCGTTCGTGATGGTCCTTCCCCATACCACGGATGATCAATCCCCCCTGGAACTCCTTGAGGACCTCCAGTACAAAAAGGCTGCGGAAGTTATTGAATCCTATCTGACAGCCCGGCAATACGATGTTCAGGTTCCGGGACAAACCCAGGCGATCAACGAAATGCAGCAGACCGCCGCATTCATGTCCGGAGCGGGGGATGACCTCTCCTACCAGCTTGCCATGGCCATCGGCAGTGACATTTATCTGACATACACCGTCGGCACTGAACATCGGCGGATAGGTTCCACGAAAGTAACGAAGGCCAGTGTTGGGGTCAGAGCGTACGAAACAACGACCGCCAGGCTGCTAGGCTCCGCAACCGGTTATTCTGAAGAGCGTCCGGGGAGTGAACTCCCGCTGATTGAAGAAGCGGTCAATAACGCCGTGGACCAGATACTCGGCAGGATTACCGCCTACTGGAAGGAAGATCTGGACCGCGGGATCCAATACAAACTCATCGTCAGACTAAGCACAGGATTCCAATCCGATGAAGCGGAAGAGCTCTCCTGGGAAATCGGAGATATCCTGAAGGCAATTACCCGGAATTACAACGAAAATGTTATCACCGACCAGACACTTGACTACCTGGTGTGGTGTGATCCCAACCAGATCAGACGCTCCTCGGATCTGTACCGGACACTCAAACAGCATTATCAGGACAATGCGTTACCGGGTACCCTGGAACGGAACGTCCTGAATCGTAAACTCCTGCTGCTGGAGGTTACATTATGAAACGCAACTACCACTCTGGCAAATTTGTCCTGCTTGCGGCTATGTTTCTGTCTTTACCGGTCATTGCCCAGGAGCCGGACTGGATTCACAACCACCAGCAGGAATATCCGTCAGCATTCTATCTGACCGGGGTGGGTATCGATTCCACACTGGACTCCGCCAAGAAGAAAGCCAAAGCGGAAATTGCCGGGCAGGTCCGGAGCACCATCCGTTCGGAAGTCACGGATGTCGAAGAGGAGCTGCAATTTGAAGGTTCTTCCAGTCTCCGGAGTGAATTCTCCCAGAAGATTGTAGAAGTGACCGAGGTTACGCTAAGCGGTGTGAACTATCCCAAAACTGCGCAAAGGTCCGGAAGGTTCTATGTGCTTGCGGTCCTTGACAAATCACGATATCTCCAGGATATCGGTGCACGGCTCGAGAATCAGGTTCAGGAGCTGCGCTCCATGCGTACCGGGATTCAGGACTACCTTGATGACGGTGAAATCCTGACTGCCTTACGGCAGTTCGAATCTCTGACTGACAATTTGAATACTTACTATGGTCTGCGTTCCATTTACAATTCCGTCAGCGATACACCCTACGAGAATGATCCGGGATTTACTCTGAACAGCGCGTGGAGCGAAATCCTGCATTTACTTAACGGAATCCAGCTACAGCCGGTGAGTGGCACAGGCCAGAGTGCAACGTTGGGGGAGTATCTTCCTGAACCGATTGTTTTGAGAGTTACTTCGGAATCCATTGGCCGGGAAGTCCCGGTATCCGGTTTGAGCTTACAGTTCAAAGACTCCGAGGGCAATGTCCTTGACCGGATTGAAACTGACCCCTCCGGCCGGGTATCGATCAGACCACGGGCAATCCCCGGTTCCTCACCGGATCAGGGTGGGATCACCGTAACCTTCGCCTCCGTCCCGTTCCCCGAACTGCGCACGGAGCTGTCGAAGAAGAAAGTCACCGTGTCCTATCAGATTCAACATCCCCGATATCAATTCGGCATCGCCGTGGAATCTTCTGACGGGAATCTGGACGGGGGAACTCTCACCAGGCAGCTACACCAAACCCTTTCATCCCTGGGATATACGGTAAATAAGAAAGCGCCGGTGCTTGTTCGTGCTTCGGTTACCCCCGGAGCTTCCCGCCAGGTAAAGGGATTCGCAGGCACTCAATATCTCAGTGAGGTGGAAGCGACGGTGGAGTTTCTCCATGTGGAAACCGGAGAGATCCTTGGGCAACAATCATATACCAGCCGGGGCATGAGTACATCCAATCAGGATGAAGCAGCACAAATGGCGGTGGACAGACTGCGCATTCCGAAGTCGGATCTCACCTTGCTGATTCTCAGATGCCGGGATCGCTTGGATTCGATCTATCAATAATCACAAATATGATTAATCCAGGAAACCTCCACTTGCCACAGCTTATATCATATTCATATAGGAAGATATCGAATTAATATTCGGGATCCTCTCATATTTTCTGCGGTTTCCACCTTTCTCTCCGCAAGATCAGGCTTCTCCGTCTCAATTCCGAGTCTGGTACTCACTTTGCACATAAATTATCTCCACACAGATTCATCATACGAATTGAACAAAACCGGAGGTGCACTAAAATCAAGATGTTGTTGAAAGCGGGCAGGAACGGGAAAACCGCTACCGATCACCGGTACGACAATGGATTTGGGCAACAGATGTCCGGCACAGGTAACATCTCCTTTGTAATCACAGCCCTATTATTTCTGGGTATTTTCTTCTCTCCTCTGATATCGGTATCCGGGGAAGAATTCACCTCCAATTTCAAGCCGGAGGTCACAATAGAGAGTACCGGGAGTCCGATCACTATTGACGGTGAACTCACCGATGGGGCATGGAGTTCCGCCACGAAGGTCACCGGATTTTCCGAGTTCGAACCGGGAGATAACGTGCAGCCGCCCGTGAAAACTGAAGTGTTCATTACCTATGATCAGACCCATCTTTACCTGGGATTCGTTGCTCACGACGATCCTTCGAAAATCAGGGCTTCTTACCAGGATCGGGACCAGGCATTCCAGGATGACTTTGTAGGAGTATTGATTGATACCTATGGCAATGCCAGCTGGGCATATGAAATGTTCGCCAATCCGTATGGCATTCAAATGGATGGTCGCTGGATGTCCAGCGGAGAAGATATGAGCTTCGACCTGCTCTTCCACACCGAGGGCCGGATAACAGAACAGGGCTATCAGGTGGAGTTCGCAATTCCATTCCGGAGTTTGCGCTTTCCCGATAACACATCTCCTTCCTGGCGAATCACGTTCATCCGGACTCATCCCAGAGAGCATCGTGGCCAGTACAGCTGGGCAGCGCTGGACCGGGATAATCCATGTGTGTTATGCCAGCTTGGGTATCTCCGGGGGATGAGAAATATTCAATCCGGCAGGAATTTTGAGTTCCTCCCGGAAACAGTGGTCTCCCAAGCCGGTGAACGCAGTGACATGGATGATCCGGTATCGGAATTTCAGAACGATCCCGTACAGGGTGAAGTCTCATTGGGCATCAAATACGGCATCACTCCCACGCTGACCGCGGATCTTGCATTTAATCCTGATTACAGCCAGGTGGAAGCTGATCCCGCCCAAATTGATGTGAATACAACCTTCGCACTCCATTTCCCCGAACGCCGACCCTTCTTCCAGGAAGGCAGTGACCTCTTTGACACCTATGTAAATGCGGTCTATACCCGCTCTATCAACGATCCGATAGTTGCGGCCAAGCTGACCGGACGAATGCAGAACTGGAGTCTTGCTTATATTGGCGCCCGGGACCGGCAATCCCCGATTCTCGTGCCGTTCGAGGAGGAGAGTGAAACGGTGGGTGCGGAAAAGAGCATCCCGAGCGTTTCAAACATTTTCAGAGCTCAGCGAAATCTCGGCAACGACTCTTTTCTCGGCGTACTTCTCACTGACAGACGTCTGGACAATGGCGGTTCCGGATCCCTTCTCAGTGCGGACGGGGGATTGCGTTTCCTCCGGAATTACCGGGTGGAATGGCAACTCCTCGGCAGTCATACCGTCGAACCTTCCGACACAAGTCTTTCCAGTGACTTCCCCGATCTCCGGTTCGGCAAGGAAGACCACACAGCAGTTTTCGATGGCGAGTCCTTTTCCGGACATGCACTCTATGCGGAATTGAGCAGAGATGCCCGTCACTGGGACTGGGATCTTAACTATGAAGAATACAGTCCCGCTTTTCGGGCGGCTAATGGATTCGTTACAAAGAACAATAACAGAGAGATCTCTGTATCCACCGATTATGAATTCAGACCGGAGTCGAATCTGGTAAAAAATTTATCTCCTATGATCAACGTCGGAAGAGAGTGGAACTATCAGGGAGTTCGAAAGGACGAATGGATCCGTCCCGGCTTCTGGGGGCAGTTTTTCGGCCAGACAAATGTTGCCGGAGGATATATTATCAGCAGTGAACGCTTTGAAGATCTGGAATTCACCGGGTTACGACGATGGGAACTCAACATCAACAGCAACTTCAGCGATATACTGAAACCGGGTTTTTACATCAGCTCCGGGGAAACCGTTGCCAGGAATGAAGATCCCCCGATTTCTGCACATTCCGTCAGACTGAGTATCTGGGCGGATATCAAGCCATCTCAGCGTCTTATCGTCCATCCGGATTATGATCACCTTATACTGAAGAAGAAAGATGGTACTACGCTGAACGATGACTTCATTTTCCGTACCCGTATCAATTACCAGCTCACCCGGTCGTTGTATCTGAGAGTGGTAACACAGTACAACGGCTTCGATGATCAACTGGAGATTGATCCCCTGCTTACCTACCGTATTAATGCGTTTTCCGTGATCTATCTCGGATCGACTCATGATTTCAAGGAATATGACCGCCCCGCAGATTTTCGCCAGATGTCGAGACAAATCTTTTTTAAGGTACGGTATTTATTTCAGATATGACTGAGGGAAGGATTATCGATTATTGATTAGAAGAGCTATTAAAGTAATTCAGATCGACGTGCGAACAGTGCTCTATCTGAATGGGACCAAACGAATGCAGCCGCAATCCGAGGGGAGCACCCCGAACTTCACATCCATTGGTACACCCTCTGGAGTTGCCGTATAGTGGATGGTGCCACCACCAGCCCAACTCCGTCCCCTGTCCCATTCCTCTTCCGAAGAGGAAGAGGTACACGATCCGTCGGGGCTGGCATATCAAATCCTCCTATTCCTTATACCTTATCCCCTACACCCTATCCCTCACCACGATCCCCCTCCACCAGCGGCAGATCAAAGTAAAAGGTAGTACCCTCTCCCACCGTACTGTTCACCTGAATTTCACTGTCATGCAACTGGATCAGCTTCTGGGAGATGGCCAGTCCCAGGCCGGTGCTGTCCGACTCACTCCGGCTTTTATTTCCCCGAAAGAACCTGTCAAAAATATATACCAGGTCATCTTCCGGAATGCCGGGCCCGTTATCCGCGACTTCCACTCTGGCATCTCCCTCCGATGAACCGAGCCTCACAGCCACCCCTCCTCCCTCAGGTGTATAATCCAGTGCATTATCCAATAAGTTGGAGAGCACACGCTCGATCATCCCAATATCCGCCCGGACCCAGGGTTGTTCATCCGGGTAGACGGTATTTATCTCAATATTCTGCTCTTCCGCCTTCTGCCGGAATTTCATCACCACATCCTGCACCAACTCCGCAATGGAGAACGGTTCGGGATTTGGCTCCACCTGCCGGGCATCGAGTTTGGACAGTTCAAATAGTCCATATACAAGTTCGTGAAGCAGTTCGGTGTTCTGCAGGATGATTTCCAGATACTCCTGCTTCTCCTCAACATCCAGAGAGTCCTCTTTCATCATGATGGTTTCCAGATATCCCCGCATGGAAGCCAGCGGGCTGCGGAGGTCATGGGAGACATTTGCAATAAGTTCCCGCCGCAGCTGATCCGTACGCTGTAATTCCTCTACCTGCGCTGCAATCGTATCCGCCATTTGATTAAACGAGTCGGCCAGCTGACCAATCTCATCATCCGAATCATCCTGGACGCGCTGATCTAAATTCCCCTCCCGGAAGCGGGTGACCGTCCCGGTCATTTTCCGCAGTCTGCGGGTTAGCCAGTAAAAGAGCAGCAGCCCGATGATTCCGGCAAGTATCAGGGTAACCATGAGTCCGCGGAATGTCGCCTGCAGGATATAACTGTCTCTGGACAAAGCGGTAGCCACATCATATTGCTCTCCCCCGATGATGATATAGATATATCCCTGTCTGCCTTTGCCTATTTGCAGTGTTGCCGCAGAGAAAGGTTTCTTTCGCCCCGGATGCCGTGGATCATCTCCCAGGATCGGGATGTCACGATTCCCCGCAAGGAACCGGCGAATCGGACCGAGGTCAACCTGATCTGCCTTCACCTTCTTTCCGGGTTCAGCATAGAAGGAGAGAATCTCGCCCTCCCTGTTCAGCAGATAGATTTCAACCTTCGGATTCATCACCATCATATAATGAATGCGCTCACCGATCCGCTGAAAGTTGACGGTATCAACCTGAACCAGCGGTTTGAGTTCTCTGGCCATATCTGCTGCCAGATCCAGATTTAGCTTCTGATCGACCTCCCGTATAAACTGGCGGGACGACCACATGGTGATCCAAATCTGTGCACCTGCCATCACCAGCAACAGCAGAAGAAAAATGACAGAGAGTTTCCCGTAAAATGAGCGGAAAAATTTCTTCACGACTCTAACTCGTTTCGTTCGGCAAACCGATACCCCACTCCCCACACCGTTTTAATAAACCGGGGATTTGAAGTGTCCTGCTCAATTTTGTTGCGCAATCGGTTAATATGGGAATTCACCGTATGTTCATAACCAATGAACTGGTAGCCCCATACCATATCCAGTAACTGTTGCCGGTTAAATGCCTTCCCGGGATTCCGGGCAAAGAGCTCCAGGAGATCAAATTCTTTTACCGTGAGATCCAATACTTCACCATCCAGTGTGACCTTTCGCTTTTCAAGATCGACCTGTAATTCATCATAGGTCAGCATCGTGTCTTCCTGATCCGCAGTTGTCTGCTCCTGGTCAACTTCCATCCGCCTGAAAATCGCTTTCACTCTGGCGATCAATTCCCGGATGCTGAACGGTTTGGTCAGGTAATCATCTGCACCGAGTTCCAGCCCCAGAACCTTATCCACCTCCTCGGATTTTGCAGTCAGCATGAGAATTGGAATTTCCTTATCAGCTGCCCGGATCTGCTTGCAGACCTCAAATCCATCTATTGAGGGCAACATCAAATCCAGAATAATAAGCGAATACTCCGCCTCCCTGAATTTCTCCAATCCGCTTTCCCCGTCTTCTGCCCGCTCCAGCGAATACCCTAAATCACCAAGGTGGATTTCCACCAGATCACAGATATTCGGATCGTCCTCAATAATTAAAACGGGATCGTGGTTTGCCATATCGAATGGGTGTTTTGAATTTCTTTTCCATAAAGATAGACAGAATGATGAGAAAAAGAATCACAAAACCTTAACAAATAACTGATTGACAATAACAGATTGACAGGATCACAGGATATAAACATAACGACAGGATAAAGAAAAAAATTACAAGCTGTAAAGTTTCAACCTAACTACATTTTGTAGAGAGGTAGCCCCGATACATCGGGATCTCCGTTACACTCCGACATGCTACGTCTCTACGGGAGAAGAGCTATTGGTTCTTCCTTCTTGATTTTTCGTTTTCACACACCCTCCACGCTACGGCTCTCAATGTATTTCGATATCTCAATGGAGATTTATAAACATATTTACCAAAACAATTCTTCTGCTATAATATTTTCTTTTCCGTCATACTGTTGATCCGGTTTTATCCTGTCAATTTTTTTCTTAATCCTTCATCCTTTATCCTTTAAAAACGCCCCCTTCCCGCAACCGGAAAGGGGGCGCTCCTCCACTGGGGTTTCGGCTTGGAGAGGGGAGGTTGCTGCTATGGGATTCTGTTTATTTCACCAGGGTCATTTTCCCAATGGCCTGTTTGGATCCGGCATTCAGTCTGTAAAGATAGACACCGGCCGGAGCGGAGAATCCTTCGGCATTTTTACCATCCCAGTCAACCTCATGTACGCCGGGGGAGAGATGTCCGGCCTCGATAGTCCGGACCTGCTGCCCCGTAATGTTGTAGATGGTGATCTCCACCAGACGTTCCTGCGCCAGCTGAAACTGGATCCGGGTGCTGGGATTGAACGGATTCGGATAGTTTCCATTCAGTCCAAAGGTTTCCGGAACACTGACAACATCATCTTCGATCGCAACACTCTCTTTCCCCAGACGACCCTGGGCGTCAAGCCAGGAATAGCCGGCTAACCATTGTTCAGAACCGAAGGCGCCTTTGTAGTTCACCTGAGTGAAGAATCCGTCATCCGGCAAGGTGTCGATATTCTGATAGGCCGGACCATCAATAGTAGGTCTCGGATCGATCAATCCGCCGGATTCCCGCCCGTCCAGACTCGCCAGCTGCGGATCATCGTTGACGGAAGTGATACCGTAGTCTTCAGCGAATAGTGTCGGTGTATTGAAAATGATATTGTTTGAAGAGAAGAGCAGGGAATCACCAATCAGCGCTTTGGTCTCGTCATCCCTGATATCCAGGACCTGGTCGCTGCCATCTACGATGATGTAGTTCCAGAACTTGCCGGCGGTGCCTTCCCGCAGGCGAATCATATCATCGTTATCGGAGGCCACATCACCACCGGAACCTGATCCGATGAGTGTCACATTGGCGAACTGCGGCATTGAGCGGGGATGCTGATCGAACTTGCTGTCCATCTCATGCGCCCGGTTGCCTTCCTCTTCACCAACCATGGCAAAGAGGAACTGGCCGCGGCCCTGATATCCTTCATCGGTATCGAAGGCGTCGTCCCCCACAAACAGCACCGAGCAGTAACGCAAGTCGACGGTACCGCCGAACATCTCGAAACCGTCATCCAGGTTGTAGGCGATCTCGCAGTGTTCCACGGTGGTCCCGCGACCGACTCCGGCCAGGGTGATCCCGTTGATCTCGTTGTCCTGACCGATAGACCGTCCGCCATACCAGACGCGGACGTACCGGAGAATCCCGGAACTGTCATTGGGATCGTCGCCTCCATACGGCACGCCGGTCAGGCCTTCCACAAAGTTTTCACCCCCGATGATCGGAGCGTTCCCCAGGATTATCAGTCCTCCCCAGGTCCCCCGCTGTGGCAGTTCATCGTCCGGCAGGGCGGACGTGAAGGTAATGGGGTTTTCCGCCGTCCCGTCGGCCATGATCTTCGCACCGCGTTCAATCACCAGCGCCGGTGCAAGACCGCTGCCGTCATCGGAGAGCGATTCAATAACCGTCCCCGGCTCAATAGTCAGAGTTGCCCCGTTTTTCACGAACGTCTGGCCGGTCAGGAGGTAGGAGTTTTCTGAGTTCCAGGTTGTGCTTTCAGTGATATCCCCTTCCACCTCAACCACGTTCTGGGCAAAGGCAGTGCCGGTGAATACCACCAGTAGCATCAGAGCGGTTGTTGCAAGCTTTCTCATTTTAGCTCCTTCTGTTCGGTTCATTGACAGTTAGCAGTTAAACCTTCAATAGCACGCTGATACCCACAGATCGCCCGCAGCGATCCGCAGGTAACCGCAGATAAAGATTCCGTGAATATGTTCTTTTTTATCTGCGGTAATCTGTATCATCTGCGTTTGTCTGCGTGCTATTCTGGATTTCCCGTATCTCAATGAACCGATAGTGATTCAGAGATCGTAACTCACGCTCAGGCTCATGGAGACACCGGGTTTGTATTCCTGTGTATATTTCTGCTCCCCCGTGCTCTCTTCGATGAGGCCGTAGCGCACAGTGGAGTTCAACAGATTCTTTGCCTTCACACCGACTGTGAAATGCCCGAGTTTCCTGGACGCCGTCAGATTCAGGGAGTGGAACGGGAATTCATACTCGCTCCCCACGTAGGCCATAGCCGAGGAGAGTCGCCTGGAAAAGGCGTTGTAGGCCAGATTAAACCGGTATCCCGGCCGGATCATCAGGTTTAATGCGGCATTGACTATCCGGTCTGACTGACCGGGAAGCGGGCGACGACTCTCAGAAACCGGCTGGAAATCATACCCGGTGAAGAACGTCACCACACTATCGTTCTGCACAGTGGATCTGGAAAGTGTCGTGTTCAGAGAGACCGTGCCAAATCCAATCTCCATGGGGATGAAATTCAGTTTTTTCCGGATTTCAATCTCCACTCCCCGGATTTCCGCACTCAGGGCATTAGTGTACACCTTATTGATCCGGTCGGAGCCCCCTGCCAGGAAAACAGCCACATCAATGGGATTCTTAAAGTGTTTGTGAAACAGGCCAACTGAAACCAGTTCTGCAGGGTTGGGATACCATTCCACCCGGAAATCGGTGTTATAAATCCGGCTGGTCTGCAGATCCGGATTCCCGATCTTGATCTCTTTTCCATAGAAGTCCTGATAAGCGAACGGTGCGATTTCCCGGAACTCCCCGCGACCTATCGTCTCTGAATACGCTGCTCGTACAATAAACTCGCCGCGTTCGTAGATCAGGTTGAAGGATGGCAAAATATCGTATTCATCGATATTTGCTTTATGGGAGGAGGTGTCATTGGTCACAGGATTGTACGGATTGACCTGCATCAGATAATCCTCGTGACGCACCCCACCGATAAACCGCAGATGATCCAGCGGCTCATACAATCCCAATCCCAACGGGATCTCAAACATTAAAAATCCCGCTGTGAGATCCTCGATCGCCTGATACGCATTCCGACTGATATCACTCTGATTTTCCACCAGAAGCAATCCTTCCTGCCGCACGGTATCCCCCGCCATCTCAAAGAAATTCTCGTCACCGAACTCTGTACCTAACGAATCCTTCGAGACCTTGTTCTGGCCAATCCAGCTATCCGACTGTTCGTGATAAAAGTACCGCTTCCAGAAGTCCCGGTTTTTATCCTGTGACCGGAATCCGAACTTCATCTTCAGGGGACTGCCATTGGGCAGTTGATGGGTCAGAGTATAGTTCAGATCAAAATTCGCGTTGTTATCTCCGCCGAAGATAAATTCCCGCTGACCCGCCTCCGATGATGAGCGCATTACCCGGACCAATCCGGTGGTAGCCGTTTCGTCTGCAAGATAGTTATGGCGGCGGGTATCCGGTTCATACCGGTATGAGGTGCCTGTGCTGATACTCCAGTCTACGGTATGTCCCAGCAGAAGGTGAAACTTACTCTGTCCGCTCAGGGTGTAGTTGGAAATGGTTTTCTCAATATAATGGTGTTTAAGGAAGATCCCACTGTCGACATTCTGGGTCTGGCCGGTCCCGTACGCGATCTGATCACTGGAGGTGTGAGTGTAGAGATACTGAAATCGTGCTCTGTGTTTGTCAAACAGACTGAAACCGGTGCTGAAGGTATTGGCGAAGTTCGTGTTGTACCCGGTCTCGGTAATCTGACGCTGTTCAAGACTCGGCACCAGACTGTCTCCGGTTGTGAAATACTGCCTGGAGGCATAATCCTTATAGCTATAACCATTGGAAAAATTTGAGTTGATGAAGAATCCGTACTCAAAATTCCGTCCGATGTTAAATCTATCACCATAGTTTAATCCCAGTGAGATTGGACGTCGGGGAGTGATTTTCTCATAGGTGAACTCCGTATCGAATGATCTGCCATATTCGGCAAGTCTGTTCTGCCAGCCTTCCGGAGTATTGATAGAGGTATCAGGATAGAAGTATTCATATTGCAACTCGTCATCAATGTATTCATAATTGACGCTATCCGCCTCCTTGCGAAGGACGATATCCCCCGGGATTGCCTCTGGCATATCCCTGGAGCCATCATCAAATCCCCAGTAATCGTATCGTCCCCCCTTACCCAGACGGTAAGTATATCCATCCCCCAGGTATGTATCATGCTTCAGACCGAACTTGAGCTTAAATGTCCGCTGATCGGGATAAGCTTTGGTCTGGATGTTTAAAGTACCGCCGGCGAAGGCACCTGGCATATCCGGAGTGAAGGTCTTGTTGGTAACAATCCCTTCAAGCAGTGAAGTGGGAAAGAGATCCAACGGGACGGCCTTCTTATCCGGTTCGGGGCTGGGGACCGGATTATTATTCAGCTGGGTATTCGTGTATCTGTTACCCAACCCCCGGACTACGGCGAATTTATCCTCTTCCACCGTCACTCCGGGGATCCGACGGAGCGCCTCAGCGGCATCGGAATCTCCGGCTCTGGAAATCTGTTCACTGCTCACCGCATCCTGGAAACTGATAGACGCCTTCTTCTCCACCAACCGTTGGAGCTCACTCCCTTGCTGTACTTCACCTTCCACCTCCACCTGCTCCGATTCCAGCACCGACTGTTGGAGTGCGAAATCGAGAGTCAAAGTCTGTCCACCTGCCAGCTTCACCGACTCCCGGGTCATCTGCTCATACCCGATATAGCTGGCGCGGAGATCGTAATTCCCGGCCGGCACATTACTGATAGTATACTCACCATCCTCATCCGTGGCGGCTCCCAGGGAGGTCCCAACGATCTGAACATTGGCTCCCACCAGGGCTTCACCGTTTTCAGAATCGGTGATGGTCCCTGTAATTTTCCCTGTGTTCTGGCCATAAACAGGAAGGGTGAGTGATAATCCGATAAACAGCAGAACGACCTGGATAAAACTGCCCTTGATAAAATAATCCACCTTTAGTTCTGTGATTCTCATTTTGGGCCTCCTCTCTTTAGCTCAAAACCCGGTGGCAGTATAAGAATGCGATGTAAAGGAACTTTAAAGGCAGGTTAAAAACTTCGTGAAAAAAGAGGAGGCGTCAGCTGGCAGGAACAACACCAGGGATCTCTAACCACAAAGACACTAAGACACAAAAAAAGACTAAATAAATAACCAAGTTAAGTATGAGGAGCAGACGGTCCGAACAACTCCGATGGAGCGACCCTAAAGCAACAAAACGTTTGCCGTTTGCTAGTGTTTACTTCGGGTCTTTGTGTCTTCGTGGTGGATTGTTGTTTTAATCACTTGGTGTGACAGACCGAAAGTATTCCAGGATTGCCCGGGCGGCGGTACTGTCCAGGCCCTGGCTGGTCATCATCTGGTTGTATTGTTGACGATACTTCTGGAGGACGGGGTGCCGCATGACATTCTCCTGCGGATTCAGGATCATATTCATAACAAATTCCGGTGTCCGGTTCCGGAGTACATCGCCAAGCGGGGGACCCAGATTTGGTTTATCCATGAGATGACATTTCATGCATTTGTCGCGAAAAATCTGTTTTCCGTTCCGTGCGAGTCGCTGGTTCAGTGGTGCGAGTTGAACCGTATCCACCGGTCCGATGCCGTGTCTGAGTTGATGATTGGTCAGGGGTTTTTCACTGTATTCTTCACCTCCGCAGCCGGAGACGATGACGAGAAGGAGTGTTGTTAAGAGAGTAATAACGCTCAAACGCATTGTCGCTCAGCATAATTTAGTTGTCGGATTTCGAGTAAAGTTAACTATCTCTTCCGGGGATACCAACGGGTTTGGGACCCTGAGAGGGGGGACCATTTCAAGGTTCACCCTTTCCCACCTTCGCATCGATTGCAGATGTAACTGTATTCAACAGAAAGACCAAAACAGCCACTGCATTCAGCAGTCCACCCCACCGGCGCAGAGGAGCAATGAGCAGGAGGTCCCCTGCAATCCGCAGAATCAGGGAGAAATGAAGTAAAACCAAATGAGTGTAAAACGACGGGCGATAAAAAACCGGGATACCCAGCACTGCCGGAAAAATCACCGGGGCGTGACCGAAAATCATAGAGAAAATAAATCCAACGAATATCACGTGGAGTATGGCGTCATAATACGGACCTGCCGTAACTCCCCCCACCACAACAGCCAACAAACCCCCTGCTCCCAGCCAGAGATATCCTGACATGAGCGCCAGTGCCATAAACCTGGTCATCCCCACCCGCCTGACCGAGCGCCGCGCCAGATCGTACCTCCACAACCATCCGGCCAGGAGAATCCCGGAAATACCGAATATCCGTATCCCATAATCGTAGACGAACAATCCTGAAATCACCGAAACAATCAGTACGACAACCGCTCCAATCAGAAACGCCCGAATTCGATTCGTCAGCTGCAGGACTCTGCTAAGCTCCAGACGTTCACCGACAATGGTGAGTATCAAAAACCCCACCCACCAGAGGGCTATCTGTGGTAAAGGAAATCCCCGGGACCAGAGCAAATTTCCCAGAAACCAGAGATTAGCCCCCAACCCCATGACAGCAAAGTGTAATTCCGGTTCATGAACATACATCCGAAAGAAAAATCCTGAAAGAACGGCACTCCCCGCAAGGATACTGATGATCCCAAGGGATTCTCCGAATCCTGAAAGTAGCAACACCGCCCCAATTCCGGTGAGTGCAGGTCCGGTAAACGACCAGAGTTTTCGAAGCGCAATTGCCCGCTCAAGGCTGATCAGTGTGCCAACAAATCCTGAGATCATCAGAGGACCGTGGGAGTCCGGCAGTTCAGACGAAACCGGCACCGACCAACCAAGACGCCATAATCCGGTCCAGATTCCGACCAGAAGTGCGGTAATTCCCATGGCCAGTACACCAACCCGGAGGGGGAGTGGAAATCTGCCGGTATTCGTATCGCCGAACGGGCTCACAATCCACCCCGCACCAGCATGATTGCGAGGAAAACCACAATCAAACTGAGCAGCAGGTTCACACGCCCAAGCCATCCCGCCCGCTTCCTGAGCTTCTCCGCCTCCCCCGACTCCCCTTCTTCAAGCGCCTTTGACGCTTTCGGCCCCAGAGAAAAATCGTGTATTGCACTGATTATTATGATTATACCAACGAAAAACAGTTTATGGGATAAGGTGAGTCCGAACGGTGTTCCCCAGAATTCCTTCTCCCAGAGTGCGGACCCTCCCACCCGGTATACCGCGTTAAAAGTCCCGGTAATAACCAGCGTGGTGATAATTCCCCATCCGATTCTGCGGAATCGTTCGCCGGTGAGACGGATTAACCGGTTGGCAAATTGCTCAAAGGCAGGACTCTTCACCACCGGCACCACAATCAGTGCGAGGAAAATCATACCTCCAACCCAGATCATTGCAGAGACGATGTGCAAATACACCGAGATATAGTACAGGACTTTCATCGCCAATCCCTCCCCGTTTCCCTGGGATTAATCACATGTTTTGTCTGTGGAATGTTCCATAGAGGATTCACCGTCGAAGCAGGGGACTGTCGTCTGCCCGGGTTACATCACCGGTGAAGCCGAACCTTCGTGAAAGATTTCAGCATTCCCGGAGCCGATGGCCCGGATGTATCCAATGAGTCCGCGCTCCATACGGGCCAGTGCATGATCAACGATTTTGTATGTGCCCGGGACATCAAACGAGAGCTCCGCGACGGTTGCTCCGCCGGGAGCGACACTGGTAGTCTGGATATCACGGAGCGGTGGACTTGCGAACGAACCGGCCGGATACACCATGTCCAGTATTTCTCCAATGATATGGAAAGAGGAGGTGTAATTCGGTCCGCCAACACCGAAGTAAATTCTGGCGGTTTCCCCGACTTCAACCTCCAACGGATATTGTTGTGTGAGAGCACCTACCGCACCATTCAAAACGACGTACTCTGCCTGTTCATTCAGCAGTTTCTTCCCGCTGAACTCCAAATGACCTTCCGCACGCCGCATTGCCTCGTCGGTATACAGCTCCTGCTGCATTATGTAAAATTCGTGGTCAACTGGAGATAAACCTTTCTCAGGCTCAACCAGAATCATACCGTACATCCCGTTGGCAATGTGCTGGGAAACCATGGGCGATGCGCAGTGATAGACGTACAGTCCGGGTTTAAGCGCTTTGAACGTGAATGTCTTTTCCTCACCCGGTGGCACTTGCATTACCGCAGCCCCGCCGCCGGGACCGGTGGCGGCATGAAAATCTATGGAGTGCACCATAGTGTTGGAATCCGGATTAACGAGGCTCACTTCAACCTGATCGTTCACCCGAACCCGCAGCATAGGCCCCGGGACCTTCCCATTAAAGGTATAATAAGTATAGGAACTGCGTTCACCGAGCTTGCCTTTCAGTTCAACCGCCGTCAGATCATATCTGACAGTTTTCGCATCCCGGCCTTTCACCGGACCGGGTAAATCTTCAGGATCCCTCGATATGGATTGCGCATTTACAGCCCTTTGCTCGGGAGCGGAACCCACGTTGAACCATCCCTCCATTCCGGCGGTCCGGTGACCGGAAACAGTGCAGAAATAGGGATAATTCCCTTCCCGGTCAATCTGAAATGTGACAGAAACAATATTCCCTGTGCGGAGGATGCGTTCAGCGCGTGCTCCGAAAGCGGGAACCGCAACATCATGGGTTCCGCCGTCCCCGTTTTTCAATCTGATTCGTACCACTTCGCCCTTGTTCGCTGAAAGCGGAGGATTGGTCACGCCATCGATATCCGCACTGTCGCCCACAAATACCATCCGTCCGTCTGTTATTGCGGTTTGGAGACGATAGACACGATCAGGATTTTTATACGCCTGTGATTCCGCATCCGTACTCTGGAGCTGGAGGGGACTTATCAGCGCGATTACGCTCAGCAGGAGCAGTAATCCGCCCGCCCATAATCCCAGCCACAGATAGGTTCGTTGAGTATTCATTTTCTATCCTTGAATGCAAATGTTTACCCTTAACCTGAGTAAAAGGGGGAACCCTGAAAGGGTCATACCCATTCAGGATCGACCGTGGCAATCCCATAATCAGGACCGCACCATAAACAACAGCATTTTACATGGGGTTCTTGCCTCCAGTGCATGGGGCTGATCTTCCGGTAATGTCAGCAATTCCCCGCCGGAAACGGGATATTCTTCACCGGAGATGGTGATGACCATCTCACCCTCAACCATATACACCATTGCTTCATACGGGGAGGTGTGCTCGCTCAATCCCTCACCGGCATCGAAGGCGAAGAGGGTCAACGTGCCGGCCTTCTCCTGAATCAGGGTACGGCTGACCACTGCCCCATCCTGATATTCCAGCATCCTTTGCAGATCCTGCGCCCCTATCTCTTCACTGAGTGTATTCATTCTGGACCTCTCATTCTATTAATTCGGACTTTTATGTCTGATTTAAATATAACATCATGCGCCCTGCTGTCAAGATAAAACTGATCCCGTGATCCCGTCATTCCGGCATCACTTACAGGAGGGAGGCCGCTGCTTCGTCCATCCACCACTCCGGCATGCCCTGTACAGGATCAATCCCCACCGCGGGATATCGCTCTTTACTCACATCACCGGTGAGTACCTCCTTCACCACCTCCGCTTTGCGCCTCCCGGCTACCAGAAAGATCACGTGATACGCCGCATTAAAGACGGGATACGTCATAGTCAAACGCTGTCGCGGCGGATCGGGTGCTGTGGTAGGCACCACCAGCCGATCCCCCACTTCAAGTGCCTGCGAGCCCGGAAAAAGCGACGCCGTATGCCCGTCATTCCCCAATCCCATCAAAGCTATATCAAGCACAGGTGGAT
>Ga0207797_1001379_pt1 | contig 17597 bp, 16 predicted proteins | sample PRCRCaboRojoPR_6_FD_187275 | JGI IMG/M metagenome (GOLD analysis project Ga0207797, IMG submission 187275) | Marine sediment microbial community from Cabo Rojo, Puerto Rico - PR CR 10% Liquid 1 (SPAdes) | ecosystem: Environmental > Aquatic > Marine > Coastal > Sediment | place: Cabo Rojo, Puerto...
TGGAAGGGTCGCGCTTGCTGTTCCTCCCGCGCGAGGAAGGCGTCAGCCCGCTCCTGGAACTCCTCGGAGGCCCACACGCCGGCGGTCAGGTCACGGGCCATCTCCTGGCCGGTCAGCCCGAGGTTCGTCCACTGTTTCATGATCGCCTTGATCGTGCGGTAGGCCTGTGGACTCTTCTCGTCGACGATTGTCTGGACGAGGTCGACTGCGCGTGTGCGGGCGCCGCCGTCGTCGACGACGCGGTTGATCAGCCCCATCGCCTTCGCCTCTTGGGCGGTGAGCAGACGGCCCGTCAGCAGGAGGTCGCGGGCGCGTTTCTCGCCGACGATCAGCGGGAGCAACTGGACGCCGCCGCCGGCGGCGGTCGAGCCGACGCCGACTTCGGGCTGGCCGAAGCGGGCGCTCTCGCCGGCGACGATCAGGTCACACGCCGAGACGAGTTCGTTCCCGCCGGCGACGCAGGTACCCTCGACGGCGGCGACGACCGGCTTGCCGGTGTCGCGGAGCAAGTCCAGCGCGTCGAAGTAGGCCGACAGCCAGCGGGCGCCGTCCTCGAAGGACAGATCCTTGATCTCCTGGAGGGCGGCACCGGCACAGAAGTCCTCGCCCGTCGACCCGAGGACGATGCCGTGGACGTCGTCGCTGCGGTCGGCGTCGACGACGGCCTCCGTGAGTTCGTGCAGCATCTGGAGGTCGATGACGTTGCTCCGGTCGGGGGCGTCGAGTTCGACGAGAGCGATGCGGTCGTCGTCCGGGTGGCGGTCGGTGGCGACTGTCTCGAAGGGCATGATCCGCGGTACCAAGGCCACTACTATAGTCCTGGGGGGTAACAGTCGGCGTATGCGCGGACTCGACCAGCGGACGGCGTTCGTGACAGGTGCAGGCGGCGGGTTCGGACGGGCGATCGCCGTTCGACTCGCCGAGGAAGGTGCGACGGTCGTCGCCAACGACGTCGACGAACAGCGGGCCGCCGAGACGGTCGCGGCCGTCGAGGCGGCCGGCGGCACCGCGACCACAGCGATCGCCGACGTGACCGACATGGACAGCGTCGCGGCGGCAGTCGACGACGTCTGGGACGAGTACGGGCCCATCGACGTGCTGGTCAACAACGCCGGCTGGGACCGGATCGAGTGGTTCCTCGACCAGGACCCCGAGGTGTGGGACCGGATCATCGACATCAACTTCCGGGGGCAGATCAACTGCGCTCGCGTGGTCTGCGAGCGCATGGTCGCCGAGGACGTGCCGGGCACTGTCGTCGCCGTCGCCTCCGACGCGGCCCGCGTCGGCAGTTCCGGCGAAGCCGTCTACGCCGGGACGAAAGGCGGCATCGTCTCCTTCACGAAGACGCTGGCTCGGGAACTGGCCCGGAACGACATCAACTGCAACGTCGTCGCGCCCGGGCCGGCGGATACGCCGCTGACCCGGGAGATGCGCGAGGAGACCGACCTGGCGGAGACCATCCTGGGCGCGATGAGCGACCAGATCCCGCTCGGGCGGATGACCGAACCCGAGGACGTCGCGGGCGCCGTCGCCTACTTCGCCAGCGACGACGCCGCATTCGTCACCGGCCAGGTACTCTCCGTGTCGGGTGGGCTGACGATGAGCGGCTAGCCGGTGGCGTTGGCCCACGTCCGCGTCGGCGTCTGCATCATGAAGCGGTCACAACCGGTGTCGGCGTAGGGGCCGCTCCCGCCACCCGAACAGCCGCTGTACCGGCCGTTTTCCAGAAAGAGGACGCGGACGCCGCTGGCGTCGGGCAGCAGACCGCCGTCGGTTCCGCCGCTGGTCTGCACCTCGAGTCGGTACTGTATCCCGACGTCGCAGGTCTCGTTCGCGGGGCCGTCGCGGTAGCTCTCGACGTAGACGCGGAAGGTGCTGAAGTCGGCGCCGTCCTGCGAGGTGCGCTCGGCGTAGGCGCCGAGGTCGGCGTCGACGCTGCCGGTCTCGATGAACGACGTGACCTCGTACGTGCCGTTCGGGCCGTTTCGACTGCTGACGTAGTCCCCGACATCGTCCTCACAGCCGGCGTCCAGTCGCTCCAGCGAGACGACCTCGATGTCGGTCGGGCCGGTGTCGTCGCTGAAGAAGGGGAGGGCGTTGATCGAACCCGCGGATAGCGCGACGAGGGCGAGAATCGCGGCCACGACGATGACGGTACGCCAGCGTGGCGGGGGGAGGGCCATACAATGTGTTGATATGGCAATAGAAAAGAATCTATCTACTCGGTTCGGCGGTACATCCCCTTGGAGGCCGGCCGCGTCTCCTCGAACCCGGAGCGTTCGTAGAAGCGGTCGACGTCCGCCATGAGGTTGACATAGGCGTTCGGCGGTGCCGTCTCCGTGACGTAGTCGAGCAGTACCTCCATGATCGCCGTTCCCAGCCCCCGGCGCTGGTGGTCGGGGTGGACGGCCGTATCTGCGATGTGATACACGGAGCCGTCATCGCCGACGATCCGACCCATGCCGACGGTCTCGCCGCTTCGCTCGTTGCCCACGACCACGCCGTAGACGGAGTTGGGCAGGCCGCGTTCGACGCCCGCCCCGGAACGGGCCGCCATCCCCGCCGCGTCGCGGAGGCGCTGGAACTCCTCGACGGTGGCGACGCGCTCGCGGAGGTCGTAGTGGCCGTCCATAGCATCGGATAGCGACGGCGAGCGGGAAGAAAACACGGATCGGGTCGCCGAAACCGGCTCCGGACTACGAGACTCGATTCGCCGCTTGTTTCGCCTCCTCACCGTCGTCGGTGACCGACGTCTCGACGTTTTCGAACTCATCTCGGATGGGTTTCGCGTTCTCGGCGGTCACATCACCCGTGTTAATTGTTACCAAAAGATGATATCAGATGCCTGTGAAGATAGATCCCATGGGAAAGACAAACCCTGGTGACTGGAAGCTCCGGCGATTCAACGCGGTCATGGGCGCCCTCCACTTCCTCCAGGGTGCGGTAATGCTATATCTGAGTTCCTCGCGGGAGTGGACAATCACCGCGACGCGTCTCGACTTCGACACTGAAAGACAGCAACTCGAACCCGTCATGGAGTCGATCGGGACGATCGAGTTGGCCTATCTGGCGGTTGCGTTCTTATTCATCTCTGCAATCGCCCATTCGCTGATCGCGACGGTTCTTTACGACCGCTACGTCGCCTATCTCGATCAGGGCATGAACCCGTACCGGTGGTACGAGTACGCAGTCAGCGCGTCGGTGATGATCGTCCTGATCGCCATGCTGGCGGGTGTCTGGGATCTAGGAACGCTGATCGCACTTTTCGGCCTCGTCGCGGTGATGAATCTCTGTGGACTGGTGATGGAGCGTCACAATCGTCTGACTACGGAAACCGACTGGAGTTCGTTCATCGTTGGTTCGGTCGCCGGTGTTGTCCCGTGGATCGTCATCGCCGTTTCGATTATCGGCACGTTCAACGCTGGTGGTAGCCCACCGGACTTCGTGATCGTCATCTACGCCTCGCTGTTCGTTCTCTTCAACCTCTTTGCAATCAACATGCTATTGCAGTATCGCGGGGTCTGGAAGTGGCAGGATTATCTGTATGGTGAGCGGACGTACATCGTGTTGAGCCTCGTGGCGAAGTCGCTGTTGGCCTGGCAGGTCTACTTTGGCGCGCTGAATTCACCAGTGTAGCAACCGCTCTTCCCGGGGATTGAGGCGGGCGTCAGAGACGCAAGCCGGTGCTGGCAAGCGAGCTTGCTGTCAAAAGCTTACCATCGGGTTTTCTCTGTTCCGGGGGTGAACCGCTCGCTTCGTCTGCTGATGCTGATTCGGTCTGTCGTGCTCGATGCGCACGCACACTGAACGGATGAGTCAGTAGAGATCGTCCAAAAAGAATCGTAGTCGCCGTGCTGACTACAGCCACTCTCTTTAGCTGAATACAGGCGCTAATCCCCCTTCCTCAAGGAGCATCGCAGTCCGCATCAGCGGACAAGAAGCGCAGTAGGGAGGGGATACAGCGCCGTCATCATTTTGCATACATCTGCTTGTTGCTTGCCCACCGCCCACGTACCCAACACGTTTATGTTGAAACAACGTCTAAACACCGGCGATGGACAGGCACGAAATCGAAGGCCACGAAGTCATCGAGGGCGAGGTCAAACCGACCGGCAACGGCGCACATGTTCTCGTTCCCAAACGGTGGCGCGGTGCAGACGTGAAGGTCGTCCGCATATCCGAACCAGACCAGTAACACGATGAACTACAACTACAGGTATCGCCTCACGCCGACCAAAAGCCAGCGTGAGACGCTGGACTACCACCGCGATACCTGTAGACAACTCTACAACCACGCCCTTTACCGCTTCAGCCAGATTCCTGAATCGGAAGGCACGGTCAAGCAGCGCGTTCGGAACATCCGTGACGAACTACCCGACCTCAAAGACTGGTGGGACGCACTGAATGACGTGTATTCGAAAGTGCTTCAGCCCACCGTCATGCGGGTCGCTCACAACGTGAAAGCACTCGGGAAGCTCAAAGAGCAGGGCTATAACGTCGGTGAGCTTCGGTGGAAGTCACCCCGCGAGTTTCGCAGTTTCACCTACAACCAGTCTGGCTTCGAACTCGACAAGAAGGGTGGTCAGACTGTGTTGTCGCTGTCGAAACTCGCGGATATTCCCATTGAACTCCACCGACCACTGCCTGACGACGCCACGGTCAAAGAAGTCACGCTGAAAAAAGAGAAGATGGGCGAGTGGTTTGCCATCTTCGGCATCGAGATGAACACAGAACCACCAGCCAAGCCGTCCCTTGAGGATATTGACACTGACGAGATGGTCGGTATCGACGTGGGCATTCTGAAGTATGCCCACGACACTGACGGGGCGGCGGTCGAATCACTTGACCTCTCGGAAGAACGCGACAGGCTTGAACGAGAACAACGGAAACTCTCACGGAAAGAATACGAGTCGAACAACTGGGAGAAGCAACGACAGCGCGTGGCTGCGTGTCACCGTCGAATCAAGCGCAAACGACGTGACTTCTTGCACAAACTCTCGAATTACTACGCTCGGGAATACGAGGTAGTCGCGGTCGAAGACCTCGACGTGAAAGGGATGCTGGAATCGCCGCGTAACAGCCGCAACACGGCGTCGTCAGCGTGGGACACGTTCACGTCGATGCTTGAATATAAGTGCGAGCGTGAAGGCACGCACTTTGTGGAGGTTGACCCGGCTGGAACGACCAAAGAGTGTGCATCCTGTGGCGTGGAAACAGACAAGCCGCTGTGGGTGCGTGAACACTCTTGTCCTGCGTGCGGCTTCGAAGCGGACAGAGATGCAAACGCGGCGTGGAACATCCTTTCTCGCGGCCTCTCGAAACTAGGAGTGGGTCACTCCGAAGGCACGCCTGTGGAGACTGCGCTCCCTACGGGAACCACGGTGGTTCCTGCACAGCGCGTCGTGGAAGCAGGAAGCTCCTGCCTCAAGGAGCCGCCGACGGCGGCGAGTAGGCAGGGGTAGTTCACCACGCTGTTTGGGCCATATACTGGGAGTTTCCACAGAGCCAGCAAACTCGAAATCAAGGAAGCAAACAGTGCACGTCTCGCCAGGTCAGAGGCCCGCGACGTCCTCGATGGCGTCGGTGAGTTCCCGGATGCTCTCGACGGTGTGTTCGCCCATGTGGCCGATGCGGAACGACTCTTCGCTCAGGTCGCCGTAGCCGCTGGAGAAGACCATGTCGTACTCCTCGGAGACGGCCTCGACGGTGGCGGCGACGTCGATGTCGCGGGTGTTCTCGACGCAGGTCACCGTCTGGGACTCGTAGCCCGCCTCGGGGAACAGGTCGAAGTGCTCGCGCGCCCAGTCGCGGGCGTACTCGGCCATCTCGCGGTGGCGCTGGTCGCGGGCGTCGTGGCCCTCCTCGAGCATGTGTTTCATCTGCTTGCGGTAGGCCAGCATGATGGGGATGGCCGGCGTCGAGTGGGTCTGGCCCTTCCGGTCGTAGTAGTCCAGACAGCGCTGGAAGCCGCCGTACCAGGAGGCGGCGTCCTTCTCGAGTTCGCGCTCGTAGGCGGCGTCGCTGACGGTACAGACCGCCAGTCCGGGCGGCATCGCGAAGGCCTTCTGCGTCGATGTGAAGATGCAGTCGATGTTGTGTTCCTCGACGTCGATGAAATCGCCGCCGAGACAGGAGATGGCGTCGACGACGAAGTAGGTGTCCGGGTAGTCACCGAGCAGGTCGCCGATCTCCTCGACCGGATTCCGGACGCCGGTCGACGTCTCGTTCATCACGACGCCGACGGCGTCGTACTCCTTGTCGCCGTTTTCGAGCGCGTCGCGGATGTCCTCGGGCTTGACGGCCTCGCCCCAGTCGTACTCGATGCGGTCGACGGTCTTGCCGAGGCGGTCGGCGACGTTGGCCTGCCGCTCGCTGAAGGCGCCGGAGGTCGCGACGAGCATGTTCTCCTCGACGAGATTCAGCGTCGTCGCTTCCCAGAACTCGGTACCGGAGGCCGTCAGGATGATGACGTCGTTGTCGGTGCCGAGAAACTCCTTGGTGTCCTCGACGATGGTCGTGTAGAGGTCGGTCATCCGGTCCATCCGGTGACCGAACATCGGTTCGGCCATGGCCTGGATCACGTCCTTGCGCACCTCAGTCGGTCCCGGGAGATACAGCGTCTTGTTCGGGTAGTCGTCTTTGTATTCGCGTTTCTTGGTCACGAAAACCACTCGCAGTATCGGATACACTGGCGGCGGGGGGTATGGTAGTTTTGATACCGGTCTCGCCGGGAGCGGCGGGACTGAACCGACTGCGGGAACTATTCGCTCGCGTTGTTGGCGTCGTCGTCGGTTCCGTTCGCCAGTCTCGACGCCAACCGCTCGGCGCGGTCGTCACCCACGTCGTCGGCGAGACACTCGACGAAGTCACCGAGTAGTTCCGGCCGGATCCGGAGGTCGACGTACTCCACTTTCCCGCCCACGACGACCATGTCGACGTCCCACTCGCCTGCGTCCGGGTCTGTCATTCGTACGTCTACCCACTCTTCGTGGCCTTCCTCGGGGTCTGTGAACAGTTCGTCAGTCATCGTCCCTGAACGATCGTGGTTATACAATATAACTTCTCGTGAGTTATCTTCACATGTGTCTAGATATCACGGAACTGGCGGCTGAACGCCTATTGTGCTCGCGGGCGTAGCAGGCGTATGCAGATCACCGACGGCGTGTACGCCTTCCCGCAGACAGTCGACCGCGACGGTGGCCAGCGAACGTTCTACCCCTCGGCCGTCGAGACGCCGAAGGGGCTCCTGCTCGTCGACGTCGGCCTCCCGGGACTGACCGACCAAATCGAGGCCAACCTCGCCGACGCCGGGTTCGACTGGCGAGACGTCCGTGCTGTCGTCCTCACACACCAGGACGGCGACCACGCGGGCGGCACCGCGGAACTGCTCGACCGCGCGGACGCGACGGTCTACGCCCACGCGGGCTGTGCGCCGTACGTCGAGGGACACGAGTCGCTGTTGAAGATGCCCGACGAGGAGCGGTATCCGCCCGTCGACGTGGACGTAGCCATCGTCGGCGGCGTCTCCTTCCGGACGGCCGCCGGGCCGATGGACGTCGTCTTCACGCCCGGGCACACCCCCGGCCACATCTCGTTACATCTGCCGGACGCGGGCCTGCTCATCGCGGCGGACGCGACCGTCGCCGACGAGGACGGACTCGCCGGGCCGAACCCGGAGTTTACCCTGGACGTGGACGAGGCTATCGAGTCGCTGGCCCCGCTGGCGGAACTCGAGTTCGACCGGACGCTGTGTCACCACGGCGGCCTCGTCGAGGAGGGTAACGACCGAGTGCACGAACTCGTCGCCGATCGTCGCTAACGCCCCATTCGACGCTGCACGCGTCGTTCGGACGCGGCGACGCTGCTCGGGCCGCTCCCACGAGCACGGACTGCAGGACGGCGACTATCTGTACAACAGCGGTGCTATTGTGACTCCTAAATAACACGAACGATTATTATGTTTGGCCGTGAATATATCCTGACTTCCTCAACAAGTCGAGTGACAACTAATGACAGTGACCGACATGTCCGGTGCTGCAGACACGAGCAGCGCCGACCAGAGCATCGATTCGGAGCACCGTAGCGACGGACACGGACAGTCCCAGTTCGACGAGACGGATCTCCTCGCAGTGGAACCGTACGAAGTGCTAGAGAACCCGGTACTCAAACAGGAGTACCGCTTCCTTCGCCGCGACACCGACGAGAAGGGTGAGTACCTGCACTCGGAGTTTCGCTTCCAGGCGGACGCGAAGAGCTTCGGCGAGCACATCCATCCCGACCAGGAAGAGACGCTCAGAGTCCTGGAAGGTGAGTTCGAGATCGTCGTCGACGGCGACCGACAGACTCTTACTGTCGGCGAAGAGGCCACGCTTCCGGCTGGTGTCCCGCACTACCACGGCAACGTGAGCGGCGTCGAAACGCGCGTACTCCACGAGATCAGACCGGCGATGGACTTCGAGGAGGGGCTTCGGATGTTCAGTCAACTCGCCCAGGCCGGCAAGACGAACGCGAACGGGGAGAACCTGCTGGCGACCGCGGTGTTTCTCGCCGCTCGCCCCAAGCAGTTGTACATGGCGAGTCCCTCGATCCGCGTCCAGAACCTCCTGCTCCGCGCTCTCGCGCCCATCGGCCGGCTACTCGGCTACCAGACCCACTATCCGCCGGCCGAGAGTCCCGATAATTGATGCGGACGGTTTTTTCCAGCCACACGTTCCTCGCTACTGCACGCGCTGGCAGCAGATTCCGACTGCGACGGTCACTTCTTGCGGCGCCGCGATGCTGACACGCGACACTCGGCAGGCGACCGAACCTCTTTGAGGTGTCCACTGCTACCGCGACACATGACCGACGACGGGATGCCGGATCAGCCGGGGCCGCGCCGACAGACAGAGATCTACATGGAGGGGCTGGCCGACGTCACGCCCGACGTTCCGGTGCGCTACGACCGACTGGAGCGGGCCGCGCTCGACGCGATGGACGACGAGGCGGCGGGCTACGTCGCTGGCGGGGCCGGCGGCGGGGAGACGATGGACGCAAATCGGGAGGCGTTCCGGAAGTGGTACATCCGGCCGGCGATGCTACGGGACGTCGAGGAGCGCGACCGCTCCGTGGAACTGTTCGGCCAGGCGTACGACGCGCCGGTGTTGCTCGCACCGATCGGCGTCCTCTCTATCGTCCACGACGCCGCCGAGGGCGCCGTCGCCGAGGCCGCCGCCGACCTGGGTCTGCCGATGATACTCAGCACGGCGGCGTCGACGGAACTGGAGACGGTCGCCGAGCGACTGGACGCCGCGGCCGGCCGGGGCTGGTTTCAGCTCTACTGGAGCAGCGACCGCGCCATCACGAGCAGTCTGGTCGACCGTGCCGAGCGGGCTGGCTACGAGGCGCTGGTCGTCACCGTCGACACGCCGCTTTTGAGCTGGCGGGAACGGGACATCGAGGACGCCTACCTTCCCTTCCTCGACGGCGAGGGGCTGGCGAACTACGTCTCGGATCCGGCCTTTCTCGACAGACTCGACGCCGACCCCAGCGAGAACGAACTGGCGGCGGTTCGGGAGTTCGTCGACGTCTTCGGCGACCCGTCGCTGACCTGGGACGACCTGGACTGGCTGACCGACCAGACCGACCTGCCGGTCGTCGTGAAAGGGGTCCTCCGCTCCGATGACGCCGCGAGGGCAGTGAAAGCGGGCGCCGAGGGCGTCGTCGTCTCGAACCACGGCGGGCGACAGGTCGACCGCGCGATCCCGGCCCTGGACGCGCTCCCGGAGGTGGTGGCCCGCATCGGCGACGACGCGGCCGTCCTCTTCGACAGCGGGATCCGCCGCGGGTCGGACGCCATCGTCGCGCTGGCGCTGGGTGCCGACGCCGTGTTGCTCGGCCGCCCGTACGTCTACGGGCTGGCACTCGACGGCGCCGATGGCGTGCGCGCGGTCTGTCGGAACTTCCTGGCGGATTTCGACCTGACGATGGGGCTGGCCGGCCAGGACTCCGTCGCGGGGATCGACCGGTCGCTGCTGCGCGCTCGCGACTGTTGAGTCGGTCAGGCGGCGTTTTCGTCGCCGCGGGCGCGCTGTCGGTCGGCGTTCAACAGCAGCGGGAAGGCGACCAGCGCGATGAGCACCTCCGTCGCGCCGACGGCCAGAAACGCCGCGCCGAAGCCGTAGGCGGCTGCGACCGTCGCGCCGCCGACGATGCCCGCCAGAAAGCCCAGACTGCCGAAGACGTTGAACCCGCCCATCGCCGTGCCGCGCTGGGTTTCGCCGGCCATGTCCGAGACCAGCGCCATCGTCGCGGGGGCGACCAGCGCGCCGAAGACGCCGACGACGACCATCGCGAGGCCCGTCGCGGGCAGCGTCGGCGCGAGAAAGACGCTGATGACCGCCAGTCCGTAGACCAGCGACCCGGCAGCGACCGGGATCACGCGCCCGATGCGGTCGGACAGCCGTCCGAAGGGGTACTGCAACAGCGCGAAGGGGCCGAAAAAGAGCCCGAGCATGATCCCGGTGCCGGCGGCGTCGAGGCCGAGTTCGGTCTGGAAGTAGACGGTTCCCACGAGGGCGAAAAAGCCGGCAGTGAGGCGGTCGATGAACCCGAGCGCGAACGGGAGGCCGAGCTGTGGACGCTCGCGTAACTCGAGGGCGGCGGCGAGCGGGCTGGTACCGCTTTTGCCCGGTGTCCGGTCGGTCACGACCAGGGCCAGCCCGCCGGCGGCGAGCATGCAGCAGGCGGCGGCCACCAGCGGGACGAACGGGCCGCGAGCGTACAGTTGGCCGCCGACCGGCGCGCCCAGGGCCGTCCCGAGGCCGATAGCGATGCCCGCCGCCCCCATGTTCCGGCCGTGGCCGCCGCCGAGGTCGACGAGCGTCGTGATCGCCAGCGAGAAGGCGCCGATCGTCGCCACGCCGCCGAGGAACCGGATCGCGAGTACCGCCTCGTAGGTGATGCCGACCATCTGGGGAAGCACGACCAGCGCGAGGTAGGAGACGGCGCCGAGGACAGCACCGGCGGCGACCAGCGGGATGCGGCGGCCGACGCTGTCGCTGACGGCGCCCCAGACCCCGGCGAAGAGGACGAAGCCGAGGAACTCGGCGGTCAGAAACCACTTACCGGCGTCGAGGATTGCGTCGGTGTCACCGCCCCAGCCGGCCGGCGTCCCGCCGAGCGCCTCGACGAGCGCGGGGACGCCGGGATAGAGCACTACCTGTGCGAACAGCACGGCGAAGACGACGCCGGCCAGCAACACCCGGTCGCGCTTGTGCACAGTCGTCTTTGCACCCGGACGCTACTAACAGTGCTGTCCTCGGGAGGGTGAGTGAGGTTTTTACTCCTGTGGGTCGGCTATGGTGCATGGAACACCAGACGGCTGGTGAGATCAGTACGCGGATTCTTGACGCGGTGGGTGAGGCAGTCATCACGGACAGGGACTTTCTGGAGACGCTGATGACCGGCGTTCTGGCACGGGGACACGTCCTGCTCGAAGACGTGCCGGGGACGGGCAAGACGCTGACTGCCCGGAGTTTCGCCAACGCCCTGAACCTCGACTTCCAGCGGATCCAGTTCACGCCCGACCTGCTCCCGTCGGACATCACGGGGTCGAACGTCTACAACGAGGCCGCCGGCACCTTCGAGTTCTCGAAGGGGCCGGTCTTTGCCAACATCGTGCTGGCCGACGAGATCAATCGGGCGCCGCCGAAGACGCAGGCGGCGCTACTGGAGGCGATGGGCGAGCAACAGGTCACCGTCGACGGAACCACGCACGAACTGCCCGACCCGTTCTTCGTGATCGCGACGCAGAACCCCGTCGAGCAGGAGGGCACCTTCGGCCTGCCGGAGGCCCAGCGCGACCGCTTCATCATCAAGACGGCGATGGGCTACCCCGACCGCGACGGCGAGCGCGAACTGCTCGACCGCCGCGCCGGCCGCGCCGAACAGTCGCCGAGCGTCGACCCCGTCATCGACGGCGAGCGCGTCCCGGAACTCCAGCGCGCCCCCGAGAGCGTCGCGATGGACGAGCGCCTGCGGGACTACATCGTCGACCTGGGCCGGGCGACACGCGAGGACCGGCGCGTCGACGTCGGCGTCTCCCCGCGGGGGATCCAGCGCCTGTTCGAGGCCGCCCGCGCCGTCGCCGTGCTCCGGGGCCGGGACTACGTGGTTCCCGACGACGTCAAGTGGATCGTCGAACCGGTGTTCACCCACCGGATCGTCCTCACGGCGGACGCGGGCGTGCGCGGCACCGAGCGCTCGGCGGTCGTCCAGTCGGTGCTCGACAGCGTCGACGTGCCCGCAGTCGGCGGGGCGCCAGAGACAGAGGGACTCTCGGCGCGAGGCAGCCCCCAGGGAGACCAGTAGTCGCCGTCAGCGAAGCGCCGCGACGAGGAAGACGACGCCGACGAGCACGCCCACCAGCGCGACGACCGAGGTCGGCGACCCCGGAGTAAAGCCCGACTCCATCGTCGTGGCGATGCCGTAGGCAAGCCCCGTCCCGAGGAGACCGACCGCCAGCGTCCCGCCCGCGTGGACGAGTTCGGCGTCTCTCGTCGGCGCGTGGCGACCGACCTCCTCGCCGAGTGTCGTCCCGTAGCGACCCGTGTCCCAGACGAGGAAGCTCCCGACGAGGCCGCCGAAGACCAGCCACGGGCTCGCGCCGACGGTGCCGGCGAAGGCGGTGGCGACGAACAGGCCGCCGCTGGCCAGCGAGTAGCCCGCGGTCTCCGCGGAGAGGTAGCCGGCGAAGACGCCGACGCGAAAGAGCAGCGCGAACGTGGCGGTGACCGCGACGAGGACGGCGACGAGCAACACGACGATCGTCGGAGCACCGTAGAAGTCGACGAACACCGCGGTGCTCTCCCGGAAGGCCGACGAAAACGGCGCCGGCAGCTTGCCGGCGACCCAGCCGCTCAATCCACGGACGACTGGCTGTGCGACGACCACCGCCCCAGCGGTGATGGCCGCGCCGCCGACGAACGGGCCGAGTCGGTTCGCGAACGCCGCCACCGACCCCTGCGCGACCCACCGGAGGAGTCGGACGGCGACAACCGTCGGCACGGCGATGGCCGTCGCGGCGACGAGTAGCAGTCGGAGTCCCGGCGCAGTCGAGAGGGCGACGAGTGAGCGATAGAACGACGCACCCAGGGCCCCGCTGAGACCGGCCGGTCCGACGACCAGTTCGGTCACGAAGACGACCGGCGCCGCCGCGAGTGCGACGCCACCGGCCCAGCCGAGCAGCCGTCGCGTCTGCTCGACCCGGCGCTCGCGCGTCTGGCCGACGCCGCTGTCGGCGAGCAGTTCCGCGATGGGGAGTGCGTCGACGGCCGCGCGAACGGCCAGCGCCGCGGCGGCGACGAGCAGCGCCAGCGTCGCGAGGTGGGTCGCGACCGGGTCGGGCGTGAGCAGCCAGCCCCCCAGCGTCGCGGGCAGCGTTCCCAGTAGCGCCGGGCTGTTCGCATCGCTCTGTGTGAGATACACGCCCGCAATCATGGCGCCGCCGACGAGCGCGGGGACGACGCTGGTCTTCACACCGAGCTGGAAATACGACGCCAGCGCCCGTCTGTCGACGACGTTGCGGAGTCCGAGCAGGACGCCGAGCACGGCCAGGACACACCCGAGGACGATGCCGAGTCGGCTGACGAGCTGGAGCGACCGGATCGAGAGCGCGGCGGTGGTTTCGACGGGGAAGAAGGCGCCCACGAGGAGCAGGACGGTGCCGAGCGTGCCGACGAGCAGGCCGACTGCGACGGCGACGGTGAGGACGCTGGCGACGACGCCCGTGACAGGTTCGCCACGGTCGAGGGCGACCAGGTGGAGGCCGGCGGCGAAACAGGCCGCGCCGACGCTGCCGACGACGGCCGGCCAGACGAGCAGTCGCACCTCGCCCAGCAGGAGTGCGACGACGACTGCCGTCACGACGGCGGTGATGGCCGTGCTCGTCCGGGTGGGTCGGTCGGCGCCGTCGAAGGCGGTGTCAGTGCTCACGTTATCGCCCTCCCAGGAGATGCGGCAGCGAGCGCCGCAGCGCGTAGTCGATCGGCTGGTCGAGCCGCCAGCTCACGGTCGTCGCGCCCACGCGCTCGCTGCCCTGCAGGCGGAGCCGCCGACTCGCGCCGAGAACGCGCTGGCCGGGGCTGTCCCCGCCGGTCACGTCGGGGCTGACGACCACCTGCGGATAGCCGCGTACCGACAGTGCCCGGGCCAACTCGACCGGCCAGTCGTCGAGCATCGGCGAGCAGACGACCACCTGCGCGGTCGGCGGCAGGCGCGCGAGGATCCGCCGGATGCGCTCGTCCGTGCCGCCGCCGTCGGGTGACGTCGGGTCGGCTCCGCCGTCGGCGGTCATCGCCGTGTCGACGGGTTCCGTCTCGTCCGGCGCCTGGTCTCCGTTCGTTCCCGGTGTTCCGGGAACCGCGGCGCTCGTCTGCCAGCGCTCCCGCACCTCGTCGAGTGCGTCCGTCGCCGCGTCGCGGTCGGCGACGTCCTGGAGTTCGCTGAAGACGCGCCTGGCGTGGCCGGCGTGTGCGTTGTCCTCGGGGTCGACCCACGGGAGGCCGTCGGGACCGACGAGGCCGTCGAGCGCGTCCCCGTCGACACCGACGGCGGTGACCGTCGTGGCGATGCCGGCGGCGTCGAGGGCGTCGTACAGGCGTTCGCCCGCGTAGGCACACAGTTCCGCGCCCGTCGGATAGCCCGGCCGGGCGGTGACACGGCCGACCGGACGCGTGTCGACGAGAATGACGGTTCGGATCGACTGCTCCTGGCGGTACTCGACGGTGACGAACTCGCCGGTCTTGGCGTAGTGGCGCCAGTCGACGCGGTTCATCGGGTCGCCGGACTGGTACTGCCGGGTGGCGTAGAACTCCAGACCGCTCCCGCCGGTGTCGGTCGGCAGCGTCCCGGCGCGGGGCAGTGCGGCGTCCTGAACCGGGGCATCCGTGACGGTGTTGGCACACGACAGCGTCACGTCGCCGTCGGCGGCGACGGCCTCGGTGAGCGTCTCGGTGGCCGCCAGCGAGCGCAGGCGAACCACCGGATCCGCGAAGTCGTACTGGCCGCGCTTCGCGACGACGGTGTAGGACAGCGTCGCCGCCTCGCCGGGCGGGAGCGCCACGCAGGCCCGCGGCGAGCCGTCCGTGACCGCCAGTTCGTCAGGGACGCCGTCGATGACCCGCAGGTCGGACAGCACGCGCTCGCCGACGTTCTCGACGGTCAGCGTGACGGTGACGGCGTCGCCCGGGCGCGGGTCGGGCTGGTCGAAGGTTCGCTCGACGGCCACGTCGACCGTCGGCGGCACCCGCGAGACGGCGCCGTAGAGGACGTACGTGAGCGGGATCACGGCGGCGACCAGCAGGGTGCCGTTGGCGTAGAGCACGCCGAACCCGGTCAGTGCGAGCGTGCCGACGAGGCCGACGCCCCAGCGCTCGACGCGGCGGTGGGTCATGGCTCGACCTCCAGCAGCGTCTCCAGCGCGGCTACCGTGCGTTCGATGCGGCGCTCGCGCTCGCGCTCCGGTGTGAGCCACAGCCGGATGCGCGACAGCAGCGAGGCCTCCGGGCCGTCCGCGCCGCCGAGAAACGCCGCCGCGACGCGGTCGTCCGTCCACGTCCCCGCCGCGATAGCCGCCTGTCCCGCTTCGGGCGTGACGTGGTAGGTCTCGGCGTAGGTTCCGGCCGCGACGTCGGCCAGCAGGTCGCGAACCGCCTGTAACTGGTCGCCGCCGGACGCGACCGCCGCGTCGACGTCCGCGTCCAGGTCGGCGGCAGTCAGCGTCCGGCGGCCGGCAGTCACCGCCTCCGGCGGGTTCCCGACGGCGCGGTCGAACCGCCGCTGTGCGTCCGAGACGGGCGTGAGCGTTCGCTCGCTCGCCGACGACCGCGCGGCCAGCGCGACGTACACCCCGACGACGAGCGTCGCCGCCAGCATCACGGCGTTCGGGTCGGTGCCGGAGAGCCCCTCGACGGCCCCGGCGACCGCCGGCACCGACAGCAGCAGATCCGGCGCGACGACGAGGGCGGCGGCGCCGAGCGTCGCCAGCGCGCCGAGCGTCCCGAAGACGGCGACTCGCCAGCGCATCACTCCGCCCCCCGCTCGCCGGCTCGTTCGTCTGCCGTGCCGCCGTCGGTCTCTGCCTCGGCCTCGTCGTCGCTCGTGCGCTCGATGGCAGTCAGCGCCCGCTCGACGCGGTCGAGGCGGTCGGTCGCCGACCGCGACCCGTACTCGACTTCGCGGAAGGCGTCCCGGAGCACGCGAACCGGCTCCGCCGGCAGTCCGTCGCGGGAGACGGCGTGACGGGCGATCTCGCCCGGGGTCTTCGTCCGGTGGCGAGGGAGGCTCACGTGGTCGAGCAACCGCGCCCAGGCGGCGCGGATCGTTCGGCGCGCCTCGCTCGGTGTCGGCTCGGTTGCCCCGTCCTCGTGCTGGTCGCTCCCGTCGTCTCCGCCCAGCTCCTCGCGGCGGGCAGTCAGCCAGGCGAGCAGTGCCGTCCACAGCGCCGCGGGCGTCACCCGCCCGCGGACGAGCGCGACGAGGTGGCCGACCGTGATCCGAAGCCGGGTCAGCAGGCGACGCAGCACGTCGTCGCCCCGGGTCGCCAGCGTCACGAGCAGCCACTGTGCCCCCCGGACGAGACGGCCCGGCAGTCGACGGAGGATGCGGGCGACGTCGCGCGGACTGTAGCCGCGGCGGGCGGCGAGCGCGAGCGGCGCTGCCAGGACGAGGCCGAGACCGACGAGCGTCAGCGCCAGATTGACGAACAGCCCGGAGACGGTGGCCGTCCGCGTCAGGCCGAACGAGCGGACGCTCACCGTCGCGCTCGCGGCGAGTGGCAACTGCACGGTGGCCGTGCCGTCGAGATCCGTCGTCGCGACGCGGCGGCCGTCGACCGAGACGGCAGCGGAACTGACGGGGTCGCCGTCGGCCGTGACTGAGACCGTCGCGCCCGTCAGCGGCAGTGCCAGCGGCGCCGACGGCGTCACGCTGACGCTCAGGTTCGGCAGCGTCACCGTCGTCGTACCGGCGACCGGGTCGCGCTCGACGGCGATGGTGACGTTCCCGCTCCGGTCGGGCAGCGAGACGATAGCGCGACCGTTCGCGTCGGTCGTCGCCACCTGGCTGCCGTCGACGGTGACGGGCGCGTCTGTCACCGGGACGCCCGACACCGTCGCGGTCACGGTAACGCTCCCGCCCGGTACGGGGTCGCCGCTCACGCTGACCGTCGCGTTGGTCTCGACGGGGATCGTCACCTCCGGGTGTCCCGCGGACGGCGGCGGGACGCTGTGGAACCGCCCGTCGGCGGCGGGAATCGCGCCCGGCGGGGCGAGGCTGTCGACGCTCCCATCGTCGACCGCCACGCGCAGCTCGTCGGTGTAGGGCACCGTCGCCACGACGGTACCCTCGCTGTCGGTCTCACCGACCGGGTCGCCGTTGAACAGCACGGTCACGCCGACCGCGGGGTCGCCGCCGCGAGTGACGCTGACCTCGACGGTCGCGCCCGGAACAGCCGTTCGGTTCAGCGAGATGGCGTAGCCGGTGTCGGTCTGACCGCCGGTGGTGTCGTCGGTCGCGTTCGTCCCGTCGGTGCCGTTCGCCTCGTCTGGTGTCGGCGT
>Ga0207797_1001380_pt1 | contig 17582 bp, 16 predicted proteins | sample PRCRCaboRojoPR_6_FD_187275 | JGI IMG/M metagenome (GOLD analysis project Ga0207797, IMG submission 187275) | Marine sediment microbial community from Cabo Rojo, Puerto Rico - PR CR 10% Liquid 1 (SPAdes) | ecosystem: Environmental > Aquatic > Marine > Coastal > Sediment | place: Cabo Rojo, Puerto...
AAAACCTGAACCACCGCATCGACACGTACATGATGGAACACCTGAAGATGCCCCCAGATCAGGTACCTTTTCTCCGGGATAAGTATTTTGCCAGCTATGGAACGACTTTGGCCGGGCTCCGCAAGCACCACCGAGTTGACGCCGACGAGTACCAGACGTTTGTGCATGACGTGGATCTGGAAAACTACCTCTCCCCGGATCCAGCCCTGAGATCTTTTCTGCAAAGCCTGGAGCAGGACTTGTGGATTTTCACGAACTCGTGCTTTTCTTACGCCCGGAAAGTGCTGCAGTTCCTTACCGTGGAGGACTTGTTCTCGGGCATCATCGATTCCCGGGCTGTAGGTCACAACCCTAAACCAGCCAACTCAGCCTATCACGAAGCCCTCCGGATTGCTGGAGTACAAGATCCCTCCCGGACGATCCTGGTGGATGACCGGCTTGAAAACCTGCTCCCGGCTGGAGAGCTGGGCATGTTCACAGTTCATGTCCATCCCGAGAAAAACGCTCACCAGGCCGACCTGGTGGTCAGGCAGGTGCATGATATGGCGGATCAGATTCCCTATCTGCGGTAACCCGAGGGCAAAATCGATTGCTGCAGGGGCACAACCTGAAACGAGTCTTCCTCCCACACAGGGGCCCTTTTCCGGCTATAATACAGCCGGTGAGAAGCTGAGAACCGGTTTCCGGCAGGAATGAATTTCCGGCAGCAAATCCCGGGCCTCGTGGTATTCAACTCACGATCAGTGAACAGGCTGGAAAGATTTTATGGCTGAAATGGAAAAACCTCGTCGGATCCGGGTTAGCTACGGACTCCAGCTCCGCCAGGCTCTCCTGCTCAATCTCAGCGTGATGATCGCGCTGGGGATCTTTTTACTGCTGGGAGATTTTCTGGGGGCGGCCGGGTCCTTCACTCCCTTACTCTTCCTGCTGGCCGGCCTGCTGATCACGGTCAATTTTCTCGGTTACACAGAACTTGCCCTGTCAATTCCAGTTCCCGGTGGAGCGTACAGCATCATCCACGATCGGGAGCAGGGAGGATGGCTGGCTTTTATTACCGGCTGGAGCTTGATCCTGGCTGGCATCGTCAGCGCCGGCCTGATCGCCCAGGGCTTCGGCCTGCACACGGCTGCCCTGCTGGAAACCACGTTGAACTGGTCGACCCCTCCCTTGGTCTGGTCAGCCGGCCTGCTGATCGCGGCTGCAGTGTACGATGTGCTCGGTTCCTGGAGACAGCAGCGCGGTCTGCTGATGATCGGTCTGATCCTGGCTCTTTTGGGATTGCTTTTACTGGGCACCACCGTCCTCGATTTTGAGAACTTTCGACCCTCCGGAGTCAACTGGTCCTCCGCATTCAGCCTGGCCCTGATTTCCTTCATCGGGCTGGAAATCAGCACCAGCCGGTTGAACGAAATCCGGAAGCCCACCCGCAATATTCCCAAGATCTTCTTGTTTTCCATTCTCCTGCTGATCCTGCTGGGGGGTTTGATTTCCGGCCTGGGGGTGGGCATCGGACAAGTATCCTTGCTCTCCGGCGCCGAGCTGCCCATGGCGGCTCTCGGGGGATATTTAGCCGATACCTCGGGGCGAACAGCCTTCCTGGTTCTCGGCCTGATTTTGTTGATTATGGCCCTGAACCGGATGCTGATGAAAATTGTCGGCCAGCTCTTTACCATGGCATCCCACGGATACTGGCCCAAAGCGCTTAACAAATACCATCCCCGATTTAACACCCCCTTCCGGCTGATCATGCTGACCACAGCCCTGATCACACCCACCCTGTTCCTCTCCGGAGACATCCTGGCCCGGACAGGCGGTTTGCTCTATCTCCTGATCCTGATGGCCGTGAACTACACCCTGGCCGCCGAGGAACAAATGGCTTCCTGCCCTTTCCGGCTGCCCTTTCACCCCTGGATACCCATCCTGGTGCTGATTATCGATGGGATCTGCCTGATTTTCTGGGGTCCTTTCCTGGCAGTGGGAGCGGGGATCGTCCTCACGGGCACCCTGGTTTTTCTGGTTTACAGCAGACATCACCATATCGAGGCCAAAGAAGGGGTAACCGTCTTCAAAGCCCCTGCCAAACGTGAGACAGAGGAAACCAATTACCGGGTCCTGGTACCGATCGCCAACCCGGACACCGCGGAAAGCCTGCTCCGGCTGGCCGGGACCCTGGTCAGGGAAAAAGAAGGCGAAGTTATCGCCCTCCGGGTGATCACCGTGGCCCATCAGGTCCCACTTTCTGAGGGTCAGCGAAAAGCCGCCTCTGAACGAGTGCTTTTGGACCGGGCCCTGGCTCAGGCGGTTGAAGAGGAATTCGAAATTCAGACCATGACCAGAGTTTCCCGGGATATTTCCCAGGGTATCCTGGACACGGCCCGGGAAGAGGATGTCGACAAAATTCTGCTTGGCTGGCAGGCTCCCACCCGAACCTTTGGCGCTTCGCTGGGCCGGATCATCGACCCGGTTCTTCAGAATGCGCCCTGTGATGTCCTGATCGTCAAAGGTAATCATTGGTCCGAAGTTCAGCGGATCCTGCTGCCTACAGCCGGGGGCCCCAACGCCCCGCTCGCAGCCGAGCTGGCGGCGGATTTTTCCCGCCTTTACGAGGCCCCGGTGACCGGCTTATTCGTCCAGGTAGGCAGAGCTACCCCGGCCCGGATGGAAGAAAACCGGGCCACCGTCGAAAAAACATTCACCGAGCTGGAATTCAGCCAACCGCCTGAAGAGAAAGTGATCATCGCGGAAAGTGTGGTGGAGGGCGTTCTCCGGGAGGCTGAAGGCCACGACCTGATCCTGATCGGCGCCTCAGAACAGGGCCTGTTCGACCAATTCGCGTTCGGAAGCATCCCCCAGCAAATTGTCAACCGGACTTCACAAACGGCTGTGATGGTCAAACGCTACAAGGGGGCCACGGAGTTCTGGCTGGGAAAATTATGGCGGGGGCTGTTCAACCTCTTCCCCAGCCTGGACCTGGAGGAGCAGTGGAAGCTCCGGGAAGAAATGCTCGACGATGCCAAGCCCGGGGTCAATTATTTTGTGCTGATCATCCTCTCCTCGATCATCGCCACCCTCGGCCTGCTGCTCGACAGCCCGGCTGTGGTGATCGGCGCCATGCTGGTAGCCCCTTTGATGTCTCCGGTGCTTGGTTTTTCGCTGGGCATCGTCCTCGGTGAACTGCGTTTGATCAGACTTTCCCTGGAATCGGTCTTGAAAGGCGTGATCGCTTCCATCCTGGTGGCGGTCATTATCGGCTTGATGTCCCCTTTCAAGGACATGACCACAGAAATCCTCTCCCGGACCCAGCCCACCCTGCTCGATCTTTTCATCGCCCTGGCATCCGGGATGGCAGGAGCTTACGCCATCAGCAAGAAAGACGTCAGCGCTGCTCTTCCCGGCGTGGCTATCGCTGCCGCCCTGGCGCCTCCCCTGGGTGTGGTCGGGCTGGGACTGGCCCTGGGCAATCCGCAGGCAGCCGGTGGGGCGCTGCTGCTCTTCATCACCAACATTATCAGCATTAACCTGGCCGGGGTGATTGTTTTCAGCCTGCTCGGCGTGCGGCCGCAGAACTGGCTGCCGGAAACCAAGCGGCGCATCCGGCGCGGTGTGATCGGGATCGTGTTCATGATCATCTTGATCACCATTCCGCTCGGAGTGATCATGAACGGCATTATCCGCCAGACCCGCGAACAGCAGCGGGTGCACCAGATGATCGCTGAACATCCCCTGATGGAAAACAGCGTCCTGATCGATATCGAGCGGTCCCAACTCAGGGGAGAACTGCATATCATCGCCACCATCCGGTCGGAGGGTTTTCTCGGTCAGGCATCCGTGGACCGGATCGCCAACACCCTGGAAGTTGAACTGGAGCGGCCGCTCACCCTGGAAATCATCACGCTGCCCACCACAAGGTCCCGATGAGTGTTTCTTCAGGTTCTCAACTCTACCCTGCACCGCCCGCAGGCTTTATAAGAAATCCATAATTTGTTTACAGTCCCTTAATCTCCCTGTGCTATCCTTGTTTTTGATCTTAACCTTCGTTCAGCCCGTCTGGAGCGGGCTTGAAAGCGAGCCAAACCTGTGGAGTGCAACATGAGAAAGAAACTGATCACAGCGGTCGGGATCATCAGCGCGGTCGTGCTGCTGCTGGGAATGTTCAGCTTTGGCGTGATCGTCGGTCACGCCTATCTGCCCCTGGTGGATCTGCCCTTCCTGCCGCCAGAACCAGGCCCGGCCCAGGTCAGCGAACTCCCCCCCGATCACCCGCCCCTCACCGAGGATCAACCCCAAGCAGCGCCGGAGGAAGACTTATTCGACCCCTTCTGGGAAGCCTGGGATATCGTCCACGAGCAGTACATTGACCAGCCGGTGGACCAAGAAGCTCTGATGAGAGGGGCCATTTCCGGGATGATGGATGCCCTGGGTGATCCGCATTCTTCTTACATGGATCCTGAGCAGTACGAGCAGGCCAACATCCCCATGCAGGGCAATTATGAAGGGATCGGCGCCTGGGTCGACGCGACCGGTGATTATCTGGAAATTATCAGCCCGATGCCCGGATCTCCTGCGGAAGAAGCCGGCCTCAAGCCGGGCGATATCGTCCTGGCCATCGACGGCGAGGATATGACCGGGATCGACGGCAACCTGGTAATCAAGAAAGTGATGGGGCCGGCCGGCTCGGACGTCACCCTGACCATCCAGCGGGAGGGCAGAGCTGAACCGTTCAACGTCACCGTGACCCGGGAAGAAATCACGGTTCCCAGCGTGGATCACCGGATGATTGAAGGGGAAAATCTCGGTTACATCCAGATCATCACCTTTGGAAGCAATACCCGCTCAGAGTTGAAAGGTGCCCTGCAGGAACTTCTCCAACAGGACCCTGCAGGCCTGATTGTCGATCTGCGGAACAACGGCGGCGGATTCCTGCAGACCTCGATCGAGGTGGCCTCCGAATTCATCCCCAAAGGCGTGATCCTTTATGAGGATTACGGCTATGACCAGGGCATGCAAACCTACGAGGCGATCCGGGGCGGATTAGCCACCGAAATTCCGCTGGTCGTGCTGGTCAACCAGGGCAGCGCCTCCGCGTCCGAGATCGTAGCAGGCGCCATTCAGGATCAGGAGCGCGGCCCGCTGGTGGGCATGACCACTTTCGGCAAAGGTTCAGTTCAGAACTGGATCGAACTCAACGATAACCAGGGTGCTGTCCGTGTGACCATTGCCCGCTGGCTGACCCCGGACAAAAGGCAAATCCACGAACAGGGCCTGACGCCTGAATACGAGGTCGAGCTGAGCGAGGAAGATGTCCAGCAGGAACAGGATCCCCAGCTGGATAAAGCCATCGAGGTCTTGAAGAACCTGATTCAGTCAAAGGATAACTGAGCGATGTTTTACCTCAACCCGCAGTATCTCTTGTTTATGGCACCCGCCCTGCTGGCCATGCTGCTGGCCCAGTGGTATGTCAAATCCACTTACAACAAATGGAGCAAGGTACGAGCCCGCTCCGGCCTGTCCGGTGCCGAAGCGGTGGAACGCTTGAAATCCGCGGGAGGACTGCACGGAGTCCAGGTGCAGCCGGTCCAGGGCGAACTGACCGATCATTATGACCCGCGCTCCAAAGAGCTTAAACTCTCCCGGGATGTCTATCAGAACGCCTCCATTTCCTCGATCGCGATCGCGGCTCACGAGCTCGGACACGCGGTCCAGGATCAACAGGGCTACGGGCCGCTCCGGTTCCGATCCCTGCTGATCCCGGCGGTCAACATCGGATCCAGCCTGGGCTGGATCCTGATCATGGTCGGTCTGCTGATCAATGCCACCGGCCTGGCCTGGCTGGGTGTGTTCGCCTTTTCAGGCGGCGCGGTATTTGCCCTGGCTACCCTGCCGGTTGAATTTAACGCATCTTCCCGGGCCAAGAAACTGCTCCAGAACTCAGGGATTATCCGGGGCGAAGAAGAGCGAAAAGGCGTCAACCAGGTCCTGAACGCTGCAGCCCTGACCTATGTCGCCTCACTGTTCACTGCTGTGATGCAGCTGCTCTACTGGATCTCTCTGGTATCCGGATCAGGAAGGCGCCGCTGAGCGGTCGATCCCCGGCATGTAAGCCTGAACGCTTATGAAACTCGTGATGAACCGGAAGAGTTTTTTTCTGATCATCCTCAGCACCGCAGTCCTTTCCGGATTGGTGGGAGGGTTGTTCGGCGGTCTGCTGACCTCAACCCTGCGGCCAAACCTGGAGCCGGCAGCGGCCCCTGGGCCCATCCAGCCCACGGCGGACACTCAACCAGAGCAGACCTCAGGACCAGACCAGGCTTCCCTTTCCCTGACTGATTTTTCGACGACTATCACCGAGGCGGTGGAGCGGGTCAGCCCCGCCGTGGTCACCGTGCTGGCTTCAAACCCCGGGTCATCCTCTCCGGAAATCAGCGGGAGTGGGGTGATCATCTCCCCGGAAGGCTATATCCTGACCAACCAGCACGTGATCGAAGATACCAGCGAGACCCGGGTCATCCTGTTCGACGGCCGGGAGATCCCCACAGAAGTCATCGGCTCAGACAGCTTCGCGGATCTGGCGGTTCTGCAGGCTGATCCTGCTCAGCTGGAAGAATACGCCGTCCTCGGCAACTCCGAGATCCTCAATCCCGGAGAACCGGTGATCGCGATTGGTTCTCCTCTGGGCAAGTTCCAGAACACAGTCACGGTCGGGGTGGTCAGCGCGACAGAAAGGATGCTGCGGATTTCCGAAAACTATCAAATGGAAGGGCTGATTCAGACCGATGCGGCCATCAACCAGGGCAATTCCGGTGGTCCGTTGGTCAATTTGGCCGGGGAAGTGATCGGCATCAACACCCTGATCGTCCGGGGTGGAACCAGGGTCGGCGCGGAAGGACTGGGATTCGCGATCCCTTCCAACATGGCCGAGGCGATCGCTTCTCAAATCATTGAACAGGGTTACGTCGCCCGACCCTACCTGGGAATTCGCTGGGAATGGATCAACCCCCGGATCTCTCAGGCTTACAATCTGCCGGTCGAATGGGGAGCCTTTGTCTCCTCCGTGCTTCCCGGCACCCCGGCCGATCAGGCCGGGCTGCAGCGGGGCGATATCATCATCCAGCTTGAAGAACAAAAGCTGGGTGAAAACACACCGTTCATCAACGCCCTATACCAATATACGCCGGGGGAAACCATCACCTGCGTTATCCAGCGGGGGGAAGAGCAGCTGGAATTACCGCTGACCTTTGATGAGCAGCCGGGGTTTGACAGCTGAATTTATCGACCTGTACCCACTATCCAGAATAAGCGGGCTGCCGGGACCTCACCTGCCGGGCAGGATCCCCTGCCGGCAGCCCTGCTTGACAAAACAGGTCAAGTTGGATAAGGTAGTTGACTATGAACAGCCTCTATGATTCCCCTCCCCTGGCCCTCCGATCCCACCGAGCAGCCTCCCTGGTCTCGCCGTTCCGAGGGATCCGGGTGAAATGCTTCTATGCGTAAATTTTTGATCGCGATCGGCCTGCTGTTCGGCGTGATTTTCCTTGCCGGGCACTTCTCCGAGGTTGAACGAATCCTCACCACCATCCAGCGCGGGGATTGGCGGTACATTTTGCTTTCCTTGCTGCTGATCGTGCTCTGGCTGGTAAACATCGCCAGCTCCTATAAAGCCGTGTTCAAAGCCGTGGGCATTGATGAACGGCTTGTCAGGCTGGTGATCATGTCGGCAGCGGCCACATTTATCAACACTGTTGCGCCCTCTGCGGGCATTGGCGGGATGGCTATCTTCATTTCCGAGGCCCGCCAAAAAGGAAAAACCGGCGCCCGCACCATGGTGGCCAGCGCCCTGTACGTGATTTATGATTATCTGGGTTTCTTCCTGCTCCTCGGCCTGGGCCTGCTGGTGCTGTTCCGCCGTAATAACCTCAACATGACCGAGGTGATCGCCTCGATCATCCTGCTCGGAATCTGCGGAGGGATGGTCTTCCTGCTTTACCTGGGATTCAAGTCTGAACAGGCCCTGGCAGACGCCCTGGCCTGGTTGGCTCGGACGGCCAACAAAATTCTCCGTCCTTTCATTAAAAGGGACCGGTTCTCTGTGGAAAACGCCCGGGGGTTTGCCCGCGATGCGGTCCAGGGGATTTCTGAGCTCCGCAATCAGCCGGAAGACCTGATCTATCCTTTCATTCTGGCGATCACCAACAAAGCCATCCTGCTGGTGATCTTTTATTTGATGTTTCGAGCCTTTCAGGTTCCGGTTTCGATCGGCACGCTGGTAGCCGGGACCAGCCTGGCCTACCTGTTTTTGATCGTTTCCCCCACCCCCTCCGGAGTCGGGGTCGTAGAAGGGATGCTCACCCTGGCTTTACGGTCTATGTTCATTCCGGGAAATGACGCTCTGGTGATTACCCTGGCCTACCGCGGCGTGACCTTCTGGTTTCCGCTTCTCCTGGGGGGGCTGGCCATGCGCTGGCTGGACACCAACCCCGGACAGCCCCAGGTTCAAAAAACCTGACCTCCGGTCGACCTGGATTGCTGATCCCCCGCTCGGATAAAATCCCCCTCTCACCCCTTCTGGGTTTGCAGCACCAGCCTGACGCCCGCCCGGTGCAGCTGGCGGAAATTTCCCCCCTGGGTGAGGGCATTGACCACCGCCGGGATATCCACAACCACTGAGCCGGCCAGCATGTCCACGCCGTGCTGATGAAGCACCGGGCTGAGCGGTGTGGTCGGGCCCAGGATGATCACATAAGCTTCCGGATCACAAAGAGCCAGCAAATCCCCCAGGGTCTGATTGATGAAGGTCATCCCCGTGATCGCCACCACGCCGGCATCGGGAAGCACATCAGGAGCCGCCCGGGCCGGAAGCACCGGCCCTTCCGGATGTTCATCCAGCACAGTGAAATCCTGCAATTCTTCCCGCAGCTCCGAGGCAAAGGGGAAATCCCCGATCAGAACGACCTTCTGATCCCGCCCTCGGCGCCGGATGGCGTTGACGGCATTGTCATCCACCCAGTGCTGGGGAAGCTGGGGCAGGAGCGCGTTGATCGCCGCACATCCCACGCTCCTGCGCAGCGGGACCTCAGAGCGGATCCAGCCGGCCAATTCTACAGCGCTTGTACCGGTCAATCGGCCGGCATCGGGTATATCAGGTTCTCCGGTATGCTGGTGCTTTTCAAGCAGAGTAGTGGAGAGGCCGCACTGCTTCCCGTCTCTGGTCTCGGCCACCACCGCCGTCCAGCGCAGTCCAATCCGCACCTCCAGCAGCGGGGCATCCTCCAGGGAGTGCAATACTTGGTCATAAAAATTCATCCGCTGTCCTTTGTCTCTCAGTTGATTGAATTTATTCTAGCATGAGACCAGGTAAAAAGGGCTTCTTCACCGGTCCGCGGTCCCCGGCAGGCATGCTCCCACAGGCAGGGGATGGATGTCCTGCCCGCGGTAAGCCGGGAAACTAATTTGACCAAAACCGGCTCATTCGGTATAATGTGGCACTGGTAATTGAGTAGTACAAGGAAGGAGCAAATCAACGATGCCTAAGCGCACGTATCAACCTAAAAAACGACGTCGGGCCCGCAAACATGGTTTCCGCGCCCGCATGAAATCCAAAGGTGGAAAGAAAATTCTCAAGCGCCGCCGGGAAAAAGGCCGCCATAAATTAGCCCACAAGGCCAACAACCACGTCAAGAAAACCAACTGGAAAAGCTGAGAGCAGTTAGTGTCCACACTGCGTGAACCGGAAATTTCGTCTTACAAGTTCTCTTGATATCCAGCGGGTGAGGCGCCAGGGTAAATCATACGCCCACCCGCTCCTTGTTTTGGTTGCCCTGGAAAATCAGCTCGATCAAACCCGGTTTGCCGTTTCTGCTGGTGTAAGTGTGGGCAATGCCGTCCAGCGCAACCGGGCCAAACGGCTGATTCGGGCCGGACTGCAGGACTACCTGGAAAAGGTCAAGAAAGGGTACGATATCCTCCTGATCGCCCGGAAGCCGCTGGCAGACGCTGCCAGCCCAGACGCCGCAGCAGCCCTGGAAGCGATGCTGCGGAAAGCGGACCTGCTGTCCACTTGATATGAGCACAGAACTTTGCACCTCAAATTCAAAGGATCCTGTTTCAGCGGATGAATACCGGCTGGAGAACCTGCCTGTCAGGCTGGGAAACCTGCCCCGGCTCCCGCTGCTGGGACTGATCCGTCTCTACCAGGGCACCCTCTCCAAGGCCCTCCCCCAGAACACCTGCCGCTTTTATCCCAGCTGTTCGCATTACGGTTACCGGGCTATCTACAAGTATGGGGTGCTCAAGGGCAGCCTGCTGGCTGTCTGGCGGGTGCTGCGCTGCAATCCTTTTAACGCCGGGGGACACGACCCGGTTCCCTGACCTGCATCGAGAAAGAGAGCTATGAAAAAAACCACGATTCTGATCATCACGCTGATTCTCCTGGCCCTGACCGCCTCTGGCTGCAGCGGGCGGAGGATCACCACCTCCGGCTGGCCGGGTTTAACCGTCCATGAAGACCTGGCCTATCTGGCTTCCGGTCCGCATGTTTACGCCGTGAACCTCGCCAACGGGACCCTGAAATGGCAGTTTCCTGCCGAACAGCAGCGGGAGATGACCTTTTACGCTCCTCCTGCTGTCCTCAACGAGGATCAATTGATCGTCGCTGGGTATGATGATATCCTGCACAGCATCAATCCCGAAAACGGCAAAGAGAACTGGTCCTATGATGGCCCCAAGGACCGGCTGATCGCGGAACCATTGGTGACCGACCAGGCGATTTTTGTCACTTCTGCCGATCACTATCTCTATGCGGTGGATCATCAAGGCAATCAGCTCTGGGAACCTTTTGAAACCGAAGAGCCGATCTGGGCCGCCCCGGTGTGGTCGAAGGACTGTGAATGTGTGGTGATCGCTTCGATGGATCACCGGGTGTATGCGGTTAACCCTGAAACCGGCACGGAAATCTGGCGGACAGAGGATCTCGGGGGGCCGATTGTCAGCAAACCGGCCATCAGTGATGACGGTATCCTGTATGTGAGCACTTTCAACAATGAGATTATCGCCATGGATGTGGAAACCCTGAGGGTCCGCTGGCGGTTTACCACCGCGGATTGGGCCTGGGCTGCCCCGGTCATCGACGGCGAGCAGCTGTACGTAAGCGATCTGGCCGGCAACTTTTACGCCCTGGATCGGAGTGCGGGCGAACAGCTCTGGGTGCTTAATCCGGGCGGCAGGATCGTGTCAGCCCCACTGGTCATGGGAGAAAACGTGTATTTCGGCACCGATCAGGGTTCCCTGGTGGTCGCTTCGAGTGAGGGAGCTATCCAGCGCAGCCAGGACCTGACCGGGAAGGTTTACACCAGCCCGGACGGCAGCCAGGATGTTTTCCTGGTCGCCCCGACCGAACACGATGATTTGCTGCTGGCCTTTGATGAGAACGGAGCCCAGCTCTGGAACTTCAGCCCCTCGGATGACTGAAGGGGTGGATTGACCGCTTAACTGCTAACCTTAACACAGGAAAAGATTATGTGGGATGCCTTTATCTCTTTGATGATCAACATACTCCTCTTTATTTATGATCTGATGGGCCGAAACTTCGGACTGGCGATCATCCTCTTTACCATCCTGATCCGGCTGGTGATGTATCCCTTAACCGCCCGGCAGGTCAAGAGCAGCAAAGCCATGCAGGAAATGCAGGAATCTGAGGAATGGCAGAAAATCCAGAAGAAATACAAGGATGACCGGGAAAAGCTGGCCCAGAAGCAGATGGAATATTACCAGGAAAAGGGCATCAGCCCCTTTGGCTCCTGCCTGCCGCTGCTGCTGCAGTTTCCGATCATCATCGGCCTGTACCAGGCGATCATCCGGTCCCTGGCCGTGACCCCGATCCAGCTGGTGAACCTTTCCAAACACATCAGCGACGGTGCCAACCTGATCCCCATCAACAGCCAGTTCTTGTGGATGGAGCTCAGCGAGCCGGAACGGCTGCATGTTTTCGGCTACGGCATCCCAATCCTGGCGATCCTGGTCGTGATCACCTCCTACGTCCAGACCAAAATGGTGTCCACCGGAGCCCCCGGGGGAGACAGCGGCGGCCAGGGCGCTCAGATGACCCAGGCGATGAGCCTGTACATGCCTTTTTTCATGGGCTACCTGGCGCTGACTTTTGCCTCCGGCCTGGCCCTGTATTTCATCGCTTCCAACCTGACAACTATCATTCAGTATCTACTGCTGGGGCAGGGAGATTTAAAGAACATCCTCCCCTCCAGATCGTAACCCGCACCTCACCATCCAGAGAGAGGACTTATGGATAACAATACAACCACACTTGAGGTTATCGCAGAATCGGTCGATGAAGCCGTAGAAAAAGGCCTCCAGGATCTCGGGGTCGGCCGGAACCAGGTCGAAATTGAAGTTCTGGATCAGGGCAATCAGGGCGGTCTATTGGGGTTCGGCTCCCGGCAGGCCAGAATCCGGATCAAGGTCAAGCCGGCTGGCGAACCTCACACTTCCGAACCGCAGGTTTCCGAGACCCAGATTTCCGAGACCCAGGCTCCCGAACCGATCACAGAGCAAGACTCTGGTCCTCCTCCCAGTGACGAAGATGAATACATCCGGGAACTGGCGGAAGATGTGGTCAGTGAACTGATAGAAAAGATGAACCTGCAAGCGAAGGTCCATGCCACCCTCGGGGAACCTGTCGAAAAACTGCCTTTCCGACCCATCCGGGTGGAAATCCACGGAAATGATTTGAGCGTCCTGATCGGCAGGAGGGCAGAAACGCTTAACGCCCTGCAGTACGTGACCAGGCTGATCATGGGTAAAGAGCTCGAACACGGTGTACCGCTTTCCATTGACGTGGAAGGCTATCGGGACCGCCGTGAACAGCAGGTCCGCCAGATAGCCCAGCGGGTCGCTCAGCAGGTCAAGGATACCCAGCGCCGTCAGGCCCTGGAACCCATGCCGCCCAATGAAAGACGTTTTGCCCACATTGAGCTGCGGGAAGATCCCGGGGTCTACACGGAAAGCACCGGGGAAGAACCTCACCGCAAAGTGGTCGTTTATCCGGCTCAATAACCCTGCCGGTGAGATATACAAAGCACGGATGAAGGCGGTCCGTGCTTTTTTTTTGGCGAGGGTCCCCGGATCACTGCCGGGTCGAAACCGCTCTCCCTTTCAGGTATAATGCAGCCATGAATTCCAGCCAGCCTGACCAGGCCGTAGACTACCTGGTCATCGGACACATCACCCGCGACCTAACCCCGCACGGCCCCCGGATCGGGGGCACTGCGGCCTATGCTGCCGTGCTAGCCAGTCGGGCAGGGCTCAGGGTAGGCGTGGTCACTTCCACCTCGGGCAGCCTGGATCTTACCGCTCTGGAAGGGGTTACTCTGCACGATACCTTCTCCCAGGAAAACACCACCTTCCGGAATAACTACACCCCCCACGGTCGGGAACAGCAGCTGCTGGGAAGGGCCGATCCGATCACCCTGGAGATGATCCCCCCTGCCTGGCGGTCCGCCGAAATCGTTCATCTGGCGCCGGTCATCCAGGAAATATCCCCTGCCTTAGGCGAAGCTTTTCCCAATGCCCTGCTGGGCTTCTCGCTCCAGGGCTGGCTGCGGTCGGGCAGGGCTCCCGGGCCTGTCAAGTATCATCCCTTTCCGGAGGGTTTCCCATCCTACCGCCGCCGTGAGTCCGTCGGGGTGGTCAGCCTGGAAGACCTGGATGGAAGAGAGGACCGCCTGGAACCGCTCCTGGACCGCTTTTCGCTCCTGATTCTCACCCGCGGAGACCAGCCGCTTTCGATTTATCCCACCGCAGCTCCCTACTCGGTTCAGGTGCAGCCCCGGGCGGAAATCGACCCCACCGGCGCGGGTGATATTTTTGCCGCGGCTTTTCTGATCAGCTACTGCCGCCGGGGTGATCACCGGCGGGCTGCCCGGACAGCGGCTGACCTGGCAGCCCTCTCGGTAGATAAATCCGGCCTGGCGGGGGTTCCAACCCAACCGCAGCTGAATCAAATTCTAAAGGTCAATCAAGCATGGGAAAAATCTACACCATAGCCAATCAGAAAGGTGGGGTCGGAAAAACCACCACGGCCATCAACCTGGGAGCCTACCTGGCCCAGCTCGAACAGCGGGTGCTCCTGGTGGATTTGGATCCCCAGGCAAACGCCACCTCCTCGCTCGGGATCGACAAAAATCAGGTCCAGGGCGGAACCTATCAATCGATCCTGGGGGACGGCTCGGTGAAGAAATACCTGCTCAAGAACCCCAAGCTGAACCTGTCCATCCTGCCGTCTTCACCGGCATTGGCCGGGGCAGAGGTAGAACTGGTCAATGAGGTCGGTCGTGAAAACCTGCTCCGGCGCAGCCTTTCCGTCGTTCAGGATGAATATGACTATTTGATCATCGACTGCCCTCCTTCCCTGGGACTGCTCACCCTCAACGGGTTAGTAGCAGCCCGGGATGGAGTCCTGATTCCTGTTCAGTGTGAATACCTGGCCATGGAAGGGATCAGCCAGCTGATCAATACGATTGATCGAGTCCGCCGGGTGATCTACCCGGAGCTTACTATCCGGGGCGTGATCCTGACCATGTTTGACGGGCGAACCAACCTGGCCGGCGACGTGGTAGCTGAAATCCAGAAATACTTCGGAGACCAGGTTTTTGAAACCATCATTCCCCGAAGCATCCGCCTTGCAGAGGCACCTTCGTACGGGGTACCCATTCATATGTATTCTCCTGGCTCCCGCGGAGCGGTGGCGTACCGAAACCTGGCCGAGGAGCTGCTGGAAGAGGATCAAGAACATTCCCCTGAGGTATAATTCAACATTAACTAAGCATACTGTTTTTTTCGATACGGTAGGAAGGATATTACAAGCAACATGGCAAAAAAACGTCCTGGACTGGGGAAGGGCCTGGAAGCCCTGATCCCTTCACAAACCCCGGAAGAAGAAGCCGTCAGAGGCAGCGGTGTGCTTGAAGTCGCTGTAAGCGAGATCGCGGCCAACCCGCACCAACCGCGGAAAAATTTCGATCACCGTCAGCTTCAGGAACTGGCAGATTCCATCAAGGAACACGGCATCATTCAACCCCTGATCCTCACCGCGGAAGAAAACCTTCCGGAGGGCCAGGCCTACGCCCTGATCGCCGGTGAAAGGCGCTTGAAAGCTGCCAAACTCGCTGGATTGGAGCGCGTGCCCGCCGTTCTCCGGGAAACCAGCAGCCAGGATCAGCTGGTGGTCGCTTTGATTGAAAACGTGCAGCGGGCCGATCTCAACCCGCTTGAAACCGCCGCCGCTTACGCAGACCTTTCGAAAGAATTCGGCCTGACCCATCAGGAGATCGGAGAACGGGTCGGAAAAAGCCGGACTGCAGTGACCAACACGCTCCGGCTGCTTGACCTTCCCGACGTGGTCCAGCAGGCTCTCCGAAAAGGCCAGATTTCCTCCGGCCACGCCCGGGCCCTGCTCACCCTGGAATCTCTGCCGTCCCAGACCGCAGCCCTGCAAACCGTGCTGACAAAAGACCTTAACGTCCGGCAGACCGAATCACTGGTCAAGCGGCTGCAGGGCCAAAAGGAACACAAACCTTCCCCGCCGAAAGGTAAATCCCCGGAATTAACCGCCCTGGAAGAGGAGCTCAGAAACGCCCTCGGCACCAAGGTCACCCTGAAGCAGGCCAAGAGCGGCAAAGGAAGCCTGACCATCCACTTTTATTCTGATGAAGAACTCAACGCCCTGCTGGATAACTTCCTGGAGGGATAAACGGCCAGGCTCAATCCCGTGATCAACCAGCGTATCCTTACCAATGCCCAGATCCTCAATACCCGGTGTGAAAGTTTTTATCCCGGGGAGATCCACCTGGGTGGTGGCACCATCCAGCGGACGGTGAAAGGGCGCTCCGGAGATTATCCACCAGACAGTGAAGTGATCGACCTGAACGGCCAATTTGTCCTCCCCGGTCTGATCGACGCCCACATCCACCTCCGGAAAACCGCCCTCAACCTCACCAAAATTGACTGCGAAACCTCCACCAAACAGGCCTGCCTGGAGCGGGTCCGGAACCGGGCTCAAACCACACCGAGGGGAGAATGGATCCTCGGCCATGGTTGGAACCAGAATACCTGGGAGGACGGATTCGGAACCGCAGCAGACCTCGACCAGGCTGCCCCGCATCATCCGGTCTATCTGACCGCAAAATCGCTCCACGCCTCCTGGGCGAACAGCCGGGCCCTCCGGGCTGCCGACCTGCAGGCTTCCACACCTGATCCAGAGGGAGGTCAGCTCTCCCGGGACGACTCGGGAAACCTGACCGGGATCCTGTTTGAAAACGCCATGCAGCTGGTCGAGCGGGTCCTTCCCGAACCTGATCAGGATCAATCTGCCGAGGCAATCAGCAAGGCCCAGGATTACCTCTGGAAAATGGGTTTTACCGGGGTGCACGACTTTGACCGCAGCCGCTGCTTCTCCGCCCTGCAGCTTCTGCAGGAACAGGCACGTTTGAAACTCCGGGTTTTGAAACAAATTTATCTGGATGATTTTCCCGGAGCGGCCGCGCAGGGCTTGAGAACCAATTCCGGGAGCGACTTTCTAAAGATCGGCGGGGTGAAAATCTTTGCGGACGGGGCATTGGGTCCACAAACAGCCGCTCTGCTTGCTCCCTATCAAGGCCAGGGAGATAACCGGGGCATGCTTCTTTACTCTTCAGAAGAACTGAGCGAGCGCTGTCTTCAGGTTGTGGATCAAGGTTTTTCCCTGGCCGTTCATGCGATCGGAGACCGGGCCAACCGGGTGGTGCTCGACACACTGGAAGACGTTCGGAGACACGAACAAAAAAACCAGCTCCCCGCTTACCGGCACCGGATAGAACACGTCCAGCTGCTCGATGAGGACGATCTTGGTCGGTTGGCAGACCTCGATGTGATTGCCTCTATGCAGCCTATTCATGCTCCTTCAGATCGAGCGATCGCCGACCGCTATTGGGGCAGGCGGGCCCGCTACGCGTACGCCTGGAAAAGCCTGCTCGAGCGAGGAACCCGGCTGGCTTTTGGGTCTGATGCACCGGTAGAAAACCCCAATCCGTTCTGGGGCATCCATGCCGCGGTAACCCGCCGCGGTCGGGAGCAGTCTGCCTCGCAGGCGAGCTGGTATCCGGAAGAAGCGCTCACCCGCCAGCAGGCCTTATTCGCGTACACCCAGGGCTCGGCTTATGCAGCTGGATGGGAAAGCCGCGCCGGGGTGATCGCCAAGGACCGGTGGGCGGACCTGATCATCCTGGAACATAATCCGCTCACCTGCAGCTTAGAACAACTGGCTGCACTCTCCCCTGCTGCCACCATGGTAAACGGGGCATTTGTTTGGAAATCCTTCTGAACCCCCTCACCCGGCGGGAAGGCTTGCCCCTCACCGCAGCCGGCGGACATCACCCTCTCTGATAGTCACCCCCTCCGCATCCAAATGCTCCAGAAAAGCCAGCATGTACCGCCGGCTGCTCTGAAAGTGGTCCCGGGCTTCAGCCACACTGATCGTTCCACCAGAACTTAACCGCTCCCGGATCTCAGCCAGCATACCCTGGTAAGCCGTACGGGAG
>Ga0207797_1001381_pt1 | contig 17566 bp, 13 predicted proteins | sample PRCRCaboRojoPR_6_FD_187275 | JGI IMG/M metagenome (GOLD analysis project Ga0207797, IMG submission 187275) | Marine sediment microbial community from Cabo Rojo, Puerto Rico - PR CR 10% Liquid 1 (SPAdes) | ecosystem: Environmental > Aquatic > Marine > Coastal > Sediment | place: Cabo Rojo, Puerto...
CTGGGGGAGGTTGGAATCCCTGAGCCCGGGCAGCGCTTTAAGTCATATCCTCATCAGCTCTCAGGGGGCATGAGACAGCGGGTGATGATTGCGATGGCACTGGCCGGCCGGCCGAAATTGCTTATTGCGGATGAACCGACCACTGCCCTCGATGTGACTGTTCAGGCGCAGATTCTGGACCTGCTGCGGGACCTGCAGAGGGAATATAATCTCGCTATCCTTCTGGTGACCCATGACCTCGGTGTTGTGACGGAGATCGCTGACCGGGTGCTGATTATGTATGCCGGACGTATTGTGGAACAGGGGGCTGCAGAGGAGATATTCAGGGAAGCCCGGCATCCGTATACCCTGGGAATGCTTCGTTCAATTCCATCTGTCAATAATCCCGGATCCCGGCTCTCTTCCTTACAGGGAGATATACCGGATCCCGCACATCTGCCATCAGGCTGTACATTCCATCCCCGGTGCTCTCTGAATGACGGAAACCGGTGCGAACAGAAAGAACCCGGATTGCAGTCACATGGTGCTTCCGATTCCCATATGATCCGTTGCCATTATGCAGATCAGTCCCGTAAGTTATTATTAACTGAAACAGTTGAGTGAATCGCAACAAGGGAGGTTTATCTATGGCTGATATCTCAGTCAGTACCAGTGAAACCGGAGACGGCTGGACCGCCCATGTCACAGTGTCGGAGGGGAGTTCGTCCAGTAGCCATTCCGTCACAATCGGACAGGGCTACTATCAGCAATTAACCGGTAATGATTACTCTCCCGAACAATTGGTGGAAATATCGTTTGAATTTCTGCTGGAACGGGAACCGAAAGAATCGATACTGAGGAGGTTTGATCTGCCAACGATCTCCCGGTATTTCCCGGAATACGAAGAGACCATTGGACAACTGCTGGAGGAGAAGTACGGTTAATCCGGCAGGAGAGTTCGCAACGTCGTCCGAAGCTGTGCAAATGCGTCCGGACTGGGTTGACCGTGAGGAGTTTCCTTTTACATCACGGATCTTTCGGGTAAACGGGCATGCACTCGCCTGCGTGGATGAAGGAGAGGGGACTCCGCTCCTTATGTTGCACGGCAATCCGACCTGGTCATTCATGTATCGGTATCTGATCAGGCATCTGTGTGACGACTATCGCTGTATCGCACCGGATTATATTGGATTCGGGCTGTCGGATAAACCTATGGAGTGGGACTATCGGGTGTCTCATCATGCAGAAATGATTCACCGGCTGATCCGGACGCTGCAGATGGACCGGTTTTTCCTGGTCGTGCACGACTGGGGTGGCCCAATCGGGTTCAGGTATGCCCTTCAGTTTCCCGAACAGATTGCGGGTATGGTCATAACGAACACCTGGATGTGGCGGGTGGATCAGTACGAAAAAATGGTTCTTTTCAGCCGGGTTATGGGTAGTCCGATCGGAAAATATTTGATCACCCGGCTCAACGTGTTTCCAAAGATAATTCTGCCATCCGTGGTTGGAAAACCGAAGAACCTTTTGGTTGAGCATTATCGACATTATACTGCTCCGTTTTCCGTGCCGTCGCAACGCCACGGAGTATGGATGTTTCCCAGAGAAATTCTGAGTGCGGGCGAGTGGCTGAAGGATCTCTGGGAAAGCCGGCATTTACTGACAGATATCCCGAAACTCTTTCTCTGGGGAATGAGAGATCCGGCGTTTACCCGCCGGGTGCTTAACCGGTGGATCCGGACATTCCCGGAGGCAGCTGTGTATTGCCTTGATGACATCGGCCACTACGTACCGGAAGAAGCAAAGGAGCGATTGGTTCCGCCTATCAGGCGCTTCCTGAAACGTCAAAGCAGAAGTGATAATATAAATCACCATACCTGAGAGGAGGTCACCGTGGACCGGGTGAATGCATTAGAGTTACTTCATGAGTTCACCGATAGTGAGAATTTGCGGAAGCACGGTTATGCAGTAGAGGCCTGCATGCGCCAATACGCGGACAAGTTTGACGAGGATGTGGAGCGGTGGGGCATTGTGGGATTACTGCATGACATGGATTATGAGAAGCATCCGGATAAAGACGAGCACCCGTATGTCGGGGTGGATATCCTCAGAGAACGGGGATATCCTGAGGATGTCACAAGAGCGATTTTAAGTCATGCGGATCATACAGGGGTTTCGAGGGAGACCCTGATGGAGAAGACACTCTATGCGGTGGATGAGCTGGCCGGTTTCACCGTGGCTTGTGCACTTGTCCGCCCGAATGGTATTGGTGATATGAAAGTCAAATCGGTGAAGAAAAAGTTGAAACAGCCCAGTTTCGCAGCATCGGTAGACCGGGATGTGATTTACCGGGGTGCCGAGGATTTGGGAGTGGACCTGAATGACCACATCCGGAATGTGATTATCGCCCTGCAGAGTGTTCGGGATACCCTCGAAATCTAGGAATCTCCGGTTCAGGTTCACGGCCAGATTTCGGATTGTCCGGAGCGGTATGTACATGTTATATTACTTCACAACACGGATGCCCATGTAGCTCAGTCGGATAGAGCACCGGCTTCCTAAGCCGGGTGTCGCAGGTTCGAATCCTGCCATGGGTACTGGCCCCTTTCAAGATTGGTTATAAATACAATCATCACTCCAACTCCATCCCCTGTCCCCTTCCTCTTCTGATGAGTAAGGGGCACGCAATACGTCGGGGCTGGCGTTCCAGTCTTCCCCTCTCTAGCCAGAAAGGGAAAACAAAGGGGTGAGTCGTGTTGGAGACAGGACTACCGCTTCTCCCGTTATTGTCAGTGAAATGCCAAAGAAACAGAAAGTGAACGAGAAGGGCCCCGACGGCGGCCCTTCTCATTCACTCCTTCCAATCCTTTGTATCATAGGACTTTCATCAAATTTATGAATCAGTCAGTGTAAAGAATTCTATATCTTATTGAGTAACCGGGCCACGGCCTCAAGCACTTCTTCCAGGTCATTCGGCTTCCGGACCAGTTCGTCCAATCCCTGTTCTTCCAGTCGCTGAAAGCGTTCCGGACTAACATAACCTGTAATTACGACAATGGGGAGGTCAGGCGCATCCTGCCGGATACTGTCCGCCAGGACTTCACCGTCCATATCCGGTAATCCCAGATCAGTCACCACGAGTGAAAACCGCTTCGGGTTCTCCCGGAGCGACCGAAGGGCGGAAAATCCATCTTGTTTCGCCGTGACCCGGTAGCCATTATTAGTCAGAATTTCAGCGAGTATGTTCCTGATGACCTCTTCATCCTCTACCAGCAGCAGGTGTTCACCTTCTCCCTCCGGGAGGTGACTGGCTTGTTCAACCGTTTCACTCCGGGTATCCGGTGCCGTCTCCGGAAGCCCGATGGTAAAAGTAGTGCCGGCACCGGGTTCGCTCTCCATTTCAATCCATCCGTTGTGATTCCGGATAATCTTCCGGGCAACAGTTAATCCCAGGCCGGTTCCGTCGTCGTGATCCTTAGTGGAAAAAAATGGTTTGAATATTTTCTCCTGTGTCTCTTCGTCCATGCCGATTCCTGTGTCCGACACCGTGATGCATAAATAGCCACAATCGGCTTGCGGATGATTTTCCCTGACTTCGGCTTCCGTTGGGTCAGAAACTCCGAGTCGAATTGTGCCACCTTCGGGCATAGCATCCGCCGCGTTAATACACAGTGTCATCAGTACCTGCTGTAACTGGGATTTTTCTGCCAGGATACTGGAGCGCTGATCCATATCATCAATCACAATTGAGATATTTTGAGGTAAAGTATGAGAAGCAAACTCTCTGATATCCCCGAGAAATTCACGAACCGACAGGGGTTTGAGTTCCGGTTCACGTGGTCTGCTGAAGGCCAGGAGCCGCTCGGTAATTGAACTGCCCTGCGTAACTCCGGATTCAATCATTTCCGCATATTTTTTTAAATCCGATGCTTTCAGTTCCGGCCACATCAATTGAAGCGCCCCAGATATCATTGCTAGAACATTATTGAAGTCATGAGCTATACCACTGGCGAGTTCCCCCAGCGCCTCCATCCGCTGAGCTTCAACCAATTGCTGTTCCGTTTGCTTCAGCTCCGTGATATCCCGGGAAATCCCCATCGTGCCGATGATCTCCCCCCGGGAGTTCCGCCGCGGCAGTTTCGTAACCAGATTCCATCGGATAGTACCATCGTTCTCCAGGACCTGCTCTTCTTTCCCAATGACAGGTGTTCCATTCTGCAGAACGTATTGGTCTGTATTGTGTGCTTCCCGGGCCAGATCTTCCGGATAATAATCAAAATCCGTCTTCCCGATCATTTCGTCAGGGGTAGTATTATGTTTTCTGGCTTTGGCGTAATTCACCCGCACGAACTCGTGATTGGCGTTCTTGAAGTAAATGGGGTCGGGAATAGCGTGAAAAAGCGTCTGGAACAACTCCTGCTCCTGATCTAATTGTCGTTCTGTGAAAATACGATCAGTGATATCCCGTCCCTCAGACAGGAGGTATTGCACATCCCCGTTATAATCCCTGACCGGAATCAGCAGGAAGTCAACGAAAATGACCGTCCCGTCGTCACTGACATGATTCGCCTCGAAACTGATGTATTCTCCATCGGCCGCCCGGGGTATACTTCTTTCCAGACGGGTCTTCAGGTCAGACGAGTGTGTCCACCACGGGGTTTCCGGGAATGGCTTGCCGATGACCTCTCCGGCGTCGCAATTGATGAAGTCCAGCGCGTTGCGGTTCACTTCAATCAGAGTCCCGTCCAGGTCGAGGACCCCCGCGAAGGTATCCGGAGCACGAAAGATCGCATCCAGAAATTGTCTGTATTGGTCGATCGTTGTGTCTGGCATAGGATAGGAGCCCTTCATCTCAGGTGTTGAATCATTACTGCCCTGCAGACATGAAATTATTACACTACGGTTACCCGGTACTTGTTTTGTGCTATTATCGACAGGAAATCCCAGATGTGTAATGATTTACCTCTCTCGATTAATTCGGACGGAAATGAATATGCGATGGAGATGATATGAAGTGAACAAACTCATTCAGGAATATTGTATGTATTCCGGCACATATTCTTTGTTTGACTGACAAGTGTATCAAAGAGAGAGGGGTTGCATTTATTCTCTCTTTATCAATAAGCTACAAAAAAAGAAACACAATAGAGGAGGGGACGACCAATGAGTGAGAATCCGTTACTTCAGCTCATCGAGCACGGACAGAGTTATTGGCTGGATAACCTGACCCGGGGAAAAATCCACGGGGGCGAATTACAGCGCCGGGTGGAAGAAGAAGGGATGCGCGGAGTCACTTCCAATCCCAGTATCTTTATGAAAGCCATCACGGGCAGCAATGATTATGATGATCAGATCGCCAGTCTGGCTGCGGACGGGCACAGTACCGGTGAGATCTATGAGGCGCTGGCGGTGAAAGATATCCAGGATGCCTGCGATGTCTTGCGTCCGCTCTATAATGATTCCGGTGGTCACGACGGTTTTGTCAGTCTTGAAGTGTCACCGCATCTGGCCCATGAGACCGAGGCGACCATGGACGAAGCCCGCCGGCTCTTCCAGCGGGTGGATCGACCCAACTGTCTTATTAAAATCCCGGGTACCGAAGCCGGGTTGCCTGCAATAGAGCAAATGTTATATGAAGGTGTGAATGTAAATATTACCCTGCTGTTTTCCGTGGAGCGCTATGAGCAGGTGGCGTTACGATATATCCGGGCACTGGAACGACGGGCGGCAGAAGGGAAGCCGATCGATTCCGTGGCTTCCGTGGCCAGTTTTTTCCTGAGCCGGATCGATGTGCTGGTTGATCAATTACTCACGCACCGGATTCCCCCGGAGATGCGCACCGATCAGTCATCTCAGGCAGAAGAATTGCTTGGGAAAGTTGCCATTGCCAATGCGAAGCTGGCATACCAGAGTTTTCAGGAGATTTTCGGTTCTGCGCGCTGGAAGCTGCTCGAGGAAAAAGGAGCGAAAGTGCAGCGGCCATTGTGGGCCAGTACCAGTACGAAGAATCCCGAATACAGTGATGTCAGATATGTCGAACCTCTCATCGGACCGGAGACTGTGAACACCTTGCCGGATTCCACAATTGAGGCGTTTGCGGATCATGGTATCGTCGAACCGAATACTGTTACGGAGGGAGTAGACGAGGCCCGGCAGACCCTTGCGGAACTGGATGCGCTCGGGATTGATCTCTCCCGTGTAACCTGGCAGCTGGAGAATGAAGGCATTCAGAAGTTTATCGATCCGTTTGAAGAGCTGTTGGAAGTTATTTCTGAACGGGCGGAATCCGTCGCTGTGGCAAAATAACAGCGCAGAGCATTGCCGAGGGAAAGTCAAAGTCGCGGCTGATTCTGCGGGCTGCCCATAACTCAGTTGAAAACCGTCTCTTGCGATTGCCCATGTGGGTATATATTTTTTATACACAATATACTTAATATATCGATTCCGATTGAATGATCGGAACTGATGACGAATTAAGCAGGAACCGACGGGATGGGAAATAATGGTTGACGGTTTAGGCTATCCGGAGAAAGTATTAGACGCCACCGAAGTCCGGCAGATTCTGGCTGATGCATTTGGGGAATTGAATCTCACCGATCGTTCTGTGTTGGTTGTTATCCCCGATAATACGCGGAGCGGACCAATCGATTTATTCTTCCGTGAGCTGTATGGTCTGTTTGGAGAGCAGGTCCGGGACCTTGATTATCTGATCGCCCTGGGTACTCATCCGCCGCTTCCCAGAGAAGACATGCTCGCCCGGGTTGGGGTGACCGGGCAGGAGTTGGCTGAGAACTATCCGAAGGTGACGTTATACAATCATCGCTGGGATCAGGGGGACACCCTGACTACTGCCGGGGTCATTCCGGCGAACGAGGTTGAGCAGCTGAGTGAGGGGATGTTCTCCAAAGACATTCCGGTCAGAGTGAACCGGATGATATACGATTACGATCTGGTCATTATTTGCGGTCCGGTGTTCCCCCATGAGGTGGTGGGATTCTCTGGCGGCAACAAATACTTTTTCCCGGGGATTTCGGGACAGGAAGTCATCGATACCACACACTGGCTGGGTGCATTGATCACCAGCAATGAGATCATCGGCACAAAGCATACACCGGTCAGAGCGATGATTAACAGAGCTGTTTCGATGATTGATGTCCCGGCACAGGCCATCTGTTTTGTGGCTGGTGAGCAGGGACTCTGTGGTGTCTATGCCGGTGATCCGAAAGCCGCCTGGTCGGAGGCGGCTGATCTCTCAGCACAAATCCATGTCAAATACCTTTCTCATCCGTATTCTCAGGTCCTGTCCGTGATTCCGGAGATGTATGATGATCTCTGGACCGGAGCCAAGGGAATGTATAAAACCGAGCCTGTGGTAGCGGATGGGGGAGAGGTGATTCTCTATGCTCCGCATATAACGGAATTCTCATACACTCATGGAGACCGGATTGAGTCCATAGGTTATCATGTGAAGGACTATTTTGTAAAACAGTGGGATCGATTCCGGGATGAACCGTGGGGAGTACTTGCCCACTCCACCCACTTACGGGGAATCGGTGAATATGACAAAGCCATGGATCAGGAATCACCCCGGATTCAGGTGACCCTGGCAACCGGCATTTCCCGGGAACGGTGTGAACATGTGAACCTTGGATACCGGGATCCGGCAGATATTGATCCGGGGGAATGGATACGCAAGTCAGGAGATGATGTCCTCGTAGTGCCGAAAGCAGGTGAACGGCTGTATCGATTAGAGGAAAGTTAACGAACAAATTGAAATAATTGGGTTGAAAGGGAGGTTTGTATGACAATCGAATTGAAAGAAGATGCGCAATATTCTCTGCTCGTTCCAACCAGTATGGGGCTGCGTATCACCCCGCTGAACGGGCAGCCTGTCCATACCAGTAACACCTATAAGATGCAGGCAACCAGCGCGGAATCCAATGTGGCCAGTCTCTCGGCTTTTCTCGGGTTACCGGTCAAGGTGTTAACGGCATTTGTCAAGGACAGTCCCATATCCCGGTTCATCAGCGATGATCTTTCCCGGCGTCACATGGATGTCGAGGGCAAGGACGTGGAAAAGGGCGGTCCATGGGGTCACCGGCATCAGATTAATATTGCCGACAGTGGATTTGGTATGCGTGGTCCGCGGGTGCAAAACGATCGTGCCGGTGAGGTTGCCCGGACTCTGGAAGCCGATGATTTTGATCTGGAACGCATTTTTGGGGACGAAGGCGTGCAAATTGTCCATCTGTCCGGGTTGATTGCGGCACTCTCCCCGGAAACCGGACAGTTCTGCCTCGAAATTGCCAGAGCGGCGAAGAAATACGGCACCAGGATTTCGTTTGATCTGAACTACCGGGCGTCATTCTGGAAGAACCGGGAGCAGGAACTCTACGAGATTTTCAATGAAATTGCCGAAGTGTCGGATATCCTTATCGGGAATGAGGAAGATTTTCAGTTATGTCTTCGCATGGAAGGCCCGGAAGCCGGCGGTCAGGATCTGCGTAATAAGATTGACAGCTTCAAGGAGATGATTAACCGCATCAAAAAGGCCTATCCGAATGCCAGTGTGTTTGGCAATACCCTGCGAGAGGTTGTCAGTGCAAACACCCATCTCTGGGGGGCGATCCTGTCAGTCGGAGATGAATGGCATGTGGTTGAGCCGAGAGAGATTCCGGTGCTTGACCGGATCGGAGGCGGTGACGGATTTGTCGGCGGCTTGCTGTACGCGATTCTGAACGGCTGGGACACTGAGAAGTGGATCCAGTTCGGCTGGGCAAACGGCGCGCTGGTTACAACTCTCGAAACTGATTACTCGCAGGCCGCGGATGAAGAGCAGATCTGGAAAGTCTGGGAAGGAAATGCCCGGGTTCAGCGGTGAAGTTATCGTACGAACTTCCGGGTACCAGGCGACCAGGACTATGGTATCAGCGGTTGTTTGTCCTGCGAGAATGAATAATGAAAAAGCCATTATAAAATTGGAAGGAGTTCGCGTATGAAATGCGACATCGGGCTCATCGGGCTGGCCGTGATGGGACAGAATCTTGTGCTGAACATGAACGATCACGGATACTCTGTTGCCGTGTATAACAGGACGGTAAGCAAAGTGGACGATTTTATTGAGGGGCCGGCTCAGGGTCGTGATACGATTGTGGGCGCGCATTCGCTGGAAGAATTCGTGGAGGCTCTGGAAAAGCCCCGCCGGGTGATGCTGCTCGTGAAAGCCGGAAAACCGGTGGATATTTTCATCGATAAGCTGGTACCGCTGCTGGATGAAGGCGATATTATCATCGATGGTGGCAATAGTAACTTCCAGGATACCATCCGCCGCACAGAATCACTTGAAGAGAAGGGGTTGCGGTATATCGGGACAGGCGTATCCGGCGGTGAAGAGGGGGCTCGTCACGGTCCCAGTATCATGCCGGGGGGGTCACCGGGTGCCTGGGAGCATGTGCAGTCAATTTTTCAGGATATTTCCGCCCATGTAGACGGCGATCCGTGTTGTGACTGGGTTGGAGAAAACGGTGCCGGTCATTTCGTCAAGATGGTCCATAACGGCATCGAATACGGTGATATGCAGTTGATCTGTGAGGCGTATCATCTGATGAGTCAGCTGGGATTGGAGCCGAAGGAAATGTCGGAAGTGTTTGGGGACTGGAATGAAGGGGTGCTTGACAGCTATCTGATTGAGATTACCCGCGATATCCTTGGGACCACTGATGAGGAAACCGGCAAACCGATGGTTGATGTGATCCTTGACACCGCCGGACAGAAAGGCACCGGGAAGTGGACGGCTATCACATCGCTGGAGTTAGGTCAGCCGGTAACGCTGATTGGTGAAGCGGTGTTTTCGAGGTTTTTATCGGCGCTGAAGGATCAGCGAGTGGAGGCCTCGAAAGTTCTCCGCGGGCCGGATCAACAACCGGAAATTGACCGGGAGAAGTTTATCAGCGACCTGCATGATGCGCTGTATGCCAGTAAGATCTGTTCTTATGCCCAGGGATTCATGCTCCTGCGGGCCGCGGCTGATGAGTATGACTGGAATCTGCGGTATGGGAGTATTGCCATGATGTGGCGCGGCGGGTGCATTATCCGAAGCCAGTTCCTGGGACGTATTAAGGAAGCCTTTGACGAGCATCCCGATCTGACGAACCTGTTGCTGCATGACTACTTCCGTACGGCGGTGGAGGATGCCCAGGCAGCCTGGCGTCGTGTGATTGCCGATGCCGTTCAACTGGGTGTGCCGGTCCCTGCTCACAGTACGGCGCTGGCATTTTATGATGGTTACCGGAACGAGCGGCTGCCGGCGAACCTGTTGCAGGCGCAGCGGGATTATTTTGGTGCGCATACCTATGAACGCCTCGACAAACCGCGCGGCGAGTATTTCCATACGGACTGGACCGGAGAAGGCGGCCCGGCTACCGCCGGTTCATACAATGCGTAATGGACACAGCAGGATCTAAACAGTTAGTTTGATCGGATAGAACATATCATTCGGGTGCCACGGCGGACTGTGGCACCCGAATAATGTAAAGGAAGACTCTATGGGAATTGATTTCAGTGATCCGATGCCGCTTTATAAGCAGGTGGCAGCGGATATTCGAAATCAAATTACATCGGGGAAGCTGCAATCCGGAGATCGGTTACCCTCTCAACGGGAACTGGCTGATGAATACGAGGTGAGTCTTATTACGGTGAAAAAGGCCATTTCCGAACTGAATTCTGAAGGGATTCTCTATAGCCGGGTGGGCAAGGGCACCTTTGTAAACCAGCGGAAGAGACGTCGGGAGATCAGCTCACATCAGGTGATCGGCGTTGTGCTGAGTGATCTTAAAAGCCCGTATTTTTCACTGATTATAAACGGGGTGGAGAAACGGGCATCGGAAGAGGGCTATCACATACTGCTGTCCAACTCGTCGGGCCAGCAAGAGAAAGAAGAGAGTCAGATATCACAATTCCTCGATCTTGGTGCTGACGGTCTGGTTATCGCCTCAATGTCTCATGAGTATCGTGCCAACCAAACTATTTGGCGGCTACATAACGACGGATTTCCTTATGTGGTGGTTTCCTACATTGCTGACGAGGAAATCTATCATGTTGGGACTGACCATGAAACCGGGGCATATCTGGCGACGGAGCATCTCATATCTCAAGGATACGAACATATTGGATACGTGAATGCAGAGGAAGGGAATCTGCTTGGCGAAGTTCGGAAATCGGGCTATAAGCGTGCTCTCGAAGAATATGAGGTGATCTATGATCCACGCTATTCGTTTCAGTATCCATTCCGGGGCGAATGGAACGATTATAAATCCGGCTATCGGGTTGGAGAGGAGTTTTTACAGCAGGAAGAACGGCCGGAAGCGCTTTTCATCTATAATGATTTGGGTGCGCTAGGTTTTGAATCCCGGATGGTGGAAGCAGGCGTTCAGATTCCTGAGGAGGTGGCGATTGTCGGATTTGATGATATCGAGCGATGCAAATATTGTGAAATCCCGCTAACTACTATCCGGCAACCGACGGAACGGATAGGCGAAATCGCTGTGAAAATACTTCTTCACCGCATTGCAGGGGAAGAAACTGAGGTGCGGACGATCCTTACACCGGAACTGGTGGTCAGAGAATCCTGTGGTTCACAACTTGCGCCGAATGACCCCCGGGTTTCCGCTACGGAAAGTGATACAAAAAGTCAGGAGCACGGAATTTCTTCTTGAATAAGTGAGCACGAATTTTTATTTACACAATGCATATCTGCTGGGATAGACATGAATTGCTAATAAACAGAACGAAGGTGCCAGAGGAGTCGGAAGAACAATTGAGATTCGTGCGGAACAGCAAAATTACAACCCAATCAGCTAGTCCTTCCGGTATTTCATCCAGTCAAACTGGCAAGATTCACCTGTGAAATTCAGTCTGATCATACCATATTTTCGTATTTATTCCAATAAAATGTTAGCGTACACATTTAAACACTGAAGGTAGGAGCGTACCGCTATGGGATTTATGGATGAGCATTATCTGCTGGATAATTCCGCTGGTTGGGAACTGTATAAGGAAGTTCGGGACCTCCCGATTGTCGATGCTCATAACCACGGAGATATTGTTGAAATTGTAGAAAACCGGAACTGGCCGGATATCTGGGTAGTCGAGGGTGCCACTGATCACTATGTCTGGGAAGTTATGCGCAAACGTGGGGTATCGGAAGATTATATCACCGGTGAGGCGTCGAATAAGGAGAAGTGGATGGCCCTGGCCCGTATACTGCCGGAAACCATTGGGAATCCGGTCTATGAATGGGTACATCTGGATTTAAAACGTCAGTTCGGTATCGATACCGTTGTTTCCGAAGAGACGGCAGAAGAAATCTGGCAGCAGACGAGTGCACAGCTCAAATCGCCGGAGAAGCGTCCCCAGCAAGTACTGGCCGATATGAAAGTCGAGATCATGTGCACCACCGACGATCCCACCACCGACCTTCCATACCATGAGAGAGCACAGGACGAGGTGGCACAGACCCGGGTGCTTCCAACCTGGCGTCCGGACAAAGTGATGAAAATCGAAAGCGACGGCTGGAAAGCAGAACTTGAACGCCTTGCTGAGGAAACGGGGGAAGACACTACTTCGATCAGTGGCCTGCTGGATGCACTGCAGCAGACACACGACTACTTTGACAAACTGGGATGCGCCGCGACCGACCATGGGATCGAGCAACCGACCACGCGGCATGTGGAGCAAAGCCGTGTGGAAGACATTCATCGGAAAGGGCTGCAAGGGCAGGACCTTTCCGAGCGGGAGATTGAAGATTATCATGCCTTCCTGCTGATGGAGTTCGGTCGAATGAACGCGGAAACCGACTGGGTGACCCAGTTGCATATCGGGGCGGTCCGTGATTACCGGGATGTGATTTTTGAAGAATTGGGGCCGGACGCCGGTGGTGATCTTTCAACGCAGGATATCGAATTTGTCGGGAATCTCCGATATTTTCTGAACGAGTTTGATGAAGAGATGCCTATCGTACTGTACTGTGTTGATCCTTCCCACTGGCCGACACTGGCCACTCTGGCCCGGGCATGGCCGAATGTCAGTCTCGGAGCCCCCTGGTGGTGGAATGACAGTCCGTTCGGTATGGACATGTTTCTGCGGTATGCGGGAACTGTTGACGTACTCAGCAATCTTGCCGGGATGGTGACGGACTCGCGGAAACTCATGTCCTTTGGCTCAAGAACAGAAATGTTCAGACGGACACTGTGCAATGTGGTTGGAGGAATGATCGAACGCGGACAGGCGCCGGAAGGCCCGGCAGTTGATTTGGTCAAATCGGTTGCATACGGCCGGCCGAAATCACTCTTCTTTGATTAAACAGCAGTCCGGACGAAAAGGAATCGTTTGGTCGGTAGGACTAGAAAACTGAAGATGGAGAGACTATGACGGGTCTACTACGAAAATGGAGCCTTGGTGGAATTCTCGTGGCGGTATTTATCGGACTTGTTTTTCAGGGGTGTGGCCAACGGGGCGATACCCGGGTGATTAAACTCGGACATGCCCTTGCGCCCAGTCATCCTGTCCACCAGGCAATGGAGTATATGGCAAAGCGGGTGAGCGAGAAATCCGAGGATAGTATCCGTATTGACATTTATCCCAGCGAGCAGTTGGGGTCGGAACGGGAAATGCTGGAGCTGCTGCAGGTCGGCAGTCTGGGAATGACAAAAACCTCCACCAGCCCTCTGGAGGCATTTGCGCCGATTTTTAAGGTCTTTGGAATGCCCTACTTGTTTCGCAGTGATGCTCATCGATTCAAGGTACTGGAAGGTCCGATCGGAGAGCAACTGTTGAGAGCACCTATGGATGACAGGTTATTGGGTCTCTGTTACTATGACGCCGGCAGCCGGAGTTTCTATACGGTTGATCAGCCAATCCGGAAACCCGAGGATCTGAAGGGATTGAAAATCAGAACCATGAACAGTACCACCGCCATTCAAATGGTGAGGGCATTGGGGGGATCGCCCACCCCGATCTCCTGGGGGGAGCTCTATTCTGCCCTCCAGCAGGGGATTGTTGACGCCGCTGAGAACAATCCCCCGTCATTTCATCTGTCCCATCATTATGAAGTGTGCGAGTATTATTCTCTGGACAAACATACGTCAATTCCGGATATCCTGCTGATTAGCATGGAAGTATGGGAAGACCTGACGAAAGAAGAGCAGCGGATAATAAAAGAATCCGCGATGGAATCCGTTCAGCGGCAGAAGAAACTCTGGGCGGAAGCGACTGAAGAAGCGATGAAACGGGTGCAGGAAGCGGGAGTGGAGATTATTCGCCCGGATATGGAGCCGTTCCGCGAAAAAGTCCAGGGGATGTATGAGGAATATGAGGAACAATTCCCGAAGGTATACGATGTTGTACAAGAGATCAGAAACGTAGAAGTGGAATAATCCATGAAAAAATTTATCGACGGTGTCGATTCGGTTCTACGATGGATAGTCATTGTGTTGATGGGTGCAAATGTAATCAATGTACTCTGGCAGGTGTTCACCCGATTTGTCATGGGTTCTCCCAGTTCATGGACGGAGGAATTAGCGCGATTCTTATTGATCTGGGTGGCACTGTTCGGAGCCGCGTATGCCCATCGAATTAAAATGCACATAGCGATTGATGTGATCGCTAACAAGTTTACGGGGAACGCGCAACACTATTCCCGGATGTTTATCCAGTTCTGTGTGTTTGTATTCTCCCTGGTGGCAATGGTGATCGGAGGCGCACAGCTGGTTAACCTGACGCTGTCGCTCGGGCAAACTTCCGCTGCGCTCCAGGTAAAGATGGGGTATGTCTACCTGGCCATTCCCGTCAGTGGTGTACTGCTGATGTTCTATTCCGCGCTGTACTTCGCGGACCAGCTCCGTACCCTGATGTGGGACAAAGAACCGATTATGGAGGACATTGAAGAAGTAGACGAGGCAAGTGCAACTGCAGAGTAACTCGAGGTTTCTATGATTGTAACTGATGTAGCAGTACTGGTTATTACGTTCGCGGTCCTGCTCCTTCTGGGAGTTCCCATCGCCTTCAGCATTGGCCTCTCCACCCTGGCCACTATTCTGCTCAGTGTGGATGTACTCCCTTCACTCACTACGATGGCCCAGCGGATGTCAACCGGTCTGGACAGCTTTGCGCTCCTGGCGATCCCGTTCTTCATCCTGGCCGGACAAATAATGAATCACGGAGGCATAGCCCGACGATTAATCCGGTTTGCGGAAGTGCTGGTCAGCGGAATGCGTGGTGGACTCTCGTTTGTGATCATTGTCGCATGCATGCTCTTCGGGGCGATTTCGGGTTCTGCGGCGGCGGCTGCGGCCGCGATCGGCGGCTTTATGATCCCCCTGATGGTGAAAGAGGGATATGACCGGAATTTCAGTACCGCTGTGAATGTCACCGCTTCAACAACCGGATTACTCATTCCCCCGAGCAACATCCTGATTGTCTATGCATTTGCCAGCGGAGGGACCTCTGTTGCAGCGCTCTTCCTGGCCGGATACCTTCCGGGAATATTGATCGGGCTGGGAATGATTGTTTTTGCCGGAATTTACTCATTTCGCAAGGGCTATCCGAAAACGGACAGTGTCTCCCTGAAAGAGGCGGTGAAGCGCTTCTTTGATGCGCTGCCAAGTATCTTCATGGTTGTGGTGGTCATCGGAGGGATTATTGCCGGATACTTTACAGCGACGGAAGCTTCGGCTATTGCCGTGGCGTACGCCTTTATTCTGGCTGTCATAATCTACCGGGAAGTCAAGTGGAAGCAGGTGCCTAAAATACTGCTGGATACTTCCAGTGTGACGGCCTTTGTGATGCTGTTAATTGCCACCTCCATTGCAATGTCCTGGATTATGTCCTATGTCCGTATCCCCCAATCCGTGAGCGCGGCTTTAATCGGCCTCACCAATAACAAGATTATTATTCTCCTGATCATCAACGCCATTTTGCTGATAGTAGGTACTTTCATGGATATGACCCCGGCGGTACTGATTTTTACACCCATATTCCTGCCGGTAGCTATGAAACTTGGGATGGACCCGGTCCAGTTCGGGATTATGATTGTCCTCAACCTCTGCGTGGGACTCTGTACACCGCCGGTGGGAACTGTGCTGTTTGTCGGGACGGGGGTTGGAAATACCACCATTGAAAAGGTTGTGAAACCACTCCTGCCACTCTATGCGGTGATGATTATCGGTTTGCTGGTGGTGACCTTCGTCCCCTGGCTCAGCATGTTTCTGCCGAATCTGTTAGGATTTTAACTATATAAGTGTAAAACATGAGCAGTTATGAACAAAAAACGCAGGTAACACAATGAAGTTAACAACACATCAACTTTCCCTGGATTATCTCAAAGACGTGATGTCCGATTCAGTGGATAATTCGACGTTGTATGAAATCACTATCTCCGAACATATCGAGGCTGATCTCTATCCCCGTTCAGTGCAGGCGCTCTCTCAGGGATTTGTATTTATGACCAGGTCCGGTGTCGAGAAACATCTCTGGGTTTTCCTGCCTGAGTCCGAACGATCGCTGCTGGATTCGTTTATCGGAGAAACAGTACCTGCGGCCGCTGAAGACGGGTACGTGCTAAAACAGTGTCCTCTTAGTCATCAAAATGCTAACGCTATCAGAGACGTATTTTCGTGGGCCAGCCCGGAACTGGTCGGCGTCCGGAATTCCTACGGACTGGGCGACAGACTCGGAGTGGCCAATCCGGCCCATCTCCGCCAAATCCGGCACACGAATTTAAAGCCGGTATTGGCACAGCAATCGATCCGTGAGATGGAACGGACAGAACGCACACCGGATGAGGTCATGGATACTGCAACCTGGGCGGCACTTCAGGAGGGGTATACCGAGGGATTCGGTGCAGACGCCGATCACCTGAAAACCCCGGAGCACATTGACTATACAATCGCCTCCGGTTTCACCATGTTTACGTTTGATCCGGGAGACCATGTGGTAAATGAGGCAGACGACCTGGAACTGGCGGAGCTGGAAGACCGGGTGACTTCATTACCCTGGGATCAGCTGGACGACTCCAAGGAGCAGTGTATCTCCCGATATACAGGGAATCGTATTGAAATCACGGAAGATTTGGTCCTGACTCCCGACAGAGAAGATACACTGCGTGCGCTCACGAAATACGGAAAGGTGATTGCGCATGTGAAGAAGATGTACCGGCATCTCACGAAAAACTATCCTGATCATCCCAGAGAGATTGAGCTCTCGGTGGATGAAACGGAGTCGGTCACCCAGCCATTTGAGCATTATCTGGTGGTGTCTGAGCTGCAGCGTTTGGGAGTGGAGCTGGTCAGCCTTGCTCCGCGGTTCGTCGGGGGATTTGAGAAGGGTATTGACTACAAAGGTGATCTGGACGAGTTCCGTCAGGAGTATATGAAACATCTCAAAATCGCGGAAAAACTGGGCCCGTATAAACTCAGTGTCCACTCGGGCAGTGATAAGTTTTCCGTATACAAAACGGTGGGGCAGCTCGATGAGGGGTATGTGCACATTAAAACGGCGGGTACCAGTTATTTGGAAGCGCTGCGCGCTATTG
>Ga0207797_1001382_pt1 | contig 17564 bp, 17 predicted proteins | sample PRCRCaboRojoPR_6_FD_187275 | JGI IMG/M metagenome (GOLD analysis project Ga0207797, IMG submission 187275) | Marine sediment microbial community from Cabo Rojo, Puerto Rico - PR CR 10% Liquid 1 (SPAdes) | ecosystem: Environmental > Aquatic > Marine > Coastal > Sediment | place: Cabo Rojo, Puerto...
ATCTGAATAGGGTTCACTCAGAGCAACGGGAAAGTGAGTGCAGGGGCGTAAGCGAGCCGGAAACCACATTTTCCGGCGACGCGATCCTTCCAGAAATACCTATGTATTTCTGGAACATTACACTAGACGGCAGCCGTGAGCATCTCGACGGCCCGGAGGCCGTCGGGCCCAAGGTCTCGGGAGTACGAGGTCACAAACGTATCGATGTGCTCCTGGATGGTCGCCTCCTCCATCTCCTGAGCCAAGCTCCGGACATAGGGGGCGGCCTCCTCCGGATGGCCTTGGGCGTAGTCGAGGCTCCTCCGGATGGCCTCCTCCAGGGCCAAGTGGGTTTCGCGCCCGAGATCCTTGCGGGCCAGAATGCAGCCAAGGGGCAGGGGCAGCCCCGTCCTCTGCTCCCACCAAGCCCCCAGGTCCAGGACGTGATGCAGGCCGTACCTGTGATAGGTGAAGCGCCCCTCATGGATAACCAGCCCGGCCTCGGCCTCGCCGTGGGCCACGGCCGGCAGGATCTCGTCGTAGCGTTTGATCAGAACCCGGCCGGAGTGAAAGCCGTGCAGCTGCAAGAGCCGATTGGCCGTGGTCAGGCTCCCCGGCACGGCGATACAGGCATGGGCAAGCTCAGGCGTTCCCACCGGGGTCCTGGCCACCAGCAGCGGTCCACAGCCCCACCCCAGAGCCCCTCCTGACCGCAGCAGGACGTAGCTCTCCTTGAGCCGGGCATAGACGGCTGCACTGACCTTGACCACATCGAACGTGCCTAGCAGGGCCGCCTCGTTCAGCTGCTGCACGTCAGCCAGGGCAGTTTCAAAGCGAAGGCTCGGCAGCCCGATTTTGCCGTGAATCAGGGCGAAGAAGATGAAGGTGTCGTTGGGGCACGGCGAGATGCCCAGGTACAGCGTTTTCGGCATATCTCCAGTCCATCCTCCTGGCGGCTTGCTTGACAGAGGCACCTGCATGGACTAGGCAGGACAGGTGCCGTCTTCCCCGTGAGGCAGCCACATTTTCTGGAACCGGTCAACACCCGAACCCCATGGACCTCAACACAGCACGCCTGCGCACCGCCGGGCTTACGGATGTTTTCGAAAAGCTCCGGGCTGACCAGCGCCTGGATCGAAAGGACGGCGAGAGGCTCTTCGCCTGCCCCGATACGACCCTCATCGGCGCTTTGGCCCATTTCATCCGAACCCGCCGATACGGTCTCAAGACCACCTATGTCCTTAACCAGCAGATCAATTACACGAACATCTGTCAAAACCGCTGCCTGTTCTGCTCTTATCAGAGGGAGACCGGCCAAAGCGGCGCCTTTCAGCTTGAACTAAGGGACATTCTGGAGAAAGTCCAGCACAGCCCGGCTTCCATTACTGAGGTCCATATCGTCGGCGGCTGTCATCCAGAACTGCCTTTGGGCTTCTTTGAAGACATGCTGGCCGGCATCAAATCCGTCCGCCCCCGGGCCATCCTCAAGTGCTTCACTCCGGTGGAGATCGCCCATTTCGCGAGGCTGGAAGGGCTGTCGGTTACAACCGTCCTGAAACGGCTGCACCGGGCCGGTCTGGACATGCTCCCCGGCGGTGGCGCGGAGATCTTTGCGCCACGAGTCCGCAAGAGGATCTGCCCTCGAAAGATATCCGGCGCGGAGTGGCTGGATGTCTGCGGCCAGGCCCACAGGCTCGGTCTGCCGACCAACTGCACCATGCTCTTCGGCCACCTCGAAAACGAGCACGATCGCCTGGAGCATCTCGACCTCCTGCGCCGGCAGCAGGACGAGACCGGCGGCTTTCTATGCTTCATTCCCTTGCCCTTCTTGACGGCCAACAACAGGCTCAGCGGTGTCCGCGGCCCGTCCGGGCTGGAGGAGCTCAAGACCGTGGCCGTCTCACGGCTCATGCTCGACAACATCCCCCATATCAAGAGCTACTGGGTTATGCTCGGGCTCATGCAGGCCCAGGCGGCGCTGTACTTCGGGGCCGACGACCTTGACGGCACGGTGGTCGAGGAAAGGATCGGCCACATGGCCGGAGCGGACTCCCCCCAGATCCTGAGCCGCGCTGAGCTGCAGGAGATGATCCACGGCTGCGGTCTGGTGGCTGTTGAGAGAGATGCCCGATTCGAGCCGATACCGCCGGCCGCGGAACGACTCACTGGACACGACGGGGCCGAGCCACAATGAGCATGGCAAACCTTCTGGAAGAAGCCGCAGCAGGACGCCGGCTCAGCAGGAGTGAAGCGCTGTGGCTTTACACGGAAGCCGGCCTGCATGAGCTGGCCGAGGCCGCCCACCGGATCCGTCTGGCCAAGCACCCTGAGCCGGTTGTCAGCTACGTGGTCGATCGCAACATCAACTACTCCAACATCTGCGTCTGCGGCTGCACCTTCTGCGCCTTCTACCGCGCTCCGGGCCAGGGAGACGGCTTTGTCATCTCCGGTAAGGAGCTGCGGAAAAAGATTCGGGAGGCCCTGGACCTGGGGGGGACCCAGATACTCCTTCAGGGAAGCCTCCACCCCGACCTCGGCCTGGAGTTCTTTGAAAGCCTGCTCGGCGACATCAAGGCCGCCTTTCCGGACCTGCACATCCACGGCCTCTCCCCGCCGGAGATCGTCCATCTGGCCCATCGCTCCGGCCTTGATCTGCCTGCGGTTCTCAACCGGCTCATCCGGGCCGGTCTCGACTCCATACCTGGCGGCGGCGCGGAGATCCTGGTGGACCGGGTCCGCCGCCGCATATCGCCGAACAAGTGCGGGGCAGACGCCTGGCTCGAGGTCATGCGCCAGGCGCATGGCCAGGGCCTGAAGACCACGGCCACCATGATGTTCGGGCATGTGGAGACATTGGAGGAACGAGTCGAGCACCTTCTGCGCATCCGGGAGCTGCAGGACGAGACCGCCGGCTTTACGGCCTTCATACCCTGGTCCTTTCAGCCGGACAACACGGCCCTGAAAGCCAGAAAGGCCACCAGCCCCGAGTACCTGCGCCTGCTGGCCCTGTCCAGGCTGGTTCTGGACAATGTGCCCAACATCCAGGTCTCCTGGGTGACCATGGGCGACAAGATCGCCCAGCTTGGGCTCTTCTTCGGGGCCAACGACTTTGGTTCGACCATGATCGAGGAGAATGTGGTTGCGGCCTCCGGGGTCCGCTTCCGCATGAGTCGCGAGGAGATTGAGCAGGCCATCAGCCTGGCTGGCTTCAGGCCCAGGCAACGCCTCATGGATTACCGCTATCTGAACGGGAGCGAGGCGAAGTGAGCGGCCAAGCCGATCTGCCCTGCCTCAAGCTCGGCCGCATAGGCTACTTGAATGTCCTGCCCATCTACTACCCCCTGGAGCAGGGCATCCTTCCCAACGCCTTTGAGACCGTCTCCGGTCCACCGGCTGAGCTGAACCGCCTCATGGCCGGAGGCACCCTGGACCTCAGCGCCGCCTCGAGCATCGAGTATGCCCGGAACGCCAATCTGTATCGACTCGTGCCTGATCTGGCCATCGGCAGCCAGGGCCCGGTCCAAAGTGTCCTCCTGCTCAGCCAGATCCCCCTGGCCCGCCTCGAAGGCAAGACCATCCTGGTCTCTTCGCAAACGCACACCTCGGCAGCCCTGCTGCGAATGCTCCTGAAGAGGCATCTGGGCTTACGCACGGACTTCGCCAGCGGCGAGATCACCAGCAGCCTGAACAGCCCTGCCCAGCCTGAGGCCTTTCTGGCCATCGGCGATGAGGCTTTGATCTATCGACGTCACCCGGAGTACCCCTACCAGCTCGATCTTGGCCAGACCTGGCTGGAATGGACCGGTCTTCCTTTCATTTTCGGCGTCTGGGTAGCCAGCCGTGAGCGGCTGCAGGAGGATCCCAAAGCCATCTCCAGGGGGGCTCGGCTTTTGCTCGAAGCCAAAGCCTGGGGCACTCGCCGGCTTGAGCTCTTTGCCGAGCTGGTTGCCGCCAAAGGGCTCCTCGACTATTCCGAGCTGGTGTCCTATTTCCGGGGCCTGGTCTTCGACCTGGGGAGCAGGGAGCAGGAGGGCTTGCGTTGCTTTTTCGAGCACCTGGCCGAAGAAGGCGAGATCCCGGCAGCTCCCGAGCTCGTCTTCCTCAATGCTCGCGATCCTTGATGTAGTCGAGCACCTGGTTCAAGAGATCGCGCTCCGCGCTCTCAGGAAACGAGGCAAGGGCAGCTGCTGACCTTTCTAGATATGACTGGGCGTGGTTCCTGGTCTTCTGGCAGAGCTCCAGGTCATGGATGCGCTGCAGGATCCAGCCCTGCTCGTCATCCGTCAGCTGCCGATCTTTGATCTTGGCCAGCAAGTCTCTCTTCCGTCCGTCGCGCAGCGTCTGCAGAAAAAAGATCAAGGGCATGGTCAGCTTGCCTTCCCGCAAATCACCTCCCAAGGGCTTGCCAGTAGCATTGTCCCCTGAGGCGTAATCCAAAGCGTCATCGACCAGCTGAAAGGCGATGCCCAGGTTGAGCCCGAAGGTTCTGGCCGCCTCGAGCTGCTTCGGGCTGCAGCCGGCCAGAATGGCTCCACTCTGGCAGGCCGTCTGAATGAGGTAGCCGGTTTTGCCGACAATAATCTCCAGATACTCCTGCAAGGTCAAGCTCGGCTGCCGCATGCGTTGGATCTCCATGATCTCGCCGGTAGCCGTCTGATAGATGGCTTCGGAAACGCAGGAGACCAGCTCCACCCTGCCGTAGTCGGTCACGATCCTGTTGGCCAAGGCCAGCAATGCGTCTCCAGCCAGGATGGTCTCGGTCACCCCGTAGGCCAAGTGGGCGGCAGTGCGTCCGCGTCTCTGCTCCGCCTTGTCCAGGACATCATCATGCAGCAGAGTGGCTGAATGGATGAGCTCCAAGGAGCTGGCCAGCGGAAGGATGCCCTCGCCGCGGTACCCCAGCCCTTCTGCGGTCAAAATGCACAACAGCGGCCGAAAGCGTTTGCCGCCAGCCTGGAGAATATGGGCGGCCACCGGCCTGACCACCGGATTGAGGGCCTCGATCTCCTCATTCAAGCAGGCGTCTATCCTGGGGAGTACGCCCTGGAAATATTCGCGCAGGGAGTGCATGGGCCTCCAATTACATGGAAACCGGGCCTGGAAGCAAGGAGAATTTTACCCGGATTGAGGCCCTTCAGAGCTTGGCCTCCGTGCGTTCACCCTGATGAGGGCCGGCAGGGCCTGGCGCAGTGCGGCCAAGGCACCTGGAATATCCCAGTCCCTTTGCCGCCGGCTGCCGACTCGGTTGGAAACGCTGCGTACCTCCACAAAGGGCAGCCCGGCCTGCTTGCAGGCCCAGGCCAGGGCGAAGCCTTCCATGTTCTCCAGGTGCGCGCCGTAGCGGGAGCGAAGCTCCTCGGCTCGCTGGCTGCAGCCGCTGACTCCGGCCACGGTCAGGCTTGACGTCCTCGGCCAGGCTTGGGGCAGGGCGAGACCCAGGGACGGTCCGCTCTCTTCCGGAGCCAGCCTAAGACGGTCGAAGACCCAGGCGTCCCCGTGCCTGCCCAGAGGGCATTTGAGCTCCTCGACCTCCAGGCCATGCTCCGTTATCAGGCCATACTCCGGCCAGATCTCCTCATCAACGAGGCTCAGCTGCCGCAAGGGCTGGAGCTCCGGATCGAAGCTTCCGGCAATACCAAGATTGAGCGCCCCCAAAACGTCCTGGCGCTGCCCAAGCAGCCGGCCCAGGGCCAGGGCCGCGTTGATCGGCCCGACACCGGTCACTAAGAGCAGGAGGGAGCGGCCGCTCCAGCTCCACGGGACACACCCGCCCCATAGGAGCTCCGGGATGTCCATCCTGCTGCCCAGTACCTCGCGCATCTCCCGCTTGGTGGCCGTCACCAGCACCAGCGGCCTGTGCTCATCAGGCCGGCCGTGGGCTTTGACCATGAGAGCCCCTCATGCCTGCGGCGCCGCAGGTAAAACGAAGCATGAAAAAAGCGCCAAGTGGGCGGGGCGCCGATAAAAAACCCTGCCTCTTTAAGCCCAGCGGCCTGGCCAAGCCTCTGGACTTAAAGACGCCAGTAGCCAATGCCCTGCGCCCGCACCTGATCGGGATCGAAAAAACCCTTCACATCCGCCAGCAAAGCCTTGCCGGGGTCGTTGAAGCGGCTGATCAGCCCGTCCAGCCCATACTCACCAAAGACCGCATGGGGAACAGCCAAGACAATGGCCTGGAGATCCTGCAACGCCTCCCAGGCCAGGGCCTCCACCCCGAGCTCCTCTCTGGCCTCCTCAGCATCCACGAGCGGATCGTGCACCAGGACATCGATGCAGAAGGACCGGAGCTCACGAATGATATCGATAACCCGGGTATTGCGGATATCCGGGACGTTCTCCTTAAAGGTCAGGCCAAGCACTCCGACCTTCGCCCCTGAGATATGGCAGCCAGCCTGGATAAGGCGCTTGACCACCGACTGGGCCACATACTCGCCCATGGAGTCGTTGATCCGCCGTCCAGCCAGGATCACCTGGGGATGGTAGTCCAGGGCTTCCGCCTTGAAGGTCAGATAGTAGGGATCCACCCCGATGCAATGCCCGCCAACCAGGCCAGGTTTGAAGGGCAGGAAGTTCCATTTCGTGCCGGCCGCTTCGAGGACGTCCAGGGTGTCGATGTCCAGGCGCTGAAAGATCAGAGCCAGCTCGTTCATCAGAGCGATGTTCAGGTCCCGTTGCGTGTTCTCGATAACCTTGGCCGCTTCGGCCACCTTGATGCTCGATGCCCGATGCACCCCGGCCGAGACAACGCTGGCGTAGACCGCGGCCAGGAGGTCGGTCACCCAGCCCTCCTGCCCGGCCACCACCTTGACGATGGTTTCCAGGGTGTTGACCTTGTCACCAGGGTTGATCCTCTCGGGGGAGTAGCCGAGCCAGAAGTCCCTTCCACAGACCAGGCCGGACTGCTCTTCCAGGGCCGGCAGGCAGACCTCTTCGGTCAGGCCTGGATAGACCGTGGACTCGAAGACCACGATGCTGCCGGGAGCCAAGTTGCGTCCCACGGTTCGAGCCGCCGAGAGAATCGGACCGAGATCAGGCCGGTTGTTTGCGTCAATGGGAGTGGGCACAGCGACAATGATCAGCCGGCAGGCAGCCAGATCGCCCTCTTGGCAGCTATAGGCAAGCCCGCTGTCGCGCAGGGCTTCCCCGTTCACCTCGCCGGTCCGGTCGAAGCCGCGACGCAGCTCGGCAACCCTTTTCTCGGACACGTCGAAGCCAAGGACCCTGAAGGGCCGGCTCAAAGCCGCAGCCAGGGGAAGCCCGACATAGCCAAGGCCGACAACGGCAATGCCTTCCTTCTGCTCCCGGATAGCCTCGAAGCTGAGCATGACCTCGGCCTCCTCTGCTCTGCTGCGTACACAATATGAATTTTTCCGATGCCTTGTGCCGACGCCACTGGATCGGCCGGCTCAAGCTACGGTAAAGGCTCCAAAGGGAAAAGTAAATACGTCAGGCATCAGCCCGGCCTATGGCCGCGTCGACATACGAATGGGAGCAAAATGCCAAGCATTTTTGCTCTCAGCAATGAGGAGCTGTGCTTCTTGAAGCGGCAGGTCAGAGCGGGGCAGAGTCAGCAGCGCTCCGATCCGGTCCTCACATGAGGGAGGCCAGCTCGGACCAGCTCGATTCCAGATCGCAGGCCTCTTCGACCTCCTGCTGGAGGAAGCGGCTGACAGGCCCAAGCTTGTCCAGGGCCGTATCGATCTCGCGGCTGCTGCCCCGGACATAGGCCCCGATATTGACCATGTCCTGGACGCGGCGGTAGGTGGCCAGCCAAGATATGACCCGATTGCCGTGCTGGACGACCTCGCTCGAGGCCACGTCAGGCCTGAGGCGGCTGACGCTCTGAAGCACGTCGATGCTCGGATAGTGCCCCTGATCAGCCAGCTCTCGGGTCAGGACGATATGACCGTCCAGTATGGATCTGACCGAGTCAGCCACGGGCTCATTGAAGTCGTCGCCTTCGACCAGGACCGTGTAGATGCCGGTAATGCTGCCTTCAGCCGATCGGCCGGCCCGCTCCAGAAGCTTGGGCATCTGCGCGAAGACCGAGGGCGTGTAGCCTCGGGTGCTGGGAGGCTCTCCTACGGCCAGGCCGATCTCTCGCGATGCCGTGGCGAAGCGGGTCACCGAGTCCATCATCAGGATGACGTCCCGGCCGTGATCGCGGAAGAACTCGGCCATGGCTGTCGCCGCATAGGCGGCGCGCATTCTGAGCAGGGGGCTCTGATCGGACGTGGCCACCACCAGGACCGATTTGGCCATGCCTTCGGGACCCAGAGCGCTCTCGATGAACTCCAGAACCTCCCGGCCCCGTTCGCCGACCAGGGCGATGACGTTCACGTCGGCCTGGGTAAAACGGGCCATCATGCCCATCAGGGTCGACTTGCCCACCCCAGAGCCGGCCATAATGCCGATGCGCTGCCCTTTGCCCAGGGTCAGCAGGCTGTTGATGCTTCGAATGCCCACATCCATGGGCTCGGTCACCCGCGGACGGTTGAGCGGGCTTGGAGGGCTTCCGTACAATGAGTAGTACTGCTGCGGGCTGATCGGCTCCCCGTCGTCAAGAGGAATCCCAAAGCTGTCCACAGTTCGGCCGAGGTAGCCATGGCCCACGGGAAAGACCGGCGGCCTGGCTGCATTGCGGACCAGGCTTCCCGGCCTGATGCCTCGAAGCTCCCCGTAGGGCATGAGCAGGACGGTCCCGTTCCTGAAACCGACCACCTCGACCGGAACCGGCTCTGTTGCCCCGTCTTCGGGCACAATCTCACAGACAGAGCCCAGGGAGGCCTTGATGCCCTCTGCCTCGGCAATCAGTCCGACGACCTGCGTGATCTTGCCGTAGCTTCTCAGCGGGCTGATCTCCTGAAGCATCTGCAAGCCGCTGGGAATATCCATGATCAGTCAGGCCCCCCGACCTCATTTCCACGCAGGTCGATCTGCTCCAGGACCTCCCGGACCGCCTCCATTCTGGTTTCAAGGGAGTTGTCGATGCGGCCGTCAGGGGTCTCGATGACCAGGTCACCCGCCCGCAAGGCCGTGGACGATCTGACCGTCCAGACGCCATGCAGGGTTCCCCTGTCCTGCAGCCGTGCGATGAGCTCGCGCATGGCCGGCAGATCGTCCTCGTGGACCGAGACCGCGATCTCCCTCTGTCCTTCAAGCAGGGCGAGGGACTCCCCGAGGAGATTTTCCAGGACCTCCTGCTTGCGGCTGTCAAACTCCGTGCGGACCGCCTTTTCCACGGCTGCGGTGAGCAGGCGGAGGAGATCTCCGGTGCAGGCCTCCCGGAGCTTGACCTTCTCCCGCTCAAAGGCCTGCATGAGCTCCTCAAAGCGGCGCTTCAGCCCTTCCCTCTCCGCGGACAGAGAGGCCTCGGCCTCCTCGCGGGCGCTATTCAGGCCATCCTCATAGGCCTGTGCCTTGATGGCCTCCGCCTGGGACTGGGCTTCGTCGAGAATCGCCTTGGCTTGGTTCCGGGCCCGTTGCCGAACGCGCTCCAGATACTCCTCCTCGGTCTCTTCGTTCCAAGGGCGGCGCGGCTCCTCCTGAACCATCCCTTTGGCTGCGGACCGGGTGACAACCGAGTCAAGCACGCCTCTGCCGCTCTTAGACAAGGACATCATCGCCTCCTTTGCCGGTCAGGATGATCCGTCCCTCTGCCTCGAGGCGCCTGACCTCCTTGACGATGGTCCGCTGGGCTCCTTCCACGTCGGAGAGCCGGACAGGTCCCATGATCTCGAGATCCTCCCTGATCATGGTGGCCGCCCGCTCGGAAAGATTGGAGAAGAACTTCTCCTTGATCTCTTCTGAGCCGCCCTTGAGGGCCATGGTCAGGTCCTCGTTGCTGATCTCCTTGAGCAGCTCCCTGACCGCCCGATCATCCAGCTTGGTAATGTCCTCGAAAACGAACATCAGCTCACGGATCTCCTCGGCCATCTGCGAGGACTCCTCCTCGATGTCAGCCAGGACCTCCTCCTCGGTGCTCCTGTCAACGGCATTGAGAATTTCGGCCACAGCCTGCACGCCGCCGACCTTCTCGCCTTCGCCGCCCATGGCCTTGAGCTGATCCTGGAGGACGTTGTCCACTTCATGGAGCATATCCAGGGGGACGGACTCCAGCTTGGCCAAGCGCATGAGCACCTCATGGCGAACCCCGGCCGGAAGGTGCTGCAGCAGATCGGCTGCATGCCCCGGACCCAGGTGGCCGAGAATGAGCGCCAGAGTCTGGGGGTGCTCGTTGGACAGGATCTGAGCCATCAGGCTGGGGCTGTAGTTTTCGATGCCCTGAAAAGGAGCCGGGCCGTACTTGTGCTCCAGGGCATTCAAGATGTCCTCAGCCTGACTCTGCTCGAGGTTCCGGCTGAGGATCTTTTTCAGCTGGGGCATGCCACCAACGATCCGCTTCTGCCCGTAGTCAAAGGAGTCGGTGAACTCCTTGAGCACCTCTTCGACCTGCTCCTGGGAGACGCTCTCCATGTCGGCCATGGCTTTGCTGACCTGGAGGATTTCGGATTGATCCATCTCCTGGAACACATCGGAGACATACCTGTCCCCCAGGGTCAGCAGGAGCACAGCGATCTTCTGCGGTCCGGAGAGAGATTCATTTTCAGCCAATTACGCCCTCCCCTCGTCATAGAGCCACTGCTTGACAATGTGAATGCCCTCGTCCCTGTTCTGCTCGAAGATTTCCGCGGCCCGCTCCTTGAGATCGTCGAAGCGCTTCTTGCTTTCCCTGGCGGCAGCCTCCTCCTCAGAGTCGGCTTCGCCGAGGGCGGCCCGTTCTTCGGCCTGGGGAAGCCCGGAGACCTCAGCTGACTCCTCCTCGCTGACCTGCGGCCGTATGAGAGCAAGGACGATGGGCCTGACCACCAGAAACAGGAAGAGCAACACAATCACGGCATTCAAGAGCGGCTTCCAGAAACGCTGGGCGTACTTCATCAGGGAGTCCATCAGCCCAGGCTCTGGAGGCGCTTCGGGTCGCTGGAAGGGCATGCTGGCCACCTCGATGCTGTCGCCTCTGGCCGAGTCGTAGCCGATGGCGTTTTGGACCAGCCCCCGGATCTTGTCCAGCTCTTCCTGGGAGCGAGGCACAAAGACCGCCTCTCCGGATTGGTTCTGTTTGTAGCTGCCGTCGACGACCACGGCAACACTGATGCGTTCGACCTGCCCTTCTGGAACGACAACCTGCCGCTCTTCCTTGTTGATCTCAAAGTTCGTGGTCTGCTGCGACCTGGACATCTCTCGGGAGTTCCCCGAGTTCTGCCCGGCCTGCTCCCCCTGATAGGCCGGCCCGGGAGAGCCGCTCTCAAGGCGGGTCGTGCCGCTGGAGCGCTCCCTCGACTTCTTCTCGCTCCTGACCACGGCGCTGTCAGGATCATAGATCTCCTTGCGGATCGTCCGCTTGCTCAGGTCGAGCTCGGTGTTGACCTTAGCCAGAATGCTGTCGGCACCCACCACCGGGGCCAGCATGCGCTGTATCCTGTTCTGCAGCAGCCTCTCCAGGTTGGACTTGTACTCCAGCTGCTTGCTGCTCAAACCGGAAAAGCCCTCTTCATCCGGCTGGTAGAGGAGGTTGCCCTGGGTGTCGGCCACGGTGATTGAGTCCTTGGTAAGCCCTTCAACCGCAGAGCGGACCACGTTGACGATGCTCTCTACCTCAGGCTCCGCAAGCTCCTTCCCCTTTTGCAAGTTGAGCAAAACCGAGGCCGTTGCCGGATTCTGCTCTTCGATGAACAGGGACTTCTCCGGCAAAACGAGATGGACACGCGCCGAGGACACTTGGGGCAGCTCGGCGATGGTCCTGGCCAGCTCACCCTGCAAAGCCCGCTGGTAGTTGACCTGCTGGACGAAGTCGGTCTGACCGATCTGACTCTTGTTGAAGATCTCGAAGCCGACGCCCTGCCCCTGCAGCGCATTCTCGCCGGCCAGCTGAAGCCGCAGATCGTAAATCTGCTTTTCGGGCACAAGCACAGTCGTGCCTCCAGAAGTAAGCTTATAGGGGACGTTTTGCTTCTTGAGCATCTGGACGACGCGGGAGGCGTCCTTCTGGGCCAGGTTCGAGTAGAGGACCCCAAATGTCGGCTGATTCAACCAGACCATCAGCAGGATGAAGACGAGGACGGCCGAAGCCAGCAAACCAGCCACCAGTGCTCGCTGGGGCAGACTGCTGCCGGACCAGAAGGCCTTGAGCCGGTGGAGTCCGTTTTGCAGAAAGCGTGGCATGCCTTCACTCCTTACAAGGGCATGTTCATGATTTCTTTATAGGCCTCAAGGACCTTGCCCCGAACGGCAGTCGTCATTTGCATGGCAATGCCGGCCTTTTGAATGGAGACCATGAGCTCCTGGACATTGTTGGTCTTCCCTGCGGCGAACTCCTCGATCATCTGATCCTTGCTGTTCTGCAGCTCATTAACCCGGCTCAAGGAGTCTTTCAGGGTTCCGGCAAAGCTTTGCTGCTCCTCGTCCTGAATCCGGCTCCCTTGACCCGAGCCCTCTTGCTGGCTCGATCCCAGCCTGGCCGCCTGGGTATAGGCATTGACTGCACTCGTTGCAATGGACATGGCCTTCCTCCGACCTCAGCTGAGGTACTCTTCTGAAATAGCTTTTAAAAATCTATAACCACAAGGGCTCTTTGGTGGATAAGACAATTTCTTCGGTCGCGAAAACAGGTACTTCAAAGCCGAGTTTCAGGGCTTGGGAGCGGAGCCCCCAATGACATGGCTGAACAGAATTGCTTGACTCAGGTCCGAAGCTCTTTTCACTGTACGGTGTCTATCTGGCGATCTGCAGGGCCTGAGTAACCATGCTGCGTATTGTGGTCATGCTGGAGAGGTTGGCCTCATACGCCCTGGTAGCCGTGAGCATGTTGGCCATCTCCTCGACCACGTTGATGTCGGGATAGGAAACGTAGCCCTGCTCATCCGCGTCTGGATGACCGGGATCGTGAACTCGCTTCAAGGCCCGGTCGTCTCGCTGGATATTGACCACCTTGACGCCCTTGACCTCCCGGTCCATCTCCGATTGCATATGCTGCTCAAAGTCGTCTCTCACCGGCACGGCTTGAAAAACAACCTCCCGCCTCTGGTATGGCCCTCCGGAAGCGGTTTTGGTGGTGCTGACATTGGCCAGGTTCATGGAAATGGTGTTCATGTTCGTCCGCTGGGCGCTCATCCCCGATGCGGCGATATCCATGGCCGTCATGAAGTCCATCTTACTGTCCTCCCTTGGTGATGGTTTCAGACAGACCCTCGAAGCTCTTTTGCAAGACCTTCGCCAAGACGTTATACTGCAAGGCGTTCTCCGCCTGAATGGCCATCTCCTTGTCCAGGTCCACGGCATCCTCGCCTTGAATGACCTGAAACTCCAGCTCCTGCTTCAGCTCCCCAGCGTCCCTGGAGGAATCCAGGGCCGCCGGGAAATGCTCCGGATCGGTCCGGGTCATGCCCGCACTCCCCTCCGCTTCGACCGCTTGCTGAAGCTGATCCTCAAAGGCCAAGCGCCTGGCTTTGTAGTGGGGATTGCCGATATTGGCCAAGTTGCCGGCGACGACATTTTGACGCTCTTGCCGAAGCTGCATGACCTGAGCGGTCAAATCCATGTGGTTGCCGAACAATCCCTTCATCATTATTCCTCCTATGCGTCTGTCAGCCCCCAGGGAGCCGGACCGTCCAGCAATTTATGCAAATCATATTCCACCGCCAGCTGAAGGGGGAGCGATCAGCTCGCGGTACCGGGCAAAGATTCGCAGACAGGCTCTCCTGAGCGCTTTTCCCGGAACCTTGCCAAGAACGGCTGATTCTGACACCGTAAAGCCTCACCCGGAGGTTTGAATCCCCCTTTCCAGGCATGAACAGGAGGAGGTGCCCATGGATTCCTTGCCCATTCGGCGAGCACTGGTCAGCGTCACCGACAAGTCCGGGCTCGTTCCGCTTTGTGAGGCACTGGCCCAGCAAGGTGTGGAGATCGTTTCCACCGGCGGCACGCGGAAAAAACTTCTCGATGCCGGGCTGGGCATCACCTCGGTCAGCGAGGTAACCGGTTTTCCGGAAATCCTCGGCGGCCGGGTGAAGACGCTCCATCCGCTCATCCACGCCGGCGTCCTGGCAGACAAGGATTCCCTGGAGCACATGGAGACGCTGAAGGAGCAGGCCATCACCCCGTTTGATCTTATCTGTGTCAACCTGTACAACTTCGCTGAAGCCCGGCAACGCAATGCGAGCCTTCTTGAGCTGGTCGAGGAGATCGATATCGGCGGTCCGACCCTTTTGCGAGCCGGCGCCAAAAACTTCCACAGCGTTGTCGTCCTGCCTGAGCCGGCGTGCTATGACGAGTTCCTGGAGGAGTACCGTGCCGGCTCGTTCCAGATCGGACTCGATTTTCGCTTGAAAATGGCCGCCAGGACCTTTACAATGGTTTCGCAGTATGACGCCATGATAGCCGAAGCCCTCCAGCGCATGGAGCTGGATAGAGGAGGCCAAACATAGCTGAGAAACTTTGGGGCAACACCTCCGGACTCAAACCCAACCAAATCAAAGCGCTGACCAAGCTCTACCGGCGGCGCTACCCCGAACACGGGGGCTACAGCAAAGAGCAGGCCAGAGAGCTGGCTTGGCTCACCACAGACATCGGCCGCCAGATCGGGCTGCTTATTGATCGCTCAGGACGGACCAATGCCGTCATCATTGGCGATACCGACCGAATCGTCATTCCCGAGCTCAAGCGGCAGCGCGAAGGACAGGGGCGCTTGCGCGGCCTCCGTCTGCTGCACACCCATTTCAAAGGATCCGGCCTGACCCAGGAAGACCTCATGGACCTGGTCTTTCTGCGTCTTGACTCCATTGGTGTTCTGACCGTTGACGCCGGCGGCTCGCCGAAGCTCTTTCAGTGGGCCCAGCTGGCCCCCGCCAATCCGGAGAACGACCTCTACCAGATCTCCGAAGCCCGGTCTTGGGACAAGACGGATATCGACTTCCTGGGTCAAATCGAAGCGCTGGAGGAAGAGCTCAGTCGCTCATCAGGCCTGGCCCGATCGGGCTCCTCTGAGAGGGCCCTGCTCATCAGTGTAGACACCGCCCCCCGCAGACAGCAGGACGTTTCCCTGGACGAGCTAAACGACCTGGCCCGAACGGCCGGGATCGTGGTCAAGGACAGGCTGGTGCAGAGGGTTTCCCGCATCAATCCGAAGCATATCCTGGGCAAGGGCAAGCTGGCCGAGCTTGAGGTCATGGCCCTGCAAACGGACGCCTCAGCCCTCATCTTTGATTGCGAGCTCACCCCGGCACAAATGCGCAACCTCGCCGACATCACCGAGCGCAAGATACTCGACCGAACCCAGCTCATCCTGGATATCTTCGCTCAGCATGCCACCAGCAAGGCCGGCAAGCTGCAGGTCGAGCTGGCTCAACTGGATTACATGCGTCCGCGGCTCGTGGGCAAGAACCGGGCCTTAAGCCGTCTGGCCGGGGGAATCGGGGGACGCGGCCCTGGCGAGACCAAGCTGGAGCTCGACCGGCGCCGCATCCGCGATAGGCGCACCAAAATCAAGGAGGAGATCGACAAGGTCAGACGCCAGCGGCTTTCCACCCGGCAGCGCCGGACCCAGGCCGGGGTTCCCATTGTGGCCCTGGTTGGCTATACCAACGCCGGCAAGTCGACCCTGCTCAACGCTTTGACGCACAGCGCCATCTATACGGCCAACAAGCTCTTCGCCACCTTGGATCCGACCAGCCGCCGGCTCCGCCTGCCGCAAGACCGCGAGGTCGTCTTCACCGATACGGTGGGCTTTATCCGCTATCTCCCGGAGTCCCTCAAGGAGGCCTTCCTAGCCACCCTGGAGGAGCTCGACTCTGCAGATATTCTCCTGCATGTTGCCGACGCAGCGCACCCAGAGATAGACAAGCAGGTCCAGGCTGTTGAAGGCATTCTCGAGGAAATGCACCTTCAGGACAAACCCAGGCTCCTGGCCTTGAACAAGTGGGACCTTGTGGATGAGGAGAGATGCCGGGTCATCGGCAACATCTTCCCACTCGGCCTGCCGATCTCTGCGGCAACCGGCGAAAACCTCCATAGGCTGAGCGCCGAGATCGTCAAAAAGCTGCCGGCCGCCAAAATCGCGCCGGAGCCCTCCCAGGCCGAGGACATGCAACCCGTCCTCTAAACAGGGCCTTGATGATATGCTCGAGAAAGAGGCCCTGCATTGTGGCCTTGCTTTTCCCATAGACCCGATACGAGGTAAGCGTGCTGCTTGCCAACAGCGCTTTCCCTAAGCAAAGTACGTGTCTATCCTCCTTCCCATCGATTCGTGACGAAACCTGATGAGCTCTTGGAGCTGAAGGCCGATTACCATCAGCTCCTGCCGGGTGCTCTCCTCTCGAGAATCCACGGGTGGCTCCTGCCAGATTCAGAACAGTCACCATCAGCAGGCCTGCTTATCACATGAATGATCTGACTGCGTATCATTTTACTCCAGAGCTACGCCTTGAAGTGGGTGCATACCTTCATGCATGCAAAGAGAGTTTTTAGACTGAAAAATCTTTCTTTGCATACTTGAATTCCGAATTGATATATGCCATAGATTCATTTAGTCTTCCTTACAACGATACTGTTGATATGTTCAAGCGACGAATCACAAGGTAAACACAACTATGGCCACTTTGAAGAAAATTCTCTGTGCCGTTGATTTCGCAGAGTACAGCCCCCAGGTAGCCGATTACGCCAGAACTTTGGCCAAGGCCTTTGACGCCGAGATCCAAGTGCTCTACGTCGCCCCGACGCTCGCGCAGTACGTGGGATTTCAGGTTTCGCCGAGCTCCATCGAGAACTTTGTCGGCGAGATCATCTCCGGGGCAGAGGAGACGATGGAAAAGTTTTTGCAGGAGAACTTGAACGATGTTCAGGCCAGCGGTCATGTCCTTTCCGGCTATGCCGCCGAGGAGATCCTGCACTTCGCGGCAGAAAACGGCATGGACCTCATTGTCATGGGGACTCACGGTCGAAGCGGCATCGACCGGATCCTCTTCGGCTCAGTGGCCGAGAAGGTCGTCAAAAGTGCGACCATACCGGTCCTGACCTTGCGTCCGGTTCAGGGAGAGTGACAATCTCTCCTGCGGGACGTCAAAATTTGTCAGCAGGCGGTTCGGCGTTCTTCCCGGCATCACTCACGGGCTGCAGCCTCTGGGGTCAAAAGGCGACAGGGAGCAGCCGGGGGCGAACCGGAGAAGCAGCCGGACCGAGGCAAAATTTTTCGACGCAGCGGGAGGGGCTCGCCAAAGAGCCCCAGCTCTCGCGTCGCTTTTTTCGGGGCCGGCAGCCGAGCAGGGCTGTGCTTCCTTCTGCGAAGCGACTCTCAGCGTCTCGGTCTGCTCCATCACAGGACCGCATCAAACCGTGAAGTAGAGACACCGTGAAGCTCATCGACGTATTCAAGAAAAAGAGTGCCTGCGGTCTCGACCTTGGAAGCAATTGGGCCAAAGTGGTCCGCCTGCTTCCGGCCCGCAACGGAGTTGCACTGGACAAGGTGGGCCGTTTGAGCTGGACGCGGAAGGATCGGGAAAAAAACGAAACCATCGCCAACAAGCTCCACGAGC
>Ga0207797_1001383_pt1 | contig 17558 bp, 11 predicted proteins | sample PRCRCaboRojoPR_6_FD_187275 | JGI IMG/M metagenome (GOLD analysis project Ga0207797, IMG submission 187275) | Marine sediment microbial community from Cabo Rojo, Puerto Rico - PR CR 10% Liquid 1 (SPAdes) | ecosystem: Environmental > Aquatic > Marine > Coastal > Sediment | place: Cabo Rojo, Puerto...
CAAACTGAGAGGGCTCTTTTATCCGAGCCTGAACGTCACTGGCAATTTTCACGGCTGTGCTGGTCAGCGCGTCCTGATTGGCACGTGTCTGTCCCTGCTCGAAGGCCTGAATGCCGGCCACCGTGGCAAGGCCCACGATGACCGTGCTGAGGACGAGAAGAAGGAGCTGCTGTTGTCCCACGGCGTATGCCTAGGCTTCAATTGAAAGAGCCCAAAAGAGAGGACGTGTAGCTGCACACGGACTCCCTCCGCGGGAGATTGCGCCGCAGGAACTGTGCCAATTCCACCTGCCGAGAGCACATCTTCAGGGCTCTCCGGGTCGACGGCAGGCCCTACATCCACCTACAACCTGCACTGGGAACGTCGATTCCGGATCACTACCTGTCTCCTCTTCAGTAGACCCACACGCGGACCCCGAGGAGCCCGTAATAGGCGAGCCACCCGGCAAGCAGTAGGCCGACGGCGGACGTACATAGCGCGTGCCACCAGACCAGATCGCTCTGGGAGGAATCATAGCAGCGAAGGGCCTGCACCACCCCCACGCCCGACGCGAGGGGCAGCACCGTTGAGCCGATCCACAGTGAGAGCGTGTACACGTTCGGCGTGACGAAGAGCCTCCCCACGTCTGTGGGATCGCGCAACACGACCGCGACGCCGCCGAGAAAGAGGACGACCCCCACGGTTGCCAGGAGGGGCCAGATCCGCAGCTGGAGATGTGCTCCCCGAGACCGACGCCCCACCAACGCGCCGGGGATCCAGGCGACGGCAAAGAGAAGCGTGGAGGCCATCAGTGCCAGCGCGGCGAGCGCGGCGCTCCAGTAGGCCCAGACGAGCGCGGGCGAGATGCGCCTGAAGCTTCCTCCGCCCCCGCCGTTGATCTGCACGTACTGCTCGCCATTCTTGGTGATGAAGGCGTGGGAGGCAATGGGGTCCCCCCGCCCGCGGAACGTCCCCTGCCCCGCAGGAAGCCACGTGTCGCCCGCGGTACTCCGCACCGGGTCGATACTCGACAATACGGGCTCGACGTTCAGGACGAGGTCGGTTGCACGCACGTGGAGGAGCCGCGTCCAGGGGGCGAAGGCGCCGAGGGCGTCGTATCGGGGGGCAACGCTAACGTAGTAGCCCTCATATTCGGTAAGGTCCACCTGCTCGGACGAAATGCCCCCGGGAGGTGGTGGACGCAGGTTCCGGGTAAGATAGTCGGAAAGAAGCTGTTCGACCTGTTCGTGCTCGCCGAAGGAGCCATTGACGAGCGCGACGAAGCCCCGGTCATGTTCGTCGAGGTATCGGACCTCGGCCACGTGGCCCCCGAGCGTCGCGGCGTGGCCATGCCACAGAAAGCCATTGCGCTCTCTGGAGTAATTGCCCAATCCCATCCCGATTTGTACGTCGCGGCGTGTTGCGGCAAGCGTCGTCCTGGGCACCTCCATGCGACGAATAGACGCCGGTTGAAGGACGCGGTGCCCGTCGAGACGCCCGCGCTGGAGGAGCATCTTCACGAAGCGGGCCATGTCGCGAACACTGGCGCGCGCCCCGATCGCGGGACGCAGGAGCAACGGCCGCTTCCCCATCTCGGCGCTGCTCCGGGGAGTGACATATCCAGTAGCGACGCCGCGACGACGAGCCGCCTCGCGGTCGTACGTGATTGACTCCATGCCCAACGGCTGGAAGAGCCGATCGTCCACGTACGCGATAAAGGGCCGGTCCGCCGCCTGCTGAACCGCGTAGGCTGCCATGTTCATCCCCGGATCGGAGTAGGCCGTGAACCGCCCGGGCGGCCACCGGGCGACCTGGGAGTGGGGGTGGTAGTTCATCTGTTCCCGCAGTGACATCGAGTCACGCGGGGCATAGACCTCCGCCGGATGCGTGCCCTCGAAGCCGGCGGTGTGTTCGAGGAGGTGGACCAGGCGCACCGGATGCTCCTCGGACCAGGGGTTTTCAAACTGCAGGTCCGGGGCCACAGTCCGGAGCGGATCCTGGAGGTCAAGGTGCCCTCGCTCCTGCTGCTGCAGAGCCGCAGCCGCGATAAACATCTTTGAGATGGACCCGACGCGAAACAGCGTGCTCTCGGTCATCGGCTGTTGCGTGCGCCGGTTGGCGACCCCAAACCCACGGCTCCAGATTCGACCGCTCGGGAGGATCAACGCCACACTTGCGCCCGGAAGATTTTCCTCTTCGAGGAGGGCCCGAATGCTGTCGGACAACGCAGTGAGATCGCCTGGCACCGGGGACGGATCCGCCCGGGCGGTGACGGCATCCAGGGACGGGGCCGCAATCAGCAACCCGAGCAGCGTCAGCCCCTTCATTCCGGGCACGTAGTTCCTCATGCCATTTACTGCCGGTCGATACGCGCCGTTTATTACAGCTTCAAGACGGATGAAGAGATGACGCACCCAGTGGTATGTCAGTCCTCATTATTTGAGCCATTTCCTCCAACGTTGGCGTAGGGACGCAAGTACCTGTGGTATGACCTCGTTTCACTCAGCCCGCGATGCGTCCCTACATCTTCCTGGGAGGCCGATTCTATCGACATTGCCACCTCTCTTATATTCCGCTTTCCTCCACAGGGTATAAAGAATCATCGTTGACACGGCACCAGTGGATTGGCACCAATGCTCTGACAGAAACGTCGCTCCAGACCCCGATCTGTAGCCTATGCGGCCGTAGGAGGTATAGGCTCCACACGAGCGAAGCGACTGATGCAATAAATCAAGTTTGGAGCGACGAGGGGATAGGAGGACTCCTTGAGGGAGTGCTTCAAGAATCTACCAAAGTACGCGTGCAAACCTACTAGCGTCCTAATAAAAACCACCCCCTCCACCGTCATCGCTATCCCCGTCGTCCCCATCACCGCCATCGTTCCCATCGCCTCCACCCCCACTCTCCTCATTACCGGTGCCGCCGACGGTTTTTTGGGAGGAAACGACAATTCCGTCCGGACCGAGGGTGTTTACGTTTATCACAATCTCACTCTTCCCACTCTTGCACTTTACCTTTAAGGGAGGGTTTTCCACGTCGCCCTCCGTGATCGCACACTCGCCCCGGATATTTCCGTACGTTTCTCCATCAATGGCTTCAGAATTGAAATGCTCACTGCTGGTGGCCGGAATCGACTCGTACGCAATGTCTTCCAGGGTGATGGTGCTACTCGCACGCGTGGCGTCTCCGAGACTGCTGATGCCCTTCCCTCCATGCATGACGGGCTCTTGGGCATTTGCCTGCATGTCACTGGCAATGTTGACCGCGAGCTGGATCAGGCCATCTTGATTCGCTTGATTCTCCCTATGATCAAATGCCTCCATTCCGGCGACGACCACGAGGCTGACAATGACGGTAGTGAGGACCAAAAGTAGCTGCTGTTGTTGTCCCATATGAGTTCGGTGAGGGAACGTGGTATCGGAGACACCCGGAGCGGCAGGGAGCGAACGGAGAGCGCCCAACTCCATCGGGAGCTACCCGAAGCTTTACGTCAGGAACTCTCAGTCCGGATCTCTCTGATGCCGTTTGTGGACGATGAGAGTGAGAATTCGGGGCTAACTTGTTGATTTCCAACCTGAGGCTGGACCGTCACAGAAATCTCTTCCGGCCGCACGAAGGGGTCCCGCAGGAATTGTGCCGAACCCTCAGACGCATGTAGGCCTTTTCAATTCATTCATCTTCGTGGGGGCTCCCGGGAGCGCGTCCTATGCCGGTCGATCCGGGGTCCTCCCGACCTGTTTGTATGCGTCGCGCCACACGGATGCTCTCCGCGACTGGGGGGAGACCCGCTGGTGCTGACGGGAAACCCCGAGACCGAAGCGGAGAAGACGAGGAGTTGCGTCGCACGGAACGCTTCAGGGATCAGACAAATCACGCACGGACTTTCAGTTTTAGGGAGTTTTAGGGAGGCCCCAGGGGACCCTCGCGGCCCAGCATTTCACCTCTCCAAGGCCCTGCTTAACTCCCAGAACAAGCAGCTACTGGCACGGTCCTTGATTCGGGAAACAGTTGTAACGTGATAGTGTCTGACAGTTCATCTCGATCATGCTCAACGACACACTTCGGTGGCTGCCCATCTCGTCGGCCCGCGAGCAGGACTCCGACATCCGTCTGGTGCTCACACGAGTGCTCCATACGGGGCTCCGCCAGTGCGGCACCATCGGGCTCGTCGCCGCCCTCTTGTACGCCGGCCTCAGCGTCTTTGGCCTTGGCTACGACATGTCCTGGACCTACGAGGCCATCGTGCACGGAAGTCCCGATCAGCAGATCGTCCTCGTCGGCATTCTGGTAGTGGCCGCCCTGAGCGTCATCGGGCTCACCCTGGCCCAAACCGAGTGCTCTCTCGACAAGGGGCGCCTGTTTGGCTGGGGGGCTATCCTGATTGGTGCAGCCGTCGCCACGTTCGAGGGAGCGGTCCGGAGCACCTTTAGCACCGAGTACGTGATTCTGGTGTACATTCTCATCGTCGCCATTATCCCCTTCCGTCCCACCCAGGTCTTGGGCATCGGCGGATCGGTGCTCCTGGTGGTGTATCTGCTCGGGCCCTCGGGACTCGCCTGGACCGGGGGGCTTGCCCTATCGTCGGGCATGAGCAAACACTTGCTGTTCATTCTCGGCGGTTCCGTCCTCGTAACCGGTGCGAGCGTGGCCCTGTATCGCCGACACCATTCCTTCGGCTCCACCGAGGCCTCACTTCGCAAAAACCGGGACTTCCTCCAGCGAACGCAGGAGGTCGCGCGAGTGGGGGGCTGGGAATACGACCCCGACACCGACACGATGCGGGGCACCGAGGAGCTGTACGACATCCTCGAACTGCCTCTGGACACGCAGTTTGACCTCGACGCCTGGTTGCAATTCTACGCTCCCGAGTCGCGTCCCGAGGTTCGGGCCGCGATCGAACAGTGTCTCCGTGAGAGCAACCCGTTCGACCTAGAAGTTTCCCTCACAACCGCCAAGGACGATCATCGCCGGGTGCGCCTTCGGGGAACGGCCGAGACGCAACAAGACGGGGGGATCCAGCTCACCGGCATTCTGCAGGACATTACCGAGCAGTATGAGATGGAGGAGCAGCTCCGGAAGCAAGAGCGCCTGCTCCGCTCCATTACCGAAAACGTATCGGATGGCATCTACCGACTGGTTCCGGGTGAGGGGCTTGTGTACGCCAATCCAGCGTTCGCTCAGCTATTTGGGTACGACGAGGCGTCCGAGATTCTCACGCTCGATCCCGAGGTCCTCTGTGCAAACTCCGAGCAACCGACCAATCCGTTACAGGTCCCCGAAGAATCTCCCCGGAACGACGAGGAAGTGGTCTTCCGGCGGAATGACGGCTCCACGTTCGTCGGGCTCCTCGGGGGAACAGTCGTCCGCGATGATTGCGGCACGGTGGAGTACGTGGACGGGGTAGTTACGGACATCACGAACCTGAAGAAACGCGAGCGCATGCTGAAGGGGGAGCGAGATCGATTCGAGACCCTGTTCGAAACCCTCTTGCAGGAGGAAGACGCCTCCCCCCAATGAGATCAGCCCCTCCCGGCCGGGCTTCTTCCATCATTACTGCAGGACCGGGGGACCGGAGCGCAGACATATCTAACCCAAGTTGTACCCTGACCGAAGGGCGGTCATTCTGAACGTGATTCAGGGGCCCGAAGGGTCATCCCCTGGGAATCTCTATGGGCCAATCACTTTGTTCAGAGGAGATTCCGCATCGGGGTGCGGGATGACGTGCAACTTGGGTTATCTACCCATCCCGCTACGGTTCTTGGCAATTGCGGCGGTTTGCCGGTGGCCTCATCAAGACCGGACGTGGCACGCACTTTCGGAGATCGTCGCCTATCAACTGCTTACATTCCACCGGTCTGCCTGGTACGATCCTTGTGAAGGAGATGGCCCCACCAGTACTCGGAATGGCCTCGACGGGTAGACAGTATGAATGCATCGGAGACAGCCCTCTGGCGGCTCTTCTTTGTCTCCAAAACCCAGGAGCAAGACCCCGATTTTCGGTCGATTCTCACCGACGTGCTTCACACGGGCCTCCGCCAGTGTGGGGCGATCGGGCTCGTGGGTGTCATCCTGTATGTGACCCTCAGCGTGCTTGGCCTCGGCTACGAGGTCCACTGGACGTACGACGGGATCCGGTCGAGCGGCGTAGAGCCTCAGATCGTCGCCTCAGGGATGCTGATCGTGGCGGCGCTGAGTGTGATTGGCCTCGTGCTGGCGCAGATGGAGTGCAGCCTGCGCGTGGGTCGGCTCTTCGGGCTCGGCGCCGTCGTCCTGACCGCCACGGTTGCGATCTTTGAGGGGGCACTGCGCGGCACGTTTGGGACCGCCTACGTCATCCCGATGTACCTCGTGATTGTGGCTGTCGTGCCGTTTCGGCCTCTGCAGGTATTGGGCATCGGCGGCTCCGTCGCAGTGATCGTGTACCTCCTTGGCCCCTCTGGATTGGCCTGGGAGGGGTCCCCTGCGCTCACGTCCGAGATGGCCCGGCACCTGGCGTTCGTGGGGGGAAGCGCTGTGCTCATCACCGTCACGAGCGCGGCCCTGTACCGCCGTCACCGGGCGTTTGCGTTCGCACAGGCGTCGCTTCAGAAAAACCGCGACCTGCTCCGACGGGTACAGGCGGTGGCCCGGGTGGGCGGCTGGGAATTCGACCCGGAGGCCGACGAACTGGAGGGCACAGAAGAGCTGTATCGAATTCTCGGTCTCTCGTCGGACGAGTGTCTTGACCGCGAGGCCGGGCTCGACATGTACCCGCCCGATGCCCGCGAGGAGCTCGCCGAGGCCATCGACCGTTGTCTCCACGAACAAGAGCCCTTCACCCTGGAGGCGCCAATGGACACCGCCGAGGGCGACCGGCGGTGGGTGCACGTACGGGGCAAGGCCCGCGAGCGCTACGACGGCACCCTCCGTCTTCTCGGTACACTTCAGGACCTTACGGAGCGGCACGAGATGGAGGAGCAGCTCCGGAAGCGCGAGCAACTGCTTCGCTCCATCACCGAGAACGTCAATGACGGCATCTACCGCATCGCCCCCAACGACGGGCTCGTCTACGCCAATGAGGCCTTCGCCCGCATGTTTGGCTACGCGTCGGCGGACCAGGTGCTCGCGCTCGACCCCGACGAGCTCTACGCCCACGCCGAGGACCCTGCGCCGCTGCTCCAGGCCGCCGAGGCAGACTCGACCGAGGCCCAGGAGGTGAAGTTTCGGCGCACGGACGGATCCACCTTTACCGCCCTCCTCGACGGCTCGGTGGTCCGCGACGAAAGCGGCGCGGTGGAGTATGTCGACGGGGGGATTACGGACATCACGGACCTGAAGGAGCGGGAGCAGGACCTCCAGCGCGAGCGCGATCGATTCGAGACGCTCTTCCAGAATCTCCCGACCCCCGTCGTTCAGGGCGTGCTCTCCGACGGGGCCGCCGAGGTACAGACCGTGAACCGGGAGTTCGAGGAGGTCTTCGGGCACGATGCGCAGTCCATCGAGGGCGCGGACATGTGCCGCCTGATTGGCCCCGACGACAATCCGTCCGAGATGGCTGCGGTCATTCAGCAGGCGTTCAAAGACGATACCCAGTTCACCGAAGTACAGCGGGAGACGCCGAACGGCACGCGCACCTTCCAGCTCCACTTCGCTGCCCGGTACCGGGAGGGCCAGCGTACCGAAGGATACGTCATGTTCATCGACGTGACCGAGCGGAAGCGGCGGGAGCAGGTGCTCCGCGAGCGGGAGAAGAAAACCGAGGCCCTCTACACCGCTACCGAACGGCTTCTCCGGGCCGACGACGAAGCGGCGGTGGGGCAGCGCATCGAAGAACTCATCCGCGAAACGTTCGACTATCCCTTGAACAGCGTCCGCCTTCCGGAGCATTCCCCCTCCGTTCCCGCTTCCGGCCCCTCCAGCACCCGCACGTCCCTGTCGGACGTGCACGGATCCGCGGAGAACCTGGGAACGCAGATTCTCCAGGCCTGCCGCTCTGGGGAGACCGTCGTGGCCAACGATCTTCAAGAAGCCAATCTCCCCTTCACGCAGGATGACTTCCACGCCGCCGCCTTCCTCCCCATCGGCGGCCACGGGATTCTGGCAATTGGCAGCAAAGAGGTCGGCGACATTCCTGAATTTGACCTTCGACTCCTCGAAATTCTCGCCACCCATGCCTCCGTCGTCCTCGACCGTCTCGACCAGGAGGAGGATCTGCGTCGCAGTGAGCAGCGATTCCGCGGCATCTTCGAGAACGCCGGCATCGGCATTGCTCTCCTCGACGAGAACGGCCACGTGCTCGAAAGCAACCCGGCGCTTCAGCACATGCTGGCGCTCGACGCGGCGGACTTGCGCGGCCAGCCTCTGGAGGCCATCACCCAGACGGACGCACAGCCCCCCAACGAGCGGCTTCTCCGGAACCTCCCCGTCAACGGCAACGGGCGGAATGACGCGGAGCGGCGGTTCGTGCGCGACGACGGCGAGGTGTTCTGGGGAAGCCTCACGCTGTCTCCCTACGAAGGACCGGGCGAGACGCAAATCATCGGGATGATTGAGGACATCGACGACCGAAAGCGACAAAAGCAGCAGTTGAAGTCGGCGAAGGAGGAGGCCGAAGAAATGAGCCGTCTCAAGTCGGCATTCCTCGCCAACATGAGCCACGAGATCCGCACGCCGCTGACCTCAATCCTTGGTTTTGCGGAGGCCATCGGGGACGCTGTAAGCAACGGCGCCCCCTCGGAGGCCCCCGTGGAAGACTTCGCCCGGCACATCTCGCAGAGCGGCCACCGCCTCCTCGAAACGCTCGACTCCGTGCTCGATCTCTCGCAGCTTGAGGCCGGCTCGATGACGCTCTCGCCAGGCCCGGTGGAGCTCACCCAAGAGGTTCGCGACACGATCGATCTTTTAGAGCAGAAAGCGGAGGGGGCCGGCGTGGCCCTCTGCACCGAGTTTCAGGACGATCAGGTGTGGATGCACACCGATCAGGGGGCCCTGCGCCGCATTCAGCGCAACCTGGTGAGCAACGCCATTAAGTATACCGACGAGGGGGGAGAGGCCTGCATTCGGGTCCGCACGGAGGACGACGCGGCCGTATTGGAGGTCGAGGACACCGGCATTGGCATGGACCCCGACCGCGTGCCGAAGCTGTTCAACGCCTTCGAGCAGGGATCCACCGGCACGGACCGCTCACACGAGGGGAGCGGACTTGGACTCGCCATCGTCGACCGGCTGGTCAGTGAGATGGGCGGCTCCTTGGCGGTGGAGACCGAAAAAGGGGTGGGCACGTGCTTCACCGTGCGCCTGCCGCTCAAGATCGACAATGTCCCCGATCCGGACCCCGTCCCGGCGGAGTAGATCTTGATTTCGTGATGGGTGAGGACGTGATGCGTGAGGATGTCGGTCGCCCCGTGAAGCAGCCCACGGGTCACCCATCACGGATCACATCTCACGCCACCGCCGGCTCGCGCACGTTCTCGGCGGCCTGGACCATGTTTTCGAGTGACGGGCGCACCTCCACCCAGCGACGCGTCTTGAGGCCGCAGTCGGGGTTGACCCACATCTGATCCGGGTCGAGGACCTCGAGGGCCTTCCGGATGAGGGCTTCCATCTCCTCCACCGACGGCACGCGGGGGGAGTGAATGTCGTAGACGCCGGGACCGATCTCGTTCGGGTAGTCGAACTCGTCGAACGAGTCGAGCAGTTCCATCTTCGAGCGGGACGCCTCCACGGAGATTACGTCGGCGTCCATGTCGGCAATCGCCTCGATGATGTCGTTGAACTCCGAGTAGCACATGTGGGTGTGAATCTGCGTCACGTCGTCCACCCCACAGGAGGCGAGGCGGAAGCATTCCACGGCCCAGTCAAGGTAGTCGTCCCACTGGTGCTCGCGGAGGGGCAGCCCTTCGCGGAAGGCGGGCTCGTCGATCTGAATGGCCTGTATGCCCGCGTCCTCAAGATCGACCACCTCGTCGCGGATGGCGAGGGCAATCTGGCGACACGTCTCGGCGCGCGGCTGGTCGTCGCGTACGAACGACCACTGGAGCATCGTCACCGGCCCGGTTAGCATGCCCTTCACCGGCTGGTCGGTCTGGTCGTTGGCGTAGGAGAGCCAGCGCGTGGTCATCGGCTCCGGGCGGCTCACGTCGCCGGCGATGATCGGCGGCCGCACGCAGCGGGTGCCGTAGCTCTGCACCCAGCCGTTCTCGGTGAAGAGGAAGCCGTCGAGCTGGCGGCCGAAGTACTCCACCATGTCGCCCCGCTCGGCTTCGCCATGCACGAGCACGTCGAGCCCAATCTCTTCCTGTGCCGCAATCGTTTCGGCAATCTGCTCCTCGATGAAGTCCTCGTACTCGTCCTGCGTGATTTCCTCCTTCTTGTATTTGGCGCGCATGCGCCGCACGTCGTCCGTCTGCGGGAACGACCCAATCGTCGTGGTTGGGAGGGTGGGCAGGTCGAGGGCCTCGCGCTGGAGGGGGCGGCGACTGGCGTGCGGGGAGTCGCGCTCGGTCATCGAGGCATCGATGCCGGCCACGCGGTCCTGTACCGCCGCGTCGTTGATCCAATCGGACTGCGCGCGGGACTCGCGGGCCAGGCGGCTCTTGGCGAAAAGATCGTCCGTGTCCTCTTCATTCCCGTCTACGCGCTTGGCCAGCGCCACAATCTCCTCGATCTTCTGCGTGGCGAAGGCGAACCAGCGCTTCATCTCGTCGCTGAGGGCCGGCTCGGTGTCGAGGTCGACCGGCACGTGCAGCAGCGAGCAGGACGGCCCCACGAGCACGCGGTCGGTGCCGAGGGCGTCGACGGCCGTCTGCACCGTCTCCAGCAGGTTGTCGAGGTCGGCCCGCCACACGTTGCGCCCGTCGATGACGCCGAGCGAGAGACTGAGGTCGTCGGGGACGCCGTGGTCGAGGGCCTCCGCCAACTGGCCCGGCGCCCGCACGAGGTCCAGATGCAGAGAATCGACCGGCAGGTCGAGGGCGGTGGGCAGGTTGTCCTCCAGGCCGCCGAAGTAGGTGGCGACGTGCAGGTCAATGTCGGCAGCCTCAGACAGCGCCTCGTACGCCGTCGTGAAGGCGGCGCGCTCCTCGTCGCTGAGGTCGAGCACGAGGTTCGGCTCGTCGAGCTGCACGGCCTCACACCCGGCGTCAGCCAGCTCCTGCAGCACCTCCGCGTACACCGGCAACAGGTCGTCGAGCAGGTCGAGCGCGTCGAGGTCGTCCTCCTGCGTCTTGCCCAACAACAGGAACGAGACTGGCCCGATGAGCACCGGGCGCGTCTCGACGCCGTGGGCCTTCGCCTCCTCGTATTCGTCAATTACTTTCGTCGACGACAGTGAGAAGGTGGTGTCGCGCGAAAACTCGGGGACGATGTAGTGGTAGTTCGTGTCGAACCACTTGGTCATCTCCATCGCCTGCACGCCGGAGCCCTCGCCCTCCAGGTCCTTTTCCTGGAGGCCGCGGGCCATGGCGAAGTAGGTGTCGAGGTCGACCGTGTCGCCGTTCCACGGGAAGCGCTCGGGCACGGCGCCGACCATCGCGCAGGCATCGAGCACCTGATCGTAGTACGAAAAGTCGTTGGAGGGCACCACGCCGAGCCCGAGATCCTGCTGCGTGGTCCAGTGGGATTCGCGGAGGGCCCGGGCCGAATCGCGGAGCTCCTCTTTCGTGAAGTCGCCTTTCCAGTAGCCTTCCACGGCCCGCTTGAGTTCGCGGTGCGCACCGATGCGGGGGAAGCCGAGGTTTGTTGCCGTCGCCATGGGCGTACGAGGGAATCGTTAGTGAGATGAGCGCAAGCTACAAGGTGTACGGGATGCCTCACAATTGTTACCGCCGACCTCTTCATTTCCCAAAACATCCATATTCGCGTTGCGGTTGGGCGTTGAGGGTTGGGCGTTGAGGGTTGGGCGTTGAGGGTTGGCGGGGAGCCGTGAACGAGCGACGTGGGATTGCTGTTGGGAGGCTGGAATGGGGGAATCTAAGTTCACTGAAAAGACGCGGGGATATGGGGACGCGGAGACGCGAGGGGCCGCGTCGGTCCGAACGGAGCGCCAACGCAAGGACTCACAACGAACGTGAGGTAGAGACACGCCCACACGCAAACACGCCCACACGCAGAGCGATGCCCCTCGACCCCGACCGCCTCCGTGCCGAGACACCCGGCACCGACAACGTCCTCCATTTCAACAACGCCGGGGCCGCCCTCCCGCCCCAGCCAGTGCTCGACGCGCAGGTAGACCACCTGGAGCGCGAGGCGGCAATTGGCGGCTACGAGGCAGCGGCCGAGGCCGAACCGAAGCTTCAGCGCACGTACGAGGCGATCGCACAGATGCTAGGCTGCGACACTGACGAGGTGGCGCTCGTCGAAAATGCGACGCGGGCCTGGGACATGGCGTTCTACGCGATGCCGTTCGACGAGGGCGACCGCATCCTCACGTCCCGGGCCGCCTATGCGAGCAATCACATCGCCTGCCTGCAGGTGGCGAAGCAGAGCGGGGCGACGGTGGAGGTGGTTCCGCACGACGAGCACGGCCAAGTGGACGTGGGCGCCCTCCGCTCGATGATGGACGACCGGGTAGCGCTGATCGCCCTCACGCATGTGCCCACGAACGGCGGCCTCGTGAACCCCGCCGCGGAGGTGGGCGCCGTGGCACAGGAGACCGATGTGCCGTACCTGCTCGATGCCTGCCAGTCCGCCGGGCAGATGCCGCTGCCGGTCGACGACCTTGGCTGCACGATGCTCTCGGCCACCGGACGCAAGTACCTGCGCGGACCGCGGGGCACCGGCTTCCTCTACGTGCAGGGCGACTGGATTGAGCGCCTGGAGCCGCCCCTCCTCGACCTCCACGCCGCCACCTGGACCGGCCCCGACGAGTACGAGATCCATTCGGACGCCCGCCGGTTTGAAACGTGGGAGAGCCACGTAGCCGGGCAGGTGGCGCTTGGGATGGCCGTCGACTACGCGCTCGACCGCGGGCTGGACGCCATCTTCGAGCGAAACCAGCACCTTGCACGCACGCTGCGCAATGCACTCAGCGACGTGCCCGGCGCCACGGTCCGTGACCAGGGCCGCGTCCGCTGCGGGATTACGAGCTTCAGCGTGGAGAATATCGAGGCCGCGAACATCCAGGTGGCCCTGCGCGACCGCGATATCAACGTCTCGGTCTCCCCCCGCACCTCTACCCGTCTCGACGCCGAGGCCCGCGCCCTGCCCGACCTGGTCCGCGCCTCGGTGCACTACTACAACACGGAGACCGAAATTGAACGATTTGTGTCGGCCCTCCGGGACGTGCTCTCTTCGTGAGGCCGCGGATGCGAAGAGACACGCAAAGACGCCCAAACGCTCCGATCCCGAGGATCATTCAGATGAACAGGGCATCGAAAGTAGCAGCGTTCAACATCCCACAAACTCAACTCTCCGACGACATCCATGCAGTCCATTTCTTTCCGGAACGGCGACGAAATGCCCATGATTGGCCTCGGCACCTGGAAGTCGCCGCCGAACGAGGCCTACGAAGCAGTCAAGGTCGCCCTGGAAGCGGGGTATCGCCACATCGACTGTGCCGCCATTTACGGCAACGAGGCGGAGGTGGGCGACGCACTGACCGAGTCGTTTGAGCACGGCGTCGTGGACCGGGACGACGTGTGGATCACGTCGAAGCTCTGGAACGATGCCCATGCCCCCGAGCACGTGCGTCCTGCCCTCCAAGAGACGCTCGACGATCTTCAGCTCAATATTCTCGACCTCTACCTCGTCCACTGGCCGGTGGCCCTGGAACGGGGCATCGAGTATCCCGAATCGCCCGAGGACTTTGTGTCGCTGGAGGAGGTGCCCCTCGCTGAGACCTGGGCGGCGATGGAAGAACTCAAAGCCGACGGACTCGTCCGCCACATCGGCGTCTCGAACTTTAACATCCCCAAGCTTCAGCGGATCATGGACGAGGGTGAGGTTGCCCCCGAGATGAATCAGATCGAGCTGCATCCGTACCTGCAACAGCCCGAACTGCTGACGTTCGCCGAAGAGCAAAGCATTCCGCTCACGGCGTACTCCCCCCTCGGCTCCTACGACCGGCCCGACGAAATGAAGGCGGACGATGAACCCGTTTTGTTGGAGGATTCCACGATTGCAGAGATCGCGGATCGGCACGATGCCTCTCCCGCCCAGGTGCTCATCAGTTGGGCCGTCCACCGCGGGACCGCCGTCATTCCGAAGTCCACCACGCCCGCTCACATCCGGGAAAACCTGGCTGCCGCCGACCTCGATCTGACGGAGGACGACATGGACGCCATCGCGTCGCTCAACAAGAGCCGACGCTACCTTCAGGGCGGGCTCTGGACCATGGAGGGCAGCCCATACACGCAATCGGGGCTGTGGGAAGAGTAGCGGTCAGAGCAACACACCTTGCGGCAGGCGTGCAGAATGCGGGACCGCCTTCGTCTCCCCGAACTCTTCCTCCTTGGAGACGAGAGCTCCATTCCGCAACGGACCGACCCGAGAAGCGGTCTGACGTTACGCCGTTCGCTTAGCAGCTTCGGTTCGTGCTCTGCCACTTCCCGTCCACGCACTTGAGTACCAGATTAAGGCTTCCGCACGTATAGTCCCCTTCGTAGCTGCACGACTCGCCCCGGCGCGGCGCGGAGTCGAGACCAAGATCGGAGAGACTGACAAGCTCAATGTCTTCGCCTTCACTGATCTGAATCACGTCTTCGCTTCTCTTTTCGTCGTTCATGGCGATTTTGGGCTTGTTGTTGAGTTTTGGAATTTAGGGCCCGTGCGACCACTACCATCTCCTTAAGTTCCCGTCAAGACGAAAAAGCTGGGCATGTATCTGTTCGAGTTCACCTCCTCTGCCCCCGACGATGCGGCCGAATGGCGGAGCGTCGACGACCCGGTGATGGGCGGCGTCTCCGAGAGTCAGTTTGTGGCCACCGACGAAGGCGCCGCCTTCACCGGCACCGTCTCGCTGGCGCACGGTGGCGGATTCGCGTCGGTGCGGGCGCCGGAGGCCTACTACGACCTGGGTGGGCACGAGGGCCTGCGACTCCGCCTCCGCGGCGACGGAAAGCGCTACTGGCTGACGGCTTACACCGACCCGGGCGGTCCCATCAGCTATCGCACGCTCATGGAGCCGCCCGAGCAGTGGACCACGGTGGCCGTGCCGTTCGACACCCTCACGCCCTACCGCCGTGGCACAAAGGTGTCCGGCGCACCGCCGTTCGATCCGGCTCATCTCCGCACGCTCGGGTTCCTCATTGCCGACAAGCAGGAGGGGCCCTTCCGGCTGGAGATCGCATGGATCCGCGCCGGACTGACTTCTTCTCCATCGTGATCGTCTCCCGACTTCATCTCCCACGCTCTCTCTCGCACGCCCCCACGCTCCCACACGAAACACCCGTTGCACCTCTCCGCCACGGATGGCTACCTTTGAGGCCCGTCGTTCATCCGTGCTTCCACCGCCCGCGCCATGGACGAACTCGTCTCCGACGAGGACCGTCAACGCGTCGCCGACGCCATCGAAAAGGCCGAAGCCGCCACGGCCGCCGAGATTGTGCCCTTCGTCGCGGTGCAGAGCGACACGTATCCCGCGGCGCACTGGCGGGGCGGCGTGCTGGGCGCTCTCCTCGTCGTGAGCGGGGGCGCCCTGCTTCGCACCGGCATCGTCCCCGGCTTGACGCCGTACCTAACGGATCTCTCTATTCTGGCCGCCGCCCTCGTGGTGGGCCTGTCCGGTGCCCTCACCGCCGCGGTCGCCCCACCCATCCTGCGCGCCCTCACCCCGCCCGACGAGATGGGACGCGCCGTCTACCGTCGGGCCGTGGAGGTCTTCCTCGAACGCGAACTGTTCGACACCCGCGACCGGACCGGCATTCTCCTCTTCGTCTCCCTCAACGAACACCGCATCGAGGTGCTGGCGGACCGCGGCATCGACGCCCAGGTCGACGAGACCGCCTGGACCGACGTGTCCGACCACATCCGTCAGGGCATTGAGGACGATCGCCTCACCCAGGGGCTGCTCAACGGCATTGAGCGCTGCGGGCGTGTGCTCGACGAGTACGGGGTGGACGCCCATCCCGACGGCGAGGACCAACTCGCCAACCATCTTCGCCGCGACGACGAGTAGGCCGATGGCCCCGGATCTCTTCTCCCCAACGTACGGCCCCTCCATGCCTGCGCTTCGGTCGTGTCGCCTCGGCCCCGTCCTCTGCGGACTTGTGCTAATCGGGGGGCTCCTCGGCGCGGGGCTCTCGGCCCACGAGTCTCGGGCGGAGCAGTCAGCGACCGAGGTTCGTCAGCAGGCGCCTCCCTCCCAGGACTCCGCCACTACTGTCTCCGGGGAGGGCTCTACGCCCTCCGTCCCGGAGACGGACTCCGCCGGGGAATCAGTAATCGAGTTCCTGCTGGAGATTTTTATTCTCGGCCCGATCATCACGATTCTGCTGGGGCTTCTCCTTGCCTTCCCGACGGTGCTTCTCTCCGTCTCTCTCGTGATGGATGGGGGGTGTCTCCGCTTCATCCTCTTCGGGATCGGCTGGCTGAGCGCCATCATCTATGGAGCGTTTACCGGCATGATCGTTGGAGAGGCGATTCTCGGCCTCGAGTTCCTGGTGAAGCCCATCTTTCACCTCTTCATGTGGGGCTATCCCGTCGCAGCGGTTTGGGGCCACAGGAAACTTGAAGCAATGCCGGAGGAGCAGTACCGGGCGTGGGATCAGACGCTCACGGGCGGTGCCCTGCTCGGATTTGGGGCCGGGTCCATTGCGGGCCTCGCCCGGTCGGTCGCGAGCGGCAGAGAGCGCGAGCGCACCCCCGCGGTCGCGAGTGCGCGGCGGCGCGCGGAACTGCGCGCGCGAGCGAGCGGTACGCGCACGTGTGCATGCGAGACGCAGGCAGCCACGTGCGCGCACGCACCCGGCAGCGAGCAGGCCGGCGCGACAAATCACCCCTGGAGGACTGAAAGGGCGAACCGCTGTCGCGCCGGAGGGGAGTCGCTCTGGTGGCTCTATTCGAGAGAGCGAAGCGAACGAGAATATCCACCAGAGCGACCGCGACAGCAGTGAGGGCTTTCCTAACGGCTGCGGTCGCGGTGATGTCGCTGACTCGAATCCAACGGAGCGGGTAAACGACACCACACCCACCCCCGGAACCCCATCGTCCAACACCGAACCCACGAAACCCCACGGTACAGCCCCACACCCTCCCGAACGTTCGTTATCTATCCGCCGTGACAAGCAAGAAATATGCGTGGCCGGACAGTACGCGGTTGCATGGCGCAGCAACAGCAGGCAGTACCGGAGGAGATGCGCGCTCTCGTCGTCGAGACGGCGGGCAACTGGTCGATCGAGACCATCGACACGCCCGAGATCGACGACGTCGACAACGTCCTGGTCGAGGTCGAGACGGTCTCCATCTGCGGCACGGATCCGAAGATATTCCACGGCTACGTCGACGGTTGGCCGCCCGAGTTCCCGTTCGTCCCCGGCCACGAGTGGGCCGGCCGGGTCGTCGAGGTCGGCGACGATGTCGAGCGCCTGGAACCCGGCGACCGCGTCTTCGCCGAGAGCCACCACGGCTGTGGCTTCTGCGAGCGCTGCCGCGAGGGCCGATAC